>JACXTT010005308.1_pt1 | contig 18757 bp, 19 predicted proteins | sample 9270951 | NCBI WGS metagenome assembly JACXTT01 (sample SAMN15532306, study PRJNA645909) | rock metagenome | isolation source: weathered quartz diorite | place: Puerto Rico | collected 2017-06-21 | reverse complement strand
GGGATGGGGGGCGGGGGGGCGGACCGGGCGAATCGCCCAGGCCAGGGTCCGGCGGGGCCGGGGGCGGGTGATGCCGTTCGGGGGGGTCGCCGAGGCGCATCAGCTGATGCGCGAGAACAAGCACCACGGCAAGATCGCCATCCTGGTCGGCGCCGATAGGGAAGGGCTCGGCAAGACCGCGGAAGGGCCCGGCGCGATCCGCGCCGAGGTCGGGAATTGAGCTTCCGACACGCCGCCCAGTCGTCCCATGGGGGCTGAGCGTCCGCGATGATCGAGAAGGTTCAGATCGACTATCACCTGACTCCGTTCAGGGCGGAGAAGTTCGCGGCGCTCTACCGGCCCGTCGTTCCTCGCGTGCTCGCCTACGGCGCGAAGGGGTACGCCTTCTACCGGTCGGAAGACGACTCGGACCACTTCGTGCACGAGTCCTTCTGGGAGGATCGCGCCGACTTCCAGCGCTACTGGCTCTCGCAGGAGATGGCACGCGCGCGAGAGAGCATCATCGGGCTGTACGAGCAGCCCGTGCTTCCGAGCTGGTCCACGGTTCTCGACCGCGGCTAGCCGTTCGAGGACGGCGGCGAGCCTCTCGACCCGCCGGCGAGCCGCCTCGGGCCTGCCGCCAACAGCTCTCCCGTCACCGCCGTACCGGGTCCGATCCTTCCACCCGGGCCGGCATGGGCCGTGATCGTCTCGCTCGTGAGCGGCTCGCCACAGCACGAGCAGACGACCTCCGGGCGCGTAAGCTCACCACAGGCGTCGTGGCGGAGCTGCACGGGCGCGCCGGCGCCTCCGCTCTCCCAGCGGTCGCCCCAGGCCATGATCGCGAGCAGCGGCGAAAGGAGGTCCTCTCCCTTCTCGGTCAGCACGTACTCGTGGCGAACGGGCCGATCCTGGTAGGCACGGCGCTCGAGTAGGCCTCGGTCCACTAGCACCTCCAGGCGCTCCGCCAGCACGTTGCGGGCGATCCCGAGGTCGCGGTGCAGGTCCTCGAAGCGCGATAGCCCGAGGAACACGGAGCGCATGATCAACATGGTCCAGCGCTCTCCAACGATGTCGAGCGTCCGCGCGATCGAGCACGAAAAGCCGGTGAAGCTCGTCCTCCGCATCCCTCCACCTTACCTCAGTTGCATGTTGCAACCTACCTTGATAGGGTCAGTTGCGTCATGCAACTTATCCAAGCGAGGTGACTGAAATGCCGCTCGTCCACGTAACCGTGCCCGAGGGATCACTGTCCGACGCACGCAAGCAGCTGATGGTCGAGAAGATCACGGCGGCGGCTCTCGAGGCGGAGGGCCTCCCCGACAACGACCGCACCCGGATGCTCACGTGGGTGATCATCAACGAGGTCAAGGAGGGCAACTGGGGCGCCGGGGGCGGCGTGGTGCGGCTCGAGGACATCGGGCGTGCCTTCGGCATCAGCGCGGAGAGCCCACGAGCGCCCGAGCCGGTCGCGGCCAACTGAGAAGGCGCCCATGTACAGGCGGATCGTCGAAGCGCGGGTGAGGAAGGCGTGGCGGCACCTCGCTCAGGGCAACTTCGAGTACGTGCTCGACCAGTTCGCCCCCAGTTTCGAGTACAGCTTCGTGGGAGACCATGCTCTCGGTGGCACGCGGCACAGCCGCGAAGCGATGACGGGCTGGTTCGAGCGTCTGTTCGAGCTCTTCCCTGGCATTCGCTGCGAGGTTGCGGACGTGCTGGTCAAGGGCCGGCCGTGGCGCACGAAGGTGGTCGTCCTCGTCGGCGTGGCGACTGAGGTCGCGGGCGAGCCCTACCGCAACGAGGTGGCGCAGACGCTCGAGTTGCGGTGGGGCCGCATCACCGGGATCCGCACGCTCGAGGACACGCAGAAGCTGGCGCGGGCCCTGGAGCGGCTGAGCGAGGCCGGTGTTCCCGCCGCGGCCCTGGCCGCAATCGAAGATTAAAAGCCCAGTCCTTGGCGAAGTTGGGGTGCCGTCCATTAAACGGCACCCCAAGTCGTTCTATCCCCGCTCCAGGGGAGCCATCGTCAGTCCGGCCTCGTTGAGCTGCTCCCAGTAGAGCTCGGCCGCCTCCCGGTCACCGATCCAGACGATCGCGCGGCCCGTGTTGTGGATTTGATCGGCGATCGCGTAACCGCGGTCGACGCTCACACCCGGGATCACCCGCGCCAGCGTCTTGGCCACGTGGTCGAAGGTGTTGTGGTTGTCGTTCAGCACGATCACTCGCCATGCTCCTCCGTGACCGGCGTCGGGGTCCCCCGTGCGGGGCAGCTCGATCGTTTCTGTCGCCATCAGCCGACCGGTGTTCGTTTCTGCCAGTAACGGCGCAATCCCATCCAGCGCTGCCGGACGGGCGAGCCCAAATCGAGGCCGGCGGCGGTCTCTGCGCTGGTGCGCTCTTCCACCAACCGCATCACCTCGGCCACGAACACACGCTGCGCCTCCTCGGTGTCGCCGTGCTCGGCCAGGACCCGCCGGGCAAGCTCGGCCTGCTCGTGCAGTGCCTCCTTGGTCCGCTCCAGATGCGGCAGAGGTTCGTCGACGAAGCCAAAGTGCGTGAGCGCGAGAAAACGCGGCGCCCGCTCGGCGACGAGGTCGATCGAACGCATCCAGGCCGGCACGTCGATGTCAGGCGGCGGGGTCGGCGGCTGGACGAGGTCCGAGGGTGGGATCCGTACCCCCGCTACGTCCCCGACGTAAGCGGTGCCGTCGGATTCGTCGATATATACGACGTGATGGGACGCGTGCCCCGGCGTGTACTCGACCGCGAGCTCGCGGCCCGCGGCCCGAATTGTCTCCCCGCCATCGAGCACCCGGAGATTGCGCTCCGGCACCGGGACGACGCGGCCCCACAGCGGGCCCATCCGGTCGCCATAGATCCGTTCAGCGCTGGACAGGAGCTTCGCGGGGTCCGACAGGTGCGGGGCACCCTTCGCGTGTACCCACACCTCCAGGTCCGGAAAGCGCTCGACCAGGGCGCCCGCCGCGCCGGCGTGGTCGAGGTGGATGTGCGTCAGGAGCAGGGCCCGAGGGGGCTCGGAAAGCCCTTCGAGCAGGGTTTCGATGCGACTCTCGGGCCCCGGGTCGACGATTGCGCCACCCAGGTCCCAGGCGCCGATCACGCGTTCGCGGTCGAGCTGGCGGACGTCGATCAGCCTTGCGGCGGGTTGGCCGGGCACAACCCCATTAAACTCACATCGTGATCTTTGCGAGGAGGCGTTAATGGCCGACGAGCCCCACGGCAACGGAGCAAAGGGCAACGGAAAGGCGCAGCTCGACCAGCTGATCCGGTCCAAGGAAGAAGAGCTCAAGCGCCTCCACGACGAGCGTCGGCGCTGGGAAGAAGGGCCGCTCGCGAAGGCCCTCGAGAAGTCGGGCGAGCGCCGTGAGACCTTCGAGACGCTCTCGGGACTCGAGACAGACCGCCTTTACACGCCAGAGCACGTCCAGGGTCTCGACTACGAGCGCGACCTCGGCTTTCCGGGTCAGTATCCGTTCACGCGAGGCATCCAGCCGACGATGTATCGAGGACGCCCGTGGACGATTCGTCAGTACGCGGGCTTCGGGACTCCCGAAGCCACCAACGACCGCTTCAAGTTCCTCCTCTCACAGGGCCAACCGGGGCTCTCCACCGCATTCGACCTTCCCACTCAGATGGGCCTCGACTCCGACGACGAGCGCGCCGCGGGCGAGGTGGGCCAGGTCGGAGTCGCGATCGACTCCCTCGCCGACATGGAGACGGTCTTCGACGGCATCCCCCTCGATCGGGTTTCGACTTCGATGACGATCAACGCACCCGCTCCGGTCCTGGTCGCGATGTACGTCGCGGTCGCGGACAAGCAGGGCGTTCCGCGCGAGAAGGTCTCCGGCACGGCTCAGAACGACGTTCTCAAGGAGTACGTCGCGAGGGGCACCTTCATCTACCCGCCCAAGCCCTCGCTGCGGCTCGCGGCGGACCTGATCGCCTGGTGCGCGAGTGAGGCACCGCGCTTCAACGCGATCTCACTTTCCGGCTACCACATGCGCGAGGCCGGGTCGACCGCGATTCAGGAGATCGCCTTCACCTTCGCGAACGCGATTGCCTACATAGAGGCCGTGCGGGATCGGGGCGTCGACGTGGACGCGTTCGCCCCCCGGCTGTCCTGGATCTTCAACACCCACATCAACTTCTTCGAGGAGATCGCCAAGTACCGCGCGCTCCGGCGCCTGTGGGCGAGAATCATGAAGGAGCGCTTCGGCGCCACCGACCCGCGCTCGATGATGCTCCGCACTCACACTCAGACGGGTGGCTCGACACTCACCGCGCAGCAGCCCGAGAACAACATCGTGCGCGCTGCGATCCAGGCGCTCGCGGCCGCGCTCGGAGGAGTGCAGTCGATGGCGCTCTCGTGCTACGACGAGGCTCTCGCGATCCCCACCGAGAAGGCGCAGAAGATCGCGGTCCGGACGCAGCAGATCGTGGCCGAGGAGATCGGCATCACGGACACGATCGACCCGATCGCCGGGTCGTACTACGTCGAATGGCTGACCGGGGAGCTCGAGCGGCGCGCCGTCGAGGAGATGGAGAGGATCGAGAAGATGGGGGGCGCCGTCGAGGCGATCGAGTCCGGCTACTACCACAAGGCGATCCTCGACGAGGCCTACCGGTGGGAGCAGGACGTCAACGACGGCGAGCGGGTCGTGGTAGGGGTCAACAAGTACCGCGACGACGACGAGCCCCAGCCGGAGTACTTCCGGGTCGATCCCGGGCTGGCAGAGCGCCAGCGCGAGAAGCTCGAGAAGCTACGCGACGAACGTGATGCCGCCGCATCCCAAGAGAAATTGACGGCGCTCCGCGCCGCCTGTGAGACCGAGAGCGACAACCTCATGCCGCCTATCATCGAGGCGGTTCACGCCTACTGCACGCTGGGCGAGATCTGCGGCGCAATGAAGGCCGTCTTCGGCGAGTACAAGGCGCTTGCCGCGATCTGACGACGCGATCGGCGTCCTCCGGCGCTCGCGCCCCGCTCAGCTTGGCTTCTTCTTCGCCGCCTTCGCGGTCGCGACCCTCGTGGCGAAGGCGTTCGGCGCGCGCTGGGGCGTGGCCGGGACGTTCGGGCAGATCGCGTTCGTGGCGGCGGTCTTCGTCGTCTTGATGATCGACGAGCCGGGCTGATGACCACCCGCATCGTCGTGGTTGCGGCGGTGCTTGGGACCCTCGCGCTGCCGCCGTCGTCGAGTGCGATCACCTTCGCGCGATGCTCCCCTTCCTCCAAGATCCAGTGCGGAGCGATCGACGTCCCGCTTGACCGGTCGGGCCGGGTTCCGGGAACTCTTCGCCTTCTCGTCGAGCGGGTGCGAGCGCGCGGCCCCTCACGCGGAGCCCTGCTCGTGCTCGAAGGCGGCCCGGGCGCAAGCGCCAGCGCGTTGACGCGAGACTACGCGGTGAGCTTCAGGCGCCAGCTGGGCGACCACGACCTGATCGTCGCCGACCAACGCGGAACGGGGCTGTCCGGAGCGCTCCGCTGTCCCGGGCTGAGGATCCCCGACTCGTCGCCGGCCCTTGGACAGGCCGACGCGGCGGCCGCATGCGCGGCGCGGCTCGGTCCCGCCGCCGGCCTGTACACGACCCGCGCCTCAGCTGCGGACGTGGACGCGATTCGCCAGGCGCTGGGTCTCAACAAGATCTCTCTCTACGGAAGCTCCTACGGGACCAAGCTCGCGCTTGCCTACAGCGTCCTGTACCCGGCGCACGTCGAACGCATGGTGCTCGACTCGGTCTTGCCACTGGACGAAGACCCCTTCGGCCTGGATTCCTTCCGCGCGCTGCCACGAGTGCTCGACAAGCTCTGCGCGGCGGGCTGCGAGCACATCACCACCGACCCGGTCGCAGACACGGCACGGCTCGTGACAGCGATGCAGAAACGCGGCCAGCTGCGCGGGTCGGTGATCGATGCGGGCGGCCGGCGACGGAGAGGGCGAATCGGCCGGGTCAAGCTCGAGGGCGTCCTCTTCTCGGGCGATTACAACGAAGCATTTCGGGCGGCTTATCCGGGCGCGGTCAGATCCGCCCTCGCCGGGGACCTTGCACCGCTGCTGCGGCTCGCGACCTGGACCCAGCTGGGCTCGACTACGGAACCGCTTCGTACGTTCAGCGATGCGATGTACACGGCGAACACGTGCCAGGAAGGGCCTTTTCCCTGGGACCCGTCCGCGCCGGTCTCAGCCCGGCTCGCGCAGGCGAAGGCCGCAGCCGCTGCGCTTCCCGCCTCGGCGGTCTATCCCTTCGACCGCGACACCGCGCTGATCTCGTCTGACGCGCCCCTTTGCGAAAAGTGGCCGCTCGCGGGCGACGCACCGGTGCCCGCCGGACCGTACGGGTCGGCGCCGACGCTGGTGCTTGCGGGGGAAGACGATCTCCGGACTCCGATCGAGGGCGCCGAGCGGGTCGCGAAGGCGATTCCCGGTGCGCAGATCTTCGAGGTGCCCGGCACGGGGCACGGCGTCTTCCCGAGCGCCTCCGTCTGCCCCCGACGCGCGGTGGACGACTTCTTTGCGGGCCGGCCGCTGCGGCCTTGCCGCCCGGGGACACACCCTCCATTCGCCGACCCGATCGCGCCGCGTTCTTTCGCACGCCTGGTGCCGATCGCGGGTCATCGGGGCATCGTGGGCCGTACCCTGACCGCGGTCTATGCGACCGTTTCCGACGTCGACAAGGCGCTCAACGTCGCCAGCTACTCGACCGAGGGTGCGGCGCGAGTGGGCGGTCTGCGCGCGGGCTACGCGCGGGCCCGCGGTTCGAGGATCACCATGCACGCCTACTCTTACGTGCCAGGCGTCCGCCTCAGCGGACGCCTCGACGGGGCGCGCAACCAGCACGGCACCCTTCGCATAAGCGGTTCTGCTGGGGCGGGCGGGAGGCTCGTGGTGCACCGCGACGGGTCGCTCTCGGGCCTGCTGCGAGGACACCGCGTCAGCGTCAGCGTCAGCGTGTCCGCGGTGCCTCGGGACGGGGCGTCGGCTGAGCTCAGACGAAAGGCCCGGCCCTGATGGGGAGGCGGTCCCCCGGCGCGCCGGCTGCGGATGCGGCAGCCAACGCGCGTTCTGGGCAGCCCGGATCACATGCGTCGCGGTTTTACGACTGCTCCTGAGCGCCAAATCGGGCTACGCTGTTTTGATGGGGTTATAGGCACATCAAAACCGCTTTGCGCCTTCGGCCCCATCACAAAAGCTCCTCGCTCGGCTATTTTTTCGCCCTCCCGTGACCACCGCGTCGCAGCGGACTGAGCCACGACACAGTCCGCTCCCCTAGCCGCCAGAACGAGTGAGATCCGCGACCGTTTGGTCACGAACCGCACGGCCCGGCGTCTGTCACGACATCGAACGCTCGATCCACCCGATATTTCAGGGTGGATATCGCTTTCGATGTCGTGGCGCAGCGAAGCTTCCGCGATTGCGCAAGGCGCTGACGGATTTGGCAGCGCCTTGCGATCATCACCGACCCTGATACCTCTCCGTCGGTGCCGGTTTTGTTGTGAACCGCTACCAGCCTTCAGCCGCGCTGATGCGGGTCGACGTAGACGTCGTCGACCGACCAGGTGCCGGTGCCCTGCGGAGTGAACCGGAAGGCCACCGGAGTCTGCTGCCCAGGCAGGAGAGGCAGCAGGTTCGCGACGATCGGAAGCGATGGGCTCGGCTTCCACGTGGCCGTCGGTGAGATGGTCCCGATCGGAAGCGAGAGCTGAAGGCCGAGCGAGGTTTCGAAGAGCACGTCCACCCGGAGGCTCGAGAGGAGACCCGTACCGGCGCTCCGCGCGAAAAACCGCATCGACGGCTTGGTGAGGCCGACGCACACCGCCCTGGTGGTCGCGGTGCTTCCAGCGGGCAGGGACAGTGACTTCGTGTCACCCGTCGAATGCACGTAGAAGCTCTCGTTTCCGGTCACGACTGATCCCTTGGAGATCGTCCAGTCGGTCGTCCCCGCTTCGAGCCCGCCGTTCGACACGAACGTGTAGTAGGCGGAATCGCCCCAGCGGGCGAACGGCTGCTCGGCCGGCGGGGTCGTGCACCCGGTGGCGGTCTGGACGAGGAGCCCGGCGTGGGCGGTGGGCGCCGCGAGCGCGAGGAGCGAGGCGCTCGCGACGAGTGTGGCAGCGAATGACTTCAGGCGGGAGGCAGGCGAGATCGGCATGGGGGATCCAGTCTTCGGGGGCGGGCTTGGGCAGGGCGGTCGCGCGGGGGGCGACGACGAAGACCATCATGCGTCAGACCGCGGCACCCTGTCTCTCGAACGTGTGTCCACCCTTGCACGCGGGTAATCGCCGGCTTCACGCGCACCGCGGAGCGTGTCGATAAGCCTCTCGTGAAGGGCATCGGGATCGAGACCGGACGCGGCCTCAGCCCGGCCGTGCAGCGTCTCCTCGTGGAGGCCGAGGCCAGCCGCTCGCGTTCCCTTCAGCGCCACGAGCGGATGGTCGAGTGGCTCTTTGCGGCGGCCTTTCTCATCTGCGCGACCGGCATGGCGTCGCTGCTGGACGCGGCGCGATCGCTCGACGTCGGCACGGCCGCCGCGCTTGTCGTGACGTATGCGATCACCTCGCGCGTGCGTTTCAGCGACGGCGCCGGATACACGGTACCGACGCAGCTCGTGTTCGTGCCGATGCTGTTCCTGCTGCCGACCACGCTCGTGCCCCTGCTGGTGGCGGCCGCAACTCTGCTCGGCAACCTGCCCGACTATCTCCGCGGCAAGACCAAGCCGGACCGCATGGTCCTGGCTCTCGGGGACTCCTGGTATTCGGTCCCGCCCGCGCTCGTTCTGGTCCTCGGCAACGCCGAGACGCTCGCCGCCTCGCATTGGGCGATCTATCTCGCGGCGCTCGGCACGCAGTTCGCGGGTGACCTCGTGGCCTCGGCCGCGCGCGAGTGGTTCGCGGTCGGATCGTCGCCCAGGGTCCAGATTCGGTTGCTCGCCTGGGTCTACCTCGTCGACCTCCTCCTCGCTCCGGTCGGCCTGCTCGCAACGCTCGCTTCCGAGAAGCTCGAGTACGGCTTCCTCCTGGTGCTGCCGCTCGTCGCCCTGTTTGCGATCTTCTCCCGCGAGCGTACGGCGCGGCTGCGCCACTCGGTGGAGCTTGGGCGCGCCTATCACGGGACAGCGCTTCTGCTCAGCGACTTGATCGACGCCGACCACGAATACACGGGCGCGCACACTCGCAGCGTCGTCAGCCTCTCACTTGAAGTGGCGTCTGAGCTCGGCATGAACGACTCCGAACGCCAACAGGTCGAGCTCGGCGCCTTGCTGCACGACGTCGGCAAGATCGCGGTCCCGAACGAGATCCTGAACAAGCCGGGGCCCTTGAGCCCGGACGAGTGGACGATCATCAAGACGCACACGGTCGAGGGTCAGAAGATGCTCGACCGGGTCGGCGGGCTGCTGCGCGAGGTCGGGCTCGTCGTGCGCTCTTCGCACGAGCGCTGGGATGGCGGCGGCTATCCCGATGGCCTCGCCGGCGACGAGATTCCGCCGGCCGCCCGAGTCGTGTCGTGCTGTGATGCTTTCAACGCGATGACCACGACGCGCTCGTACAGAGCCGCGATGAGCGCCTCCGAGGCCGTGGGCGAGCTGATGGCGAACGCGGGGAGCCAGTTCAGCCCGGCCGTTGTCGACGCCCTCGCCCGGGTCGTCGAGCGATCCGACGGGACCGCCGCCCGCAGCTCGACCAAGACGATCGAGCCCGCGGGACTCAGCGTGCGCGCCGGCTGATCCGGTTGCCGAACGACCCCGGTGAGGATAGGGTCGGCGAGCCATGCCGGGCCTCGGGACCTTCATCTCCGTCGGGAGGTCGCTCGACCAGGCGATCGAGCGGGTCAAGCTGGCCGACGAGCTCGGCTACGACTCGACGTACGTGACTCATCTCGCGGCGCGGGACTCGCTCAGCGTGCTGATGGCCTACGCGGCCGCGAGCGAGCGGATCAAGCTCGGCACCGGCGTCCTGCCGATCTACTCCAGGACTCCCGTTGCGACCGCCCAGGCGGCGGGCACGATCGACGAGTACTCGCACGGGCGCATGGTGCTGGGCCTCGGCGTGTCGCATCAGGTGGTCGTCGAGAACTGGCACGGCGTGAAGCTCGACCGGCCCTTGAAGGCGATGCGTGAATACGCAGGCATCGTGCGGGCCATCTTCCGGGGCGAGGACCCGCCTGCAGGCGAGATCTTCCACAGCCGCTTCCGGTTCATGGGATTCGAGCCGCGCGCGGACCTGCCCATCTACGTCGCGGCGCTGTCGCCAAAGATGATCCGCCTCGCCGGAGAGATCGCCGATGGCGCGATGCTCTGGCTCTGCAACCCGAGCTACATCCGCGACGTCGTCGTACCCGAAGTGCGGGTCGGCCGCGAGAGCGCCGGGAAGCCGGTCGACGGCTTCGACGTCGTCGCGGCGGTCCCGACCGCGGTCACCGACGACAAGGCGGGCGCGTACGAGACGATGCGAACCGACCTCCTGACCTACTGGAGCCTGCCTTTCTACCGCGCCATGATCGAGCGCTCCGGGTTCGGCGAGGACATCGCCAGGTTCGACGAGGCGATGAAGGCAGGTGACGTGGAGCGCGCGAAGTCGGCTATCTCGGACCGGTTCCTCGATCAGCTGACCGCGATCGGCTCGCCGGACGAGGTCGAGGCCGGAATCCGGCGCTATGCCGACGCGGGCACCACTTCTCCCGGGGTCGGACCAGTCCCGAAGACCGACTTCGAGGCCACCCTCCAAGTGGCCAGATCAGCCCTCTGAGCAGGGAAGCCGGGCCTCCGGGACCGATCCACGGGGGCATCGGTCTAGACTAGGTCGGGATGGCATCCTCCTCGGTCGCCCCACCGCTCAGGGACGGTCACGACCGCCTCATCGGAGACCTGCGCGTCTCCGTGACGGATCGCTGCAACTTCCGCTGCCAGTACTGCATGCCGGCCGAGGGTCTGCCGTGGCTCGACCGTGGTGAGGTCCTCACCTTCGAGGAGATCGAGCGGATCGTGCGCCTGCTCGTGCCGCTTGGCGTACGCCGCGTCCGGCTCACGGGCGGTGAGCCGCTCGTGCGGCGGGAGCTTCCGACGCTGATCGCGATGCTGAGTGCGATCGAGGGCCTCGACGACCTCTCTCTCACGACGAACGGCTACCTCCTCGAGCGCATGGCGGACGACCTGGTCGCTGCAGGGTTGAGGCGGATCAACGTCTCACTCGATTCGCTCTCTCGGGACCGGTTCTTCCAGATCACCCGGCGCGACTCGCTTGGAGGGGTGATCAGGGGCCTCGAGACCCTGGAGCGCTTTCCGCAGCTCAGCCCCGTCAAGGTCAATTGCGTCGCGATGCGCGGGTTCACCGAGGACGAGGTGATCCCGTTCGCCGAGCTCGCGCGCAGGAAGCCCTACCAGGTCCGCTTCATCGAGTTCATGCCGCTCGACGCGGATCGCGCATGGTCAGAGGACAAGGTGCTCACAGGGGCCGAGATTCGAGCGATGATCGATCGCGTCTACCCTCTCGAGCCGCTCGAGCGCGAGCAGCACGCGACCGCCAGAGTCTGGCGTTTCCGGGACGGCCGCGGTGAGATCGGGTTCGTCAACCCGGTCTCCGAGCCGTTCTGCGCGGATTGCGACCGCATCCGGTTGACCGCGGAGGGCAAGCTCCGGACCTGCCTGTTCAGCCTGCACGAAACCGACCTCCGTGATCCGCTGCGAGCGGGGGCGGAGGATGAGGCAATCGTCGAGGCGATCCGCGACGCTGTCTGGCGCAAGGAGCTCAAGCACCACGTTTCGGAGCCGGGATTCCGGCAGCCGCCACGCACGATGAGCCAGATCGGCGGATAGCCGTGACAGATCCCGAGCAGGACCGCCCACACCAGGAGCACGAGCTGAGGCCGCGCGGCGGCGGCCCCCCGGAGCGCGAGCTCCCTCGCACGGACGAACGCCGCCCCTGGCTCCGCTGTTACCGCTGCTGGTCGCAGAACCTCGAGGCTCAGGTCCACTACGACGCGATCTTGAGGATCGACCCGGAGTCCGGCGGGTTCTCCGAGCGTCTCGACGAGGTGCAGGAAGCGGTGGTCCAGTGCCGCGATTGCCTGCACGATCAGCCCCATCTGACGTTCACGGACGGGCGCCTCGAGCCCGTCGAGGACCGCTGGGAGCGGATGGTGACCGGCACGCCCTGGGTCGCATCGTGCACCGTGACCGTCGATCAGGACCTGGTCGATGTCTGCTCGGGGCCGGAGGCCGCCGACTCGCTCACCTACGGTGCTTTCGGCGAGGGAGGCACGCGGGAGTTCTTCACCCACGTTCGGTTCCACAAGCACGACGAGGAGCAGATCACCATCCACCTCCTCGTCGAGCTTTACGCGCGCTCAGCCGAGGAAGCGGCGGAGGTTCTCGAAGAGGCGTCCCGCGGCCAGCTCACGATCACCTCGCTCGCCGAAGAGTCCCGGCCGCCGGCGGCCGAGTCCGACGAAGCGCATTAGGGACAAGCGCCCGTCTCAACGCCGGTCAGGGATCTAACTTTTCGGACGCGCCGAGATGCGATCCTCGAGCTTGCCGAGCTGGTCGCGGAGCTCATCCGGGAGCCGGTCTCCGAAGCGCGCGAAGTGCTCGTGGATCGCGGGCAGGGAGCTGGCGAGCTCGTCGCGGTCGACCGCCAGCAGCTCGTCCATCTGCTCCTCGCTGATGGCCAGTCCGGCGGTGTCGATCGCGCCTTTCGCCGGGACCATTCCCGCGGGCGTTTCAACCGCATCTGCCCTTCCCTCGCAGCGCCGGAAGATCCACGCCAGCACGCGGCTGTTCTCTCCAAATCCCGGCCACAGGAACTTTCCGGAGTCGTCCTTGCGGAACCAGTTCACGTAGAACAGCCTGGGCAGCTTGTGCGGCTCGCCCCGCTCGCCGATCCTCAGCCAGTGGGCGAAGTAGTCACCCATGTGGTAGCCGCAGAACGGCAGCATCGCGAACGGGTCGAAGCGGAGCTTCCCCACGGCTCCAGCGGCGGCGGCGGTCGTCTCCGAGGCCATGATCGAGCCGAGGAAGACCCCGTGCGACCAATCGAAAGCCTCTCGAACGAGCGGCACGACAGTGGAACGGCGGCCGCCGAACAGGATCGCGTCGATCGGTACGCCGGCCGGGTCCTCCCACTCCGCCGCCATCGACGGGGCTTGAGCCGCCGGGGTCGTAAAGCGCGCGTTGGGGTGCGCCGCCGGGCCCTCGGAGTCCGGGGTCCAGTCGCCTCCGCGCCAATCGATGAGATGGGGCGGCGGCTCGTCGGTCATACCCTCCCACCAGATGTCACCTTCGTCCGTCAGGGCGCAGTTGGTGAAGATCGAGCAGGCCCGCACGGTCTTGATCGCGTTCGGGTTCGTCTTCTCGCTCGTCCCGGGGGCCACTCCGAAGAAGCCCGCCTCGGGATTGATCGCGTAGAGCCGCCCGTCGGGGCCGAACTTCATCCATGCGATGTCGTCGCCGATCGTCTCGACTTTCCAGCCCGGAAGCGTCGGGATCATCATCGCGAGGTTCGTCTTCCCGCAGGCGGACGGGAACGCGCCGGCCACGTACTTCGCCTCACCTTCGGGCGCCGTCACCTTCAGGATCAACATGTGCTCCGCCATCCAGCCCTCGTCCCGCGCCATCGCAGAGGCGATTCGGAGCGCAAAGCACTTCTTGCCGAGGAGCGCGTTGCCGCCGTATCCGGAGCCGTAGGACCAGATCTCTCTGCTCTCGGGGAAGTGGACGATGTACTTGTTGTCGGCATCGCACGGCCACGGCACGTCGGGGCGCCCGTTGGTCAGCGGGTAGCCGACTGAATGCAGACACGGAACGAATTCGCCGTCCTCTCCCAGCACGTCGAGCGCGGCCCGGCCCATCCGGGTCATGATTCTCATGCTCGCGGCGACATAGGCAGAGTCCGTGAGCTGCACACCGATGTGCGCGATCGGAGATCCGAGCGGTCCCATGGAGAACGGAACCACGTACATCGTGCGCCCCTCCATCGCGCCGTCGAAGAGCTCGGCGAGCACCTCCTTCATCTGGGCGGGCTCACGCCAGTTGTTGGTGGGGCCCGCATCCGCCTCCTTCTCGGAGCAGATGAAGGTCCGGTCCTCGACGCGCGCGACGTCGCCCGGATCCGAGCGGGCGAGATAGGAGTCTGGGCGTTTCGCGTCGGAGAGCTTCTCGAACGTGCCTGCGTCGACCAGCTCCTGGCAAAGCTCCGTGTACTCCTCGGCGGAGCCGTCGCACCAGTGAATCGAGCTTGGCCGCGTGAGAGCCGCAACCTCCTCGACCCAGGCGCGCAGTCGCTCGTGCTTGGTCGGCGCCTCGGGGCGCTCCGTGGCTGTGCTCGTCTCGTTCAACTGTGACTCAACTCCTTGATTCGCGAATCAACAGGATTTTGCCGGAAAGCGCCCACGTAAGGCAGTCAGCCCCCGGACAGGGCGTTCGAGGGCGATCGGGCTAGGTCTCGGGCCGGCGCGGTACGAGGACCGCCCGCTTGAAGGTCGCGACGAGCTCGTTTCGCTGGTTGTACACGTCGGTTCTGACTCTCACGACCCCCCGATCAGGCTTGGACTGGGAGGGCCGGACCTCCAGCACCTCCGACTGGGCGTAGAGCGTGTCGCCGTGGAAGACCGGCGCCGGGTGGCTGAGCTCCTCGGTCGCGAGGTTCGCGATCGCCTTGCCCGAAACGTCACTCACCGACATGCCCAGTGCGAGTGAGTAGACGAGGGGCCCCACGACGACGTTTCTGCCCTGCTGCGACCGCCGCGCGTACTCGTCGTTGATGTGAAGGGGATGGTGGTTCATTGTGATGAGGCAGAAGAGGTGATCGTCCGCCTCGGTCACGGTCTTCGCCGGCCAGTGCTTGTAGGTCGCTCCTTCCTCGAAGTCCTCCAAGTACCGCCCGTAGGGATGGGCCCCAGTGGCCTCACGGGAAGCCTGGTCGAAGGTCGTCCCCTGCCTCTCCGTCTGTGTCTCCGTCTCTTCCTCGGTTGTGGCCAAGCTGCTTACAACCTCCGTTTCTTGGTCTTCTCGCGCGCCTCGTGGCGCTCAATCACTCTACCCACGAGCTTGATGAGCTCCTCTTGGCCGGCCACGCGGACATAGCCGTTCTGGTAGGCGTCGCGCCAATGCTGGAGCCGGCCGTCGCGCGCGAGCTCGTTGAAGTGAGAGCGTGGTGCAAGCACCGTAACCTTCGCGTCGGAGGCAGGATCTCGGCTCACATTGATCTGCGGCAGCTCGACGCGCCAGGTCTGGGAGTCCCGGCGCGCGCGGAGGTCAAGCCGCAGCACGAGCTTCAGCTGCTTGAGCGCCGGCACTTCCTCCAAGAAGCGTTTCGTGCCCAATTCGATCAGCTCTTTGGTGCCCTCCGCCAAGTGCTCGAAGCGTATCCGAGCCCCGAACTAGGACAACTTGCCGGCTTCGCCGGCGTATCTCACCCGGAGCGTCCGCCTACGGCGACCGCCTCTCATATCTTGTGCCTCTCGATCAGCTTCCTCCCGATCACCATCCGCTGGATCTCGCTCGTCCCCTCGCCGATCAGGAGCAAGGGCGCATCGCGGTACAGGCGCTCGATCTCGTATTCCTTCGAATACCCGTAGCCGCCGTGGATCCGGAAGGCGTCCTCTACGACCTCCTTGCCGGCCTCCGAGGCGAACAGCTTCGCCATGCCGGCCTCGACGTCTGACCGCTGGCCCGCGTCCTTCATGCGCGCGGCCTTGAATGTGAGCAGACGGGCAGCCTCGACCTTGGTCGCCATGTCGGCGAGCTTGAACTGGATTGCCTGGTGATTGGCGATCGGCTTGCCGAAGGTCTTGCGCTCCTGCGAGTACCGCAGCGCGAGCTCGAGCGCCCGCTGAGCGATCCCGACGCCACGCGCTGCCACGTTGACCCGGCCGACCTCGAGCGCATCCATCATCTGCCGGAAGCCCTGTCCCAAGCCGGCCTCCTCGCCTCCCAGGATCCGGTTGGAGGGGCAGCGATAGCCGTCGTAGACCAGCTCGGTGGACTCGACGCCCTTGTAGCCCATCTTCTTGATCTTGGGCGGGATCACGAGGCCCGCGAACTTGCCGGTGTTCTCGCTCGCCCCGGGCTCCTTCTCGGTGATGAAGCAGGTCATGCCCTTGTAGGGCGGGTCGGCCTTCGTGTCGTTCTTCATCAGCACGAAGACGACGCCGGACAGAAGCCCGTTCGTGACCCACATCTTCTGGCCGTTGAGGACCCAGAAATCCGACCCCTCCTCCTTGTGCGCCACGGCCTTGATGCCCTGGACATCCGAGCCCACCTCCGGCTCGGACAGCGAAAAAGCGGCGCGCAGCTCGCCGGACGCCATCCTCGGCAGGAAGTTCTCCTTCTGCTCGTCGGTGCCGAACTTCATGAGGAGGTGTGACCCGATGAAGTGCGTGTTGACGACGCCGGAGATCGAGATCCAACCCCGGGACAGCTCCTCGACGATCATCGCGTAGGTCGTGAGGTCGAGCCCCATCCCGCCGTACTCCTCCGGGATCGTCACGCCGAAGAGCCCCAGCTCCTTCATCTGCTCCACGATCGGCTCGGGGAACGAGTCCTCGTGGTCGTAGTGCTCGGCGTTGGGGATGATCTGCTCGTCGACGAACTGCCGCACCATCTCGGTGATCGCGCGCTGCTCATCGGTCTTCTCGAGAAGGTCTGTAGCTACCGCCATCGCGTTGACTCCTTAATCGGTTTCGAGCGGAAAGGATAACCTTCGGCGCATGCGCAGCCCCCGCGATTTCTTGAAGCCGCTGGCGATCGGCGCCCCCGATCCCGTCACGGAGATCCCGTTCCCGCCCTCGCGGATGATCCATTTCTTCGACGCCTCCAACGAGAAGATGGCGGCGAAGGTCCCGGACATGGCCAGGCAGGCGGACATCCTGCTCGGAAACCTCGAGGACGCGATCCCGGCCGACCGCAAGGAGGCGGCCCGCGAAGGTCTGATCCGCGTCGGCAGGGAGGTCGACTTCGGGGACACTCAGCTGTGGACGCGGGTGAACAGCCTCGAGAGCCCCTGGGTGCTCGACGACATCACGCAAGTCGTCGCCGAGATCGGCGACAAGCTGAGCGTGATCATGGTCCCCAAAGTCGAGGGCCCGTGGGACATCCACTACGTGGACCGCCTGCTCGCGCAGCTCGAGGCCAAGGCGGGCCTGGGCAAGCCGCTGCTGGTGCACGCGATCCTCGAGACCCCGCAGGGGGTCGTGAACCTCGAGGAGATCGCGACCGCTAGCCCTCGCATGCAGGGAATGAGCTTTGGGCCGGCCGACCTGGCCGCTTCCCGCCGAATGAAGACGACTCGCGTGGGCGGCGGCCACCCCGGCTACCGCGTGATCGAGGACCCCGACCCCGACGATCCGGACAAGCCGCGCGCGACCGCCCAGCAGGACCCCTGGCACTACTCGATCGCGCGCATGGTCGACGCCTGCACGTCTGCGGGGATCCTTCCGTTCTACGGTCCCTACGGCGACATCAAGGACGTCCAAGGCTGCGAGACGCAGTTCCGCGCGGCGTTCCTGCTCGGCTGCGTGGGCGCGTGGTCCCTGCACCCGGTTCAGATCGAGATCGCGAAGAAGGTCTTCTCGCCGCCGCCCGACGAGGTGAAGTTCGCGAAGAAGGTGCTCGAGGCGATCCCGGACGGCCGCGGCGTCCACATGATCGACGGCAAGATGCAGGACGACGCGACATGGAAGCAATGCAAGGTGATGGTGTCCCTGGCCGAGATGCTCGCGAAGAAGGACCCGGAGCTCGCGAAGGCCTACGAGCTGAACTGAGGCGCGACTCGACGGCATCACGGGTGTTGGGAGAGCCATGAGGACTCGCGGACTCTGCACAATCGCCCTCGCGGCCGCCGCGGTGACGACGCCCTCGGCCGAAGCGAAGCCCTGGGTCGTACATACGCTCACGACACGCGGCCCCGCTGTGAGCCGCGGCGTCGACGTGCTGCCGAACGGTCGGGTCGGCCTGCTGATCGAGCGCAGCACAGGGGGCACGAATCGGCTCGAGCTGAGGGTGGGAGCTCGGACGCTCCCGCTCGACACCTCGGCACATCCGTTCCTCGCGACAGATGTCCAGCACGACGCCCGCGGGCGCCTCATCGTGGTCTGGCGGCGCGAGCTGGGCGGTGCGGCTCAGGCTTTCGCATGGACCGCGCGTGGCAAGCAGCAGCTCAGCAACGTGCGCCAGAGCGTCACTCACCTGTCCCTTTCGGTCGCCTCGAATGGCCGGGCTGCGCTCGTGTACTGGTCTCCCCAGGGAATCGTCCTCACGCGCGGTACGGCCGCGCGCGGATTCGGCGCAGGCGCTGCCGTCGCGCCCGCCGGCACCTTCGACGCGGAGCCCGGTGTAGCGGTCTCGAGCAGCGGCCGAGTCGTGGCGGCATGGAGCGACGGAAAGAGGATCCTGGCGCGGGCGGCAAACCCGTCCAGGTCGCTCGGCACACCGCAGGCAGTGCCGCTCCGGGCGCCCACCCCGGGCACCACGCTTCTCGCTGGCCCCCCCAAGGTCGTGATGACCGGCGATGGACGTGCGGTCGTGACCGTCACGTCGTCGGAGCTTCGAGGAGGGCCTCCGGCATCGGTCGTCGACCGCCGGGTAGAGGCTTTCGACTGGCCCGCGGCGGCGCCGCGGCCATCCGCGGCGGCGACCTTCTCGCGAGGCGCGGCGGCGGTAGACGCGGAGCTCGTGGCGCAGGGGGGCTCTGCCGGGAACGCGTGGCATCAGCGCGCGCCCGGCGCGCCCGGCGCCCTCCGGGTGCCCCGGTGGACCTCAGAGGGCGTAC
>JACXTT010005307.1_pt1 | contig 18762 bp, 17 predicted proteins | sample 9270951 | NCBI WGS metagenome assembly JACXTT01 (sample SAMN15532306, study PRJNA645909) | rock metagenome | isolation source: weathered quartz diorite | place: Puerto Rico | collected 2017-06-21 | reverse complement strand
GCGGCGCTGCTCGGTCGCAACATCGCGGTCGGCGTGAACAACGGCGAGCTGACGCTCGGCCGCTTCCAGTCCGTCATCTTCGCGGAGCTCGATGGCCCACGGAAGCGGGAGATCAGCATTCAGGTGATCGGCGAGTAGCGACCACCGGGTCTCATTCCTCCCTGCCTCATAGCAGGACGCCGCTGAGCCTTGGACTCCGTATCTAGTCGACCGAGTCCGCTCATGATCCGAATGGACGACGTGGGCGCGGCGTCGAAGCGTCACGAAGTCTACGGCCGAACGCGACTGAGCCTTGGGCCTGTGCGCGTCCCGTTCCCCGGCAACTGGCTCTGGCTCAAGTACATGCCGCCGATCAAGCGCTGGGGACCGTATCGCGAGCTGTCGGCCGAAGAGTGGTACGGCGTCCTAGAGGCGTTGGCGGAGACTCGCGCCCGCATGACCGTAGCCATTACCGCCAGCTGGGTCGAAGCCGACGGTACCCTGACTCCGTTTCCGAGGAAATTTCCCGAGGCCGCGCGCGCTATCCTTGACGGTGTCGGCGCCGGGCTGCTCGAGGTCGCGAACCACGGGTTGACCCACTGTCTCCTGACGGACCGCGCCTTCCGACCGCGCCTCTTCAACGGCAACCGCCAGTACCACCGCGAGTTCTACGATTTCGTCCCGCCGGAAGAGCAAGAGACGAACATCGCGTGCGCACAGGCGATCCTGTCGGAGTGGTTCGCGTGCCCTATCGTGACGTTCGTGCCGCCGGGGAATCTTCTCCAACCGGTCACGGCGGAGATCGCGCGCCGCCACGGCGTGCGCTATCTCTCGTATCGAGCGCCGACCAGCCGGGGCGGCGTTCTCCCCGTCGTCGGCAACGAGTGTGGGCTGGTGTTTCACGACCGCGACGTCGTCCTCGGAGGCCTGCCGTGGCTGAGGGCGCGCCTCGCCGAGGTCCGTGGCCGCGAGGTGCTCTTCGTCCGCGAGCTGGGCGAGCGTCTCGCGATCAGGGTGCCGTGAGCGAGCCTACCCGGACTCCACCGCCAGGGCGACGTCGCAAATCTTGCTTATGTCGCTCGCGCTCAGGCCTGGATGGTTCGGCAATATGAAGCTTCGTTCGTGGATCCGGTCGGCGACTGGGAGCTCCTGCGCGCCATAGCGCTCGGTCCAGAAGGGCTGCCGTCCCATGCTCCCGCCGCCAAGGGGTCGGGTTTCTATGCCGTGCTCCCGCAGTCTCGCGGCGATGCGGTCGCGGTGGGCCAACGACGCCGCGAGCGTAGCGAACGAGATGGAACAGATCGTCGCACGCGGATTGGTTTGGCAGTGGAAGCCCTCGGCGCCCATGAATCGGGCCTGATAGATCCTGTGGTTCTCGACGCGGCGGGTGACGACGCGCTCGACCTTCCCGAGCTGCGACAACCCGAGCCGTGCGTTGAGGTCGGTCGACCGAACGTTGAAGCCCGGATAATAGAAGGTGAGCGACCGATTGAACTCGAGGACCCCGTGTTTATTGGCCTTGGCCTGTTCCTTGTCACCGTCGAGGTTCTTCGGCCAGCCGTTCGCTCGAATCTGGAGGAGGATGTCCTCCAGCTCCTCGTCATCCGTGCAGACCATGCCGCCCTCTATCGTCGATAAGTGATGGCCGAAAAAGAAGGAAAAGGTGCTCAGCTCCCCGAACGTGCCCACGCGTCGGCCATCGTAGACCGAGCCAGTCGCCGCGCACGTGTCCTCCATCAGAAAGAATCCGTGTCGCTCCTTGAGCCGCATCACCTGTTCCATATCGGCCGGCACGCCGAGCACGTGGACGAGGATCACCGCGGCCGGCTCGTGCCGCTCGAGGAGCGCTGCGAGATGAATCGGATCGAGACCGAACGTATTCGAGTCCGCGTCGCACATGATCGGTTCGAACCCAAGCTGTATCGCCGGCGCGACCGTCGTCGCCCAGCTCACCGCAGGCACGATGATCTTCCGGTTCGGAAGCCGGCCCGAAAGGAGGGCTGCGTAGTACATGAGGAGGTTCGCCGATGAGCCCGAGTTGACGAACAGCGCGTAACGACGCCCCAGCCATTGCGCCCATCCCGCCTCGAACTTTCGGGTGAGAGGCCCAAGCGTGAGCCACGGGCTGGTCTTCAGCCACTCGATCAGGTCCTGAAGGTCGGTCGCGTCGATCGTGTCCTCGGCGAGCAGGTACCGCGTGGTCATCGGGGCCTCACCGAGGCCGATGCGATCCTTCGCGTATCGAGCAGGATCTGCACCTGTGAGGTCATGGCTCTCGGTCCGGGCGGACGATTCGGCCCAAGCCGAGACACTTCGGCGCGGTTGCCCTCCCCAGGGACCAACCTGAATCGCCCGCTCATCGATTTCCCCCGAGCTCGAGTCGCCTCAGGCGATTTGCGACGCTATTGAGACGCCCCGAGCGGTCGAACCTGAGCCCGGTCACCCTCCCCCAACCGCCTGATTATTCGCCAATCCAGCGGCCGGACGTGAATTTCTTTTCGTGTTCGGAATCAATAAATTCGTGCTCGGCATCCATAGTTGTGTTCAAATCGTGAACGTTGGCTGGAATTGGGGAGGCGATGGAGCGCGACCTGGAACGGCACCTCGAGATACTGACCGCAATCGAAGAAGGCCACGCGCTGACCCAGCGAGACCTGGCGAAGCGGCTCAATGTGGCCCTCGGCTTGACGAATCTGCATATCAAGCGCCTAGCCAAGAAGGGCTACATCAAGATCGTGGCCTTTCGCCGGAAGCCTTCTGCTCGCAAGCGGCTTCGCTATCTGCTGACACCGGCGGGATTCGCCGAGAAGACGCGGCTCGCATATGCCCACATCACATACTCGCTCCAATTGTACCGACGGGCGCGGGAGCTTCTACGGCACGAGCTGAGCCTGCTCAGCGGCAACGGCTTGAAGCGCCTCGTCCTGTACGGGACCGGTGAGGCGGCCGAGCTTGCCTATCTGACTCTTCGAGAGCTAGGACTCGAGCCGCTTGGAGTGTTCTCCCGCGAACCCGCCGACGATCGCTTTCTGGGCTTTACGGTGCGCGATATCGCCGAGCTGGCGGCCGACGAGGTCGACGGCGTGATTGTGGCCACTTTCGAGCCGCCCGAGTCCCATCTTGCCGAGCTCCGACGCTTGGGCCTTGCCCCTGGCCAGCTGCTCACGCTGCGTCGACCCACCCCGCCGACTGAAGACGACGGCGCGGCGATGGGCCAGCCCTGACATAGAGGAGGTGCAGTGCTGATCGACCCGCCATTCGACTGGCGCAACGCGGCGGTGCTCGTTACAGGCGGGACGGGCTCGTTCGGGAACAAGTTCGTCGACATCATGCTGCGGAAGTACCATCCCCGCCGGCTCGTGATCTTCAGCCGTGACGAGCTGAAGCAGTCGGAGATGATGGCTCGGTTCGGCGATGATCCGTCGTTGCGCTTCTTCATCGGCGATGTGCGGGACCGAGAGCGTCTCGAACGGGCCTTTCACGGAGTGGACATCGTCTTCCACGCCGCGGCGCTCAAGCAGATTCCGTCATGCGAGTACAACCCGTTCGAGGCCATCCAGACCAACGTGACCGGTACCAAGAACGTCATCGACGCGGCGATCGACCGGGGTGTAAAGCGCGTGCTCGCCATCAGCACCGACAAGGCAGTGAATCCCGTCAATCTGTACGGGGCCACCAAGCTGTGCGCCGAAAAGCTCGTCGTGCAGGGCAATGCCTACGGCCACGGCCGCGGCACCATCTTCGGCGTGGTCCGCTACGGCAACGTGATCGGCAGCCGCGGCAGTGTGATTCCCCTCTTCCGGCAGCAACGGGCCACCGGCGTGGTGACCGTGACGGACCCTCTCATGACGAGATTCTGGATCGAGCTCGAGCAGGGTGTGGAGTTCGCGATCCGTTGCGGCGCCATCATGCGCGGCGGCGAGATCTTCGTGCCGAAGATTCCGAGCATGCGGATCACCGACCTCGTGGAGACGGTGGCTCCGGGCTGTCGCATGAATCTCATCGGCATCCGGCCGGGTGAGAAGCTTCACGAGATCCTTATCTCCGAGGACGAGAGCCGGCAGGCGATCGAGTTCGACGACATGTTCGTGCTGGAGCCGGCGTTCCGCACGTGGACGATCGCGCGCTGGGAGGGCGGCAAGCGGCTGCCGCCCGGGGTCCGCTATTCGAGCGACAACAACACTGCCTGGCTCTCCGGCAGGCAGATGCGAGAGATGGTGGATGGCTGAGACCCTCGCCCTTCACGGCGGAGCGCCGGTACGCCCAACCGTCCTGCCCTACGCCCGCCAATCCGTCGGAGAGGACGACGTTCAGGCCGTGACGTCGGCTCTCCGATCCGACTGGCTGACCACCGGTCCCGTTGTGGACGACTTTGAGCGCGCAGTGGCCTCCGTCGTCGAGGCCAGACACGCGATCGCCGTGAACTCGGGAACCGCTGCGCTGCACGCCGCGGTGTTCGCGGCCGGCATCGGAGTTGGCGACGAGGTCATCACCTCACCGCTGACTTTCGTCGCCTCCGCGAATGCGGTGCTCTATCAGGGCGGCGTGCCGATCTTCGCGGACGTCCTTCTGGACACCCTGAACCTCGATCCGGCTGAGGTCGCCGTGCGGGTGACGTCCCGGACGCGCGCCGTCCTGCCCGTGGATTTCGCGGGGCAGCCGTACGACGTCGACGGTCTGGGGGAGATTGCACGGGCCCATCGAGTGCCGGTGATCGAGGACGCCGCACACTCCCTCGGGGCAAGTCATCGGGGCCGACCGATCGGCTCGATCGCGGACCTCACCACCTTCAGCTTCCACCCGGCCAAGCTCATTACGACGGGCGAGGGCGGCATGGTGACGACCGATCGTGACGATCTCGCGAACAGACTGCGACGCTTCCGCAACCACGGGCTCGAGACGGATTTTCGGGAACGGGCGGCGCGTCGTGCGCCCTACTCGAGGATGGTCGATCTCGGGTACAACTATCGTTTGACCGATCTTCAATCGGCACTCGGCCTCGCCCAACTCGCTCGGCTCGAGCAGTTCCTCAAACGGCGCACCGAGATTTCCGAGCGATACACCGCGGCTCTCGCCACCGTCGGCGGGGTCACAGTGCCGTACGTGCCTGCCCACGTGCGCCACGCCCGGCACATTTTCCCGATCCTGCTCGACAGCGACCAGATCACCGTGAATAGGGACACGATCTTGGCTGCCCTGCGCGCCGAGAACATCGGCGCGGTCGTCCACTATGTGCCTGCCTACTGGCACCCGCACTACGAGGCTCTCGGCTATCGACGTGGCCTGTGTCCACGCGCAGAAGCGGCCTACGAGCGGATCGTCACGCTGCCGCTGTTCCCGGCCATGACAGACTACGACGTGGACGACGTCCTGGCGGCGCTGCGAAAGGTCCTGGGCTACTACCGGCGATGAGAACGGTCGGCCGCGCGGTCTTCGTCACTCACGGTGGAGCGCAGATCGGGCTCGGCCACGTGAAACGCTGTCTCGCGCTCGCCAAGGCGCTTTCGGAGCAAGGCGGCGCGGTGACATTCATTGTGAACCCGGATCCAACGACGGCCCGGTTCATTCAGGCGGCCGGGTTCTCGGTGCTTGAATGCACATGGGAGCAGAGGCCGTCAGCGCTCCGGGCTGCCGCCGGGGGGGCCGACATCGACATCGTGGTGGTTGATGCCTACACCGCGCGAACCGAGCACTTCGAAGCGCTCCGGTCCGTCACCCCGCAGCTTGTCGCCCTCGACGACACGGCCCAACGGCCACTGCCGGTCGACGTGATCGTCAACGTCGGGGCCGGGACCGAGCGCCTCAGGGAAGCGTATGCCGCCTGCCAGCACACGAGGTTCCTACTGGGCTCGCGCTACGCGCTACTGGATCCAGTCTATGGGGAGGCGCTTGTGCGTTCCCCCCGCACACGGGTGGAGCGCGTGCTCGTAACACTCGGGGCCAGCGTCCGTGCCGATGCCCTGCGCTCAGCCGTCGCGGCGGTCGACGCGGCGCTCGAAGGAGTCGACGTCGACGTCGTGACCGGACCGTTTGGCGTGCCCGGTATGATCGGCGCCGTGACTCGGGGCAGGAACAACGTGATCGACCACGGAGGCCTGCCCGGGCTCCGCCAGGTCATGCTCGATGCCGACCTGGCGGTGACGGGTGCCGGCGTGACACTCTCCGAGATTGCGGCGACCGCAACCCCGGCCGTGATGGTGCTGACGGAGCCCAATCAGGCGGGAAACGTGGCGGCGTTCGAGAATGCCGGCGCCGCGATTTTTGCTGGACCGGCCGGGGCGGCCGACCTGCATGCGAAGGTCCGGACCGCCGTAATGCAGCTTGCGAGAGATGCCAAGCTCCGCGCGTGCCTGGGTGCGGCGGGCCGCCGGTTGATCGACGGGCAGGGCGCTCGGCGCGTGGCGCGAGAGCTGATGTCGCTGGCGGCGGCGCGGAGGTAGTGATGGAGACTCACCGGGTGAAGATCGATCAGCGATGGGTGGGCGACGGCAAATCCTGTTTCATCGTCGCGGAAGCGGGCGCAAACCACAACCGCGACCTCGGAATGGGCAAGGAACTGATCGACGTCGCCGCCGAGGCCGGGGCCGACGCCGTCAAGTTCCAGACCTATTCGGCTGAGACCCTGTACTCCAGGAAAACGCCGAAATTCAGCTATCTCGAAAAGACGACGACGAAGGACACCTGGCAGCTCATCAAGGACATCGAGCTGCCGCGGGAGTGGCAGCCCGACCTGCAAGCCTGGGCGCGCAAGCGCGGCATCATGTTCTTCTCGACGCCGTTCGACTACCGCGCGGTGGACGAGCTCGACGCGCTGGGCGTCCCGGCGTTTAAGATCGCCTCGTTCGAGATCGTCGATCTGCCGCTGATCAGCTACGCGGCGACGAAGGGCCGGCCGATGATCCTCTCCACGGGGCTCGCCACGTACGAGGACATCCACGACGCGGTGGAAGCATGTCGGCGCGTGGGTAACCGCGACATCGTGTTGCTCCAGTGCGCGTCCTTGTATCCGGCGCCGCCCGCCCGCATCAACCTGCGCGCCATGGAGACCATGCGCCGCGCCTTCGGCGTACCCGTCGGCCTCTCCGATCACACGACCGGCATCCACGTCGCGGGTGCCGCGGTCGCCATGGGCGCATGCGCGGTCGAGAAGCACTTCACGCTCTCCCGGACGCTACCGGGACCGGACCATCCCTTCGCCATCGAGCCGGGGGAGCTCAAGGCGATGGTGCGGCAGATCCGTGAAGTCGAGGCCGCCCTCGGTGACGGCCAAAAGGTCGGGCCGGCTCCCGAGGAGCTGGAAATGCACCAGAAGGCACGGCGGAGCCTGATCGCCGCTCGGACCATCGCCAAGGGGACGCGCATCGAGCGCGACATGATCGCGATCAAACGCCCCGGCTTCGGCATCCAGCCCAAGCTCATCGATCTCGTCGTCGGCCGGATAGCTCGGGTGGATATCCAGGAAGACAGCGTGTTGACATGGGATCTCCTGTGAGCCGCATCGGCGCCGATCGCAGGGCGACCGGCGTGTTGCTCCGGCCGGCGCACTCGGAGGACTGCCACCGCGTGTGGACGTGGCGGAACGATGACGAGAGCCGACGGGCATCGTTCGACTCCGAGTTGATCCCGCTCGAGCGTCACGAGGCGTGGTTCCGGGACACCCTCAGTCGGGCCGATCGTCGCCTCTACGTCGTTCTCGAGGACGGGCGAGAGAGCGGAGCCGTGCGTCTTGACATCTCGAAAGATGAAGCGGAGGTCAGCATCCATCTGGCGCCCGAATGCCGTGGGCGCGGCCTCGGGACCATGGCGCTGCGTGCTTTGACCGATCAAGCGTTTGGCTCGCTCGGTCTCGATCGTCTCGTCGCGCGCGTGAAAGCGAGCAATTCAGCCTCGCGCCGCGCCTTCCTCGCCGCCGGCTTCGTCGTCGCTCACGAAGACAACGTGATCCGACTGGTCAGATCGAGGAGGGACATGAAGGGCAACACGTTCGCCTATCTCCTGCTGACGGGGCCCAAGCGCTGGCGTGCGCGATTGGCGAACAGCCTCCGTGGGACGGCGGTATGGCGCATGGTGCGACCCGTATATCGAGCCTGCTCGCCTGTCTGGGCGAATCCAGTCACGTCCGCGCTCAGCGGCGCGATCCGCCGCCGGCTGTACAGCATCGATCCGCGCGGCTACTGGCAGCTGGAAGGCGGCCGAAAGTACCTGGAGGACGAAGCCTTCTTGCTGGGGCCGGGCTCGATGAGCGAGAAGCAGGGACGATTTCTTGCCGAGGAGATCCAGGCCTCGGGCGCGAAGAACGTGCTCGAGGTCGGCTGCGGGTACGGGCGCATGCTGAAGGAGCTGAGTCGAAACCTAGGGAGCCGCCTGTGTGGCGCCGATTTCAGCGAGTCGCAGCTCATCGCGGGTCGCGAGTACATGGCTCCCGTGGCGATTCCGCTGGTGCTGGCCGACGCGGCGCAGGGGCTGCCCTTCCGGAGCGCGAGCTTCGACCTCGTCTACACGCAGGGCTGTCTCATGCACGTGCCGCCCCCGCAGAACAAGGCCTTCCAGAGCGAGCTCGCGCGGGTGTCCCGCCAGTACGTGGTTCACACGGAAGAGTTCGCGGATTCGGTCCACACCTTCGCGCATGATCTCGAGGGGCACTACCGAGCGCTGGGATATCGGCTCCTCAAGAAGATTCCGTACCCTCTGAGTCCACCAGGTCAGGGGCTCACCTTTCAGGTCTTCGAGAAGCAGAAGACCAGTCCGGACGCTTCGTGCACTTCCTAGTGGTGGGTGCCGGATCGATCGGGAGGCGTCACACCCGGAACGTGACCGAGCTCGGTCACCGCGTGATCCTGTGGGATGAGGATCCGGAGCGCAGGGACTCGGCGAAGCGTGAGCTCGGGGTGGACGTCGCGACGAGCCTCCAGGGGGGTCTCGAGCAGCGACCGGATGGCGTCATCGTGTGCACGCCTCCGTCCACGCACGTGAATCTGGCCCAGCGAGCGCTCGACGTGGGGGCGCACGTGTTCGTCGAGAAGCCGTTGGCGCATTCCTCCGAGGGAGTGCCCGAGTTGATCGACTCGGCCAGTCGAGCGGGGCGCGTGCTCGCGGTCGGATTCAACCTGCGCTTTCTTCCGAGTCTGCGACGGGTCAAGGCCTTGCTTGACCGCAAGCGGATCGGGACCGTATTCTCGACGCGGGCTGAGTTCGGTTTCTATCTACCCGCATGGCGGCCCGGACGCGACTACCGAGAGAACTATGCGGTGCGGGCATCCGAGGGCGGCGGCATTCTCCTCGATGCCATCCACGAGCTCGACTACCTGGGATGGCTGTTCGGTGAGCCTCGAGAGATCTTCTGCACGGCTGCGCACGTAAGCTCATTGGCCGGTGATACCGAGGATCTTGCCGAGATCACCATCCAGTTCGAGTGCGGGGTCCTGGCCCAGGTCCACCTCGACTATCTCCGGCAGGCCTACCGGCGCGACCTCGAGGTCATCGGAGAGGACGGCGTGATCCTGTGGGACTACGCGGCGCGGTCCGTGCAGATCCTCGGGCCGACGCCGGAGCCGCCCGAGATCCACGACGGCCCCAACGAGGCCATGTACGGAGAGGAGATGCGCCACTTCGTCCGGTGCATCGAAGGTCGCGAGGAGTCGCTGGTCGACGGCCGGGAGGCGCTTCGCTCGCTCCGCATGGTGGAAGGGGCGAAGATCTCCGCGATGGAGCGTCGCTGGGTGACACTCTGATGGCTTCGAGGGTCGTCGCGATCATTCAGGCCCGACTCGGCTCGACGCGGCTACCAGGCAAGACGCTTGCCTACATCGCCGGGCGCCCGATGCTTGAGCACGTGGCGACGCGGGCGCGGTTGATTCCAGGAGTGAGCGAGGTGGTCGTCGCCACCAGCACGAAAGTCGCCGACGATGCGATCGTGGAATTCGCGAGACGCGCTTGTATCCCGTGTGTTCGGGGTAGTGAGGATGACGTACTCGACCGATTCCGGCGGGCCGCCGTCGAGGTGAACGCGGAGGTCGTCGTTCGTGTAACCGCCGACTGCCCGTTGCTGGACCCAGAGGTCTCCGGACTCGTGGTGGACAGGTACCTCCACCGGCGTGGTGAAGTCGACTACGTCAGCAACGTCGATCCTCCCACTTACCCGGATGGTCTTGATACCGAGGTCTTCTCACGGGTCGCGCTCGAAGCCGCCTGGCGAGAGGCGAGCGAACTGGCAGACCGCGAGCACGTCACGAGCTACATCCGTAGGCGGCCTGGGCCCTTCCGGCTGGACAATGTGCTCAACGCTCAGGATCTGTCGGAGCATCGTTGGACGGTTGATACCGAAGCGGACCTTGCGTTCATGAGGGCGGTGTTCGATGCAATCGGGGAGCGACGCCAGCCCATCGGTATGAGCGATGTCCTGTCGCTACTCGAAGAGCATCCGGGGATCCGACGAATCAATGCGGGCCAACGCCGCAACGAGGGATTCGCGCGTTCGCTCGCCGCGGACGCGGCGCGGCGCCCGGGGCCCTGATCGATGCGATCTCATCGCCAATTCGATCGCTCACTCGACCTGCTGGCTCGCGCGCGCCGTTTTGTTCCGGGCGCCTCGCAGACGATCAGCAAAGGCGCCAACATGTTCGTCGAGGGTGCCTACCCGGTCTTCCTCGAGCGGGGTCGCGGATGCCGCGTGTGGGACGTGGACGGCAACGAGTACGTGGACTACATCCTCGGACTCGCGTCGATCACGTTGGGCTATGGCTATCCGCCGGTCGCCGAAGCCGTGCGCGCCCAGATCGACGCAGGAAGTATCTTCTCGCTGCCCCATCCGCTCGAGGCGGAGATCGCCGAACGCCTCACCGAGGTGATTCCCTGCGCCCGGATGGTGCGATTCCTCAAGACCGGATCGGAGGCGAACGCCGCGGCGGTGCGCGTGGCGCGGGCCGCCACCGGCCGCGAGATGATCGTCTACTGCGGCTATCACGGATGGCACGATTGGTACGCGGTGACCACGCCGCGGTCGAAGGGTATTCCGAAAGGGACCAACGACCTGATCGTCCCGTTCGGGTTCAACGATCTCACCTCGCTCGAGGCGGTCCTCGAACAGCACCGGGGTCAGATCGCGGCGGTGATCATGGAAGCGGTGCTCCTCGATGAGCCGGCCCGCGGTTTTCTCGAAGGCGTCAAAGCGGCTGCCCATCGCCACGGTGCGGTGCTGATCTTCGACGAGATCGTCACCGGCTTCCGCTGGGCGGTGGGTGGAGCACAGGAGTACTTCGGGGTCGTTCCAGATCTCGCGACGTTCGGCAAGGGGATGGCGAACGGTCTTCCACTGGCCGTGGTGGTTGGACGCGAAGAGCTGATGCGAGAGTTCGAGGACGTCTTCGTGTCGAGCACGTTCGGCGGGGACACCCTGGCTCTGGCCGCGGCGCGGGCGACGCTCACCGAATACCGGCAACGCTCGGTGATCGAGCATCTGTGGACGATTGGTCGGCGTTTCCAGGAGAGCTTCCGTGGCGCCGTCTCGCGGACGGGTGTCGCGGCCGAGTGCGTCGGCTATCCGGTGCATCCCAAGATCGTCTTCGGCGGTGAGTCGGAGCATATCCGGCGATTGACGATGAGCCTGTTTCTCCAGGAAACGGCCCGGCGCGGCGTGATTTTCCATTTCGCCGGGTTCAACGTCAGCTTCTCGCACTCCGACGACGACGTGGATCAGACGCTCGTGGCCTGTGAAGACGCTCTGCGCGTCGTCGGGCAGGCCGTCGAGGACGGCCGGATCGCGGAGCGTCTCGAGGGCAAGCCCTACGGCGAGGTGTTCCGGCGCTCATGACCCGGATCGCGTTCCCGATCCATCGCAAGAACTACTACCGCCTGCTGGGCCCGGTTGTGGACGAGGCGCTTCGCCGGGGCTGGCGGGCGGAGTGCTGGCACGATTGGGGTCATGCCCGACGTGGCGGGAAAGCGTCGGAGTTCCCGGACGTGGTCCCGCCCGCGATGGCAGAAGGCGCACGGATCCAAACGTTTCAAGGCGAGCCCGGTCTCGTCGAGCGTCTGCGCGTCGATCCACCGGACATCGTTCTCTCGCTCGAACCGCCGCCCGCAGTGCTGCCGCGGGAGACGAAGGCACGCTGGATCTGGCTGCAGTACTCGGCCGATCTGCTCTTCCATCTCGCGCAGCAAGGCATCTCAGGCATCTTCGCGTCCGATGCGCTGGCGACGTACAGCGCATACTGGCCGGCGAAGGTCGAGGAGCACTTCCGCCACGACGGTCTCGGCGAGGTATTGCGGCGGCGGGTGGTGTCGGTCGGGATGCCGGAGCTCGATGTCGTCCGCTCCATCGATCCCGACGAGGTCCGCCATCGCTTCGGTCTACCGCCTCGGCGGCCGGTGGTGCTCTATCTGCCGTTTCCGCTTGGCTCCAATCCGCCCACCAAGTGGCTCCATTGCGTGTTCACCCCCTCGACGCGCCTCGGTCAGGCGATCGGAGTGTTGCGGTCCGGGCGGCGGGAGTACTGGGAGCACGTTCGCCAGGGGTGGAACGACCGACGACTCGTGGAGGGAGTGCGAGCCTTCTGTGACAGAGCCGGGGCGGTGCTCGTGATGAAGTCCCGGCTGAAGGATCCCATCCCGCGCTATGCGAGACGCCTGGCCGACCACGCGCTCTACGATCCCTCTCACTATCCGCCGACCATTCTCGAGCTCCTGAGCGTCGCCTCGTTGTGCATTCACGCCTACAGCACCGCCGTGCTCGAGGCGGCGTACTGCTGGGTGCCCAGTCTGTGCCTCGCGCCGGAGACGAAGGACGCGGAGCCCAGGGATTACGTGCACGAGCTGGTCAACAACGGCAGACTCGGCGGAATCTACAACTGGCCAGGGACCGCGTACTGCGCTCCACTGCGCGACGCATTCGAGGGACTTCCCCGGTGGGGACTCGGGGACTTCCCGCTGGACGCGGGGGCGCGCAAGCGCTACGTCGAGCGGTTTCTCGGATTCGACGACGGACGTAGCTCCAGCCGCGCGCTCGACCTGGCGGCAAGTCTGGCTGGTGCTCGATGAGCCGTGAGGTCGAGCCCGGCTTCGTGCCCGATGAAGTCGTCAATATCGAGACGTTTTCCTCCGATGCAGAGCGCGAGAAATACTTCCGCTTCGGTCTCAACACGCGGGAGGAGGCCGCCATCCGGCAGTGCTTCAACGGGTCGAGCCCTCGACTGCTCGACGTCGGCTGCGGATATGGGCGGACTTCTCGTCCGCTGGCCGAGATGGGGTTCCGGGTAACCGCGATCGACATCGTTCCACGCATGATCGCCGAGGCTCGCGCGGCCACCCCCGGCGTACGCTTCTGCCTGATGAGTGCTACCGACCTCGGCTTCGCCGACAGGACGTTCGACCACGCGTTCTTTTCCTTCAACGGGATCGATCTGATCGTACCGGAGGCCAAGCGGGCGCAGACCCTGCGAGAGATCTGGCGTGTCTTGAGGCCGGGTGGACGTTTGGTCTACTCGGCGCACAATTGGCTCGCGTTCGTGGCCGCAAGCTTTCGCCATTCGTCACGCGCGCGGGAGCTGACGCGCAACGTTGCCAGGCGCCGGGTGTTGCCCGGCTACTTCAGGGTCCGGCAGTCGGGCGGCGATCTCGTCCTGTACCTCGGCGTGCCCTGGGCGGAGATGGCGCGGTTGCGCGCCGCCGGCTTCCGCTCCGTCGCGATGCTGCCGGGAAAGCTCAGCCCCAGGCTCGAGCGCCTCGGCACGCTCGCGCGAGCCGTGTTCGATAGGTCCCCGCACTACGTCGGCACGAAGTGACGCCGGTGGTCGAGTACTGCTTCCAGGACCGGGACGTCATCGAGCTCGTGCGGCGGCAGTGGGGCGCCTCAGGCCTCGTGTGGGTCGGCGACGAGTATGGCAACACCATTCCACTCCTGGAAATGCCGCGGCGAGTAGGGCGCCATCTCGTCAGCCCCTACGAGGCCGGGATCGCGCTTTCGGACAAGCTGCCGGAGGCCCTCCGCGGGAAGCGACTGCTCGCGTCGCTCGTAGAGCACCTCCTCGCCGAGGTACAGGGAGCGCGAGACGTGGTGGTCAAGATCATGCTCCCGTTCGATTTCCTGGAGGCCCACGGTCACGGGGTGCTCGAGCCGTTCCTGCTGTCCGGCTTCAAACCGGTCCTCGAGTTCTGGGACCGGTCGGTGGATCTGCGACTCGACGAGGAGGAAATCGTGAAACGGGCCGCCCGGCGAGTCCGCTCGAGCTTTCGCCAGGGGCAGACGAAGGCGCCCGAAGTGCGGATCTACTATCAGGAAGCCCCGCCGGACGACCTCGTCGCCCGGTTCTTGGCCGCCGCGGAGCGAACGCGTGAAATCGGCGGCTCGGAGATCAAGCATCGGGCCGAGCTCTACACCAGCGCGCGACCTGCACTGGTCCGCGATGGCAAGGCCGCCCTGGCAATCTGCGAGCACGGTCCGCACACGAGCTACCTGCTGGCGCTCGTTTCGTGCAAGCTGGGCTACTATTTCGACGGCGCGTGGGCCGGCGAGAAGAGCTCGTTCGTCAATCACTATCTCCACTACCGGATGATGCTGTTCCTCAAGGAGCTCGGCGTCCGGCGCTATTCCCTGGGCTACGTCCTTCCTGGACTGCTGGCCCCGCCCGGCAAAGAGCAGAGCATCGCGTTCTTCAAAGAGGGCTTCGGCGATGAGCTGCGACCGGTGTACACGCTCGCGCTGACCCGGGCGAGCCGCAAGCTCCGGATTGGTCGAAGACTGCTGGCGAGTCGGGCCGGCGGGCTGCTGCAGCGTTTCGGGCGGGTCGTCGGCGCACGATGAAGACGCCTCGCCCCGTCTGGAATCTGCGCCGACTCTTCGCCCTTCTCTCGCCCTATTTCCGAGCGCAGCGGCGATGGGTGGTTCTCCTCGTCGCCTGCAGCTACGTCGCGGCGGCGCTGGCCATGATTGGCCCCTTCCTGATGGCAGCCATCCTGGACATCGCTTTCGGTCGCCGGATCGGAGGAGGCGGGTCGAGCTTCGATCTCGCGTCTCTCAGCGGGTGGGTGTTCTCGGCGTCCGGGATCTCCCGGGTCGAGCAACCACTCATGGCGGTCGGCCTCTTCTGCGGGGCCTACGTCGCCGTAGGCATCGCCAGGGGATGGGTCGAGTTCGCCAACAACCTCATCGCCATCCGTATCCGGGTGCCGGCCGCCCTGGCCATACAGCGCGATCTGTTCAGGCACGTCCTGTCACTGTCCCTCGGGTTCTTCACGCGTCAGCGAGCGGGCGACCTCGCCCATCGGCTGGAATGGGATCCCCACAACGTGACCGGCGGACTCGAGACCTTGATCTGCACCTGCCTGACCGCGCCGGTCCTGATCATCTTCTATGGTTGGCTGCTCCTGAGTACGAGCCCCAAGCTGGTGGTGGTGGCGGTCGCCGCTCTGCTGCTCCACACCGGCATCACCAAGATCGTCAAGGACCGGGTGCTGCGCACGGCCCGGCGGCACGCGGAGGTCTACGGCGACGTGGCCGCGCGAATCCAGGAAGCCATCTTGAGCATTCGGATCGTGAAGTCGCTCTGCGCCGAAGGTACCGAGCTCCGCCGGCTTGCGGCCGCGTCCAGGGAAGCCATGCGGGCGCACCTTGGCTACAACACCATCAAGCACCTCGAGGAGCCGACGCGCGCGGGTGTCAACGCCGTTGTCGAAGGCGGCCTGATCCTGTTCGCGGCGAGCGAGCTCCTGTCCGGCCGGCTGACCGCGCCGACCTTCTTCCTGTTCCTCTACGTCGGCCGCGCGGTGATGGTGCCGGTGGGGCAGCTCGCCTCCGCCGTGACGCAGATCTACAGCACGCTGGGCGCGGCGAGCCGGGTGTTCGAGTTGCTCGATGAGTTGCCACGACAGCGTGGCGGAGACCGGACCATCGACAGCCTTCGGCACGCGATCAGGCTCGAGCAGGTCTCTTTTTCGTATGGGGAGGCGCCGGCCCTCCAGGACGTGAGCTTCGAGATCGGCCGGGCCGAAATGGTCGCGCTCGTCGGGCCGAGCGGCGTGGGCAAGTCGACGATCGCGGATCTCATCATGCGGCTCTACGACCCGACCGAGGGCCGGATCACGGTGGACGGCGTCGACGTGCGCGAGTTCTCCGAGGCGCAGTACCGCGGCCTCTTCGGCGTAGTTTCCCAGGAGGCCCTCCTGTTCAACACGACGGTCCGGGAAAACATCGCCTATGGGCGCACGGGCCTCGCCGACGAGGACGTGGTGCAGGCGGCCCGCGTCGCGAACGCGCACGATTTCGTGATGGAGCTGCCGCAGGGCTACGACACGATCGTGGGAGATCGGGGCATCCGGCTCTCCGGTGGCCAGCGACAGCGGATCGCCATTGCCCGAGCCGTGGTCACGAACCCGCAGATCCTGATCCTGGACGAGGCCACCAGCTTCCTCGACGTGGAGGCCGAGCGCCTCGTGCAGGAAGCCATCGAGCGGATCACCAAGCTGACGACGACCATCGTCATCGCGCACCGTCTGTCGACCATTCTTCGCGCCGACAAGATCGTCGTCCTGAGCAACGGACGCGTCGAGGCCATCGGACGCCACGACGAGCTGATGAATCTGAAGGGCACGTACGCCAGGCTCTTCGACCTCTCGGTCTCGTCTCCATGAGCCGGGGCTCACGCTTGTCGGGTGGGAACGCCGACGTGCGGGCGGACGGGTCGGCGTCGCTCGCGGCGCGCCTCGAGGCCTACTATCGCCGCTACTACGCGAATGCCCTCGGCATTCCGGGTTGGCGCGACCTGGTCGCCCAGCGGCTCTCGGACGCGGAAGACGAGGCCAAGCGACTCGAACGTCTGGAGGCGGTGCTCGGGCATCCGGTGGCCGGGTCCAGGCTGCTCAATGTTGGCTGTGGTACAGGCGGCTTCAACGTGCTCGCCACGCGCGCGGGCGCCGAGGCGTGGGGCATCGATGCCTCGTACGAAGCCGCCGCGATCGCTCGGCTTCGCGTGTCCACCGCGCGCATCGTGTGCGCTGCTGCCGAGACGCTGCCGTTTCGCAACCAGAGCTTCGATGTTGTGTACTGCTACTCGACGCTCGAGCACGTCGACGATGCCGCACACGCGGTATGCGAGATGATCCGGGTTCTCGCGCCCGGCGGGTGCCTCTACGTCCACACTCCGCACCGGTGGGCGTGCTTCGAGACCCATTACAAGGTCTTCTGGCTTCCCGGGCTCCCTCGCCAACTCGCGGCGATCTACCTGACGCTGCGCGGTCGCCCGAGCGGGTTCTTGAAGACGATCCGGCTTCTGACGTTCGGCGAGTGCCGCGCACATGTGGCGGCGGCGGGGGGGCGGATTACACGGGTGCTCGACGACCGCCCGCGCCGGACCGTCGTTGGCCCGCTCTGGCCGCTCGTCCGGGCGTACTATCGGGTGTTCGGGATCCGCCCCTACGTCGAGTTCGTGGCCACGCGGGAAGGGCCGGCGTGAGCGGCGTGATGTCGACCTCGCTTGGGGCCGTAATCCGCTCGTGCGTGCCCGCGCGTGTGCGGGCATGTGTTCCACCACGAACGAAGGCGCGTCTTCGGGCGTGGCTCGGCGTCGAGCCCTGGCCCGACCTCGGGTCAGCCACCCCCTCTTCCGGACCGCGGATTACCGCCGGCTGCGCGAATCCGCGCGGGCCTTCGACGTCGTGAAGCCCAACAAGCCGGTTCTAGAGCAACCCCACCAGAGGTCCTTCATCCTGGCGCGGTGGTTCGCGGCCGCCGGCGTAGGGCGCGCGTTCCACGTGGGCTATGCGTACGCGCGTCACCTGTACTACCTGTCGGCGGTGGGCATCCAGTGTGGCGGGACCGATCGGACGGAGGGAGAGACCGCGTGGGTGCAGATTCCCGATGAAGTGTTGGACGAGAGCACGCGCCGCCGGCTCCTTCGCAAAGATTTCTTCCAGCTCACGTCGAGAGACGTGGACCAGCTTTGGCCCGAGCCGTCAAAGAAGACGATGAATGTGCTCTTCTCGGAAGCCACGTTCGAGACCTTGCTCCCATGGCGGGAGACCGGCGTGTCCGTGTCCAGCTATCGTGCCCTGTCCCCGGGCGAGCGCCATTCGCTCATGCACGAGCGCTTCCCGGCAACGCTCGCCGAGCTCGAGGGTCGGGTCGACAGCATGCTCTTCATCGAGCCGGAGCCGGCCGCCGGCGGCACCGGGGCGGTCTTCGAGGCCTGCGCGCGCCGTCTTCCCATGCTCTCGCACTCGGTGTGGAGCCTCGGAGCCCCGCTGGACAGGGTCTTCTGTCTTTCTCAGTACCATCCATGCCGCCAGGTCGTTTATGCCTTTACCCGCGATCGGCGCCTGCTCGACGAGCTGCGGGCTTACGCAGACCCGCTATGAGCGGTCGGCGAGGGAAGGCATGAGGATCTGTTCGCCGCACTGCGGGATCGATCCCGAGACGACTTCGGGCGGCGAGACGTACGAGCGCGAGCTGTTGAAGCACTTGGCCGCTCGCGGAATGGTCATCGACCTCATCCTCGCCCGGCACAAGCGAATTCCCGAGGGAGTCCCGAACTGGGTCATTCACCGGCTGCCCATCGGCCGCGGCCTCCGCTGGCCCGTCGCTGCCTTGTTGCTTCCACCATTCATCAGGCGGAGCTACGACTTGGCACCGTTCGATCTGCTCCGGGTCCACTCCCTGAGATTCATCGGGCCCGCCGCGCTCTGGGCGCGGCGACGCTATCGGCTGAACGTGCCCATCGTGGCGCATCACCACCACCTGGATCCCAGCTGGCTCAATCCCTGGATCGAGGGGCGCGTCATGCATGGCGTCGAGCG
>JACXTT010005306.1_pt1 | contig 18763 bp, 17 predicted proteins | sample 9270951 | NCBI WGS metagenome assembly JACXTT01 (sample SAMN15532306, study PRJNA645909) | rock metagenome | isolation source: weathered quartz diorite | place: Puerto Rico | collected 2017-06-21 | reverse complement strand
GGCGCATCACCGCCCGGGCCATCGCCGATGCCGGGCAAGTGGGGCAGAAGAACCAGTTCATCCGTTCCGACAAACCGCTGTACCTGAAATGGAGCGGCCCGACCCACTTCCGTACTGGCGACCAGCCAAAACTCGGCCTGTTCGCCTTCAGCCAGGCCGACAAGCCGGTCAAGACCGAACTGCTGATCCGCTACGCCGGTCAGGAACAGCGCCTGCCGCTGTCGCTGAACAAAGGCATCAACTACATCCCGCTGCCGGCGACCCCGCTGAGCAGTGGCGACTGGAGCGCCGAGCTGCAACAGGATGGCAAGCCCCAGGACGCCCTGGCGGTACGCCTGAGTGCAGTGGGTGACGGCTGGCAAGTGACGCAAAGCCAGAGCCTCAGCGTGGCGAACGGCGACACTCCGTTGAGCCTGCCGGCGGACGCCAGCGACATTCGCCTGCGCCTCGACGACAGCCCACAGGCGCTGTTCCGCGCCAGCCTCGACGACCTGCTCAGCTACCCGTATGGCGGCGTCGAACAGACTGCCAGCCAACTGCTGCCGTTGAGCATTGCCTACCCGGCGTTGTCGGCCAACGCCCAGGTCCGCGACCGTCTGCGCCTGATCATGCAGAACAGCCGCTTGCGGCTGGTGTCGATGGCCGGGCCGGATGCCTGGTTCACCTGGTGGGGCGAAGACGTCACCCCGGATGCTTTCCTGACCGGCTATGCCTATTACGCCGACTGGCACGCCAGCAAGGCCCTGGGTATCAGCCTGCCGCCGGAGCACTGGCAGCGGGTACTGGATGTCTACGGCAAACAGGCCGCCGTCACGCCGTTGCTGCAACGGGCGTTGGTGCTGTCGTTCGCCAAGGACATGCAACTGCCGGTGAACACTTTGCTGAGTGGCCTGGTGGACGAACTGGCGAAAGCCGGCGAGGGCGCCGATGCCAACCTGATGGACGATGGCCAGGACAGCCTGATCATGAGCGCACCGGATTCGGCCCTGGGCCTGGCCAGTGCGCGAGTGCTGACCGCCGCCCTGGCACGCCAGAGCAAAGTCGCCTTGCCGGAAGCGTTCAGCAAGCAACTGCCCGCGGCCGAGCAGCGTCTCGGTGCCAGCTCGCAACCGTTCGCCAGTGCCTTGAGCCTGTCGCTCAAACCGTTCAACGCCGACCAGGCTCAAGACCTGTTGCAGCGCCTGTTGCCGCAGCAATCCACCCTGGAACGCGCCCTGGCCCTGACCTGGCTGCAACGCAGCGTCGAGCAGACCCCGAAAATGGTCAACCTGACCCCGGGCGAAGGCTGGCAAGCGCGGCAGGGCGGAACCGGGGAAAACTACTGGCAATGGCAGGGCACGGGCGTACCGAGCGTGCTGACCCTGGGTGGTGCGCAGGAGCGTCCGTTGCGGGCCAAGCTGAGCTACCTCAGCCAGCAGAAAGTCCCGGACGACCTGCCGGTGCAGATCAAGCGCCGCCTGCTGGAACTGGTGCCGGGTGACGACGCCTACACCTTCAGCCTCAAGGCCGTGGGTGACAAGCCGTTGTCCAGCGACAGCCTCTACCTGGACGAAGTGATCCTCAGCACCAAGAGCGCCAAGCCGTTGCGCTACGGCATGCTCGAAGTGCCGTTGCCACCGGGCGCGGATGTCGAGCGCACCACTTGGGGCGTCAACCTCGCCGGTCTGGCGGGTGCCGAAGCCACGCCGTTGGAAAAGGCCCACTTCGAACCCGGGCAGATGGCCTATGGCGTACCAGTCAACAGCCTCAACGGCGAAGTGCGCTTGCGCCACCTGATCCGCTTCTCGCAGAAGGGCCAGTTCAAGCTGCCGCCGGCGCGTTTCAGCCAGATCTATGCGCCAGAGCATCAGGCCCAGGAGCAGAAGCCGGCTCTTGGACAGATCACGGTGGAATGACATGAGCCGTCCACTGGCCTGGCTGCTGTTGTGCATTTTTCCTCTGCTGGCGACGGCGGAGGAAGTCCCCGTGCGCCTGGCCTGGAAAACCGCCGACGGCTACGAGCTGGTGCACCTGAATACTACCCAGGTGCTTAGTCGCGAGCCGTTGCCGGCGGACTTGCAAACACCGCTGGGCAGCCTGTGGAAACTCTTCGTCTATGCCTGGCTGGTGGACACCGATCAGCAAGAGCCGGCCTACGACTGCCACGGTCAGGATCACGATGAAGTCTATTGCTGCACCCCGGGTGGGAATATTGCTCGGGACGCTGCGTTGGTCCGTTCCTGTGGTTTGTACTTCGATCCCAAGCGCTTGAATATCGATGCCGGCCAATGGCGTGACTACTGGCAGGCGCGTCAGGCACCAAGTTGGCTGCTGACGCTCGATCAACTGCAACCGCAAACCCGCGTGCCCGTGGTGCAACTGCTGGAAGCGCTACGGACGCTGCCGGCCCAGGAGCCGACGCGCAAACTGCTGCTGGACGTGGTGCTCAACGCCGCCGATGGCCAGGCGGTGGCGCTGCTGGGTGGGCGCGTGCGGGTCAAGACCTGGAGCTGGCTCGGCGACCAGGATCCGCAATCGCGCCAGGGCGGTTTTGCCGGTTGGCTGGAAGACGGTACGCCGCTTTGGGTCGGTGGTCGTGGCACCAGCCAGATGGTGCTGCGGCACTACTCGGATGTGCTGGGCAGCTTCCTGCCATCGCCGTCGTCCGAGGATGCCGGACGTTGCGTGCAGGTCGACCTGTTCTCTCGCTACCCGCTGAAAGGCGTCTCCCGCGCCGACGGCCAGGCCGCTCCCCACGGTGCCTTGCAAGGTCACTACCGGGTCGACTTCGTCAACGGCAACCAGTTGGAAATCGAAAGTGCGGGCGAACTCTTCCTGCTACAGAACACTGGCCAGCCGCAATTGGTGGCTCGACTGGACCGCGAGGAATACGTCGCCCGCGTCCTGCAGCGCGAGGCCAAGAGTGAACCGGTCGAAGCCGCCAAGGCCCTGGCCGTGGCGATCCGTACCTACCTGTTGCAAAACGCCGGGCGTAGCGGCGACTGCCTGAGCATCGACGACAGCAGTGGCCGTCAGCGCGTCGCTCCACGTCCAGCCACCGCCGAGGCGCGGAGCATTGCGGCCTGGACCAGCGACCTGGTGCTGGCGGGCAGCCCGGTAACCTACCACTCGGATCAATCCGGCCCTGACAAACTCTCCTGGCAACAGGCGGTAGAACAGGCCAATGGCGGCGAGCGCTACGACCAGATTCTCCAGCACGCCTACCCGCGTGCGAGTTTGAGCCGTTGGGACAACCCGGTGGCTTCATGCGAGCCGTTGCCGGCGGCGCAGGAGTGGCTGCTCAAACAGCGTCGCGTGTGGCGCCAGCGCCTGGATCAGGAAGTTGGCTATAACGAATTGAGCCAGTTTGCTGTCTGCCGGGTGTCCTATGGCCGACCTTACGTCGACCGCGAACGCCAGCGCATCTATGTGCGTGGCGTGCTGACGCAACAGGACCGTCTCGACCTGACCCATGAATACCTGCACCTGGCGTTCGAAGCCCATCCGAACGGCCAGGACGAAGATTATGTCGAAGGGCTTGCCCGTCACCTGTTACTGGAATAGGCCATGAAATTGCGCATCTCCACCGTCGTCCTGTTCCTCAGCGCCCTGGTTGTGCTGAACGCGGCCCATGCCGACAGCGGCATCCAGCTCGACACCCCCAAGGGCGGCTGGCACGTCGGCTCGCCGGACGGCGAACACTTCCGCCAGACCGTCAACTACCCGGCTTCGTCGGTCAACACCCCGCTGGGCCAGGCGGACACGGCGCGGATCATGGGCATGATCAAGGGCGCACCGAAGAGCGCCAGGGTGCCGGGCAACCTGGTCATCAATGGTGTGAGCATGCCGTTGAAGATCGATGAGTCGGGGCATTTTGATCGGCCGTTTTCGTTTCCCTCGGGCACTAACAGCGTTGAGGTGCGCAGCCCGGACGGGCAGCAGCGCAAGCGGGTGCAGTTTCTCAATCTGGGCGGCGGGGCGACACCGGCCAAGTTGCGGATCCTGCTGTCGTGGGACACGGACGGCACCGACCTGGACCTGCATGTGGTGACGCCGGATGGCGCGCATATCTGGTATGGCGATCGGGTCGCACCGAATGGCGCGGCGTTGGATGTGGACGTGACTACCGGGTACGGCCCGGAGATCTTCTCCATGCCTGCGCCGATCAAGGGGCAGTACCTGATCTACGTGAACTACTTCGGTGGCGGTTATCGCAGTGAGGATGACGAGAGTGGCGGGCAGGAGAATGCCGTGCAGCCACTGACCACGGCGAAGGTCACGGTGATTACGGAGGAGGGGACGGTGAACGAGAAGATGGAGTCGTTCATCGTGCCGATGCGGGCGCCGGGGGAGCTGACGTTGGCTCGGCGGTTTAGTTATCCGTAAACCGGACCTGTAGGAGCCGGCTTGCTGGCGATAGCGATGTCACATTCAACGCTGCCATCACCTGCGGACGAGGTCTCCAAACTTGGCCATTCACAAAGGTCAGCTTCAGCGTGAAGCCCGGGAATGCCTGCACAGCCAGCAGGCGAAGGCGTTTCATGGATGCCATTTTTTCCACTCCTTTAACATTTCCCAGGCCAACGCTTCTGTGGCGAGCGGGCAAGCCCGCTCGCCACAAAACCGCGTTCGGCTTCAAGGTTTATTAACTAGCCGGCATTGGAAGCCGGCTCCCCTTCCAGTTGTGCTGACCTTATACCGGTCAGATTGTTACCCCTGCCGGCTGCTCATCTATCAGTGAATCCACCTGTCGTTGAGCCAACTCGATCAGATGCACTACGCCCATCGCCACCTTGCGATTCGCGCCAGTGAGGTTGTCTGCATTCTCATAGGCGGTGGCGGCAGCGGAGTCCAGGATTGAGCTGGCGTTGACGAGGGCTTCTTCTCGGCTTTGCGGGGAAGGGGCCTTGTCTTGTATTCCTGTGGTGCCAGGACGTTTTGGACTGCCGCCCTGAGGCAGTATGTAGTACGCCAAGGCGCGATCTGCGGCTTGGGGGTCAATGCTTTCGATACCGGAGCTTCCCGGTGGGTTGGGTGTGACTTTGTACATGGCAAATCTCCAATCTAGCGGTTGGAGCCGCCACGCCATCGCGACTAAACGATTGAGGGGTGGCAGCTGTGCACAGGTTAGTCGACCGGAAGATTGGAGAAACCGGCGCACCCGAAGGCGCCCTGCGCACAGCCACCATAAAATGTAGGCAATAAAAAACGCCTCATTCCAAGGGGGCGCTGTGCGCCAATCTATCCCGGGCGACTAAACCCGATCACTGAATAGGCAGTGACGGACTGAAGACTAGTCATCGAAATTGGCAGGCGCAAGCGATCAGGATTTTCTAGGAAACTTCATTCAAAGGAAAGCGAGTTGTCTTGCTGGCGCTGCAAGATCACTGAAAAAACGCAGCTGATTTAAAGGCGTTAAAAAGCTGAAAGGGGGCGCAAGTTCTCTTACTGGGCCCTGATATTTCCCAGGTATTCAGGACTGATACGAGCCAATGGGCATGTAGATTTCCACCGCCGGTCAAATGCCCGGCCCAGTCACGCGGGCCGACAATCTGGCCAACCGATCCCACCCCTCTGCGCTGATCCCGGAGCAGTTCGGCAACCACAACCGTTGCAGCGGTAGTTGCTCCAACACGGGCACCGCCGCTGAAGTGATCTGCGATTCCCCTGGACCTGCCGCGAGCGTCAGATCTCGCAGTGGCAGACGCGCGAGGTGGGCGACGCCGGCGTCAGTGAGCCAAGGACTTTCATATAGCCCGAGGCGCTGCAGCGGCAGATGCTGCAAGCAGGCCAAGTCGGCATCGCGTAGATCCAGACCGCTTATCTCAAGTTGTTCCAACGGTAGTCCCAATTCGGCGAGTATCCGCAAAGCCTTGCCATCGATACCGTGACAAAAACTGAGATTAAGTCTCTTCAGCGGCAGACCGACCAGTTGTTTCAGTTCCTTCCCAGTGATGTCGTTCAATGAAAGGTCCAGCGATTCCAGGTCCAAACCACGCAGGTCGGACAACGTACGCGCGTCGATGCCTTGCACATCGGAGAGTCCCAACCGCTTCAGTGGGAACGCGTGCAGCGCATCAAGACTCTCGATCATTTGCTGTGAAGATTTGAGGTCCAGATCGGCGAGTGGCATGCCTTCCAGTTCCGCAATGTCGTCCTCGCAGATATACGAAGATTGCAGCGAAAGCCGTTCAATCGGCAGGTCCCGGATGGCGTGGAGCATTGCGTCGGTTGCGTAACAATGATCGAGGCTCAGCGACCGCAATGCCGTCAGGTCGCGGAGCCAGGAAGGATCCTCCAGGATTGCGCTATTCCAGCCCAGCGACAATTGTTCTAGTGGATGATGACCCAAGTGCGCCATCCCACGTGAAGTGAGTTCCCCTGCACGTTTTAATGTGAGGGATCGCAACTTGAGTCGTGACAGTCCGAGCAGGCCGTCGTCGGTGACCTCATCACAACGGTTCAACCACAACTCGTGCAGCTCACTACTGCCGAGTTGGTGAAGGAAACGGTCGTCGAAGTCTTCGCCGTAGGTCTCCAACTTCAGTCGGCGCAGTCGTTCCAGCGAAGGGAGGCTGGTAGCGTTGTCATCGCGGGAAAAACCGTTTATTTCCAGTGTTTCAAGAGCAACGGCTGGCAACCGTCGCCATACATTCTGATCGCAGCTGAATGTCGGGCTGTTGAGTACCAGCGTACGTAATGGCAGCCCAGCCAAGGCGTCAAACCAATCAGGCTCGGCATTCTCCAACTCAACATGGTCTACGGGCAGTCCACGAAGCTGCGGCAACAAGACCTCGGGGCGATTTGTATGCGCAGTGGTGTTCAAGTGCGCAATAACGGCAATAGCGGCCGGATCGCACAGGCCAGCAGCGACTCGCAAACCATCCAGTGAAGCCTCGCCGGTATCGAGCAGATCGCGATAAAGCGAAGCACGCGCGGCAATGTCATCGGGTGCGGCAGAGAGTTGGGCCATCAGAGCGTTGCGGTTCAGCACTATTGACGAGTCCGAAGTGAGCGAGCCGAAAAAGTTGAAGGAAGTATTAGCAAGTGAAGTAAGCCAAGTGTCCAGAGGCATGCGTGAAAAAGGCGGCGCGAGCCGCGACAGGGAATGTTTGAACGATGATCCTGGATGTCCATGTCAGCGGACTCAAGCCACCTCCACCCGATTGCGTCCCTTCCCCTTGGCCCCATAAAGCGCTTCATCCGCCACCGACAGTAACCGCGAAAGCTCGTACCCCGATTGCCCTGTGGTCACCAGCCCGATACTCACGCTGAGAAATCCGGGCTCCAGCAGTGTCAGCCTGGCAAATCCGGCCCGGATCCGTTCGGCGACTTCCACTGCGCTCGCTTCGTTGCTATCGCCCAACACACAGGCAAACTCTTCCCCTCCAATGCGCCCGAACACATCCGCGGGGCGCAGGATCTGCGTGGTCATCCGGCTGAAGGCGATCAGTGCCTGGTCCCCCACGGCATGGCCGAATGTGTCGTTCAGGCGCTTGAAGTGGTCCAGGTCACAGAGCAGTAGCGCCGCCGACGTCCCGCAACGTTCGCAGTCGGCCAGCAGCGTTTCGCTCTTGAGCATGAACGACCGTCGGTTGCCGATGCTGGTCAGGGGATCGCTGTAGGCCGCCGCCTTGAGTTGGCGTTCGGCGCGTTCCTTGACCATGGCCAGGGTCATGTAGCCGATCCCGACCACGTAGACCATGGATTCGAACAGCAGGAAGGAAAAAAATGGCAGGCCTTCGCCGTTGCCCGCGAGCGCGTGGGCCGGGCCCATGCCGGTATCGGCAAAGATCCGCACGCAGTAGAACAGCGTTTGTATCGCCGTCAGGGTCAGCGCGGGAAGGTAGGAGGCTTCGAGACGGTGGCGGCTTCGCCAGAACTCCAGCAAGGTCAGCCCGCCGTAGCTGGCCGTAAGCGCCGAGTAGACGGACACCCGCAATGGCTGCAGCGCCATGAAGGTTGGCACCAGACACAATGCCAGCCAGATCGCCGCGCCCGCCAGTATGCCCGGCACCGAGGGTGGGCGCCCGGCAAACACTCGCATGGCCGTCCAGTTCATGGCCGCGCTCAGCAACAGGACCACGTTGCCCACCACTATCGGCACAAAGTCGATCCCCATGCCGCGCAAGCTCCCCAGCAGAAGGCCGAGGGACGCCAGCAACATCATGCTGCCCAGGTAGGCGAGGCAGCGCTCGCGGGTTTCACGCAGCCAGGCGTGCAGGCTCAAAAGCCCCATCAGGCAGAAGATGAAGACCGAGACCAGCAGCAGGGTCGGGATGTGCAGCAGCGTCATGTTCAGGCAACTCTGTTCAGCCAGCGACCGGGAATAGCCCGGGGCGGCGGCGGTGGGTGCCGGGGAACACCGCGATATGGAAAGCAGGGGTTGGCACGTGAGCGAGCATCTTGGCAATCACTCTGCGGGATTGTAGCGGTATCTCCGAGGGACTGCCCGCTTGTTGAGCGGGCCTGCGAGCCAGGATCCTACAGGCTGCGTTGAGTTGCCTGACACCCAATGCGGTCACTTCCTTTTGGTCCCGAACGTAAGCTTCGGCAACTGGGCCGAACACCTGATTTTCTGTTCTCGTCGGTCCCTCTCAAGGAGCGATCGACCGTTGAAACAGGGATCTCGTTAACCGTGGGCCATTACGATTCCAGGGGCAATTATTCGCCCACGCCGGGTCCGTGCGTTCCTTTGCCGCCGCGCAATTCCGAGCGCCGCGCGCCACCTCCACCGGCTTACAACGGTGATTTCTACAGCCAGGCAAAGCGGACCATTGAGCACGAAGCACCGCTCAGCACCTGCCACGTTGGTTTGAAGTTCATCTGGGATAACGGGGAAGGCTTGGGCTGTGACCTGCCTTGCGTGCTTACCCCGGCTAACGGCGATCCCATTAGGACTCGGCTGGATGAGTACAGTCGCTTTGTCGGCAGCATTCCCGATGGGCCTTATCAGGCGCAGATGCTGGCGGATTTCGATACCGAGGATCTGGTGCTCCGCAGCCGTGCCGAGGTGCAGGCAGCGCTGGAGGCGATCCTCGTTGCGGAGCGTGCCGAAGCGGCGGCGTTGCAGGCCGTCCAGGATGAACGCAGCTTTGTTGCCAACGCGTTCTATACCCATCTGGCGATTGGTAAGGGGGCGCTTTATGGCGCGTGGGGACTGGTCAGAAGCCTCAAGGAATATGGCGATCTGATCAATCCCATTACGTATTTTTCCAATGTTGTGGTCGCGGCGTGGAACGCCGATGCGTCCGATGGCGCACGCTGGATAGCCTCCCTCCAAGATAACTTTTCGGCTGAGCAGCATCGTGAGCTGGTCGAAGCTTTCGGTTTCGACCCCGGCAAGGTTAGCCGCGAGCAACTGGCAGAGACCTATGAACTGGCGTGTTTTATCGCTGAGGATGGGCCGAGCAAGGAGATGCTGGCTCGTTTCGTGGTCGACTATGCGCTGGCCCAGAATCATGAGGAAGTCGCGGAGTTCGGCGGTGGGGTCGTCTTCGAGATTGTGTTTGCAGCATTACTGGTTCTGTTCACTGGCGGTGTCGGGGTGTCTGCTTCTGCGCGGTTGCTGCCATTGGTCCAGCGCCTGGGACAGGGATTGCGAGGACTCGGTCAAAGCCTCCGAAACGCTAGAATCAAGAAGGCGGGACGGGCAGAAGGGAAGGGCGCTGGAGCGCAGGTCGTTGAGGTTGGGCGGCCAAAGCAAATAACACCTGAGCCTGTGAGCAGGAAGGGTGTTGAGGCAGCTCTTCAACAATCCCAAAAAGCTCGTAATGCACCACCTAAGCCTTTAGTGGACGAACCTCACTCTATCGTTGAACGACCTGGCCGAGAGGGACAATATACAACTCACTACGGTAATGGGACCTATAAGCAGTACCGTGGGTCGGGAAAGGAGCATGGTGGAATCCCCCGTCCGAACGTGAAATTTAATAAACTAAACGCGTCCCCCAATGGAAAAAGTTATCCAGGTGGCCCGCAAGTACGTGCTGCAAAAACGGAGGAAATTCCCAATTGACTAACGACCAGGACGATACTCAAGGGTACGCAGCTTTTTTAAAGGCCAATGAAGGACGAAGTCTCTCGAAATTCGAATATCTTTATATGGTGATGAAGACTGGCGCCATAAGTAATGATTTTTATCTTTTTTTTAGTAAGCTGTTTTGTCCGACTATTGTTGTAAAGGGGGATGGCTATTTTATAGAGGAAAATTTTGATGGTGACCGCTATCAAGAGTACATTGCTCAGGGGCAGACAAGCGCTGAAATCGCCGATTGGCTAAATTTGGTGGAAATCACTGCGCTCTTCGAAGATATGTCCTATGAGGACGCAAGCGCACTGTCAGTTATTATTAGTGATTGTTGGAATGCTACGTTGGCTCGAGAGTTTCCAGAGTCAGGGTTCGTTTCAAAAGTTTTATTTGAGGAGGAGCTTGGCGAGGTTTATGTCAGCTTGTGCAAAGCCTGAAGTCGGATAATTGTAATCTCTGTTGCGCGTTTTTATCCAAAAGTTGGTGTTGCTCTACTGGCAGATCGGTCATGACATTTTGACCCGGCAGGCGGAGCAGGGCTGGGGGAGCAAGATCATCGAGCGCCTGGCTCAGGACTTGCGCGCAACTTTTCCCGATATGAAAGGGTTTTCGCCGCGCAACCTCAAGTACATGCGCGCGTTTGCCGAGGCATGGCCGGACGCGGAATTTGTGCAACAGGCTGCTGCACAATTGCCCTGGGGCCACAATCTGGTGCTGTTAGACAAGCTGCCCGGCCCCGAAACCCGTCGCTGGTATGCCGCCAAGGCCATCGAGCACAACTGGTCGCGCAATGTTCTGGTGATGCAGATCGAGAGTGGTCTGCTGGAGCGCAGTGGCAAGGCCGTCAGTAACTTCGAGAGTCTCCTACCTAAACCGCACTCCGATTTGGCCCGTGAGTCGCTGAAGGACCCTTACCGCTTCGACTTCCTCGGTCTGACCGTTGATGCGCAGGAGCGTGAGATCGAAGGCGCTCTGGTCAAGCATGTCACCGAGTTCCTTCTGGAGCTGGGCGCAGGCTTTGCGTTCGTCGGCCAGCAGGTGCTGCTGGACGTGGGCGGTGACGAGTTCTTCATCGACCTGCTGTTCTATCACCTGAAGCTGCGCTGCTATGTGGTCATCGAACTCAAGGCTGGCAAGTTCAAGCCTGAGCACTTGGGCCAGTTAAGCTTTTACCTTGCCGCGGTGGATGCCCAGATCAAGCATCCGCAGGACGGCCCCACCATTGGCCTGCTGCTGTGCAAGAGCAAGAACAAGGTCGTGGCTGAATACGCGTTGCGTGATAACGCCCGTCCCATTGGTGTGGCCGAATATCAATTGGTGGAGTCCCTGCCAGTAGAGCTGCAAACCAGCCTGCCCAGCATCGAACAGATCGAGCTCGAACTGGCAGGTGATGACGCATCCACGGAAGAGGACTCGCAATGACCGAACAGGCTCACAACCCTACCAACTTTCAAAAGGCAATAAAAAGCCGGCTTGTGGCCGGCTTCTCGGGGACGGGTTTGGCTTATTTTTGGTAAGCCTCACTCGCCTTCAAAATGTACATCCAGGCACTGACACCTGGTTGTGGGACACCGCGCAGTTGTCTCGCGCCGCGTCGTGGGCAATCTGACCTGCTGCAAGCAGGACGCTGCCCAAATGTGCCGCGCAGGATACCGGCATTTACGACAGATTCCCAGCAAAAACCACACGCCAGAGCTGTCGTTTTCAGACAAGAGGGGGCTTGCCCCCTATTTTGACGGCACTGGCGGGCGCCGCTTGTTCAGCGTCGACCACCAGAACACCCAACCGAGTATCTGGATGCTCTGTTCGTCGATCTGCTCCGCCGTGAACACTTCGTCCGGGTATTCGGCGCTGTTGTGGCTGCGCAGCCGCAAGGCCCCCGACGGCAGGCGGTAGACATATTTCACCCGCAACATGCCGTCATGCTCCAACGCGTAGATCTCACCGTCCACCACCTGGGTCAGGCTGCGGTCGATGGCAATGGTGGAGCCATCCTGGATTTTTTCCGACATGCCGTTGCCGGTCATGGGCGCGCAGATGGCCTGGTCCGGCTCGACGCCCATGGCCTGCAGGATGCGATAGGGCAGGCGGACCTTGCGCCCGGGGATGGCCGCGATCTGGGTCTGGTTCGAGCCGGGGGCCGTCGGGGTCTCCTTGTACAGCGGCACTTGTACGTCATTGCGCTCGGTCGCCGCCAGGTCGTCGTGGGCCGAGTAAGGGGTGGTGTGCTGGGGGGGCAGCGTTTCGCGTTTATCCTCCGCGTCGCTGGTCGTGCCGCCGGGGTGCTTGGGCCCTTCGCCGGCGCGTAGCCAGCGGCTGTTGACACACAACAGCTCGGCGATCTCCTCCAACCGCGCCATGGGAATGCCGCGCTTGAACCAGTTGTTGACGTGCTGCGGCGTCACTTGCCGGTTGGCAGCGAAGTCCGAAGCGGATAGATGGCACTCCCGCAGGAGGGTCCTTAAGCGATCACCTGATGTATTCATGAACACAGAGTTTACTGGCGTGCTACATCCGTTTAAATAAACGAGGTGTTCAAAAATGGCCCCTTGAAACACACAAGTTGAGTTGTATTGTTCAGTATTCCTACAGCCAATTAGCAGTGTTTGATTCGTTTTGTTTATTAATTAAAGACTTTGTTTGTCGCTTGGTAAACAGGCACAAAAAACCCCGGCAAGCCGGGGTTCTTCGATTCGCGCCAGGGCGCGGCGGATCAGCCCTTGTAAGCGGCGACCGACTTGGTGATTTCGGCACGGGCGGCTTCAGCATCGCCCCAACCTTCGATTTTCACCCACTTGCCTTTTTCGAGATCCTTGTAGTTCTCGAAGAAGTGCTTGATCTGCTCCAGCAGCAGCGGTGGCAGGTCGGTGTATTCCTTCACGTCGACGTACAGCTGGGACAGCTTGTCGTGCGGGACCGCGAGGACCTTGGCGTCGCCGCCGCCGTCGTCGGTCATGTGCAGGATGCCGACCGGACGGGCACGGATCACCGAGCCTGGCGCAACCGGGTAAGGGGTCACGACCAGCACGTCGAGGGGGTCACCGTCGTCGGCCAGGGTGTTGGGAATGAAGCCGTAGTTGGCCGGGTAGAACATCGGGGTGGCCATGAAACGGTCAACGAACAGGCAATCGCTGTCTTTGTCGATTTCGTATTTGATCGGCGCGTGGTTGGCCGGAATCTCGATCGCGACGTAGATGTCGTTCGGCAGGTCTTTGCCAGCCGGAATCTTGCTGTAGCTCATTGGGCGATGCCCCCGTTGGTTGATCAGAAAACTTGGCCGGTTTGACCAAAAAGTGGCGGGGATTATAGGCATATTCCCGGGGCGATGCCACGGGCGAGGGGACGTGCGGAATACCACCTTGGTAGGAGCCGGTTTGCTGCGGACGGCGCTCCGACGATGGGGGACCGCAAGATCTCCGCAGGATGCCAGGGCCTCATCGCCAGCAAGCTGGCTCCTACAGGGGGTGATGGGGGACGGGGCCTTGGTAGCGCGGGTCGTGGGCCTGCAAGTGCTGCAGCCGTGCCAGCGGGTCCTGGCGGTAAAACGCGCGCAATTGCTCGTATACCTTCGGGTAGGCCGTGGCCAGGATATCCGGGGCACTGAAGAAATATTCGCTGGTCACCGCGAAGAATTCCGCCGGGTTTTCCGCCGCATAAGGATCGATGGTGGTTTTAGCATGGGGATTGTGGTCCAGCTGGCGATTGAGGTCGTCGTAGGCGTGTTGCATGACTTTGGCCCAGTCGCCCACGCGCATGTCGCCGTGCAGCGGCGGCAGGCCGTTGGCATTGCCGTTGAGCATGTCGAGCTTGTGCGCCAGTTCGTGGATCACCAGGTTGTAGCCTTCCCAGCCGCCGCTGGCCTCTACGCCGGGCCACGCCAGGATCACCGGGCCCTGTTGCCAGGCTTCGCCGCTGTGCTCGGCGTCCCACTCGTGCTCCACGCCGCTGGCATCGCGATGGCGCTGGGGGCTGAGGAAATCGTCCGGGTAGAGCACGATTTCATGGAAACCCTGGTACCAGTTCAACTCTCCCAGGTGCAGCAGCGGCAGTTGCGCCTGGGCCGCCAGCAGCAGGCGGCGTTCCTGGTCCAGTTCCACCCCCGGCAACGCGCTCAGGTGCTTGTCATCGAGGAACAGCACGCTGTGCTCGCGCAGCCAGCGATCCTCGGCGTCGCTCAGGCCGTCGAGGAAACTCAAGTGTTCGCGGACCCGATGCCAGGTTTCATCGGCAACCGGATGGCGGGCCAGCGTTCGCCGGCGCCGCCAGGCACTCAGCGACCACACGGGATCAGTGCGTACCGGCTTTGGGTGCGGTGTTGCCGAAGCGACTGCGGATCACGCTGATGATCATCGGCAGCAGCGACAGCAGGATGATGCCGATCACCAGCAGCGACAGGTTCTTCTTGATGAACGGTACGTTGCCGAAGAAGTAACCGAGGGTGACCAGGCCGCCGACCCAGAGCACGGTGCCGAGGATGCTGAACAGGAAGAAGCGCGCGTAAGGCATTTTGCCGACACCGGCGACGAACGGTGCGAAAGTCCGCAGGATCGGCAGGAAGCGCGCCAGGGTCACGGTCTTGCCGCCGTGGCGGTCGTAGAACTCGTGGGTCTTTTGCAGGTAGTCGCGACGGAAGATCTTCGAGTTCGGATTGCTGAAGAGTTTCTCCCCCGCCGTTCGTCCGATGATGTAGTTGGTGCTGTCGCCGAGGATCGCCGCCAGCATCAGCAGGCCGGCCAGCAGCACCGGGTCCATGCCGCCGCCCGCGGCCACCGCGCCGGCGATGAACAGCAGCGAATCGCCCGGCAGGAAGGGCATCACCACCAGGCCGGTTTCGCAGAAGATCACCAGGAACAGGATGGCGTAGATCCAGTGCCCATAGTTGTTCACCAGCATGTCGAGGTAGACGTCGAGATGCAGGACTATGTCGATCGGGTTGAAATCCATGGGGGGCACCTGTGTGGACGGTCCGGCTCGGCGGACCCGTGCAAGGAAAATAGATATGCGTAGTTAACTACAGGGAATGTAGTTTTTTCGTACATTCCGTGGGAAAACGGGATTATAAGAGTTCGGGAGATTTCTGCCTGCCGAGTTTGTAGCGGGGGATGTCGGGCGGTGGGGGGGCGCATACCCCCGCAGGAGCGGACAGGCGGTCGACGCTCGCGATGGCGGCCGGGATAACGTGGGGGACCAGGTATCCCGCGTAATCGTTGACGTCCATCGTCGGAACGCCGCCCGGACCAAGCTAGCTCCTACAACTTGTCGTCAATCGGCAGCACGTAGTTCTTGAATTCGGTGTCTTCGCGAAAGCCGATGGATTCGTAGGTTTTCTGTGCCACCAGGTTGTTGCTGCTGGTGGACACCCGCAGACGGACGGCCTGGGTCTCACGGGCCATTTTCTTCGCCGTGCGCATCAGGTTGTCGGCCACCAGCTGGCGACGGGCATCTTCGGCCACGTAGATGTCGTTGAGGATCCACACCCGCTTGAGCGAGAGCGAAGAAAAGCTTGGATACAGCTGGCAGAAACCGAGCACCTTCTTGTCGTCATCGTCCGCCAACGCCAGGTAAATCACCGACTCTTTGCGCCGTAGGCGTTTTTCCAGAAAGCTGCGGGACGAATCCGGGTAGGGCAACGCGCCGTAGAATTCACGGTATTTGACGAACAAGGGCGTCAACAAGTCCAGATGTTCCAGGGTCGCTTGAGTAATCCGCATAGGTCAGGCCTCAATTTCATGGATATGACGGCAAACGGTTCACTCGGGCAGCCGCAACGCCGATGCTGCCCAAAGCGCGGGAAAAGCGCAATCCGGATGACGCTCAGGCTTGGGGCTGACCCAGTAGGAAGTTACCGCTTGCATGGACATCCGATTCACTCTCCAGCGTTTGCACTTGAGCCTCGTCCTTGAGATTGACCCCCGATAATTGTCGGCGGCAGGCTTCTTTCATCAAATACAGCAGTTTGTGCGCGGCCATGCCATAACTCATGCCCTCCAGGCGCACGTTGGAGATGCAGTTGCGGTAGGCGTCGGTCAGGCCAATCTTGGGATTATAGGTGAAATACAAGCCCAGGCTGTCCGGCGAACTGAGGCCGGGGCGTTCACCGATGAGGATTACGGTCATTTTCGCCCCCAGCAACTCGCCGATCTCGTCGGCCACCGCGACTCGGCCCTGTTCCACCAGGAGCACCGGCGACATCGACCAGCCTTCCTCCTGGATCTGTTCCTCCAGGCGGGCGAGGAAGGGCAGGGTGTGCCGGTGCACCGCCAGCGCCGACAGGCCGTCGGCGACCACGATGGCCAGGTCGACACCGCCCGGGTGGGCGGCCGCATGCTCCCTGAGCTGCTGCGCCGAGGCGGGGTTGAGCTTGCGGCCCAGGTCCGGGCGTTGCAGGTAGCTGTGGCGATCATCGGCGGCACTGTGCAGCAGCAGGCTGGCGCGGCCGCGTTCGGCCAGTTGCGTGCTCAGGCCGGCGTGGTCGAACGGCAGGTGCACGGCGTCGCGGGCCTGGGCGTGGGCGAACTGGAAGTCCAGCTGCGCGCCGGTGGGCAGGCTGGTGCCGCTGCGGCCCAGGGCAATGCGCGCCGGTGTCAGGCGGCGCAGGGCCAGCCAGGGGTTGTCGTGGTCGAGGTCGTTGGCCATGTCGTTCATCCCAGCTGTGCCAGCGCCTGGCGGAAGGCCGGCGGCAGGTTATTGCCGAATCGCACCTTGCCGTCGGCCTGGGTAAAGATGCCCATCTTCGCCAGCCACTGCTCGAACTCCGGTGCAGGCTTGAGGCCCAGGGTCTGGCGGGCGTAGAGCGCGTCGTGGAAGGAGGTGGTCTGGTAGTTGAGCATGATGTCGTCGGAACCGGGAATACCCATGATGAAGTTGATCCCGGCCACCCCGAGCAGGGTCAGCAGGGTGTCCATGTCGTCCTGGTCGGCTTCGGCGTGGTTGGTGTAGCAGATGTCGCAACCCATGGGCACGCCCAGCAGCTTGCCGCAGAAATGGTCTTCGAGGCCGGCGCGGATGATCTGCTTGCCGTTGTAGAGGTATTCCGGGCCGATGAAGCCGACCACGGTGTTGACCAGGAATGGCTTGAAATGCCGGGCCACGGCGTAGGCGCGGGTTTCGCAGGTCTGCTGGTCGACGCCGAAGTGGGCGTTGGCCGACAGGGCGCTGCCCTGGCCGGTTTCGAAATACATCAGGTTTTGCCCGAGGGTGCCGCGATTCAGGCTCAGTCCGGCGTCGTAGCCTTCCTGCAGGACACTCAGGCTGATGCCGAAACTGGCGTTGGCCGCTTCGGTGCCGGCAATCGACTGGAACACCAGGTCCAGCGGTACGCCCCGGTTGATCGCCTCGATGGAGGTGGTGACGTGGGTCAGCACGCAGGCCTGGGTGGGGATTTCGTAACGCTGGATGACCGCGTCGAGCATGTGCAGCAGGTCGCAGATCGACGACAGGCTGTCGGTGGCCGGGTTGATGCCGATCATGGCGTCGCCGTTGCCGTAGAGCAGGCCGTCGAGGACGCTGGCGGCGATGCCGGCCGGGTCGTCCGTGGGGTGGTTGGGTTGCAGGCGGGTCGACAGGCGACCGCGCAGGCCCAGGGTGCCGCGGAATTTCGTCACCACGCGGATTTTCTGCGCCACCAGCACCAGGTCCTGGACGCGCATGATCTTCGACACGGCGGCGGCCATTTCCGGGGTCAGGCCCGGGGCCAGGGCGCGCAGGCTCTGTTCGTCGGCGGCGTCGCTCAGCAGCCAGTCGCGCAGGCCGCCGACGGTCAGGTGGCTGACGGCGGTGAAGGCCTGTTTGTCGTGGGTATCGACGATCAGGCGGGTGACTTCGTCGGATTCGTAGGGGATCAGCATTTCCTCGAGGAAATGCTTGAGGGGAATATTGGCCAGGGCCATCTGGGCCGCGACCCGTTCGCCGTCGTTGAGGGCGGCGACGCCGGCGAGGAAATCGCCGGAGCGGGCGGGACTGGCCTTGGCCATGACGTCCTTGAGGCTGTCGAAACGATAGGTCTGGGCGCCGACGGAATGGGCGAATGTGGCCATGGGGCGGTGTCCTCCTGAGCCTCTGTTAGCGATGAATGTACCTTGTAGGAGCCAGCTTGCTGGCGATTGCGATGCAAGATGCGCCGACGCTATCGCTGGCAAGTCAGCTCCTACAGTTTTGCGGTGTTCATGTATACAGCGTAGGGGCGCGAGGCGCCCCGTGCTGGTGCAATCAGTTACCCGTGAGCATAGCGTCCGCCGGCGCGTCCGAGCGCTGGTTGGCGGTCAACTGGAAGTAGAGGAAACCCACCGCCATGAAACCGAGGAAAATCAGGCCGAGCAGGGTGTTGAACCAGGCCATTGCGATCAGGCAGACCACCGCCAGGACCAACGCGATCCCCGGCACGATCGGATAGCCCGGTGCGCGGAAGCTGCGCTCCAGGTTCGGCTCGGTTTTACGCAGTTTGAACAGGCTCAGCATACTGATGATGTACATCACGATGGCGCCGAATACCGACAGGGTGATCATCGCCGCCGTCAGGCTCATGCCTTGCAGGTTGACCAGGCTGTCGCTGTAGATCGCTGCGATACCGATCACGCCACCGGCCAGGATCGCCCGGTGCGGGGTCTGGAAACGCGACAGCTTGGCCAGCGAACGCGGCAGGTAACCGGCCCGGGCCAGGGCGAAGAACTGCCGCGAGTAGCCGAGGATGATGCCGTGGAAGCTCGCCACCAGGCCGAACAGGCCGATCCACACCAGCATGTGCATCCAGCTGGA
>JACXTT010005305.1_pt1 | contig 18763 bp, 23 predicted proteins | sample 9270951 | NCBI WGS metagenome assembly JACXTT01 (sample SAMN15532306, study PRJNA645909) | rock metagenome | isolation source: weathered quartz diorite | place: Puerto Rico | collected 2017-06-21 | reverse complement strand
CACGGCGGGTGGCTCGTACACCGGCTCACCGGCGGGCACGACGAGACACCCACCCAGCGAGCAGACGATCATCCCAGCGAGGCCGACCTGCAGCGCACGCATTCTCATGGGTCCTCCTCCGACGACTATAGCCGTGAACCGGCATCGGTCGATCACGTCTTCGGTCGCCGAGGAAGCCACGAGACCACGGGCTTGAGAGCGGAGGGGGGGAGATTCGAACTCTTGCCGCGGAAAACGCGTCGAACGTCCAAAAGGCTCGAAACCGTCGGCGTTTTCAGCGTTTGATCGCAATCTTGCGTGCCTGACCGCGAACCCGAGATGGCCCGGATTTGCCCGGTTTGACCCCCGAAATCGGGACGGCGTCCCGATTTCTACCAGCCTCACGAACGGTCCCGACTTCGCCTCCGAGCAAGGCAAGCTGGTCGGCGTCGGCCTGCATGTAGCGCCCGTAGTGCTTCTCGATCATCTCGACCGACGTTCCCGTGTAGTCCGCGAGCCACTTGAGGTTGGCGCCCTTCGTGAGCGCGGCGGAGATGAACGTGTGCCGTGTCGCGTAGAATTTCCGAGGACGGATACCCATCGCACTCAGCGCCCGGTGCCAGTGCTGCTCCACGAAGCGGTCAAGGTCGATAGGCTGACCCTGTGGCGTGGTGAACACGAAATCATCGGGGCGCGGTACAGCGGAGCGCGGCATCTCGCGCAGGACGCGCACCACGTCGGGCAGCAGCGTGATCGTCCGCTTGCTCCGCGCCGTCTTGGGGGCATTGTCCTCGCCGAAGGTCCGAGACACGAGGATTGACAGCTTGCCCGCCTTCAAGTCGAGCGCGTGCCGGCGCAGGCCGATGGCCTCGCCCGGGCGCATCCCCGTCCAGAACAGGGTGTAGACGAACGGATACCAAAAGCGGTCCTTGCGCTGGAAGTAGTCGAGCAGTTTGTCGCGCTCCTCCTCGGTGAAGGGGTCAGGCTCAGGTACGACCTTGCGCGGCCAGTCGAGCAGCGCGAAGGGGTCGCCGCTCGCAAGCCCTTCTTTGCGGGCGTCGCGGTACAGTGCACGGAACGTCCCGTCGATCATGTCGCGTGCGGTTTTTGCACTCAATCCCTTGCCGCGCTGTCGATCAACCAGCAAAGCGCGGAAGTCCTCAAGGGCGGTCAGTGTAACGTCACTGAGCGTCCCGTCACCGAACGCCGGCAGAATGTGGTTGCTCAGGTGCTTGCGGTAGGTTTTCGCCGTCGAAAGTCGCACCATCGGCGGTTGCTTGCGGGGCAACCACACGCGCTCGGCGTACTCCCGCACCGTCGTCGTTGGGGTGCCGTTGGCCCGCAGCGCGTCCGCCTTGCTGCCGCGCGGAAACCACTTGAGGTAGTCAAACGTCCCAGCCGTCATTTCGTCCGAAATGACACGGGCGCGGGCTTCTAGCCGTTTCCGATTCGCGGCTGTGTCCTTGAGGCCGGTGCGCTCCTGACTCTCGTAACCTGGCAATCCCGCCCAGCGGAGCCGGTACGCGAGGTAGCCGTACGGGGTCGTGCGGACGACGCAGGGCATGGCGTCAGTGCTGTACCGCCGCGTCGCACTGGGCGTCAATGCGCGACTGGCGCGGACGGTCGCGCGGGATGCCCACGTAGGCGAGGCCATCGGCCCTACCCTGCTCCGCGCCGCCTTCTAGCCACCGAACGATTGCCGACCACTTGAAGCGCGGGCCGATGCCAGGACGTGAGAACCAATGCTCACCGCGCCGCCAGTTGCCGTCGTACATACGGTTGCGAACCGTTTTCGGCTTTAGCTTGAGGCGAGCGGCAACCTCGGCCACGGTTACGTACTCCTCGCCCCGCGCGGCATCGGGGCCGGTGAGCACAGCGGGCGTGACACTGGACGAGCAAGAAGGCATACGTCTCCCTCTCGCCCGGCGTGCTCGTCACGCTGTTCTTGGCGCCCCTCTCGGGTGCTGGCCACGCTGTTTATGCCGCCGGATACCGGCGATCTTGGGAGCAGTGCTCCGGGCCTGACGCCTTCTTGCCGAGCTACAGAAATTCGGCGCTACTCGCGCCGTGCCGCCGAAGGTAACGACGGGTCTGCCGACTCTCAAGATCGCAGACCGCATAGCGCGGACGACGCCCGTTGTCCCCTTTGTCGTGTGCGTGGTAGCGTCCGACGCGATGAAGCGAAGCCGGGCTAGGAAGGCCAAGAAGAAGTCCAAGGCCAGGAAGATCGCGCGGGCGCGTAGCGGCGGCTACATCTACTCTGCCGCTCGTCCTCGGCGCGTCGCCGTGCTACGCTCAGGGCCGATGGCCGAGTTGACCTTCCTCGTCGAGGACGCTCCCGAAGGCGGCTTCACCGCGCGCGCCGAGGGGTTCTCGATCTTCACCGAGGCGGACTCGTGGGCCGACCTGTCCGCGCAGGTCCACGATGCCGTGCGCTGTCACTTCGACGAGGGGAAGGCCCCGGCCACCATCCGAGCACGCTACAAGGACCAAGAGCTGTCCCTGTGAAGCTGCCTCGGGACCTCTCTGGTCCCGACCTTGCCAAGGCGCTCGGAGCACTGGGTTATACCGTCACCAGGAAAACCGGCAGTCACATCCGGCTCACCACGCAGACGAACGGTGAGCACCACGTGACTATCCCCGCACACAAGGCGCTCAAAGTCGGCACGCTGAACGGCATCCTCGACGCCGTGGGCAAACACTGCGGCATCTCCCGCGACGACGTGCTCCGCCGGCTCGGCCTCGCTTGAAGCGACGCACAGGCACCCGCTACGGCCATGCGCCGGTGTCGGGGCAGGCCGAGGGAGCCAGGGTCTCATCAGCGTTCCACGCCGCGCGGGCGGGCTCGTGAAGCGCAGCGCAACACGGCGGCTTGGATTCGAGCGCCTTCGCCATCTGATGGGCCGCGCGCACAGGGAGGCTGTTAGGTGCGAGAAGGCGCGTGCATACTTCGCAGGCTGGGTCATGCTTGGCGCGGCGGTTGAGGCGTCTCTGGTGGCAATGACACGCGTGTACCCGCACCACGTCTACAAGTACCACAAGACCATCGCACGGCGGTGGTCGCTGGACGACTTGATCACAATCAGCGAGAGCGCGGGTTGGCTGCAACGCGACGGCGTGCGCGCCGCGAAGCGTATCCAGCGGTGGCGCAATTTCCTTCACGCAGACAAATTCGCGCAACGGCGGTCGGTCTCGGTCCGCTGTCGAACGCTAGACGGACGCCTCGATGATTTCGAGTTGATCAGCGGACAACTTTACGCCTTCATCCTCGGTCCCGGCGGGCTCGCCCAGAAGCTATCGAATCGACGACGACGCCGTAGCGACGCGCCGCGCTGGCGACGGCCGATCACTTAGGCGGCTGCACGTTGGTCGGCCGCGACGTGGGCATGAAGCCTGTGCGGCTATTTCGCCGCGCTGTCTGTGGCGGGTTCGAGCTTCAAGAAGATGCTCGACGGGGTGAGATCGTAGGCCGCACCCGTCCCCATATCGACCGCGACGCCGATACCCCAGAATACCGGGTGCAGCCAGACGAGGTTTCGGGTCCACGTCCCGCTCGCAACCTTGCTCTGGATCGGAACCGACGCATCCCGGTAGCCCGCGAGCGAAGCCGTAACGAGATAAGATGCGCCCTTCGCGACGCCCGCTTCGGGAACGTTGGTCGTGGCATCTGGTTTCCGCCGTAGCGAGACCTTCGCCGGACTTACAAGATCACGGCCACCTGGCCGGATCGTCACCAGCGCCCCGGGCGGGCTGGTCTGCACGTCGATAGTCTGCGACTTGCCACGGGTCATGGACATGCATCCGGCGAGGCTGACGCCAAGAACGACGGCGGCCACACGGCGGGTTCGCATGGACGGGCTATCGGCAGGCGCGGGTGCTAGCTTGAGCGCCGCGCAGACACTCGCCGGCCCTCGCGCCCTGCCGCAGACCCAGCGCGAGACCGGGACATCTGCCCAGCCTGCCAACGCGACGACCGAAAGCCCCAACCGCGCCTGCGCAGACGGGCGAGCACGCTCCGCCGCCCTCAAGCGACAGTCTGGGACAGCCGTGGCGCGAACGTTAAGGCGCGCGGCAGACGCGCTTTCGCACGTGGGATACCGCTATGCCTCCGCGATCCGTCTGATCGAGGGGACGAGGCTGCCCGCCCAAACGTACTCGAAATGGGTTCCCTGCCGAACGTTGGTCACCAGCTTCGGCTTGAAAGCCACCAGGCAGTCACCGCCGGGGTCGCGGACGCTCTTGTAGACCATTCCATCGGAGCCGGCCTGCCGAAGCCCCACGCCGAAAGGCTGCGAGACTGTGTAGCTGCCGGCATCGTACAGGGTGGCGAACTTCGCCACGTCGCGCACATCGTGGAACGACGCATCGAAGTCTGCGAGGTATTGGCGAACCTGTACCACGAGGTCGAGCGTCGCGACCTCACGTAGTTCCTGCGCTCGTCGGTGGATAGTTTCTTTGTGAGCAGTCTCCAAGCTGAACCCCGCGTACCAAGCTCCTAGATCGGGACCCGTGAAGCGGGCTCCCCCGCGATGCGGGTGGCAGAACGCTGCCATCACCACGCTCGCATTGGGAACCCCCAGTACCCACCCTGAGCGCGGTATCAAGTTGAGCTGTCCAAGCTCCGCTTGTAGGCGATCGTTGGTCCAGCCTTCAAGGTCAAAGATGTGGTCCAGGTCTTCGGGCGCACTCACCGCGTCGAAGACGCCGACCGGAGGATAGCGGCTCGGAATGAGGCGATGAGTGTTCGCGACCCGGACCGCGGCGAGCGGCGGCTCTAACTCCATCCGCCACGACGTCCATCAAGTAGACGCCGCACGGTGTATAGCGAATCAACGTCACCGCCGACCATGAACTCTATGGGCGTGTTGCCGGCGAAGAGCGGATTGGTGTTCGGAATCTTCACCCAGCCATCGGCGAAACGATCCTCGGCATAGAGAATATGGAGGGCCTTATAGGTGCCCAGGATTAAGGAAATGCGGATCAGCGCATCGTAGGGCAGCATCCCCGGCTTACCGCCCTTCCACTTGTGAAACGTGGACCTCGGAGGCCAACCGAGGAGAGCCCGCTCTTCCTCGGCGCTGAGCTTCCACTTGGAGGCAATGTTGAAGAAAGTTCGAAGAGCTGGCGCGGACCTCTCTCGGCGAACAGCCGTACTGTGCCGCATATCGGGCGACGTCATCTGCCCGATGCCAACCCTCTCCGCTGTCTCCGGAGTAGACGTCATGGCCTGCTTCTCCTCTCGATCACGTCAATACCAGATATGGGCTTGAGAGTCCATATCTAGACTCAACGACGGGACTCTCACCTCGGAGTGATAAGTTCCCCCATCAAATTAGTAGCTTACGGCGAGTTAATGTCCCCTTCCCGGTTCTCCGCTGCGCGCGAAGGAGCGGCCCCCTCCCTAGCCCCGGGGCCGAGGGTATCGAGATGGCGGTGTAAGACGCGGCAACCGCGGGTAGTGCCTCAGAATCAAACTGAGGCACTACCCAACCGCGCGGCAATGACGCCCACCGTCCACAGTCCACAGGTTGGGGGGGTTGTCTTCTCGCGCCCCTTCCTGAGACCGTGGCGCTCTTGGCGTACTTCGATGAAAGGGAAGAGATTATAACTAGTTAGGTGAAGGACGCCATTGGCGCTCTTCCCTGGCGCTCTTCGACCCGTTGGCGCTCTTCGACGGTCGGGTCATCGGGTCGAAGGACGCCAACCGGCGAATCGAAGGACGCCATTGGCACTCTTCGAAAACCCTTGCGGCACAGGGAAGAGCGCCAAGGACGCCAAGGGATATAGAAGGACGGCCGTGGTAGTGGGTCAGTTTGAAGCCGACGCCGCCGGCCGTACGCGCATCCACTTCCCCGTCACGGCGGCGTAGAGGCACGCCGCGCCAGCAGGGATCTCAAGCAGCCAGAACACGGCCCTTTCGCTGGGCCAATCGAAAACATCTCGCCAGTCGGTGACTGCCACGGCGAGTATCGAGAGACCCATGATCCCGAACAGGATTCTGGTGCGCCTTTTCAACATTGCTCGCGTCCTGTCGTGGCAGCGGTTGTTTGTGCGGTCTATACATCCTCGGGGGGTACTTAGGGCAGCGACCACATCCACCGGCCATTCGGGATGCCCTCTTCCTTCTCCGCGACCACCTTGAGACGCTGCTTTGCCCGATCCAGCGTACGGTCCTTGATGCCGTCCTTGTGCGCCCTGTTACGCACCTGCTTCGCCTCTACCGGCCCACCGGCTAGAGTCGAGGCCAACCAATCGACTGCCTCTCCGATCTTCGACGGCTGTTCGTCCTCCGTCGGTGGCCGCAGTAGCTCGTCGGGGTCCTGGTCCACCTCGCCGTCCCACTTGATGACGACGGACCCGTTGTCGGCCTTCTCAGTGCGGTACGCGAGCGCCTTCGGCGGCTCCGAGAGGTTACCCTTCACCCGCGCCATGATCCGTCGCTCCCGGGTCGGATCGTCCTTGTCGGACGCGACGAGCAGGACCGACCGTGCCGCCCCCGCGATGCCGATACTGCCGCCGCCCCGGTAGAGGGCGCTCACGTCGGCCGCTTCCCCTGTCCGCTTGTTCAAGTGGCGGACGACGAGCACGGCGACACCGAGCCGCTGGGCGAACTGAGCGAGCGGGGTCAGAAGCCGGCGCATCTTGTGGTCGCTGTTCGGATTGCCCGTGTCGGGTACATAGGCGACCAGCGGGTCAACGATCACGAGTTTTGCGTTGACGGCCTTGACCGCCTCTTCCATCGCGGTGAGGTCCGCCAGCGTCGGCGGACATTCCCCGTCCTTGGTGGCGATGCCCTTGAGGTTCACGATGCGGTCGCAGTCCGCCCCCATCGCGTCGAGGCGCGGACGGATCGTGTCCTCAAGATCGTCCTCGGCCGAGAGGATCACGACGCCGGCCGGCTTCTCGTACAGATCACCACGTCTACCATCCGGCATCTCGCGGCCGGTGCTTACCCGTGCCGCGTAGTCGAGCGTGATCCCCGACTTCCCTAGCCCCGGATCGCCGTCGAGGATGGTCAGTTTGCCGAGCGGCACGCGGTCAGGGTCGAGCCACCGCACTTTCGTCGGCTTCACGTCCGCCAGCCTCACGATGATGGCCTTACCGGCAGGCGGCGGAGCGCCGTCCATCGCCTTCTTGAGCGTCAGCCGCAGCTTCGTCAGCCTGGCCGTCTTCCCGTGCGCCTTGTAGAACGCGCTCAGGATGGCGATTCGCTGCGCGTCGGTGTCGCCGGGATACTCGCGCACGAGCCGGTTGGCGATGGCGAGCGCGTAGGCCGACATGCTCTGGTCCTCGCCGTTCAGCGCCTTCTTTCTCGTCCAGTACCCGAGCAGATGAGCGTCGCGCAGAAGGCGCTCGTCCCAATCTTCGGGTAACTCGCCCGCGCGCGTGTCGTCGTCCTTGTCCTCGTCCCGGCCGCCATCGCCGTCGCTGAGCAGCGCGAGCAGCCAGTCGGGCATCTCGGCCAGCGGCGTGTCGTCGGGCGAGCGCAGCCAGGCGTACTGCTCACCGCTTGCGTGCAGCGACGGAGGCGCGACGATGTAACCGCCGTCTCCGCGCACGTCGAGGCCCGCCGCGAGATTGACGCGGTTGCGGATCGCCACGCCCGGATGCTTGAGCAGGAAATGCGCTCCCCCCGAGCCAGTGCGACTCTTGGGCGTCTCGGGCAGCGTGCCGTGTTCGCGCTGTAGCACGTTGAGGCTGTCCTCGCCGCCCCGCGCCGGGTCTACGTCAAGAACGACCAGGCCGCTCTCCGCGCCCGTGGCAAGGCCGATGTTCGCCGCCGGCACCGACGCCCACCATGCGCGGATGGTGTTCTCGTCCGTCGTGGCATCCTTTACCCCCTGCGGCACGAATCGGCCGAGCGGATGCTTCCCTGGTCTGTCACATTCCGGCTTGCGGCAGGTACAGCGCCCGTCGCGGATTGAATGTAGCGGCAGGACCGGCCAGCCTCGCCGCGCGTAGCTGAGGGCCGCAGCGAGAAGCGCGCTGGCAGAACCACCACCTGTGGGCTGTGGGCGTCCATTGCCCGCGTCGTCCTCGTCGTCGTCGGGGATCAAGCGGAGGGGGATCACCCGCGCCTTGCGCTTCGTCGGCTGTGCGGACGACCCGGCGGTGCCGGTGCCAAGAATCTCGTCGCAAAGAGCGTCAATGTCGTCAGTGGCGTTCGTTGTCTGCATCGTGATTAGTTCCTTTCAGACTCGGCCGCGCCGGGCGCGGTCGGTGTCGTGTCTAGCGGAACGCGCTTCTGGCGAAACTTTGGTGGCCTCCACCATTCGCGCTGTCTGCAATTCGCGCAGCACATGGGACGGCGGTCGCCGCGTTGAAACCACCGATGACCGCAACGTAGGCAATGCAAGTACGTGTCCATTAGACTGGGTTCCCTCTGCCCGTGTCGGCGGCGACGACGGGCCTGCGAGCAGATTTCAAGCTGAAATACTCCATCGCGGATCAGTACGCTCTGCGGTGCGACGCGCGCTAACTACTCAGACACTTCCAGTGCGGCGGGTCGTCCTCGTGTAGCTCCTGGTCGCAGCTCGGGCAGCGAAGGTTTCCATCCTCACCGACAACAGGCTGCGGCGGACGATACAACCGACTTCCGTGGCGGCGGAAGCCATGCCCCGTGCCGCCGGAATCGCAGCGGAACTCGGAGGACTTCCGATCTGCGTCGTTGAGTGGCGTCGCGTCGTGATCTACATTGTCCATGGTCGTTTTCCTTCGGGCGCGCGGTCCGAGTTTGGGAGGCTGGGACTGCCGCGCCCATTTTTTTCGGCCTAGCCAGTCGCGTCCGCTCGGCGGCGTCGGCCATCTGTGCCAGCCAGGTCCGCGCCACTTCGCTGCGCGTGCCGCCGCTGACGGCGGCTACCGTTGTCAGGCGTGCGGCTAACTCTGGCCCGATTCGCAGACTCAGAACCACCGGCTGCTTGCGAACGCGCTCGTTTGGATTCATCAGCATACCTCTTGTGTACCGTACCACTGACCGGCGTTTGGTGGAAGCCCCCTTTCATGCAAGTCGGGGACTTCCCTACCTACCCACTAGCAGGGTATGCCCCCGGAATGCCCTTGCGTGACCCGAAATGGCCTGAAACGGCGTGCAATGGCCGGCAGGGGGGGGTCAGGCGTCAGCGGCCGGCCGGCGGGCTCGGGCAACCGTAAGCACGTATCCCGAGGCGACAAGTCCCACATAGGGACCGCTACGGCGTCGCAGCAAAGCAACCGGCATGTTCCTGACGGTGGCAGCGATCAAGCGACACTGAAAACCAGCCTCATACCGCCGTGCGGCGCGCACGTCGGCTGGCATGTTGGTTGCACGGTGGTTGCCACCGGGAGTTTCCGATGCGCCGCGCTGTCACGTCGCCCCTCTTCTTGTCGTTCCTCATCGCCGTCGCTCGCGCACAAGCTCAGAGCTACGAGGTGGAAGCGACGAGTATGTGGCTGGGACTTTCAGCGCAGATCACGGGGACCGATAATGGCTCGGCGGTGTCCTGTCAGCCTGCCGAAGGTCGTGTGGCCTCAACGCAAATCAGCCCGCCTACCCTGGCCTACGCGGTTGGCGCATCGGTAGTGACGCTGGATGGATTCTCCTCGACGGGGACCGGCTCGATAGACATGACCAGCACGGCGCAATGTCAGTTACCGGGCGGTGATGTTGCCCAGGTAACGTTGACCGGCGGAAACATCAGCGTGGGTATCCCAGCGACGACTTGGCAGATCGACCCGTTCTCGACGGCCTGGGAATGCGGGTCGGGCGGTGGTCTCTACTCACCGGCAAATGCCAACGGGACGTTCCCGGCGGAATCCGAGTCTTTCGACTACAGCGTTTCCTTGGGTAGCAATCTAATCGCGTCTGGGTCTGTCAGCCGCACGATAGATACTCAATTTCGCCTTTGTGGAAGTCTAGGCGGCGGCGATCTGTACGTTCCTCCATTTGATCTCCTACCTCAAGTATATTCAGATGGGACTGTTGACTACACTGTAGGTCATTTCACCGGCCAAATCGGCCCACATAACTTGGACTTGACGATTCAGGTGATGGTCGATCATGGGGAGCAGTTTGACGTTCCGCCACCACCGACCACAACGACGACAACCACAACCACGACCACGACGCCGCCGACCACGACAACCCAGCCACCTAGCACGGGGACGACCTGGCTGCTCAGCGTCAAGGAAAGCGGCACCGGCTGTGGTGGTGGTCGCTGCGAAAGTGACAGTGGACGTTTTTCGGCTTCGCTCATCCTTGAAAGCGACGGCACTTACCGACTGTCAGAGACATGTCCGACAACGGGTGGCGCGCTACCAGACAGCGTAGGCGAGGTGCGACCCCTTTCACGCAGACGGTTTGCTCTCTTGCCGACAAATATCAACGACTTAGCGAACGCATTTGGCGAGTGCAGCGGTGACGACTGGTTCGTAATCAATGCGTACCGCAATCGCCTGAAGATCGCGAAGGACGGACGGTCGCTGCGAGGCACGGTCGGCTACAGCGGGCGGCTACAGCACGGCGGGCCTGTGGTCACATTCCGAGTTGCCGGATCGTACCGAGGAACGCCGCTCTCGAAGTGAGGCTACCTACAAGCCTGTGACGCGCGCGAGTCGGTTGAATCGCCCGAGCCGCTTGCGCCTTATTGGCTTACATCGAGGCCCTTCGCAATCTCGGCGCGGGGACGTGCGGCGCGGACCATCGCGCCAAGCTGCTTAAGCGACGGCGCTTCCCGCTGCGGGACTTCGGCCTCCACCGCGCCCCGCGCCGCAACTTTGCGTATGACCTTCCGCGCCAGGTTGGTCAGGAGGCGACGTTCCCGCGCTTCCGCCTCGTCGCGCTTGCGGCGTTCCTCGCGGACGACGGGCGCGAGCAGCTTGTCCCGACGGCGACGTTCCCTCGCCAGACGGATGGAAGCGCGGTGGGTCTGCGGCGCGTTCGCCGGTAGCGACTTCGCGTGATAACGACGCCGCAGCCACGTCGCACCGACGCAGCGGCGGCATCGAAAGGGCGCATTGGGCGGGTCGTCACGCCGCTTCAACAGGTACTCGCGGTGCGAGCAACATTGGGGGCACCACAGATGCCACATGGGTACGCCCTTCCAGCGTCGCTTGCGGGTGAGCACGAATCGCTGCCCTTGAGCAAACCGCCCCGCGAAGTTCCGCGCCTTCTCTTCGTCGGTCGCTGGCAGCGCGGCCAGTAGCTGCGGCACATCAACCCGGTCGCAATCCTCTATCGAAATGTACCTCTTCCGCCGGAGCATCCCGGCGCGGATGAGGTTCGCGATGCTGTGCCGTCTCTGCGCCGCGCTGCGCATTTACCGCGAGGAGTCCTTTTCTATCGCGTCCGTGGCTTGCCCGAGCCTGATGCCGTGGTCTGCGGCCAGCCGCGCCACGGCCTCGCGGATCACTTTGCTTCGGTCTAGGTCAAGCCTGCGGGCCAGGGCATCGAGTCGGATTAGTTCACTTTCGGGGAAGCGACAACCTACGAAGGGCGCACCTTTCATCCTTACAGTTACACACCTTTCTGTCCATTTCAGCAATGGAGCGAAACCGCGGTGTTAAACCGCCGCGGGGACTTCATGCGCGGGGGTTCGCCGCTTCGCACACGCGCGCATGGGGGGTGGGAGGGGGTGCTGACGGGGTGGGAGGGGGTGCTGACGGGGTCGGCCGCATGGCGTCGCGCGCGCTAATCTAGCACGCTAGCTTGCTGTTGCAGGAGTGTCGGCCCTAGCGCGAATGCAACGCTGAGCAGCGGAAACATGCCCGCGTTTCCGAGGCCGCGCGCTGGCGCGATTTTTGGATCCGACTCCCAGCGGGACGGCGGAGCCATCACAAGTCCGCCGTCGAAGGGAGACGACATGAGCAAGCGACATTTCAACAGCCTCGCCGCCGCCGTCCATGATTGGCGGCGCGCCTGTCCGTCCGTGGACGAGGCCGACGTGGCGCAGCTTGTCAGCCGCCTCGCGGCCATCTGTCAGGCGGAGAATCCGCGCTTCAACCGTAACCGCTTCTTTGACGCCTGCGGCGTCACAACAACGGCCGGCAGGAAGGTCGCGTGATGCGCGACCTCATGGAGTTGGCCGTGGTGGAGGTGGAGCACGTCTGCATGCGCCACGTTGCCGGCGACGGCGTCCAGGCTGAGCTTACGATTCAGACCCGGCGCGGGAGTCTCACGCTGCGGCTGATCGCCCGCCGGGGTCGCAACATTCGGCTGACGGACCTACGCGCCCGCGACAAACGCCGCCGACGTAGGTCGTTTCTCACGGTGCCATTCGAAGAGAGGGACGACCAACCATGACGCCCGTTAGTGAACCTGTCTTCATACTCCTGTTTGTCGCTTATTGCTTCCTCGCGCGCTTCCTGACCATGGTGATTTGCGACTGGCGCTGGACGCCCCACGTTTTCTGGGCGGCCATCGCCGCGCTCGTCGTCGCAGACTTCGTTTGTCACTTCCGAGGGGGCGTCTTTCTCCGGTTCATGGCTCATCTGGTCGGGAAGCCATGACCGCGTCCGGCCAGCACGCCTGCTGGTTCTGCGTCGCACTCCAACGCCTCGCCGTCCGGCAGCGCGACCGGGTGTTGCTCGACGCCGCGATCCGGCTGCGCGAGGAGCACGGCGAGAACGACGCAGAGCACCGTGCCTTTGCTCGGACACCTGCGACCACGCAGCCGCGTAGTTCGTCCACGAGAATGGCGATTCGCAGAGGCAACCGATGACGGCCGAGACGATGCCCGCACCTGCCGAGGCGACCGCGTTACTCGCCGTGGTGACACCCCCGGCCGACCGGCATCCCGCCGCCGTCTACATCGCCAGCCTGGCTCCGGGCTCGCGCCGAACGATACGCCAGGCGTTGGACGCCGTAGCAGGCATCCTCACGCGCGGCCAGGCGACCGCAGAGACGCTGAATTGGGCGGCGTTGAGGTATCAGCATGCCCAAGGTGTCCGCGCGGCCCTGGCAGGCCGCTACGCGCCAGCGACGGCGAACAAGATGCTAGCCGCGCTCCGAGGCGTCCTGCGTGAGGCGTGGCGTCTCGGCTACGTCTCGGCTGAGGACTACCATCGCGCGGCCGACCTGCCCGCCGTGCGCGGCTCGACGCTGCCCCGTGGGCGGGCGTTGACGGTGGGCGAGCTGCGGGCGCTCTTCGCGGCCGTCGCGGAGGACGCCCGCCCGGCGACCCGCGCTAGGGACGCGGCGCTGCTCGCGGTGCTCTACGGCGCGGGCGTGCGAAGGGCCGAAGCCGTTGCTCTGGACGTGGCCGACTACGATACCGAGACGGGCGCTCTCACCATCCGCCGAGGCAAGGGGAACAAGGCGCGCGTCATGTACGCCACGAACGGGGCGCGCGAGGCGCTCGCAGCCTGGCTGGTGGTGCGCGGCTCGGAGTCGGGACCGCTCTTCGTCCCGGTGGACAAGGTGGGCCGCATCGTCCTGCGCCGGCTGACGCCCGAGTCCGTGTTCGACCGCTTACAGGCGCTCGCCAAGCGCGCCGGCATCTCGCGCTTCTCGCCCCACGACATGCGGCGCAGCTTCATCTCGGACCTGCTCGACAACGGCGCGGACCTGGCCGTTGTCCAGGCGATGGCCGGGCATGCGAACCCGGCGACGACGGCGCGGTACGACCGGCGTGGGGAGCGCGCGAAACAGCGGGCGGCGGGGTTGCTCTGCGTGCCCTACGTCGGTCCATAGCGGCGCCCCAATACTCGCCGGACACCCGCCCACAGCCTGGCGCGCAGGTGACGCTCACGCCGGGCGGTCGCCATCCGCTTGTTCGCCCTGACGGTTGCGAGCACGTCGACATCACTCGCCAACACTTCACTCTCCGCGAGACACCGTGTGGCGCCGTCGAATAGATCGCGTGCGCGGCCCTTTGCTTGCGGCGCGACGTGCTGCTCGTAAGCTTTCGTCCCTTCGAACCGCGCGGCGGGCAATGCGTAACCCTGCAACCGGGTAAGGAAGGCCCGCGTCTCAGGCGAGTACCGCCGCTCAATCCCGAGCGCCTGCGCGAGACCGAGTGGGTTGTGCGGTGGCCGATAGAGAGCGTGCGGCAGTGTCTCGCCCATGGCGATGTTGTAGACCGCCCGCATGCTCTGGTCGCACACTTCGCCCGCGATGTAGGCGACCGCCACGTTAAGTGAGCCGCAGTTTGTGGTGAACTCCCTTTGCAGCGTCCCGAGCGACGTGCGTGCCTCGTGGAACGGATCACGTTCGGCCACGGTTTCTCCCTTCCTCGCCGCGCTAGAAATCGGGATGCTGACCGGGACGGTAGCGCCTAACTACTTGAAATTATTGACGGAGGGGGGGAGATTCGAACTCCCGAGGGCTTTAGACCCTGGCGGTTTTCAAGACCGCTGCCTTCAACCGGGCTCGGCCACCCCTCCCGGGGTGAATCAGCTTACACTGCGAGGGCTTGCAGCCAAAGGGCGACGCTTGAGCCCTCGCCTGTTCTCGTCTCTCCCCATCCCTTCCCCATCTAAGTTCAAAGCTATGGATCGCCACGTCATTGGGAAAGCCACTCTTAACAGGGGCAATCGCCAGTCGCCATGAGCAGCGAATCGCCTTGACTCCGCGCTCTGAGCTGCGAGAAGGTCGGCGGCCGGAGGTATAATCATGGCTACTGCCCGTGTTCTTCTCGCCGCGATCCTCCTCGCGTTCGGACCGCAACGCAGCTTTGCTGCCTGCACCGACCCAGCCGCGGTCGCGACGGCTCGCGCAGCGGCCGATCAGGCGTGCACGAGCCTTGGCACGGGTTGCTCGACGGCGAAGACTCACGGGCAGTACGTCTCGTGCGTTGCGCACCAGGCGAAGGCGGCGGTCAAGGCCGGGACGCTGCCGAAGCAATGCAAGGGTGCGGTCGTGAAGTGCGCAGCCAGGTCCACGTGCGGCAAGCCCGGCTTCGCTACCTGCTGCCGCACCATGAAGAACGGCAAGACGGCGTGCGCGATAACACCTCGTGCCTGCACACCGCCGAAGCACGGGGCCGCGTGCGTGGGCAGCGCTCCCAGCTGCTGCGATGCGTGTACCGCGGGCGGTTGTGCCAGCAATACGACCACCACGACGACCACCATCACGGTGACCAGCTCGACCGCGCCTCACGAGCGCTTGACCACGTCGACCAGTACGTCCACGACTCCGGTCGTTTCGACGACGACGGCGGGCCCCACAACGACCGCCAGCACAAGCAGCTCGACGACCTCCAATCCCTGCGCGGTCTGCGACCCGAACGCGACTTGCACCCCGGGCGGCAACCCCGTCTGCACCTGCCACCCGGGCTACCAGGGCGATGGGCACACGTGTACGCCGGTCGCCGTGTCCCTCTCGGGGCAGCGTTGGCAAATCCCGTGCGGAACTGATGCCAGCGCGTCCGTGTGCAACTGTACGGACCCTGCCGTGCAGATGGCGACCCTCGGGGGTGCCCCGGGGGCGCAGTACGACGTGGCGTTGCACTTCCGCGGCGTCGTGGAGGAGAAGACATACACGGGCGGGATGGCCGACGGCTTCTGGTACACGGGTGGCAGTCCCGCGGGCGACAACTGGAACGTCTATCGTCTCGACATCTCCGATCCTGCGCAGACCTTCTTCCTCAACTCCGGCTCCTCGGGGCTCTTCTACTGCGTTGGCCTGGACTACACGCGCACCGTGCGCGTGAAGACGGGGGCGATGGTGACCCTTACGGCACTGGCGATCGACAACGCCGAGATCAAGAACATCGACTCGGGTGGCACGCCGATCGTTGTTCCTGGGGTGCCCCCCGCCCCCAGTCCATACAACGGGCAGTTTGTGCAGATGGACGTAGCGTCGGTAACGCTGGCGCTGATCACTCCCCCGTAGGCTCAACGCTTCGGAGAGCCAGAGCGCCCTTGCGTGGCCACACGGCGCTCGCCCGCGCAGGCGCGAGCTTGAGAGCGAGGCCCGTCCTGCCGACAATGGAGCATCATGCGCGCGCTGACGACGGTCGTGGGCCTCGGGATCGCCCTCTTCCTCACCGCGCCGGCGTCGGCGCAGACGCTCGGTGAGCTCGGCGCCGCCCAGGGGGTCGGGAACAGCGTCGGCGCGGCGGAGGCGAGCAGCGCGACCACGGCGCGGAGCGTGGGGAGCTCGATCACGAGCCACCTCCAGTCGACCCCCGGCGTCAGCGCGGGCAAGAGCGCGTGGGCCGACGGGGGTGACACGCGCGGGCAGGCCGCCGCGGGCACCGCGAAGGGCTGGGCGAGCGCCAAGTCCGGTCAGGGCACCACCGCGAAGGGCTGGGTGAGCGCCCGCTCCAGCACCGGCGCGGGCACCACCAAGGGCTGGGCCACCCCCGGCAAGTAGCGGGCCGTCCTCCTACGAGGACACGCCCTTCGCGCTCAGCTCGTCGTCGATCACTTCCTTGAACTTGTCGAAGGGCTGCGCGCCCGAGAGCATGCGCCCGTTGATGAAGAAGGCGGGCGTCCCGGTGACGCCGACCTTCTCACCGTCGGCGACGTCCTTGTCGATCGCCGCCTTGTACGGCTTGTCCTTCAGGCACTGCTCGAACTTGGCGGCGTCCAGGCCGACGTCCTTGGCGTAGTCCTTCAGCTTGTCCTCGCTGAGCGCCGTCTGATTGGAGAAGAGCTTCTTGTGGTACTCCCAGAACTTCCCCTGCGCGTTGGCGCAGGCGGCGGCCTCGGAGGCGGGACGCGCCTGCGGGTGCATGGGGAGCGGGAAGTCGCGGTACACGAGCCGCACCTTGTCGCCGTAGTGCTGCATCACCTGCTCGACGACGCCCTCGGCCCGCCCGCAGAACGGGCACTGGTAGTCGGAGAACTCGATGATGGTGACCGCCGCACCGGACCCGCCGCGCTCCGGGCGGCCCGCCGTCGCGACCTCGACCACCGGCGGGCGGAGCGCCACCGTCGTCTTGTGCTTCTGCTTCAATGACTCGATGAACTGCTGCTGGGCCTCCTCGCCCTTCTGCTGCTTCAAGTACTGGACGATCCGCGGCTTGATCTGGTCGAGGGTCTGGCTGCCGAGCTGCTCCTTGTTGTCGTCGTAGACCTTCTGGATCTCCGCGTCGGAGGGCTCGCCCACCTTCGCCGCCACCTCCTGCTTCTCGAGCTCGTCGGGGGAAACGCCGCGGGCGCTGGCCTCCTGCTTCACCAGCTCCTCGGCGATCATCTCGTCGAGGCCCTCGCGGAGGGTGTCGTAGCGCTGCGTCTCGATCTCGACCAGCTTCGGCTTCACGTGCTCCTCGAGCTCGGCGCTGGTGATCGTGCGGTCGCCCACGGTCGCGACCTTGGCGTCGCCGCCGGCGCCCGGTGCCGGGGCCGGTGCGCTCCCCTGCCCCACCGACCCTCCACAACCCGTGAGGATGCCGAGGGACGCGACCAGGGCCGCGAGTGCCAGCGGGGAGATTGCCTTCATGCGGAGTCCTCCTTCCGAAAACGGCGAAGCTACGGGGCGCGCCGGGGCGGGTCAAGCGGCGGGACTTTGCTTTTCCGCGGATCGCGTGCTACCCGCCCGCAGCCGCCATGCGGCTCACCACGCTCCTTCTCGTCGCTTCGCTGGCCCTCTCGCTCGCGGGCTGCGGGGCCACCATCGCGGGCATCAACGCGCGCCCGGACAAGTACTACCAGCACAAGGTCAAGGTCGTCGGGCGCATCTCCCGCATGCAGTTCCTGCCGCACGGGGCGCTGCTCGAGGTGACCGACGGCCAGGGGCGCCGCCTGATCGTCCGCTCCGTGGAGGCGGTGGACGCGGCGGCCGGCGACTGGGTGAAGATCGAGGGCATCTTCGTGCCCGAGGCGAACGTGGAGGAGGCGACGCTCTACGACGTCCTCTCCGCCGAGCGCATCACCCGCACGCGTCAGCCGCGCTTCATCAACCTCATGTAGGGTCCTGGGCGGCGATCACGTCGGCGCCCACGTAGGGACGCAGCACCTCGGGCACGCCGACGCTGCCGTCGGCGCGCTGGTAGGTCTCGAGGACGGCGATCAGGACGCGCGGGAGGGCCAGGCCGGACCCGTTCAGCGTATGTACCAGCTCCGGCTTGGCACGCGGCGCGGGACGGTAGCGGATGTTCGCCCGCCGCGCCTGGAAATCGCGGAAGTTGGAGCACGAGCTCACCTCGAGCCACTCGCCCGAGCCCGGCGCCCAGACCTCGATGTCGAACTTCATTGCCGCCACGAAGGAGAGATCGCCGGTGCACATCTGGACGATACGGTGCGCGAGGCCGAGCCGCCGGCACACGTCCTCCGCGTCGTCGAGAAGACCCCGCAGCTCGGCGTCCGACGTCTCGGGGCGAACGAACTTCACCAGCTCGACCTTGTCGAACTGATGCCCGCGCTTGATGCCCCGCACGTCGCGGCCCGCCGACATCTTCTCGCGCCGGAAGCACGGCGTGTAGGCAACGTGGCGGATCGGGAGCCGGTCGGCCTCCAGCACCTCGTCGCGGTAGAGGTTGGTCACCGGCACCTCGGCGGTGGGGACGAACCAGAGATCGTCCTCGGCATCGCGGTAGAGGTTGTCGCCGAACTTGGGCAGGTTCCCGGTGCCGACCAGGCAGTCGCGCTTCACCATCGCCGGCGGGTAGATCTCGACGTAGCCGTGCTCGCGCGTGTGCAGGTCGAGCATCCAGGCGATGAGCGCGCGCTGGAGACGCGCGCCCGCGCCGCGGAGCACGTAGAAGCGCGAGCCGGAGATCTTCACCCCCCGCTCGAAATCGATGAGGCCGAGCGCCGGGCCGAGGTCCCAGTGCGCGAGCGCCGGGAAGTCGAGCCGCCGCGGCTCGCCCACCGTGCGGACGACCACGTTGGCCGACTCGTCGGGGCCGACCGGGACGTC
>JACXTT010005304.1_pt1 | contig 18768 bp, 13 predicted proteins | sample 9270951 | NCBI WGS metagenome assembly JACXTT01 (sample SAMN15532306, study PRJNA645909) | rock metagenome | isolation source: weathered quartz diorite | place: Puerto Rico | collected 2017-06-21 | reverse complement strand
GGCGGGGTTTTCGCCGGGGATGACGGTGAGTTGAGAGCGGAGGCCGTGTTTGAGCGCGTTGAGAGAGGAGGCGCGACGGCCGTCCCAGGTGCGCGGGCCGGTGGACCGGCGGGCATTTGTGCGATTGGCTGCGTTTTGGCGTTTAGATGCCATGGAATTTCCTTCTTATGCGTAGAAATAAAAATGGCGGCAGAGCAGGGTATGCTCTGTCGCCAATTGTATTATAGCACGGCGGACCTAGCGGTGGCTATTCAAGGTATTTATTATCAATGAATTAAGTCCAGTGACTGGTATTTTGAGGCCGGGACGTTTGGGGCGACCGGAGTCTCGGGATGAGCGCTAAATCGCTCTTTTGATTGAGTTCTGGAGTTGTATTTGGATTGAATTAGGTCACACGATCACTACCGGTCGAACCCGCGATTTCAGCGAGGTCGGCAAAGACGCCGTAGGCGGTCTGCTCCACTCCGGGCGAAATCGAAACTGTACCGACGGTTCCCATCAGATCGGTGTGAAGCAGGAGGAGGTTCGATGTCCCGGCAACCGATGCGAGGATGTCGGCCTTGACCAACACCTCCGCGCGGACGCGAAGGGAAATGCCGGAGCCGGCGGCGCGGGCGCGGCTGACGAGGCGCACGGTTTTCGACTGGCGTCCCAGTTCCTGCACGCGCTCCGGTGTCAGGCGGCCGATGCCGCGCGTGCTTACGTCGTTAGGTGTGACGCGAGCATCCATCAAAACGTTGGCCAGAGCCGCGGTCTTGCAGGCCGAGTCCCAGCCGTCGATGTCGTAGCCGGCGTCGGCTTCGGTAATTCCCAGCCGCCGCGCTTCGGCGATGCCCTCCGCAATCGATCCGCCACGCTCCATGGCTTCGACGACGATCTTGGAGGTGGAATTGAGCACGCCGGTGAAGCCGAGGACTTTCACGCCGGGCAGGGACTTGCGCACCATGCTGAAGACCGGAGCGCCGTCCATCACCGTGGCCTCGCAGCGAAGGAGAACGTTCTTCAGAGCCGCGCGTTCGCGTAGCTCTGCCCAGGCGTGAGCGATGGGGCCTTTGTTGGCGGTGACTACGTGCATGCCGCGGTCGAGCGCCATGCGGATGTGGGACGACGCGGGCTCGCCGGTGAGCGGGTTGAGCGTGCTCAACTCTACCAGCGCGTCGGCTTGGGCCGCCTCTAGAAAAGCGTCCACCGAAGCGGCTGCGGGGCCGAACTCCGGTTCGGGAGGCAACCCCGCCGGGCAGATCGCGGTGCCGTGGCGAGCGGTGTGGACTCCCGTTATCGGGAAGTCGTAGTCTTTGTGTTTCCGGCGGAGCAGGCGTGCCAGGGCACGGCCCACGTGGCCATACCCGATCAACGCGAGCCTCATGCGCTTAGAACTCGATCCTCTCGATCAGGGCGCTCATTTCGGCTTCGAGCGCCGCTTTCTTCTTCTGCTGCTCGGCGATTGTATCGTGCAGCGCGGCGATGCGCGCTTCCTGGGACGCCAGTTGCCTGGCGTAGGTCTGCACCTGCTGCTGCTGCCCGCTGACCTGGTTGAGCGAGTTGATGTTCTGCCGGATGCGTTCCTGGTCGCGGGTGATGGAGGCGACTTCGGCCTCGGCGCGCCGGGCTTCGGAATCGGCGGCGGCGATCTGGCGCTTGAGGGCCGCGATACTCTCGAGCTGTTTGCGCGAAGCGTCGCTGAGAGCGCGGTTCTGGATATAGCTGACCAGGATGTCGGGAGTGAGGCTGGCCACCTGTGTAGAGGAATCGTAGACGCGTTCTTCGTTGACCGCGAATTTCTCCTCGTCGGCGGGCGCCAATTTGATTTCAAAGCGATAGGCGTTTGCGGTGCGCTCGGCGGGCTTGCGGTCCAGCAGCGTGTAGCCCTGGCGCGCCGGGTGCTCGATGATCAGCGTCTTGGCTTTCTGGTCGACGTTCTTGATCGTGTAGGTTCTGGTTTCGGCCGACGAATAGCGCGTCGTCAGAATGCCCCGCCGGAGATGGATCTCCCGGACGAGCGCCGCCTTGGAATCGAACAATGTGCCGATGCGCGTGCCGAGGTCCACGGCGTAACTGATCAGCCGCTTGTCGCCGCTCTTGAGCGTTTCCATCAGCGCCTCGCCGCCATACGCGCCGCCGTCGAAGATGGTCACCGGGCCGCCGTCCAGCGTCTTGCCGGTCGAGTTCGACAACTCGGCGGCGTTGGTTGGATGCTGAGAGCTGTGGTCGGTGTAGATCAGGAGCTTGCGCGCGTCGATTTTCTGCTGGAGGAAGGGCAGCATCGCCGATTCACTCTTGCGGACGGTGACTTTGTTGGGCAAACGGTACTCAAACAGCTCGCCGAGTTCACGCGCAGCGGCGGTTTCGCCCAACGAGCTGAACGAAACTCTGGGCGGCGTCTGAAGCTTTGCGAACTGTTCGAGACGCTCGAAATTGCCGGCCTGCGGCGGCGCCGGCGCTGCCTGTGCAACCGGTGGCGGCGGGGCCGCGACCGCGCCTCCGTGAATTACCGGCCGGGCGGCTGCCTCAGCCGGCAATTCCGCCGCCGGGCGCTCAACGTACTTCGGCTCGTACAGCTGGGTAATGAATGAAATCGGCCTGCCGGAAACCAGCGAGAGCTGCACATCGGTCCAATCCTCGCCCGTGGTGTTATCGACGATGGCCCAGCCTTCCAGCGTGGGCTGCGGCGCGCGGTCGAAGATCAGGCGGTAGCTCGACTTCCATACCGGCGCGGGGATCATGTAACTGGCGAACACCTCGCGAGCCTTGGCGTCGGTGGAGTCGAGATAGACGCTTCGACGCTCCGTGGAGCGGGCATTGACCAGCGCCGTGAGATAATCCTTGAACTGCAACTGCAGCTTGGGATCGGAGAATTTGATGCCGGCCACGGCGCCCAGATCCAGCGTGCGCATCTCGCCGGAATCGAGCAGCAGGGTCAGTTGCTCCACTTGAAGCCGCTTTTCGTCTCCAGGTACGGTGCGCCCTCCCACGATCAGCCCGGCAACCGTTTCGCTTCCCAGGCGCAACTCGGCGCGGGCTCCTTTCAACTGGTCGAGCACGGCGCTAAACGGCTGGCGATCTCCGAGCTTGAACGGGAACTCGGCTAGTTTCTCTTCGAGCGGCTCGCTGGAATCGTAGCGCAGTCCGGTGATCTTCCCGCCACCTTTCTCTTCGATGGTCAGCGACTTGAGGACGTCGTTCATCTCGGGCGCCTTGAAATCCAGCCGCGCCGATTCTCCGGCGGCCAACCGGCCTGACCGCTCGAAATATCCGACGCCGTGTTTGTACAGGATTACCTGCCGTACGGGCAGGTCGGCGCCCGTAAGCAGGAGGGCTCCGCCGATTGTTAACAACCAGATCCGCCGCATGGCATTAGCTTGACACACGCGGAGCGGAAGCGTCACACTCGAAGTAGTTGCCGGTGGTCGGAGTGTCGAGAACCGCGATAAATCGGGTGCTCCGGCGATTACCTGGATCGACGGAGGCAATATTGCAGATTCGAAATACCGCCGCCATTCTGGTCTTTGGCGCTTGTTTGTACGCTCAGGTTCCCCAGACTCCCACCCCGCCCACCGACCCATCCACGGTTGCGCCAGCCGCAACCACCGCTCCGTCTCCGTCCGATGCGTCCGACGAGTACACCGGCCCAGCGGTCCTCACTCGCGGCGCCGGCGGACTCTTCCGGCTGCCATCGGGCTCGGTCCGGATTCAACCGTTTCTTGCCTTGAATGCCGCTTACGATCAGGGCCTGGCGGGGGTTTCGATCGACCCGCAGGGAAAGGTGTCCAATGTCGACAGCTTCGGCGTGGACGCTTCAGTCGGACTGGCGGGTCATCAGCGCCGGCGGCTGAGCATCTTGTCCCTTCAGTACGCCGGCACCTACCGGCATTACGCGAACAACACATACTACAACGGAATGAATCAGACTCTGGCCTTTGCCTACCAGCGCCAGGTAAGCAAACGGTTGGTAACCTCTATAAGAACCGCCGCCGGAACCTATTCCAACGATTCGTTCGGGTTCGGCTTCAGTGCTTATAATGCGATCGATCCGAACTTCGCGCAGGTGCCGCAGAACGAGATTTTCGACAACCGCGTTTACTATGGTTCGCTGATGGCCGATGTAACGTATCTGGCGACGGCCCGTCTGAGTTTCACCGCCGGGGGCGACGCATTTATCGTTCGCCGGCGCTCGTCGGCATTGTTTGGCAACACGGGCTGGAGAGGCAGGGGAGCGGTCAATTACCGGGCCACCAGACGGCTCACGGTGGGGGGCTTCTACGATTTCACCCACTACAAGTTCACCCATGCATTCGGAGCATCCGATCTCCATACCGGGGGGATTGCCTTCGCTTATCGGATAGGGCCGCGAACGGAGTTTTCAGGTCATTTTGGCGTCATGCGGGTGGAAACGCTCGGCTTGTCCCGCGTGGCGGTCGATCCTGTCATCGCCGAACTGCTGGGCACCAGCTACGCCGTGGAAGCAGTTTACCGGCTGAACTATCTACCAGTCGTTTCTCTTGAACTCGCAAAGTCGTTCCGGCGCGGCTCGGCACGTATAGCCGCATCCCAGTCCTCAAGCTCCGGCAACGGAGTGTATCTGACGTCCAAGGTGTTGTCAGCCTCGGCGGGATACAGCTATTCGGGAATCCGAAATTGGTTATTTTCAGTTGGCGCCGACTACAGCCGCTACGGCAGCCTGGTCCAGAGCACCGGAATTTACAATTGGACGACAGTCAGCGGCACCGTGAGCCGCACTATAATTCCGCACGTGTTTTTCAATGCGCAGGCTGGAGTCCGGCACTACGACATAACGGGCACAGGCTTTACCCGGAACGCGATCCGGGCTTCAGTCGGGTTGAGCTTCACGCCGAGCGAGATCCCGCTGAGTATCTGGTGAGAGGAAGTTGACTGGGCAATCCATCCTCGTTGTGGACGACGATCCCGCGCTGCTGAAGTTGGCGGAGCGGTATCTGACCCGACTGGGGTATAGGGTCACAACCTGCCGCAGCGCCCAGGAGGCATGGAGCAGGTTCGAAGCCCGTACGGATGCGTTCGCGCTGGCGCTGATCGATCTGACCCTTCGGGATCAGCCGGGCGACGAACTGGCGCGGCGCATGATGGACCACAGCGCAAACATCAGAGTTCTGCTCTGGAGCGGATATCCTTACGATCTTAAGAACTTCGGCTCGGAGGCTGGAAGCCGCGTCGGGTTCTTAGGAAAGCCGTTTTCGCCCGGCTCCCTGGGGCCATTAATCGAGAGTTTGCTTTCCGGCCAGCGGCAGGCTTCGGCCTGAGGGTGTTTTGGGGAGATTCGAGGCCGGAGATTCCGGCCTCAGAGCTCGCGCACCGCCGCCACCGCCCGGTCGATTTCTTCGATCGAGTTGTAAATGTGCGGCGAGAAACGGAGGCCTTCCGAGTCCCCCGAAGCGGTAAGCGCGATGGCCAGTTTGTGCTTTTCCCAGAGAGTGTCGTAAGCCTGTTTCACCGGCATGCGCTGGGGTTTGAATTTCACCACGCCGGCTGAGAGCGCGGTGTCCATGCTGGTTTTCATTTCCAGGCCAGGGATGCGGGCGAGCCCGTTTCTGGCGCGCGCGGCCAATTCCCGCATGCGGGTTTCGACGGCCGGCATTCCGATCATCTGGAGGAAATCCACCATGGCGTCGAGCGAGGCCACGCGCGGGTCGTCACGCTGGCCGAATACTTCAAACTTGCGCGCGCCTTTCAGATTTTCCGCCCAGCCCGCGGTGACGATGGACGGCCAGATTTGCGGAATCCGCTCCTGGCGCACCCAGAGGATGCCGGCTTCGAGCGGACCCATGGCCCACTTGTGCGTACTGGACGAGTAGGAATCGCAGCCGATTTCGGCGAGGTTCACGTCGAGCGCCCCGAACGTCTGGGCGCCGTCCAGGTGCAGGAAGATGCCCTTGCGGCGGGCGATTTCCGATAGCTCCCGCGCCGGATAGAGGACGCCCGTGGTGCTGGTGAGGTGGGTGATGGCGATGACCTTCGTGCGAGGCGTGATGAGCCGCTCCACCGAGCCGATCAGTTCGTCTTTGCCGCGCGCCGGAATCGGCACCGGCGCCGACTTCACTGTAAAGCCGTCGCGCCGCGCGCGGACCTTCCAGGAATCCAGGTTGGACGGATGATTGTGATCGGTGACGATCACCTCGTCGCCGGGCTTGAGGTCGATGCCATGCACAATCAAGTTGCTGCCTTCGCTAGTGTTTCGGGTGATGGCGATCTCGTCGGGGGAAACCCGCAGCATCGCTCCGACCTTCCTGCGCAGGGACTCCCGCAGGGGAACGTACTTGTCACGGTTCTGGAAGGACGGATTCGAGTGGAAGTCGCGAAGAAATGCGAGATGGCGGTCCATCACCGGGCGCGAGGCCGGGCAGACGTTGGCGGCGTTGAGATAGATAACCGACGGGTCAAGCGGGAACTGAGCTTTCACCATGTTCCAGAAAGAGTCGGAGGAAGGCGCGGGAGCGGCCTGGAGGGCGGCGGCGAAAGCTCCCCAACTTGCGGGAATGGCGGCGCCGGCTGAAACGCGGCGCAGGAAATCCCGGCGGGAGCGGGATGTCTGGGACGGCATCTGCTTCATGGGAAGATTGTACAGGATGCTGACCGACCTCGTTCAGATCCGCCGAATGGGCGAGAAACAGCGGGAGGAAAACCTGCGCTTTCGCCTTCACATGAAGCGGCACGGCTTCGTGGAACGGCGGTTTCGGAAGATCGCGCTAGAGTTTGAAGAAGAGATGGATTGCACAGCGTGCGCGAACTGCTGCAAAGTCGCCACGGTGAAGATCACCGAACGGGACGTGGAGAAACTTGCGCGGGCGCTGGGGCTCGGCAGGGCGGCCTTTACGGCGCAATACACGGTGGAGGATCCGGAGGAGGGTCTGATCCTGCGACGCGGCGAAGACGGCTGCGTGTTTCTGAGCGGCAACCTGTGCACGGTTTATGAGGACCGGCCGAGGACCTGTGCCGATTTTCCCCACCTGGTTCGCGGCGAGGGGTCGCTGGTCAAGCGGATGTGGGAGATGGTGGACCGCGCTGTCTTCTGCCCGATCGTCTACAACACGCTGGGGGCGTGGAAAGAGGATTCGGGGTTCAGGAAGTAGCGGCGGCGGGCGAATGCGGCGGTTGCAGCGGGCGTTCGCTGTCCTTGGCGAGATACATCGTCTGCGAGGGAAAAGCGAAGCCCGTGCCCGCGGCTTCCACAATGTCCATTACACGGAGCAGCAAGTCTTCCTGAACAGCCAGAAATTCCGGATAATCGTGGGCGAATACGTAGGCGAATATTTCGACGTCGAGTGAGTACGCTCCCAATGTGGTGAACCGGACGCGGAGCGTCTCCGAATCGATCTTGGTGTGTTGGTTCAGCATCTCGTGGACCCGGCTGAGGATCCGCCGCAACTGATCCGCGGTTGTTTCGTAACGGAGGTTCAGGATGGGATGAAACCAGTACTTGTCGCGGTGCGTGAGGTTTTCCAGATTCACGGTGGCCAGCAATCCATTGGGCACGAAGACCAGGGTGCGGTCGAGAGTGCGGACGCGCGTGGAGCGAAGCCCAATGTCTTCAATGGAGCCGGTGACCTTGTCGATGCGGCAGGAGTCGCCGACGCGAATAGCGCGGTCGCTCAATACGGAGACGCCGCCGAAGAGATTCTCCAGCGTCTTCTGGGCGGCGAAGGCGAGGGCGACGCCGCCAATGCCGAGCCCGGCCAACAGGCCGCCAAGGTTGAAGCCGAGGGTGCGCAGGGCGATCAGGGCCACGGTTAGGACCACCGCCACCTTCACCACGCGACGGCCCAGCAGCAGCAGCGAATTCGCCGCCGATCTTCCGGCCACCGCAAGGCGCTTGTGGACGCCTTCCGCGGCGCCGTCGATCCATCGAAAGCCCAGCCAGACCACCATGGAATAAAGCAGAATCGACAGGACGCGATTGTAATAGATGCGGTAAAGCAGGGGCAGCCCGAGTCCGGAGACGCTGGCGAAATGGATCACAATGGCGATGGTGAGGAGCGCGGGAAGTGTCGAGTGCCGCCGTTGCTCAGGCGCGGATTTCCGGCGAACGGCCCGCGAGAATCTTTGGAACGAGAAAACAAGCAGCCAGGAGAGCCCTAGCGCCACCGGTATCAGAACGACGAATGCGATCCACTGCCAGACCGCTACGTTGAACCACTGGGTCTTAACCAGAAGCTCCGGCAGCAGGCTTTCGATCTCCGGGTGTCCGACCTGCCGGTAGAGCAGAGGCACCTGCTTGAGCGTCTCGGCGGAAATCAACCAGATCTTGCGGCCGTCCTGAGTTGCGACACGCTTCAGCAACACGTCAGCGCGCTCTTCGGGCGTGTCAATGTATCCGACAAATTCGCGATCGGGGGGCAGCTGGTCGTCGAGTTGGCCTTCCGGCTGGCTGCTCAGGCGGTCGACGTTGATGTATAGCCGCTGATCGAATACGGCTTGCAGTTGTCTTGCGATCTCGGCGCCGCGCGTCGCCCGCTCGGCGTCGGGGGCCTCCAGGAACTCCGCCGCGCGCCGGAAGCGGCCGTGCTGGGCGGCGTAGACGAAGCCCTGAACCGTTCCGCGCGGCGTCTCGCGGTGATACGGATCGGAATCGGCCGGCGCAGCGGGCTCCGAACCGGTCTTCATACCGGGCAACTGCGCGAACGCCTGGGAGCTAAACAGAAGACATAATGCAAACAGGGGCAGCCGCATGCTCATGACCGGATTGCCTTCGCGTTTCGACGGAGATACCCGGTACATCATGCGGCATTGTAGCAGCAAGGCCGGATTTCTCACCAATGGGTTCGACTTGCTCTCCGGCTGTCCATGCGGGCCGTCATTACTTAACTTAAAAGGCGCCGTGCACAGGCAGACCAAGAACTCCCCCACCGTTTACTGGGCCAATTTTGGGTGTCACTCTATCGGCGCTTGGCTTTCTCGATCACCTCAGCCGCGTGGGGCTCTACATTTAAGTGGCTACGCGAGGTATTGGACCGATAGAGCGCAACGCCGAAAAGAATGATAGCTCCAGCGAAGAGCCAAATCAAAATCGTCTTCATGGTGGCGCCAATCCACGGCGCGCCGGTACTAGCGGATCCGGAGTAAGCCTCCGGCAGCTTGTGCGGCCGAAAGAATCAAACGAACCGATCTGTTGGTCGAATGATATTACGCCTTCGTCTTGTTTCGCTTCGCCCAGTAAGCTTTCATACGCTCTGACTGAGCTTTCTTTTGCGCCGCTGTCCTAGCCTTCCGCTTCCGTGCTTTTACTGGAACTTCAGCCGCTATGGCGGTAAGGCCCAACGGATTCTTGGGAGGCCGGCCGCGCCGTTTGGTATTTCCGGTCAGGGCCTCGATGGCCTTGCTCAAACGATCGCGCTCGGCGATAAGTAGGGTGACTATGTGTTCAGTTGGCATACGTCTAGGGTATAGTACCACCGTGAATGGATGTCTGGGAATACGTCTCGAGGTGCGAACTATCTGTCCTTGACCTTTTTTCTAAGACGCTCTGTGAATCTAAAGAAGAGCCAACTGCTCTTCACCGGGCTCCGCTCAACAGTACCAGGGTTCATTCAGATATGGAATCGCAGCGCGGGAGACGAGCGTAAAGTCCGGCAGCGCGCCGTGGGCGGCCTCCCAAATTAACGAAAAGAGATGAGTACGGCCGCGGCCGAGGCGTTCTTCGCGCCGGATCATGGTTTGAAGCGAGCGACATAAACGATCCATCGAGGGGTCGGCATGACGCCACGAGTAAGATAACGCGCCAGGATCGAAAGGTCCGATAAGATTACGGATTTCGCCCAATTCCAGAAGTCTTGAGCCGGCCGGTATCAGAAGTCTGATGGCTAGTTGGATCGGCGCCACTGAATCCACAAGATCCAGGTCTGCCAGTACGCGAAGAAGATCGCGATAGCTTTCCCATGTAGTCCAAGGCGTGAAGGAAACAAACGTCGGCGCGAGCGGCAGATCCGCCTCGCGCATCATGGCGACGGCTTGGAAAAAATCGGCGCGTGTGTGGCCCTTGGCGAGTTTATTAAGGACTTCGTCATCCAAGGACTCGACGGCGGTGGTGACAAACAGGCAACCGGTGCGGCGGAGAACGGGCAGGAGATCGCGATGCCGGAGGAGGTGCTCCACTTTGATTGTGACGTCGTAAGTGAGATCGGGATGCTCGCGGTGCAATTCTTCCACAAGCCGGGAGGCATGAGCCGGGCCATTGAAGAAGTCGGGGTCGCCAAACGTGATGTGCCGCGCGCCCTGCGCCACCTGATTGCGCACATCCTGGAGCACGACGTCGCGCTGCACAATGCGGAAGGCTCCGTTATAGACGGGCACAATGGGGCAATGCCGGCAAAAGTGCTTACAACCCCGGCTGGCTTCGGTGTAACCGGCCGTGCGGCGGGTTCCGCCGATGGTGACAGTCGCGTAACGGGCGAGCGGCGGCAGTCCGGCGCGGTCCGGCGGAAGAAACTGGAGGCGGTCGAGCGAGACCAGCGTTTCGAGGGGGGCGGCGCCGGTCTGGAGGGAATGAGCCACCGCGGTGAGGCCGGCTTCGAACTCGCCGCCGACAATCGTCCGGAAGCCGAGCGTGCGCAGCCATTCCTCATTCATCGGCGCGTAGAGGCCGTAAGCGCAAAGGTGCGCGCCGGGGTTTAGCGCGCGAACTTTCTCCACTACTGGAACCGCGAGCCGAGTGGCGGTGTGCATCGGCAAATAGAAGGCAACTAGGGCGGCGTCGCGGACCGATTGCAAGGGAAGGGGGTCGCGGGAGAGGTCGGCGACCGTCACCAGATTTCCGTCGCGTCTTAGCCACGCGGCCGGCGACGCCAGCCCGAAAGGCTGGCGGCCAAGCTCGTAAGTGGACAGAAGGACGACGTTCACGGCGGGTGTCCCCATTATCGCATCGGCCTGGACTGCCCTTTTTCGCAAAGGCGGCTGGTAGAATGAAAGCGGAACTCCCCCAATGCTAGCCACGAAGACTCTGGCCGAGGAAATTCGCGATCTGAAGAGAGACCGCAAAGCCGTTCTGCTGGCCCATCATTACCAGGAACCGGAAATCCAGGAACTGGCCGATGTGATCGGAGACTCGTTGGAGCTGGCTCGGAAGGCGCGGGATTTCGAGGGCGACGTGATCGCGTTTTGCGGGGTCTGGTTCATGGCCGAGACCGCCAAGGTATTGAATCCCAATCGCATCGTTGTGGTACCGGACAAGGACGCCAGTTGCAGCCTGGTGGAGAGCTGTCCGGCGCACCAGGTGCGGGAATACCGGCGGCGGCATCCGGATCACGTGATTGTCAGCTATATCAATACGTCGGTGGAAGTAAAAGCGGAGAGCGATATTCTGTGCACGTCGCGGAACGCGGTGGACGTCGTGAACTCGATTCCGGCCGACCGCACGGTTCTGTTCCTGCCGGACTCGAATCTCGGCAACTACGTCAAGCAGAAGACCGGCCGCCGCAATATGAAGATCTGGCAGGGCACCTGCATTGTTCACGCGACTTTTCCCGCCCGGCGCGTGGCGGAAGCGCGGGCGGCTTATCCGGACGCCCCCATCGCAGCGCATCCGGAGTGTCCGGCGGCGGTGCTGCAAATGGCGGATTTCATCGGGTCCACGTCGGCGATCATCGACTGGTGCGTGAAGAGCGACGCCGAAGAGTTCATCGTCATGACGGAGAGCGGGGTGCGGTACTCGCTGGAAAAGCGGGCTCCGGGCAAGACGTTCCATTTCGTGGCGAATGAAAACTGCAATTGCAGCGAATGCCCGTACATGAAGCTGAATACGCTGGAGAAGCTGCGGGACTGCCTGGCCCTCCTGGAACCGCGGGTGGAAGTCCCGGCGGACATACTTCGCCGCGCGCTGGTTCCGATCGAGCGAATGCTGGCCATCCGCTGAGTCAATCATGCGCCGCGAACCACTGCTCGACACATTCGGCCGATTGCACGACAATCTCCGGATCAGCGTGACCGACCGCTGCAACATCCGCTGCTTTTATTGCATGCCGGAGGACGGCGTGAAGTTCATGCCGCGGGAAGAGATCCTGCACTTTGAAGAGATCGAGCGGTTCGTGCGGATCGCGGTGCAGTTGGGCGTCACCAAGCTGCGCATCACGGGCGGCGAACCTCTGGTCCGCAAAGACCTGCCGGTTCTGGTTGGCAAGCTGGCGGCGATCGGCGGGATCGAGGACCTGGCGCTGACCACCAACGGCGTGCTGCTGGCGGAGCTGGCTGGGGCTTTGTACGGGGCCGGGTTGCGCCGGCTGAACGTCCACCTGGATACGCTGGACCGCGGACGTTTTCTCGAAATCACGCGCCGCGACGATCTGGACGCGGTGCTGCGGGGTGTGGAGCGCTGCCGCGAGCTGGGGTTCGCGCCGATCAAGATCAATGCAGTCGCGGTAAAGGGGCTTACCGAGCCGGACGTAGTGCCGCTGGCGCGTTACGGGCGTGAGCGCGGCATCGAGATCCGGTTTATCGAGTTCATGCCATTGGACGCGCAACGAATATGGGATCGCGCTTCGGTGTTGGTGCAGGACGAGATGATGGAGATGCTGTCGCGTGAGATCTGCCCGCTCGAGGAGATTCCGGACCGGGACGCGCGCGCCCCGGCGACGGAGTTTCGGTACTCGGATGGAGTGGGGCGCGTCGGGTTCATCTCGTCGGTCAGCCGACCCTTCTGTCTGAACTGTAACCGCATCCGGCTGACGTCGGACGGCAAGCTGCGCTACTGCCTGTTTGCGATCGAAGAGATGGACGTGAAGGCGTTGCTGCGGAGGGATGCGAGCGACGACGAGATCGCCGGGGCGATCCGGGCGAATGTCCACGCGAAGTGGCTCGGCCACGAGATCAATAGCGCGCGATTTGTGCCGCCGCCGCGGCCGATGTATTCGATCGGCGGATGAGCGTCAGGCACCACTAAATCTCTATTTCAAATCTGCGGTTACGATTTAGGGTAACTCAACACTTCGAAATTGGCCGAAAGGTATAATGCGGGAGTAATCCCTTTTCGCGTGACAACCTTAACCTTGCAGCAGCCCTAACCTTCTCCAATGCCCGGATGTTTTCAGCATCCATGGAGATGGCTTCCCGAATCGACTTCATCTCAGGCATCAGTGACGCTCGAAAGCCTCGTCGTAGTATTGTTGACGAGTCGCGACCTCGTGGAGGCTTTGGGCCACACGATCAAGGATGCGTTCGATGCGATCAAGCCGCTCATCGCCATTTGTCACGTCGACACCTTAGTCCTAGACTACCATTGGCGACGAAGAGATACTCCAGCGTTAGGAATGACGGAATCGAGTCCGCGTGATGCGATGGCGCCGCGGCGGCGGGAAGCGAGTGAGATCGCCGAGGCGATCCGCGCCAAATGGCAGGCCACGAGATCAACGGCGCCCGCTTTGTCGCACCGCGATCCCCGAACTAACATCTGGAAAAAACTCATGGCTCCGCCCGGTTGGCCGAAGCCCCGTGTTGAAATCATGCTGGGCGCGCAGTTTGGATGGGCACTCATGAGTAGGAATGGGTTCGGCCCCATCCGGCGCTTGGACTTTGGTTGATTGCGTACCCGACGGGATCGGCGTGGCTCCCGCCGCGGCTGGTCCTGACACGTCGATCACCCGGCGCGAGAGGGCTCTGAATCGGTTGTTCCACGCAGGGTTGCGGGTCCGGCCCGGACGATCTTTTTCGTTGGCCGTTTCGGTCTCCAATTCCGCGGCTCGGTAACGTGAGTCCATCCCGTCCCGGCAGGATTCTACAATAGAAGGTTCATGCGGATTGCCCTCGGCCAGTTCAACACGACGGTTGGCGATTTTTCGGGGAACGTGGACCGCATGTCCGCTTTGGCCCGTGAGGCCGCGGCGCGCGGGGCCGATGTGGTGGCTTTCCCGGAGCTGGCCGTTTGCGGATATCCGCCGCGCGATCTGATCGAGAAGCCCAGCTTTCTCGACCGCAACGAGGAAGCCCTGCAGCGGCTGGGGTCTGAGACGGCGTCGCTTGCGTTGTCGGTGATTTGCGGATATGCCGGACCTTCGGCGCGCACTACCGGCAAGCGCGCCACCAACTCGGCGGCGGTCATCACGGGCGGACGCGTCGTCTTCCGCCAAAACAAGATGCTGCTGCCGACCTACGACGTCTTCGACGAAGCCCGCTATTTTCTCGCCGGCGACGAGCAGCATCTGGTCACCGTAGGCGGATCGCCGGTAGCGCTGACGGTGTGCGAGGACGCCTGGAACGACAAACAATTCTGGGAGCGGCGGCTTTACCAGAGAGATCCCGTCGAAGAGCTGGTTCAGGCCGGCGCGGCGGTGCTGATATCCATCAACGCGTCGCCGTACCACATGGGGAAGCGCGCCCTGCGCCAGGAAGTCTTCGAGTCCACCGCCAAGCGCTACTCACTGCCGGTCGCCTACGTCAATCAGATCGGAGGACAGGACCAATTGGTGTTTGACGGCTCCAGCTTCGTGCTGGATTCCAGCGGGCAGCCCATCGCCGCGGCGCGTTCCTTCGAGGAAGACCTGATTGTCGCCGACGTGGAGAGCCATTCCGGCGACCGGAACGAGAACCTGGGCGATGAAGAAGAGGCAGCTTACCAGGCGCTGGTGACCGGCACGCGCGACTACATCTGCAAGTGCGGATTCCGGCGCGTGCTCATCGGTTTGTCGGGGGGCATCGACTCCTCACTCACGGCGGCCATCGCCGTGGATGCGGTGGGACCGGAGAACGTGATCGGCGTCGGCATGCCGGGGCCATTTTCCTCGGATCATTCGGTGGCCGATGCGCGGGCCATGGCGCAAAATCTCGGCATCCGCTTCGAGCTGGTTTCCATTACGCCGGTCTACGACGAATTCCTCCAGGTGCTGGATCCGGTATTCGGATCAGCGAAACGGGACGTCACCGAAGAGAATATTCAGGCGAGGCTGCGAGGCGTGACGCTGATGGCGCTTTCCAACAAGTGGGGGGCCATGGTGCTGACCACCGGCAACAAAAGTGAGCTGGCGGTGGGTTACTGTACGCTGTACGGAGATATGTGCGGCGGCCTGGCGGTGATCAGCGACGTTCCGAAGACGCTTGTCTACCGGCTGTCGCGCGTCGCCAACCAGCGGCGGCCGGGCGCGATCCCGGAAAGCGTTTTCATCAAGCCACCGTCGGCGGAGCTTCGGCCGGATCAGAAGGATACCGATTCGCTTCCCGAATATGAAGTGCTGGACGCCATCCTCCGCGCCTACGTCGAGGACTATCGCACTCCGGCGCAAATCGCCCAAGAACTGGGGCTCCCGGTGGAACTGGTCCGCGACGTGGCGCGCAAGGTAGACCGAAACGAATACAAACGGCAGCAGGCGGCTCCCGGACTGAAGGTCACCACCAAGGCCTTCGGCGCCGGCCGGCGTTTTCCGATCGCCCAAAGATACTCCGAATGAAAAAAATCTATGTTCTTGCGTTGCTGTTGCTGACGGCTCTGCTGGTATCCCAGCCGGCGCCCCGGGAGCAGGTGGGTCCGCTGCCGGGCGGCGGATTCCTGCTCAATTCCGGATGGCGGTTGCAGCCTGCCGGGCGTCAGGTGCCGCTCGACACGTTTCCTATGTCGACGGCGCTCGCCCCAGAGGGCAGATTCCTGCTGGTGCTCAACGGCGGCTATAATCCGCCGTCGGTAAGCGTCCTGGATGTGGCCGGGGAGAAGGAAGTGAGCCGCGTGCCGCTGGCGGACGCCTGGCTAGGCCTAGCCTTCTCGCCGAAGGGCGACCGCGTCTACGTGGGCGGCGGGTCGCGCGGCGCGGTGTTTGAGCTGGTTTACGACAACGGAGGGCTGAAGCCCGCGCGGACGTTCCAGATCGTGCCCGAGGACAAGCTCACCAACCGCAATTTCATCGGCGACGTCGCGCTGTCGCCCGACGGCCGGCTGATCTACGCCGCCGATCTTTACCAGGACTCGGTCGTCATCATCAATCCACAGTCGGGGATGGTCATCGAGCGATTCAAGACCGGCCGCAGGCCCTACCGGATTATCTTCCACCCGGACGGCAAATCGCTCTTCGTCACCAGTTGGACGGACGGAACACTGGGACAGTACGAGGCCGAAACCGGAAGAGCCATGGGAACGCAGCGCATCGGACCGCACGCCACCGATATGGTTTACCTTGCCGGCAAAGTGGATTCGGCGGACGGCGAGCCGGCGGTGACGGCGCGAATCTTCGTAGCCGCCTCCAATACCAATAGCGTCTACTCCATCGGCCTGACCGATACCAAGGAGATGCGGCTGCTGGAATCCATCAACACGGCGATGACGCCGCGGCAGCCGGTTGGGATGACGCCCTCCGCGCTGGCGCTGAGCCGCGCCGGCAAGCGCCTCTTCGTGGTCTGTTCTGACGCGAACGCTGTGGCCGTGGCGGAGCTTTCCGACGACCGCAGCCGGGTGGCCGGCTTTGTGCCTTCGGGCTGGTATCCAACCGCCGTGCGGGAGCTGCCGGACGGCCGCCTGGTGATTCTCAACGGGCGCGGCGGCGGATCCCAGCCGAATCCGCAAGGTCCCAATCCGCTGCGCCGCGCCGCGCCGTCTCATCAGGGTAACCAGGCGGTGCAGTACATCGGGCGAATCCAGAAGGGGTCCGCTTCATTTGTCGATGCGTTCGATTCCGAGACGCTGGAGAAATATACGAAGAGCGCCCTGATTCTTCCGGCTTATCGCGACGCCAAGCTGGACGATGCGGGTACTGGCCGGGATAACCCCATTCCTTCGCGCCCGGGCGGGCCTTCGCCGATCGAGCACGTGATCTATATCGTGAAAGAGAACCGCACCTACGATCAGGTTCTGGGCGATTTGAAAGAGGGCAATGGCGACGCGAGCCTGGTTCTGTTCGGCGAGAAGATCACGCCCAATCACCACAAGCTGGCCCGTGAATTCGTTCTGCTGGACAATTTCTACGTCAATTCCGATGTCAGCGCCGACGGGCACAACTGGTCCACCGCGGCCATTGCGCCGGACTATGTGCAGAAGCTGTGGCCGAACAGCTACGCAAAGCGCCGCAACCTTTACGACTACGAAGGGCAGGAAGCGACGGCACATCCGCCGGCCGGATATCTCTGGTCTAACGCCGCCGCGGCCGGAGTCTCGATGCGCAACTACGGCTACTTCGTCAACAACCGCCCGCAGCCGGGTCCGGGCGGGGAGCAGGTCGCCAGCGTGCGCGACCCCGTATTGGCGCGTGTGACCAATGTTCACTATCGCGGGTTCGATCTGGCCTACCCCGACGTGGAGCGCGCGCGGGTCTTCCTTAAGGATCTCGACGAATTCGAAAAATCCGGCCAGATGCCAAGATTGATTCTGATGCGCCTGGGCAACGACCACACTTCCGGAACCGCCGCCGGGAAAGTTGCGCCGCTCTCCGCGACAGCGGACAACGACTACGCGCTGGGCATGATCGTGGAAGCCGTCAGCAAGAGCCGCTTCTGGGCCAAGACCGCGATTTTCGTCCTCGAAGACGATGCCCAGAACGGCGCCGATCACGTGGACTCTCACCGCTCGCCGGCTTACGTGATTTCGCCGTATGTAAGAAGGAAAACCGTGGACAGCACCATGTACAACACCACTTCGGTTTTGCGTACGATGGAGCTGATACTCGGCTTGAAGCCGATGACCCAATTCGACGCCGCGTCGCGTCCGATGTCGTCGAGCTTCCAGGCAAGACCCGATCCAGCCGCGTATGCGGCTGAGACGCCGCGCCATCCGCTGGATGAACGCAACGCGGAGAGTTCGGCCACGGCCGCCCGCTCCGCACGCATGGATTTCAGCGAGGAGGACCGCATAGACGACGATGAACTGAACGACATCCTATGGCTGGCGATCCGGGGCACGGCTCCTCCGGCGCCGATGAGAAGCTTTTTCGCGAGATAGGAACAGACGCCCCTAATGGCTCAGATCTACCTATGCTTTCTCTGGCACATGCATCAGCCCTTCTACAAGGATCTGATCACCGGAGAGTACCGCCTTCCCTGGACCCGCCTTCACGGCCTGAAAGATTACTACGGCATGGTGAAGATCCTCGACCAGTTTCCCAAGGTGCGCCAGACTTTCAATCTGGTGCCGTCGATGATGGTTCAGATCGAGGAGTACGCGGCGGGTAAGGCGTCCGAGCCATTTCTGGAGCTGGCTCTGAAACCGGCTGAGGACCTGAGCGAATCGGAGCAGAAGTTTCTGCTGGATAATTCCTTTCACGCCAGTCCCGAGCGGATGATCTACCGCTACCCCCGCTACGGCGAGCTGCACGATGCCTGGCAGGCGGCGCACCGCGACGCGTCCCGCGCCCGGCGGTCCTTCGGCGCACACGCGCTGCGCGACCTGCAGGTGCTTTCGCAGCTCACTTGGTTCGACGAGGAATACCTGGCCGGCGATCCGCAGGTGAGGGGGCTGGTACAGAAAGGGCGCGGCTTTTCGATCGAGGACCAGCGCCTGATCGGCCGCAAGCAGCGCGAGATTCTCGGCCTGATCCTTCCGACCTACCATCGGCTGGCGGATGCCGGCCGGATCGAAATTTCAACCACTCCTTACTACCACCCGATTCTGCCTCTGGTTTGCGATTCCAACATCGCGTCGGTTTCGCATCCGTTCGTGCCCTTGCCTCCGCCGTATCGCTACCCGCAAGACGCGCGGCGGCAACTGGAGATGGCGCTCGAATACATACAGATGAAGCTGGGGGTCACGCCGGCCGGCTTGTGGCCGTCGGAAGGCTCGGTCTCGGACGAAGTCTTCCGGCTGGCATCGGACTGCGGCTTTAAGTGGGCGGCAACCGATTC
>JACXTT010005303.1_pt1 | contig 18769 bp, 22 predicted proteins | sample 9270951 | NCBI WGS metagenome assembly JACXTT01 (sample SAMN15532306, study PRJNA645909) | rock metagenome | isolation source: weathered quartz diorite | place: Puerto Rico | collected 2017-06-21 | reverse complement strand
GCCGATCTCCACGCGGCCCAGCCCCTCGACGGCGGCGCGGAGCGCCGGAGTGAGCGCGCCGCCGAAGAAGGTGAGCCCGATGACGACCAGGCCCTGGCCGGTACCCAGCTCGAGCAGCACGAACTCGCGCGTGTCGGTGGGCGCGGGCAGCCCCACCACCAGCGGATTGTCCGCCGGGGTGGAGAGGACCCGCGTGGTGAAGTTGGTGATCTTCACTTCTTGGGCTTCCCGGTAAGCTGGGGCGGTTTGCCATCCTGTCCCTTCTCCTGGCGGTCGAGCCGCGTCTCGCGCGCCCACGTGCGCTTGAGGTCGTCCTTGACGTTGAACTGGAGCTTGCCGAGCCCTTCCGTCTCCAGCTCGATGCGGTCGCCGTCCATGAAGGCCGACAGGCCGCGGTGGTTGGTGCCGGTGGCCAGCACGTCGCCCGGCTCGAGGGTGTGGATGCTGGTCACCCACTCGATGCAGCGCGGGATCTTGTGGGCCATGTCGCTGGTGTTGAACGACTGCTTCACGGTCCCGTTCACGCTGAGCCGGATCGCGAGCTTGTGCGGGTCGGCGATCTCGTCGGCGGTCACCAGGTACGGGCCCATCGGTGCGAAGGTGTCACGCGACTTCATCTGATAGAACGTGTTGCCGGTGGGCAGGAGCCCGCGGGCCGAGCCGTCGATGAAGTTGCAGTACCCGAAGATGTACTCCATGGCCCGCGTGGCCGGCACCGCGGTGGCGCGCTTGCCGATGATCACCGCCATCTCGGCCTCGCCCTCGAAGATCGTGGCGGGCACGTCGGGCAGCACCATGGTCTCGCCCTGGCCGATGACGGCGCCGGGAGATTTCATGAAGGCGTTGATCGGCGCCGGCTCGCTGCGGGTGCCGTCCTCCATGTAGTTCACCGCCATGCACACGATGTTGGTGGGCCTGGGCAATGGCGCTCGGACGCGCACGCCGCTCAGCGGCACGGGCTTGCCGCGCCCGGCCGCCTCCTCCAGCTTCTTGCGGTAGTCGCCGAAGCGGGCGATCAGCCCGCTCATGAGATCACCGGGGCCGGTGTGTGGGATGTCCTTCACGGTGTCCGAGACGTCCACCACCGAATCGCCGCGGAGCACGCCCAGCCGGTAGTCGTCGAAGAGCAGAAGCTTCATGATGTCCTCCTTGTCGTTCGGGTGCCGCCTCGAAAGCCGCCCCATCCTACTCGCGGGCCGGGGTGTTGACAACGGGCCCGGCCGCGGCCACCCTCTCGCTGAATGCATTCCAGGGAGGAGCCCATGAAGGGACGCGTCGCGGTGCTGAAGGCCTACGGAGGGGAGTTCGAGCTGCGCGAGTATCCCGTGCCGGACCCGGAGCCCGGCGCGATCCTGGTCAAGCTGACGCGGGCGGGCGTGTGCGGATCGGATCTGCACATCTGGCGGGGCGAGATGAAGGATCTGTATGGCGCGCTGCCCAAGGATCTCACCTTCGGCCACGAGATGGCCGGGCGCGTGGAGCGTCTGGGCGCGGGCGTCACCACCGACTCGATGGGCCGGCCGCTGCGCGAGGGTGATCGGGTCACGTACTGCTACTTCTTCCCGTGCGGGCGCTGCCCGGTGTGCCTGAACGACGAGATGGGGAGCTGCCCCCGAAAAGTTCGACCAAACCGCGTGGCCGGCACCGCGCCCTACTTCAACAACGCCTACGGCGACTACTACTACCTGCGGCCGGGCCACTTCGTGTTCAAGGTGCCCGACGAGATCCCGGAGGACGTGGCCACGCCGGTGAACTGCGCGCTCTCCCAGGTGCTGTACGGGCTGCGCAAGGCGGGCTTCGGCGCCGGGCAATCGCTGGTGGTGCAGGGCGCGGGCGGGCTCGGCCTCAACGCGGTCGCGGTGGCGCGCGACATGGGCGCCGATACCATCATCGTGGTCGACCGGCTCGCCCCGCGGCTCGCGCTGGCAAAGGCCTTCGGCGCCGACCACACCGTGAACGCGAGCGAGATCACCTCGGCGGACCAGCGCGTCGACGCGGTGAAGGCGCTCACCGACGGTTTCGGCGCCAACGTGGTGGCCGACTTCGTGGGCTACCCCGACGTGATCCCGGAGGGCCTGCGGATGCTGCGGGGCGGCGGCTGCTATCTCGAGGTAGGTTCCATTTCTCCGGGCAACGTGTTCTCCTACGACGCCACCGCGCTGGTGCGGGCCAACGCGCGCCTCGTGGCCACCTCCAACTACTCGCCGTGGGCGCTGGAGCAGTCGCTCTCGTTCATGCGGCGCAACCTCACCCGCTTCCCGTTCGCGCGGGTGATCTCCCACGTGTTCCCGCTGGAGCGCATCTCGGAAGCCTTCGCGCAGGCCGACTGGGCCCAGCGCGGCGGCGATCCGGCCGGCGTCTCCCGCGCCGCCATCTCGATGTAGGGGGTCAAGACCTGACCCCGTAGCGGCGGAGGAGGGCTTCGTCGAGGACGAGTCCGAAGCCGGGCTCGTCGGGGATCGCGAACATGCCGTCCTTGACCGCGGGACGGTTCGCCCAGAGGGCCTGCCAGGCGGGGTCGCGCTCCGGATCGGCGAAGCACTCGACGTAGGTGCCGTGCGGGACCGCGGCCAGGAGCTGCCCGGCGATCTGGGGCTCCTCGTGATGCGCCATCTGCACGCCCGCCCCCGCGCAGAGGGCGGCGGCCCGGCGCCACTCGGTGACGCCCCCGCCCTCGGAGGCGTCGAAGTTGACCAGGTCGACCGCGCTCGCGTCGAGCAGCCGCCGGATCGCGTGGCTGGTGATCTCGGACTGGCCGGCGGTCACCGGGATTCGCGTCGCCCGCCGTACCTCCGCCATCATCCGCGCGTCGTCGTACCAGTGGCACGGCTCCTCGAACCAGCGGATGTCGCTGGGCTCGACCAGCCGCGCGAACCGCACCGCGTCCTCCACCGACCAGCCGCGGTTGGCGTCCACCGCGAGGACGAAGTCAGGGCCCGCCGCGGCGCGCGCCGCCCGCACCCGCTCCGCGTCCGCCTCGGGAGTGAGCCCGCCGACCTTGAACTTGCAGCCGGCCATGCCCGCCTCGCGGTAGCTCTCCATCTCGCGGCCGATGTCGGCGAGCGTCTTGCCCTCGCGGTAGTAGCCGCCGATCGAGATGATGGGCAGCCGCTGCCCCGGCCGGCCGCCCATCAGCGCGCAGACGCTCTGCCCCCGCGCCTTGCCGACCACGTCCCAGATCGCGCAGTCCACGCACGCGATGGCTTCCATCAGGAGCTTGCGGTCGCGGCTGGTGTGCGAGAGCGTGAACAGGCGGCTCCAGATCCGCTCGCCCTCGAAGAGATCCTGGCCCCGGAGCAGCGGAGCCAGCTCGTCGTGGATCAGCCGGACGATCTCGAGGCCGTGCTCGCGGTTGTCCCCGTTGTAGACCTCGCTGACCAGGCCGTCGTCGGTGCGCAGCCGCGTGACCACCGTGGAGCGCTTGAGCACCGCGTACGTGCTCCCGCCGAAGTTCCGCCGGAGCGGAATGTCGACCGCGAGGGCCTGGACGTTCTGGAAGCGCATGGCCGGGCGGCTCCGGCGCGGCCCGGCGGCTCAGGCGCCGAGCGCCTTCTCGACGGCCTGCCTCAGCTCGGGCGCGCCGGGGGTGGTCCGAGGGTCGAAGCGGGCCGCGACCTGTCCGCTCTTGTCCACGAGGAACTTGGCGAAGTTCCACTTGACGTCGCCGGGCCCGTCCGGCTTCGTGACCTGGCCGGTGAGCCAGATGTAGAGCGGCGCGCGCCCCCTGCCGTTGACCTCGATCTTCGAGTACATCGGGAAGGTCACGCCGTAGTTCAGCGAGCAGAACGCCTTCACGTCGGCGTCGCTGCCCGGCTCCTGTCCCGCGAACTGGTTGCACGGGAATCCCAGCACCGCGAACCCCCGCGGGGCGTATTCGGTGTGGAGCGCCTGGAGCGCCTCGTACTGGGGCGTGAGCCCGCACTTGGAAGCCACGTTGACCACGAGCAGCGCCTTGCCGCGGTAGTCGCCCAGCGACTGCTCCTTGCCGTCGATCGTCTTCACCGTGAAATCATAGAGAGTGCTCATGAGGGTTCTCCCGTCAAAGGGCGGCGACGGCTTTGCGGAAGCGGCTGGCCTGGCCGACGAGGTCCTGGTCGAAGGGCGCGGTGGACGGGCCCTTGTCGACTTTTACCACCACGATGAACGGCCCGTCCTCCTTCAGCATGCGGTCGACGGCGCGCCCGAGCTCGCCCTGGGTGCGCACCTCGATGCCCTTCTCGATGCCGGCGCCGCGCGCGATGCCGACCAGGCTCGCCTTCTTGGCGGTGGCGGTGGCCTGGCCTCCGGTGGTCTGATGCACCTCGTTGTCCCAGACCATCAGCACGTAGTTCCGCGGCGCCTCGGCCGCGATCGTGCAGAGCGAGCCCAGATTCATCAGCAGCGAGCCGTCGCCGTCCAGGCAGATCACCCGCACGTCGGGGCGCGCGATCGCGATGCCGAGCCCGATCGAGGAGCACTGGCCCATCGCACCGAACGTGTAGCAGTTGAGCGGGCGATCGGCGATCGCGAGCAGATCCAGCGAGGCCTGCCCGAGGTTGGAGACCAGGACCTCGTTCTTCACGCGCGAGGCGAGGTACTTGGTCGCGCCGGCGCGGGTGAGCGGGCTCATCCCTTCTTGCCTCCGGTCAGCTCGGAGGGCAGCACGATGGCCACCGGCTGGCCGCTCACGTAGCACAGCTTGATCAGCCCGTCGCCCTGCTGCTCCAGCTCCGCGATCGAGGTCGGACGGATCCAGCGGATCCCGACCGCGTCGAGGATGCGGGTGGCCGCGCGGCCCATCGGGACCTGGGCCGGGTTGAATTCCCCCAGGTCGCCGCGGTGGCTCAGCACCAGCACCAGCGGGATCATGCTCGCCATGTTGAGCGAGGCCAGCGCGTTGGTGCAGTTACCCAGGCCGCTGTTCTGCATCAGCAGCGCGCCGCGCTTGCCGGCCAGCCAGGCCCCCCGAGAGCAACCCGACCGCATCTTCTTCTCTGGTCGTCGTGACCACACGGCACTCGGGGTCGGCCCACAGCTCGTCCAGCACGTGGCCCATGATGAAGTCGGGCACGGTCGCGAACGTCCGGATGCCGTTGCGGCGCAGCACGTCGGCGACGTGCTTGGCCCAGCTCTGGTCGGCCATTACGGGATGTTCCTGACTAGTTGGGGACGATGGCGGCGCGGGTGACGTGGCCCTTGTCCTGCTGGACGAAGGCCTCCTCGATCGCCTCCAGCGGGAACTTGTGCGAGATGATCTTGTCCCACGGGTAGCGCCCGCGGGTCCGCGCCATCAAGTCGAGCGCGCCGCGCAGGTGCTCGGCCTCGTAGTGCGAGAGGCCGAAGATGCGGCGGTTGCCGAAGATGATCCACGCGGGATCGAACTCGGCCTTCCAGCCCACGTTGATGTTGCCGATCTCGAGGTAGGTGCCCTCGGGGGCGGTCATGCGGAGCCCCTCGTCCACCACTTTGGGATTGCCCACCAGCTCCATGACGATGTCGCCGCCCCAGTCGTCGGTGAGCTTCTTCACCGCCTGGATGCGGTCGTCCGGCGTGGGATGCTCGCGCATGTCGACGACCTCGGTGGCGCCGAAGCGGCGCGCGAGGGCCAGCCGTTCCTCCACGCCGTCGATGACGATGACGCGCGCCGCGCCCATCTCCTTCGCCACCGCGCAGGCGTACACTCCGAGGCCGCCCGCGCCCTGGATCACCACGGTCTGGCCCGCGCGCAGCCCGGTCAGGTCCAGGCCCGCGTAGACCTGGCTGAAGGCGCAGTTGACGCCGGCCGCCATGTCGTCGGTGATCTCGTCGGGCAGCTTGAACACCGCGTGGTTCGGCCGCAGGTAGAAGTACTGACCGAAACCGCCCTGGAAGTGCGGCCAGACGTCACACGAGACGAGGAAGTTGGCCTGGCGCACCGGACACGACTTCGTCTTGCGGGAGAGGCACGCCTTGCAGCGCCCACACGGGAAGAAGAAGCGGTAGGCGACGCGATCGCCCACCGCGAGCGGCCGGCCGGCGGAGTCGGTGGTGACGCCGGGGCCGAGCTTGGCCACGCGCCCCACGTGCTCGTGGCCGGTGTTGAGCGGCAGCGGCCGGCCCATCTTCACGTAGTCCAGCTCGCCCCGCCAGTAGTGCAGGTCGGAGCCGCACACGTTGGCCAGCGCGACCTTGACGAGGATGGCCCCCGGCTCCGGATCCGGCACCGGATACTCGCGGATCTCGAAGGGCTTTCCCGCGCCGTGAAATACCGCCATGCGTGCCGTGTCCGCCATGAGTCCCTCCCGAGATGATGGGCGACGGGCGGAGTTTAGCATGGTAGGCTACGGGGCGCCCGGGAGGGCCAAGCGATGAAGATCACGATTCTCGACGACTATCAGGACACGATCCGCACGCTCGACTGCTTCAAGAAGGTGGCGGGTCACGACGTCACGATCTGGAAGGACCACACCAAGGACGTGAACGCGCTGGCCGATCGGCTGAAGGACACCGAGGCGCTGGCCCTGCTGCGCGAGCGCACGCCGATCCGCGGGCCGCTGCTCGACAAGCTGGACCGGCTGCGGCTGATCAGCCAGGTCGGCGTGTTCCCGCACATCGACGCGCCCGCGTGCACGCGGCGCGGGGTGATCATCTCCTCGAGCCAGATGCCGGGCCGCCCCTCCTACGCGACCGCGGAGCTGACCTGGGGCCTCGTCATCGCGGCGGTGCGGCGCATTCCCCAGGAGATGGCCGCGATGCGGGCGGGACGCTGGCAGGCCCATCCCATCGGCACCGGCCTGCGCGGCAAGACGCTCGGCGTCCTGGGCTACGGCAAGATCGGCGCGGTGGTGGCGGGCTACGGGCGCGCCTTCGGCATGAACGTGATCGCGTGGGGCCGCGAGAGCACGCTGGAGAAGGCGAAGGCCAACGGCTACGCGGTCGCCCCCAGCCGTGAGGCCTTCTTCGCGGAGTCGGACGTGGTCTCGATCCACGTGCGGCTGATCGACGCCACTCGCGGCATGGTCACCGCCGAGGATCTCGGGCACATGAAGCCCTCCGCGGTCTTCGTCAACACGAGCCGCGCCGGACTCGTGGCGCCGGGCGCCCTCGAGGCCGCTCTTCGCAAAGGGCGCCCGGGCATGGCCGCGGTGGACGTCTACGAGGAGGAGCCGGTGGTGGGCGGCAAGCACGACCTGCTCTCGATGGACAACTGCATCTGCGTCCCGCATCTCGGCTACGTGGAGCGGGACGGGCTCGAGCACATGTTCACGACCATCTTCGATCAGATCCTCGCCTACGGGAGCGGCAAGCCGATCAACGTGATGAACCCCGAGGTCCTGACGACGGCGGCGAAGTCATGAGCATTCGGGGGAAGGCCTTCATCGTCGGCGCCTACGAGCACCCGACGCGCAAGGCGGACAACACCTCGCTCGCCCAGCTCCACGCGGAGGTGGCGCTGGGCGCGCTCGCCGACGCCGGGCTCTCCAAGGACGACGTGGACGGCTATTTCTGTGCGGGCGACGCGCCGGGGCTGGGCGGCCTCTCGATGGCCGACTACATGGGCCTGCGCCTGCGGCACATCGACACCACCGAGACCGGCGGCTCCTCCTACGTCGTCCACGTGGCCCACGCGGCGGAAGCGATCGCGGTGGGACGCTGCGACGTGGCGCTGATCACGCTCGCCGGGCGCCCGCGCGCGGAGGGCATGGCCACCGGCACCGCGCCGCGCAGCTACGGCTCGACCTCGCCCGACGTGGCCTTCGAGGCGCCCTTCGCGCCCACCGTGGTGAACCAGTACGCGATGGCCGCGATGCGGCACATGCACGAGTACAAGACCACCAGCGAGCAGCTCGCGTGGATCAAGGTGGCCGCCTCGCATCACGCCCAGCACAACCCGCACGCGATGCTGCGCGAGGTGGTGACGGTGGCCGACGTGGTCGGCTCGCCCATGATCTCGGATCCGCTCCACCGGCTGGACTGCTGCGTGATCAGCGACGGCGGCGGCGCCCTGATCGTCGCGCGGCCCGAGGTGGCGAAGAATCTCAAGCGGCCGCGGGTCACGGTGCGCGGGGCGGGCGAGGCGGTGAAGCATCAGATGGGCGGCCAGGTGGACCTGACCTATACCGGCGCGCGGTGGTCGGGCCCGGCCGCCTTCGAGAGCGCGGGCGTGACCCCGGCCGACATCAAGTACGTCTCGATCTACGACAGCTTCACGATCACCGTGCTGATCACGCTCGAGGATCTGGGCTTCTGCGCGAAGGGACAGGGCGGGCGTTTCGTGTCCGACGGCAACCTGATCGCGGGGACGGGCCGGTTACCCTTCAACACCGACGGCGGCGGGCTCTGCAACAACCATCCGGCCAACCGCGGCGGCATGACCAAGGTGATCGAGGCGGTGCGGCAGCTCCGCGGCGAGGCCCATCCCAAGGTGCAGGTCAAGGACTGCGATCTGGCGCTGGCGCACGGCACCGGCGGCTCGCTGGGCACGCGGCACGCCAGCGCGACGCTGATCCTGGAGAGGGGCTAGCCATGGCGGACGCGACGCGAAAGATTCAAGCGCCGGTCCCGGCGCCGGACACGGTGCCGTTCTGGGACGCGGCGGCGAAGGGGAAGCTGCTCGTCAAGACCTGCACGGCCTGCGGACGCGCGCATCACTACCCGCGCCCGATGTGTCCGTTCTGCGGCAGCGACCGCACCGAGTGGAAGGAATCGGGCGGGCGCGGCGTCATCTACACGTTCAGCGTGATGCGCCGGGCGACCCCGCCCTACGTCATCGCCTACGTGACGCTGGACGACGGCGTGACGATGATGACCAACCTGGTCGATTGCGACGTCGACGCGCTCCGCATCGGCCAGCCGGTGCGCGTGGTGTGGGCGCCCTCCGACGGCGGGCCGCCCGTGCCGATGTTCACCCCGCGCTAGAGCCGCGCCGTCACTCCAACCCTATCCCCAGCGGCAGAGGGTTGGCTGAGGGGCTGGAGCCCCTCTTGAATCACAGCAGCGATCGGTCCATCCTATCTTCGCCCTACTTCCCGAGCTGATCGGTCGGGTCCCCGCTTACCCGACCGGGAGCGACGGAGCGGAAGGAGGTGACGCAGGCGACGAGAGACTCGACCCGGCGTTCCGCCACCTGAGCACGCGCAGAGTAGCGCGAGAGGGTGCCATGGAATTCAACGTGTTCGAGTATTTCAAGGGGTTTCACCGCACGACTCGCGGCCCGATGACGCCCGAGGAGCAGGGGACGCGCTTCTTCTGCGCCGGCCACATGGGCGAACGGATCAGCGAGCAGATCGACGCCAGCGCCGCCCGGGCCGGCTTGTCGAGGCGGCACTTCATCGGGACGGCGTCCGGCTTCGCGGCCTCCATGCTGGCGGTCAACAAGATCACCGGCATGAAGTTCTTCGAGGTGAGCGAGGCCGAGGCCTACGACGTGGCGGCGGCGAACGAGGTCAAGGTCTCCCGCAAAGCGGGGACGGACTTCATCGTCGACGCCCACACCCACATCTGTACCCGAAAGGACGGCTACATCCAGGGTGTCAACACGACGGAGAAGGGCATGTGGTTCGTCCAACTCCTCGACGACCTCGGCAAGGCCATGGGGCTGCCCAACGGCACCAAGGACATGACGCCCGACAACTTCGGGAAGCTGATCCTCGAGGGCAGCGACACGAGCGTGGCGATCTTCAATCCGTTCGGGTTCCGCGAGGACTACGGCGGCAAGGACATGATTCCCATGGAGGAGCAGGCCGAGGTCAAGCAGCGCTGGCCCGATCGCACGCTCATGCTGGCCGGTGGGCTGACGCCCAACCAGGGGCTGGGCCCGACGCTGGAACGCCTGCAGATGTACGTCGAGCGGTACAAGATCTCCGGGCTCAAGCTCTACACCTTCGACTCCACGCCGAAGCGGGGCTGGTGGTTCGACGACACCAAGCTGGCCTATCCAATATGGGAGCGCTGCCGCAAGCTCGGGGTGAAGAACATCGGCTGCCACAAGGGGATCCCGTTCGGGCAGTTCATGGCGCGGTACGCGCACGCGGAGGACTTCGATGCGGTGGCCGACGACTTCCGGGACCTGAACTTCATCGCCTACCACTCGGCCTGGCCCTACCACGGCGAGATCGCCGCGCTCAAGGGGTTCAAGCCGCAGCGGACGAACCTCTACTGCGAGGTCGGCTCCACCTTCGCCGCCACCGTGACCAGCCGGCCGCTCGATTGCGCGCACGTCCTCGGCACGCTCCTGCGCGACCTCGGGCCCGACCACGTCATGTGGGGTACCGATTCGCTCTTGTGGGGCAATCCGCAATGGCAGATCGACGCCTTCCGCAAGTTCCAGATCCCGGACCAGCTCGTGGAGGGCCACGGCTATCCGAAGCTCACCGACGAGCTGAAGGCGAAGGTCTTCGGGCTGAACGCGGCGCGCATCTGGAATCTCAAGACGACGGCGCAGGCGCCACTCGAAGGCCGACCGAAGGTGAACGTGGCCTAGCCGGCGCGGCGCCGGGTCAGGGCGTGGCGGGGCGGCCGGCCGGTGGCGCCGGTCGCCCCCGCGTGCCTCGATGTCGCAGGAGCAGGAGGGATGCGATGCCGATCTACGAGTACGAATGTACGCCCTGCCTCGTGATCTATGAGGTGAGACAGAGGCTGAGCGATCCGCCGGTCACCACGTGCCCTCGCTGTCAGGGCGCGGTGACGCGCCTGATCTCGGCCCCGAACCTCAACCTGGATAACTTCTCGAGCCCCACCGAAGCGAAGTACGCCCGGATGGGCGAGCGCGAGGAGATCGCGCGCGAGCGCGAGCTGCAGAAGGACTACGAGAGGATCTGGCTACCGCCCCCGGTCAAGCACAACCCCTGGGAGGAGTAGACGCGTCGCCTACGTGTCGAGCCACACCTCCCCGACCACCGCGCCCTCCTGCCGCACGCTCTTCACGTAGCTCCGGCGGTCCAGGGCGAAGTTGACCGCGCGGCGCACGAGCGGGTCGTCGAACGGCGGCCGCTTGTGATTGATCAGCACGTTGTCGCTGCCGTTCTGGCCGATCTCCGTGATCACGAGGCCGGGGGCGACGGCCTTGGCCGCGTCGGCCATCGCTCGGGTCATGTCGAGCGGCCAGGACGAGCGAGCGCGAGCGTCGGCGCATGCGGATCAGTGCATCACCAGGCCGCCGGTGACGTTGATGGCCTGGCCGGTCATGTAGGCCGACTTGCTGGAGGCAAGGAAGCCCACGAGGTTGGCCACGTCCTCGGGCTTCTCGATGCGGCCGAGCGGGATCTGCTCCACGCGCTGCTTGAGGTACTCGCCGGGCTTGAGCCCCATGAGGCCCTGGCCCATCTCGCGGTCCACCTGGAAGATCATGTCGGTCTCCACGATGCCGGGGCACACGCAGTTGGCGCGAATGCCGTCGGCGGCGTGGGCGAGGGCCAGGCTCTTGGTCATGCTGATCACCGCCGCCTTGGTCACGCCGTAGACCAGCGAGGTCTTGAGCCCGATCTTGCCCGCCATCGAGGCGAGGCTGATGATGTTGCCGCGCTTCGCGGCCACCATGTGGCGCAGTACCGCCTGGCTCGCGAAGAACACGCCCTTGGCGTTGACCGCGAGCAGCCGGTCCCAGTCCGCCTCGCTCACGTCCACGGTGTGCATCGACTTGTGGATGCCCGCGTTGTTCACGAGGATGTCGATGCGCCCCCACTCGGCCACCGTCCGGTCGGCCATCGCCCGCAGGTCGGCCAGGCGCGTGACGTCGGTCTGGAGCGCGAGGGCGCGCCGCCCGCGCTTGCGCACCTCGTCGGCGGTGCGCTCGCCGGTCAACTTGTCCACCTCCGCCACCACGACGTCGGCGCCCATCCCGGCCAGCTCCAGCGCGATGGCGCGGCCGATGTTGCGCCCGGCGCCGGTGACGATCGCGGTCTGCCCCTGAAGTTCCATCTAGCCCTCCATCTCAGCAGCAGCCGCCGGCGATGCTCGCCGTCTTGCGCTGGATCAGCTCCACGCGCACGTCGTCGGGAGCCTGGATGAAGCAGATGCGGGGGCCGCCGGGGATCTCAATCGGCCCTTCCAGGAGCCGGGCGCCGAGGCCCTCGAGGCGCTCGATGTCGGCCTCGAGGTTGTCCGAGTCGAAGCCGAAGTGCTCGAGGCCGTGATGGGCCTTGGCGTCGCCGGGGCCGAGCTTCTCGCTGGTGCGGGCGCCCGAGATGTTCACCGGGGTGCCGTCCTCGCTCTGGCAGCGCACGAAGCGGTCGCCGAAGACGCGCGTCTCGTCGGACATGATCTTGAAGGCGAAGGCCTTCACGTACCAGTCGGCGGTCTTGCGGGGATCGGAAGCCTTCAGATGGATGTGATTGATCCGGTAGGGCATGGCGGTGTCCTTTCGGCTGAGGTATCGTCGGTGCCGCGTCGGCGCACGGCGCCGCGCGCTCGGTGCCGCGGTAGAGGATAGTAGGACCCGACCGCCGGTTCAAGGACCGGCTGATCCCGGAGGGACGGACCCATGGACATCGGCTGCCATCTTCCCAATCAGGGCCCGCTCGCCAACGGAGAATCGCTCGCGCGCTTCGCCCGCGAGGCCGAGCAGCGCGGCGTCGCCTCGCTGTGGGTGAGCGACCACGTGATCTTCCCGCGCTCCGCCACCGGAAGCTATCCCGGCGGGCGCTTCCCGCATCCGCCCGACAAGCCCTATCTGGAGCCGGTCACCGTGCTCGCGGCCGCCGCGGTATGCACCACGCGCGCGCGGCTCGGCGCGTCGGTCTTCATCCTCGGGCACCGGCATCCGGTGGTGATGGCCAAGATGCTCACGAGCATCGACGCGCTCTCCAACGGCCGGCTGATCGTGGGCGTCGGCGTGGGCTGGTGGAAGGAGGAGCTGGAGATCCTGGGCGTGCCCTTCCACGCGCGCGGCCGCCACGGCGACGAGGTCCTGCGCGCGTTCAAGGCCCTGTGGACGGAGGACAACCCGCGCCTGGACGGCGAGTTCTTCCGCTTCCGCGATCTCGGCTTCGCGCCCAAGCCCGTGCAGAAGCCGCACCCGCCGATCTGGGTCGGCGGCGACAGCCCGGGCGCGTTCCGCCGGGTGGTGACGCTCGGCGACGGCTGGCACGCGACGTCCAAGGACCCGACCCAGCTCCGCGAGGCCTTGAGCCGCCTCCGCGCGGTCGCCGAGAAGCACAACCGCGACATGCAGACGATCGCGCTCTCGGTGCGCTACAGCCTGAGCGACGGCCTGCTGGCCAAGGGCTCGCAGATGGTGATCGACCAGCTCGGCGAGTACAAGCAGATCGGCCTGAGCCACGTGGTCATCGACTTCCGCCGTGACGACCTGACCAGGATGCTCGAGCTCCTCGACCTGGTGACGACCACCATCCGCCCCGCGGCGGAATAGATGGGGTCAGGACCTGACCCCTACTGGCGACGGCGCAGCATCTGCTGGAGCTCTGACGGGTGAGGCCCAGCTGCTCGGCGGCGCGGGTCTTCGAGCCGCACTCCCGGAGCGCGTCCTCGATCACCCGCCGCTTGAGCGCCTCCACCGCCTCGTTGAGCGTGCGGGGCGGCGCCGTGACCGCGTCGCCCCCGCGATCCGGTCCGAGAGGTGCGCCGGCGCGAGGGGCCTGCCGGCCTCGGCCAGCGCCACCGCGCGCTCCATCTCGTTCTCCAGCTCGCGCACGTTGCCCGGCCAGGGGTAGGCACCGAGCAGACGAAGGGCCTCGGGCCCGACGGACGGGATCATTCGTCTGGCCCGTCGGCACGCGTGGCGCAGGAAGTGCTCGGCGAGCGCGGGCACGTCCTCGGCCCGGTCGCGGAGCGGGGGCAGATGGATCGGGAAGACGTTGAGGCGGTAGAAGAGGTCCCGGCGGAAGCGGCCCCCCGCGACGTCGGCCTCCAGGGCGGCGTTCGTGGCCGCGATGACCCGGACGTCGACCTTGCGGGTCGCGCCGGCGCCCACCCGGCGCACCTCCCCTTCCTGGAGCACGCGCAGGAGCCGCAGCTGCATCGCGGGCGAGGTCTCCCCGACCTCGTCGAGGAAGATGGTGCCGCCGTCGGCCTCCTCGAACAGCCCCTTGCGCTCGCCGCTGGCGCCGGTGAACGCCCCGCGCGCGTGGCCGAACAGCTCGGACTCGAGCAGGGTGTCGGGGAGGGCGCCGCAACTCTGAGCCACGAAGGCCTTCGCCCGGCGGGGCCCGTTGGCGTGGATGAGGTGGGCGAAGAGCTCCTTGCCGGTGCCGGTCTCGCCGAGCAGGAGCACGGTGGTGTCGCCGTCGAGGACCTTGCGGGCGAGCTCGACCGGGCGATGGAGCCCGCCGCCGGCGCCGACCAGCGCGTCGAACGACGGCGGCTTCTCGCGGCCGGCCGCCGCCTCTCGCCGGAGCGCGTTGTAGGCGAGCTCGAGCTCGTTGCGGAGGCGGACGTTCTCCCGGGCGAGCCGCCAGCGCTCCACCGCGCGGCGCACGACCACCAGCAGCTCGTTCGGTTCCCAGGGCTTCGGGATGAAATGGTAGATGCGGCCGGTGTTGACCGCGTCCATGAGGATGTCGACGTCGGTGTACGCGGTGAGCACGATGCGGACCACGTCGCCCAGACGCCCGCGAACATGGTCCTCGAAGTCCGAGCCTGAGATCAGTTGGGGTCAGGTCTTGAATTCACACATTGTCGTAATTCAAGACCTGACCCCAACGGTTACTTGATGAGGCCGTAGAACTTGCCGGCGTTCTCGCAGGTGATCTTGTGCGCGACCTCGGCGGGCAGGTGCCCGAACTGCTCGGCGATGTACTTGGTGGAGTCGGGCCAGACGCCGTCGCCGTGCGGGTAGTCGGAGCCCCACATGAGCGTCTCCACCCCCATGTCGTCAATCAGCTTGGTGCCGATGCGATCGAACTGGAAGGTGGCCTTGCACTGCCGCCGCCAGTAGTCACTCGGCTTCATCTTGAGGCCCAGATCGCGGAAGCGGTCCTCCCACTCGAAGTCCATGCGGTCGAGCGCGTAGGGCACCCAGCCGATCCCGCTCTCCCCGAAGGAGATGCGCACGTTCGGATAGCGTTCGAGCACCGCGGCGCCGATGATCGCGGCCAGGATGTTGACCAGGTTCATCTGGAACGCGGACACGACCGTGAAGAAGGCGGCCCGCCGGGTGAGACCCTTCTGCTTCTCGAGCACGGTGGGCGGCAGCGCCGGGAATGTGTGAAAGTGCAGCGGGAGGCTCACGTCGTGTACCGCTTTCCACAGCGGCTCCCACACCGGATGCCACATCGGCTCCATGTCCCACGAGCACGATAACTCCATGCCGCGCAGGCCGAGCTTGGCCACGCGATGGACCTCCTGCACCGCGGCGTCGATGTCACCGTAGGGCAGGCAGGCCAGGCCGATGAAGCGATCGGGGTCGTGGCGGCAGAACTCCACGAGCCAGTCGTTGTAGATGTGAAACATCTCGGTGGCGGCCTCGTGGTCGTTGAGCCGCGTGGCCGCGCCCAGGATGCCGTAGATGACCTCCGCTTGCACTCCGTCGCGGTCCATGTCCTTCGCCCGCAGCACCGGATCGGTCGGACGCCGGAGCCCCTTCTTGCCGTCCTCGTAGAGACCCGTGGCCGCCATCACGTCCACGCGATGGTGCATGCCGGGGACGTACTTCTGCCCGGCCGGCCCCACGCCACCCCAGAGGCCGAAGTTGGTGCCGTTCTTCGCGGTCCAGTAGTGGCCGTCGGGGCCGTCCGTGACGTAGGGCATCCGGTCCTTGAGCGCCGCCGCCGCATTCGCGGTGAACAGATCGGGCGGGATCCAGGGCAGGTCGATGTGGCAGTCGGCGGAGATCCGTTGGTAGCGCATGACGCCCCCTTTGGTCGGTGAACCGTCACCTCTCGCGTGTGGACAGAGCCTAGCGACCGGCGGCGATATCGTCAAGTTGCGGGATCAGGCTGCCGGCGCGCCCGCGATGGCCTCGGGGCCGGTCCTTGACTCGGCGGGCGGGCCCGCGGCACCATGGGCGGGTTGCCATGCTCCAGGGGCTCCGCGTCCTCGACCTCTCACGTGTGATCGCGGGACCCTACTGCGCGGCGATGTTGGGCGACCTGGGCGCCGACGTGATCAAGCTGGAGCGGCCCGGTCGCGGCGACGACCTGCGCGCGTTGCGCGGCACCGGGCAGATGAGCGCCTCCTTCGCGGCGGTGAACCGCAACAAGCGCGGGATCGCCGTCGATCTGCAGAAGCCCGAGGGCGCGCGGCTCGCGTTCGAGCTGGTCCGCCGCGCCGACGTAGTCATCGAGAACTTTCTGCCCGGCGTGGCCGCACGGCTCGGCCTGGGCTACGCGGCGGTCAGCGCGGTCAATCCGGCGGTGGTCTACGCGTCGGTCACCGGATTCGGGCAGACGGGACCGCTCGCCCGCAAGCCCGGCTACAACACGATCGCCCAGGGCATGAGCGGGCTCATGGCGCTCACCGGCATGCCCGGCGATCCGCCCACACGCGTGGGTGGCTCCGTGTCGGACGTCGCGGCCTCCTACATGGCTTTCGGCATGGTCAACGCGGCGCTGGTGCACCGCTTCCGCACCGGGGAGGGGCAGCACGTGGACGTGAGCCTGGTCTCGGCCAGCCTCGGCCTTCTGCCGGATCCGGTCGCGATCTACTTCGACACCGGCGAGCGGCCCAAGCGTGCGGGCAACCGGAACCTGAACCTGACGCCGGCCGAGGCCTTCCAGGCCAAGGACGGGTTCGTCAATGTCGTGCTGCTGAACCCGGATCAGTGGAGCCGTTTTTGCGGCGCCCTCGGCGATCCGGCGATGGAGACCGATCCGCGCTTCGCGACCAATCCGGTGCGGCTCGAGAACCACGCGGCCTTCAAGGCGCGGGTGGAAGCGGTCCTCGGCACCGCCTCCGTGACCGAGTGGGTCGCGCGCCTGGAGGCGGCCGGCATCGCGGCGGGCCCCATCTACGAGTTCCACGAGGTCTTCGAGGACCCGCAGGTGCGTCATCTGGGGCTCGTGGCCGAGGTCGAGCAGCCGGGCGCCGGCAAGGTCAAGATGCTCGCGTTCCCGGGCCGCGCCTCCGGCACGCCACCGCGCATCAATCGCCCGGCCCCGCTGCTGGGCGAGCACACCCGGGACGTGCTGGAGGAGATGGGGCTCGCAGCCGAAGAGATCGACCGCCTCGCCTCCGCCGGCGTGATCGCGCTCGGAGCGCCGGCCCGCTAGCCAGTCAGAGTAGACGTCGCCCGCGCTCCGGTCGTTTACACGTCTCTCCAGGAATATTCGTCGAGCCCTCCCTCGTCTGATCGAGCGAGGAGGACCAAATCATGAGACTGCTCTTGATCCCGCTGGCCGCGCTGCTGCTGGCCGGCTGTGCCATCGTGCCGCTCGCGCCCGTCGCCTACGCGCCGGCTCCACGCCCGCGCGTGACCTACGTCTATCCCGCCTATCCGTACGCGCCCCGCTACTACGGGCACTGGTAGTATCCTCGGCGGGTGCGCCGCCCACTACCTTCCGTTGGCTGCTTCCGCTGCTCGGAAGCCTGGCGGTGCTGACGGCGCCCACGCCCGCCGGTCTCAGCCTCGCATCCCGAGGCTCTCGGTGCGGGCTCATCGTGACGATCGCGGGGGACGCGGTCCTCTATTACCCGGCCGGAGCGGCTCGTCGCTGGCGGTCTACGAGCGCGGACACCCTCACCGCCGGGGAGATCTTCCACTTCGGTCTCCTGATGACCGTGCTCGCCCCGCTCGTGGTGCTCGCGGTGGCGCTGCCGTACTGGGCGCCGCTGGGTGAGCCGCTTGCGCGGTGATCAGCGGGATCGGTCGAGGACTTCGCGGACCTTCCGGATCAGGTCGCCGGGCGCGAACGGCTTGGGGAGGAGCTCCATGCTGGCGTCGCGGACGCCGTGCCGGAGGATGGCGTCCTCGGTGTAGCCCGACATGTACAACACCGGCAGGGCCGGCCGGCTCGCCCGCACCCGGTCCACCAGCTCGCGGCCGCTCATGCGCGGCATCACGACGTCGGTGAGGATGAGCTGGATGCGGTCGCCGTCGCTCTCGCAGCGCTGGAGGGCCTGCACGCCGTCGCCGGCTTCGAGCACGGTGTAGCCCTGCCGCTCCAGCACCTCGCGCGCCAGCGCGCGAACGTCTTCCTCGTCTTCCACCAGCAGGATGGTCTCCCGCCCGGTCGCCGGTCCCGATCCCGCCGGTTCGGCGACGGTCGACTCCGGCCCCGTCTCGACCTGAGGCAGGTAGATCTCGAAGGTCGTGCCGCCGCCGACCACGCTGCGCACCCGGATCGCGCCGCCGTGCTGGCGCACGACCCCGTGCACCGTGGAGAGCCCGAGGCCGGTGCCCTTCCCGGGCACTTTCGTGGTGAAAAATGGTTCGAAGATGCGGGCCTGGGTCGCCGCGTCCATGCCCACCCCGGTATCCATAACCTGCAGCACGGCGTAGGGGCCCGCCGGTAGTGCGTCGGGCCGATCGGGTGGCGCCGCGGCGATCTCCTCGCGGCCGGTCGCGATGCCGAGGGTCCCGCCCCGCGGCATCGCGTCGCGCGCATTCACCGCGAGATTCAAGAGCACCTGCTCCAGCTGGCCCGGATCGGCGTTGACCCGCCCGGCGCCGGGGCCGAGCGTGAGCAGCAGGTCGATGTCCTCGCCGATCAGCGGCCGCAGCATCGTGCTCATCTCGGCCACCGTGGTGTTGAGATCGAGGACCCGCCGCCGCAGGACCTGCTTGCGACTGAAGGCCAGGAGCTGGCGGGTAAGGCCGGCGGCACGGTCGGCCGTCTTCTGGATCACCTCGACGTTGCGGCGCAGTGGATCGTCGGCCTTGAGCCGGCCCAGGAGGAGCGCCCCCCGGCCGGTGATG
>JACXTT010005302.1_pt1 | contig 18770 bp, 17 predicted proteins | sample 9270951 | NCBI WGS metagenome assembly JACXTT01 (sample SAMN15532306, study PRJNA645909) | rock metagenome | isolation source: weathered quartz diorite | place: Puerto Rico | collected 2017-06-21 | reverse complement strand
ACCACTGCGGCCGCGCTTGCTCGTTTATTTCCTGGTCCGGAATCTTACGGGTTACAGCTCCGAGGGCAGCTTTGCGTTGGTCGGCCTAGTCGTTGTCCTCATCGGCGGAGAGGCGCTCGAGAATGTCCGTTGTTTTTACAGACTGCCCTTCAGCCACCAGAACGTCGGTGACGCGACCCGCAATCTCGAACGAAACATCAACGTCTGTTGCCTCGACCGTTCCTGACGCGCGGATTATTGCTTCCGGCTGGCGATCAATCGCGAAGTACGCGATTGAGATCGCGACAAGCACCAAAAGAATGATAGGAGCCGCTAGTCTGGGCAACCGCATAGGTCCACGCATTGTATAATAGCCACCCACGAGACAAATGAGGGGCATCCTGCTCACCACAATTTTCATGATTATTTCCTGTGGCTGGGGTGAAGCCCAAAGCTTAGGGGAGTTGGCGCGGAAAGAGCGGGCCCGGCAGCAAACTCTAAAGTCCCGGATCACGATCACGAACGATTCTGTGAATTACTCGGTGGCGTCTCCGCCTCCGGACATTCGGCCCTCCAGAAGTGAACCGGATCCATCGGAGCAGGCTCCAGCTATTCAGAAGAGTTCCGTTGTGACTTCTCTGCTTATCGAACAACCGTCCGTGCCTGAAATCCACCGGGAGCTGCAGGTTTCATTGCCTGAAGAATCGCCGGCCATAGCGCCGCCTGTTGCACCAGCACGTGATGAAATATGGTGGCGGGCGACATTGCAGGAGGCTCGCGATAATCTCAAAAGAGCGGAGGATGAGGTCGTCTCTCTCCAACTGGCTTTAAGCCAGGCGCGGCTTGGTCAATTGGAGACAACGTCAGCCAACGAACCCAACCGCTTGGCAGGGGAAATCGTTCGGCTGACGAGGGAACTCAGTACCGCACAACGGGAAGTTACAAATGCCCGTCGATACATCACAGAACTCGAAGAGGATTTGAAGCAATCCGGGCTTCCTGTCCGAAATCGCTGAATGCTGCTTTACCGCTTGGTTTGGTCAGGCTGATACGACTTTAGGTTCATCACGATTTCCGGCGAGCCCCTTCCGTTTTCGGGTCCTGCATAGCGGACCCAGAAATGCGGCGACGAAGCCGAAAACCAGAAACGTGCTTTGGGAAGAAGCGAACGCACGACGTTCAGCATTCCAAGGTTTGGGATAAGCTCGATCCGGTAGCATTCGAACTCACCGGCAGGAGTCTTCACGCGCTCCTTTCCCCGCATTACAACTCGCATCTCGTAAAGCCGCGGTTCGTTCGTGAGGAAATGGATGGTTAGAGGACGCCAATTCTCGAACGGTAGGAAACGCAGGACACCCGCTATACCTTCCACAGTTAACGTGTCCGGCGGCACGCGGAATTCCCTATTTTCGGAAGCCCCGGTCCCACCTTTCCGGTCAAACTGAGCCGTGCCCTTTGCCAAACTGAAACTCTTGCGCTCTGTAGAAACCTGCCGGCCGTTTAGATCCTTAATTGTTTTTTGAAACCGGAGCGGGTGAAAACTACCTTCCGCGCTCCAAACGGCTTCCAGTTCCCACTGAACCGGTTGTGAATATGGACTGTAATGGCCGCGGCCGGTTTCCGTGAAGCGGACCGCCGGACGACCGCCTTCAAGTGTCGGTTCCATCGTCCATTCGGCAGTCCATCGCTCAGCGTTGTGCTCATCCGAGACAACAATGCTGCCGCGCTCATGGGGAATTGATTGAGGTGCCGAAACTTCCGATCCAGCCAGCAGAAAGGCAAGGAGCGTTAACGGAAGCATAGATCAGCGTAGCATCCCCCTTTTAATGAATTGTCTCAAAGACTTCTCCTCGCTGTAATTCGTTATTCTTGCAAGCGACCCGACCCTTGAGCGTAAGATCCTCACGCAGTAAAGTGACTGTTCGCCGAATTATGGAGGTGGAGAAGTACATGAAACGCATCTTAGGTATAGCTATTATTTTTCTCTGTAGTGCGCCCGCATTTGCAATGCCTCAGTTTCTGCAAGCGTTCCGAAGCGATCCGTTTCGGAATCCGGCTGTTGACGGCTGCGGCACATGCCACGTCAACCAGGAAGGTGGTGGCCCGAGGAATCCGTTTGGCCAAGCTTTTCAAAGCAGTGGTGAGCACTTTACACCTATGCTGCGGGCACAGTTTCCAGATCGGTTTGTATACCCGGTTACGAAAATCAGTGACTCTGTGACGATTCATTTTTCGGATCCGGACAAGAAGCAGATTGTTACGGAAACTGACGGAATGAAGAGTCTGGTCGACGTATCCGCAAGTACCGTGAATGGCCGGCCGGCAGGAACGCCGGCACTGCCGGATCTGCCGCCAGCTTCGACCCCGAGTGAGACGGCGGCTGTACTGTCGGAAGTTCCTGTAGACCCATACGCGAGAGAAGGTGCGTTCTTCGGCTCCAACATCGTTAACCTTCCCGACGGAAAACCCCTCAAAGCCGGAGAGGTGGACTTCATCATTGGCCATCGCTTCTTGCAAGATATAAGCTCCGCGGGCGGTGGAGGGCTGCTCGGTTTTGATAGCGGCGCTTATATTACCTTCGGCGGCCGAGTGGGTCTGACGGATCGGCTCTCTGTCGGTGCGCTGCGAAGTAATTTTTTCAGATCTTTTCAGGACAGAACTCCTATTGAATTGAACGGGGCGTTCCAGGTGAGCCGCCAGAAGCGTTCAGTGCCGTTAACGTTGCAGCTTCGTGCAGGTGTGGAGGGGGGCCAAAATTTCACCGCCCTCTACCGCCCTTACCTCCAGGTCGTCGCAACACGGACATTTGCGGATCGTGTATCTGTTGCAGCAGTGCCGACGTTCGCATTCAATACCCGCAATAGCGATACGGTGTTGCGTCCGGTTTTTGGATCGGAGCACAAACATACTCAGGCGCTCGGCGTTGGAATCGGTATTCGATTTCTTCCGACAACTTCCATCGTGGGTGAATTCATTCCGCGGCTCCACGGCTTTCGGGGAGAGGTGAAGGACTACAGCGGGCTCTCGGTTGGGCTTCAGAAATCCACAAGCCGGCACACCTTCGAGCTGGTTGTAGGCCGGCAGGTAGTCATGACAGCGTCGGAGTATGCGTTCCAGGGAACGGATACTTTCCGAATCGGGTTCAATATTTTTCGAAGGATTCGATAAAGTGGAGACGGCGCTCTATGAGCGCCGTTTCCACTTCATCCAATGCTAAGCCGCAACGCTCCCAGCAGCCTGGCAACCGACGTCAACGGCGTCAGCCATTCCCGCTGCTGCAGCCATTCGAGCGCCGGATTAATCAGCGACGCGAGCGTTACCGGCGGCAGAGTGGTGAATTTACTAAGGGGAGGATCGAAGCGAAGCGCAATCGCGGCCAATGGGGAATCACTTGTGATTTGCATCGTTCCAGCCATTGGGCCCACTTGGGAAAACATTAGATACGTGAAGCCTGCCGTATGGTTGCCGGGACCGAGAGTCTGGGGCACAGCCGTCGGCAGGACCGAAACTCCTGAACTATTCAGCAAGTCCAGCTTTAGGCTGGCGGCGCCTGATCCGGGATTGGCATAGGCAACGCCGATCCGATAATCGCCGATGGTATCGACGAAAATTGCCTGTCGAGGTACAGCGCTGACACCGGGAACGCCTGCCTCACCGATAAGGTTGCCGGCGGAATCAAATTCCGAAAAGATCGCCGTACCGCTGACCGTTCCGCCCGTTGTTGTGACTGTGGCAAACCCCTGTGCAAATGCTCCTGTGCCGCTCGAAATAAGTCGACGTGTGGCGCCCGGTGCAAGCGAAAACGTGAACGCGCTGCTCGTCGCGCCGGCGCCATTTTCGTCCGTGAGGGACAAATTCATAGGTGATCCTGCGCCCGCCATAGACGCATTATCACTCGTGAAGGTGATCGTACCGCTGACCGTGCCAGACGAAGCAGGATTCGTAAGCAGGATCGTCGTTTTCCAAACGACAGATCCTTGTGGACCATTGACCACGTGTGGGTAATAAAAGGTCGTTTGAGCGGAAGCAAAACCTGTCGCAGTCAGAATCAAAATCAGGGTAGACAAAGCGCGCTTCATCCCATCTCCTTGTCCGTTCAAATCCGGTTTAAGGTCGACTGGGTGCCAAAATCATCGCCGGAGTTGGCCCAGAGTCGTTCGCGTGCGGTCCACCCAGTTTTTTAAATTCCTTGTCGGCCGATATTCGATCGCCTGCCCGGGCGAGACTGGTTGCCAGCAAATACCGTGCGTCACGAAACTCGGGCCGCCAATCCAAAACGATTTTAAGTTTCGGAATCGCGTCCGCATATCGACCGCGCACGAAATGCACAATGGCGATGTTATATTGCGCTGGCCAATAATTCGGATTCAAGTCTAAAGTTTGTCTTAGATATGTCAAAGCTCGTTCTTGCTGTCCAAGCGCAAACAGCGTGTTCCCCATATTGTTCCACGCAGGCCAATATGCCGGCCGCTGTTCTATGGCCGTTCCATAGTAAGCAAGAGCCGCCTCCCAATTCCGTTTCTCCTGCGCGATGACGCCAAGATCATACCAGGCCTCTGGAAAGTGGGGCTGCAGTTCAATCGTGCGGAGAAGGGCTGATCGGGCCTTATCCGGATCGCTATTGAGGTATGCGCCGCCGAGATTAAACCAAACGCGCGCTTTGCCCGGTGCTTTTTGAGCGGTATCTTCCCACAGCCGAATGTCGGAAGCCCATACAGACTGACGCCGAACTGTCGTAATTGTCAGGACGACCACTAGAATTGCCGTGACCAACGTACGCCGTCGCAAATGGCCCAGCAGCGCGGCGGCGAACAAGGAAAACGCCAGCATAGGCACGTAGAGCCGGTGTTCGAATGCGGAATCCACGCTGGGAACAATACTGGATGTCGGAATCAGCAGAATGAAGAACGCGAGAACAGCCAGACCGATAATTCTCCAGGGTTCGCGCCGGTAAAGATAGTAGCCGACCGCCAAAATCAGCAATACTCCCGCTATTGTCAAAACACCGCCGGTTTGCTTGAAATCGTATTCGAGCGCCTGTGGATAAGGAAAGACCAGCAGCCGAAGATACGTATATACGACGCGGCTTTCCATCAGAAGATAGGAAAGCGGTCGAACCTGGGCCGCCGCGTTGATGCCGACAGTTTGTTCTTTCCAGTAGGACAGGAGCGCAAGCGAGGCTGTTCCCAGCAAAGCTGCAATAGCAAAAACCATCACTCGCGTTCTGGATAGACGTTGGCCGCCTTGAAGAAGCGCCACCGCTGACGGTACTGCGATTGCGGATTCCTTTCCTTCAAAGGCCAAAATAAAAAAAACAACCGCCAGTCCCATCCGTCCTTCCGCTAATACCGTCAATCCCAGCAATGAAAATAAACAAGCCAACAACGTTGATCGTTCGTAAACATAAAGGACTGCTGCTGTCTGGATGGGATGAATGAGGAAGATAGTCGCCGCAGCAACAGCAACCCATTTATCGATGAAGCGCGCGAGCAATAAAAACAGCAAGACGGCGTTGGCAATGTGTATAGCTACGTTTACAACATGATATCCGGACGGGTTAACACCATCGACAAGATGATTCAGGTAAAACGTGAAAAAGGTCAGTTGCCGAAGATGAAGCGGATTAAAGAAGTGGGCCCACTGCCCTGCGTCGGTAACATTTGCGTCGTTGGTAATCAGCACGTCATCGAAATGAAAGGGATGACGGAAAGACGAACCGAACAAGAGCACGCCCGCCAAAATGAGGCCGGCCGTGACTTTCCGGCTATCTTCGTCGTAAATCCACTTCATATCGGTTGTGCTATAGTCGCGCGAACGATTATATGAAGATTGCAGTCGTCCACGACTGGCTAAATGGGATGCGAGGTGGAGAAAAAGTTCTTGAAGCGATTCTCGAGCTTTATCCGCAGGCCGTTATCTATACGCTGTTCCATGAGCGTGGAAAAGTGTCTGACCTCATCGAATCGCATCCGATCGTCACTTCCTGGTTGAATAGAGTTCCCGGCATCTACCGGTACTACCGCAATTTCTTGCCATTCTTCTCCGTTGCGATCGAATCGTTCGATCTACGAGGATTTGACGTCGTGATCTCGTCGAGCCACGCAGTTGCGAAAGGAGTGAGGGTAGGATCGGCGACACACATTTGCTATTGCCATACACCGATGCGATACGTGTGGGACGCTGAGGAAGACTACGCCTTCGGTGTGGTTCGCCGCCTCGCAATGTCCACGGTTCGCAAACGACTGCGGCAGTGGGATTGCGACAGCGCGCGAACCGTCCATTACTTCCTTGCCAGTTCAAGGTTTGTCCAACAGCGGATTCGCAAATACTATGGGCGGGATTCCGAGGTTATTTGTCCACCGGTAAATACGCAATTCTTCACGCCGGCGTTCAGCGACGTGCGGCAAGATTTTTACCTTGCCGCTGGGGCGTTGGTTCCGTATAAACGCTTCGATTTAATAGTGAACGCATTCAGAAAACTGAATCGCCGGCTAATTGTTGCCGGGGGCGGCCAGCAATTGAATACGTTGCGGAAAATGGCTCCAGAAAATGTCGAGATTCGAGGTTGGGTGACGGATGAAGAGTTGCGGCGTCTATACCGCAGCGCGAAAGCTCTGGTAATGGCAGCTCGGGAAGATTTCGGCATCGTTGCCGCCGAAGCTCGCGCATGCGGCTGTCCGGTTATTGCATTCAGCGCGGGTGGCGCGGCAGAGATTGTTCAGGATGCGATTAATGGCGTTCTTTTCAACGAGCAACATGCGAATGATGTCGTGGATGCCATCCGTCGATTCGAAGGGATGAATTGGCCTGCGGAGCAGGTTCAACATCGCGTGGAGATATTTTCTCGTGAAAACTTTCAGGCCAGAATTCGGAAATTTATTGCCGAACGCAGCGAAGGCAAATCGCGGGCGGCAGTTGCCGAAGTCCAGTCCGCATAAATCCATCTGCGGCTTATCTGGATTCATCAAACGGTGCTTGGATGTGTTTGGTTCAGCCGCCGGCCTTGTTCTTCTCTCACCGTTACTCCTTCTCGTCGCAGTTCTAATAAAGCGGAGTGACGGAGGTACGGTTTTGTACCGCCAGACCCGAGTCGGCCTCGATGGACGATGCTTCTCGATCATTAAGTTCAGAACGATGCACGAGGATGCCGAACGCGATCTGGGAGCCGTGTGGTCGGTCCCTCGCGATCCGCGCTGCACGAGAATAGGCTATTATCTTCGGCGTTCCGGACTCGATGAGTTGCCTCAACTCTGGAACGTGCTGCGCGGCAATATGAGCCTCGTGGGACCAAGGCCGGAGCGGCCCGAGTTCACGCGTGAGTTTCGTGAGGAATATCTGGATTACGATTTGCGGCACAACGTTAAAAGCGGACTCACGGGTTACGCGCAAATACATGGCTGGCGCGGCTACACCAGTCTGGAAGAACGCCTGCGCCATGATCTTTATTACGTCCGAAACTGGTCGCTTCAACTCGACCTGTACATTCTCTTAATGACGTTCCTGCGGGGGTGGAGCGAGCAGACGACGGACGGCGTTAAAAATTCTCGAGAACGTTTGCTCTATGACCGTGAAGATGAAGTTTGAGGCGTCGACGGTCGAGGTGTAGCTCCGACTCCCGAGTCCGTTTCTTCGAGAGATACGGGGCGAGCACGAACCGGCTGAACCGTTCGACTACTTGTATCGGACCTAGCCGCAACACAGCTTCCAGGACGTGCTTTAACCTTCCTGTCTCAATTTCCGGATACATATCGCGATGGTGCCCGGGCTGAAAATTCGGAAAGCGGCGCCGAACGAATGGGTTCATCGAGAGGAAGCGGTCGTACACCGTTTTTCCGTAAATCGGCTTGAGCGAGGCCACTTGCTGGGCTGTGAAAACATCCGTGTCCATGAGAGGAAGCGCCGCATCACTGATGAGATAATTCATGCAAAGCCGTTTCCGGAGACCTTTCGCCTTGGCCCATATGACGGCGCACAGGAATGCGGCCCAGAGTTTCCCGTTTTCCACAATGATGAAAAGGTCAACGTCTTCCTGTGAGGTCATATTGCGGTGAGCCGTTGATCCCGAGAACGCGATCATCCGAACGAATGGCATGGATGCGAGCGTCTGAAGATGTGGCATCGCGTCACGGATGGCGGCGTCGCTAATAGCTTCACGATTCGCGCGGATTTTCAAAAGATGCGGATCCGGTTCGAAACGAATGGAATCAAGCATGCGGTTCAGTCGGAGTTCGTCGATTTCAATGTCGAATAACCGATCATAAATTTCGTGCCGTTGCAGCGGATATTGAAAAAGCTCTGCGTACTTGATCGTCTTGTGGATCGCGGCCTGCAAACCGGAGTCTTCCCCTGCTCTGCGAGGAGGAGAATGTTGCGGTAACTCCACAATTTCCTTGTACACATCTAGTGTGAGTTGAGCCGTCCGCTTCCACGAAAAATCCGCAGACCTCTGGAGGCCTTTGCGTTCGAGTTCTGTTCGGCAGGCTGCATCTTCGGCAACACGGACCATGGCGTCAGTTATCTCTCGCACGTTTCTTGGATCAACCAGCAGCGCGGCCCCGCCGGCAACCTCTCTCATGGATGAATTATTCGAAGTGATTACAGCCGTTCCGCACGCCATCGCTTCGATTATCGGCAAACCAAATCCTTCGAGAAGTGAGGGATACACTAGCGCTGTGGCTCCGCTGAACAGAGCGGGCAATCCTTGCCTCGGGACGTAGCCTAGGAATCTGACGCGTCCATTCAGACTGAGCGAGCGCGCCCGCTGTTCAGCCGCGCCGCCCTGGTACCAGCGATCGCCCACAACGATGAGTTGATATTCTTTTTGTGGTATCCGTGCAAACGCCTCAATGAGTCGTTCGACATTCTTCCTAGGCTCCAGATTTCCGACATATAAGAAGTATGGATTTCGTGGAGTGACGGGAACCGGCTGGAATTCGGATGACGCGGCAAGAGGTGTCACGCGAACGCGATCTTCCGGGATGCCGAGGTGGCGAACGATTTCCCACTTCGAGTATTCCGAATTGGTGATGATCAATTTCGCCTTTCTGGCGACAAGGGGGATCAGCCGTCTGGTATAGAGTCGCTTTGCCAGCGGATGCGCATCTCGCAAAACTTCGAGCCCCATATCGTGAATCGTGACGACGTAAGGCCGGTTTTCGAAGACCGGCGCCAGGAAGTTCGTGTAGTGACAAATATCGGGCCGAATCGCTTTCAGGACTTTTGGCAACAACACGTGCAAATAGAGGGCACGTATCGGGAAATGAAGGGAATTTGTGAATTGGAGATTTCCATTGGATGACGCAAAATTCACCGCCAGTGATTGGTGCGAAAAAACGAAAAATTGATCTTCATGATTTACCGCGACCATTGCCTTCAGCAATTCTTCGCAGTAATAACCCACACCAGATTTTCGTCCGTGCAGAACTGTGCCGTCAAAAGCGATTTTCATACCGACAGCATCTGCCAATGAGGTGTCATGGAGCGCTGTAGTGTAACCCACGTGCGGGGAAAAGAGCTGTGTGATCGCCACAAAGAGACAGAAAAATGACAAATACAACGGCACCGGCCGCCGAACGAAGGGTGGTAATCTTTGCGTTCAATGATCGCCCGGAACGAAGGCTTGTTCTTATGTCCAGAATGCCGAACACCACTCGCATCGTCCGGAAAGTGTCCCTGCGGCTTCGTTCTTCGCGAGTCGGACGGCATCATCCATCTAATGACGGAGGAAGAGATTGCCCTTAAGCGGCCGTTTATTGAAGCCTACGAAGAGGTTCGCCGTGAAGAAGCGTGGGGAGGCGACGATCTGGATCTGCCGTTCAATGCCAAGCGGCATCGTGAGATCTGGAACATTCGGCGCCGGACGTTTCGTACGTTCGAATCGCTCGCTGCGAACGTGACGCGGGGCCATGCCCTGGACATCGGCGCCGGCAATTGTTGGATGACGCGTTATTTGGATTATTGGGGATTCGATGCTATCGCCGTAGACATCAACGACAGTCCAGGCGACGGACTCCAGGCCGGGAAAAAATTTATCCATCAAGGGGCGGGCTTTTCGCGAGTGCTCGCCGGAATGGAGAGATTACCCTTCGCGTCGCGCCGCATCGGACTGCTGGCCCTCAACGCGTCATTTCATTACGCGGGCGATTTCCACGCCGCACTTTCCGAGTTCGAACGAGTCCTGGCACCTGGCGGAATCATCGCCATCATCGATACGCCGTTTTACGAAGATGCCAGTGATGGTGAGCGAATGGTGGCTGAGCGCGCGGCAAATTTTCAGCAAAAATATGGTATGACGGAAGCCCTGGCGCGGAGCGCACGCTACCTGACTTTCAAAGAACTGGAGAATTTGGCTGAACTGCTCGATTTGAAATGCACTCTGCGGCGGGTCTGGCCAGGAGTCAAACGAAAATACGAAGAACTCCGTGCCGCAGTTGTCGGGTACCGGATCGCGCAATTTCCAGTCGTCATTTTAGAACGCACATGAGAATCACTTCAGGTCACATAACGGTGAGAATCTCGATCCTACAACCATGATTGTCCTTGTTTATCCAAAGAGCGCCAAATGGAAGCACCGCCTCCCGATGTCCATCTTGTCTTTAGCCGCTCTTCTGGAAGGCCGATATCGCTACGAAATTGTCGATGGAAACTTTGAAACAGATCTGGAAAGGGAGTTAATCCGGGCTGTCCAAAAACTTGATGCGAAATACGTAGGCATAAGTGTCATGCCCGGGCCCCAATTGTTGCAAGCTATCCCGCTGACGCTGCGCCTGAAAAGCATTTTTCCGAATTTGAATGTCATTTGGGGTGGTTATTTCCCGTCCTTGCATGCGGATGTCGTATTGGAATCCGGCTTTGTCGATTTTGTGATTCGGGGTCAAGGTGAGTTGTCGTTTTTCGAGCTGATTGATGCTCTTGAAAGAAACGCATCCATCGATCACATTCCCAGTCTATCGTTCCGCCGCGGTGACGAGATTATTCATAATCCGAGACGGCCGGTTACGGATCCAAACGTCTTACCATCCATGCCATATCACCGCGTCGACATGGAGCGGTACATCGGCAAGACCTATCTGGGTACGAGAACGATGACCTACCACTCCAGTTTCGGCTGTCCGTTCTTGTGCGGTTTCTGCGCTGTCGCGGCCATCTACAAGAGCCGCTGGATCGGTAAGAATGCAGGCGCCATCGTCGATGAGATCTTGATGTTCAAGAATCGATACGGAGTGAACGCTGTCGAATTTGTCGACAATAACTTCTTTGTAGCCGAAGGAAGAACTCAGGAGATTGCTGCAGGATTGCGTGGCCAGAGCATCGCCTGGTGGGCCGAAGCGCGGCCGGATACGCTCATGTTGTATTCGGATGCGACGTGGTGCTCCATGCGGGAATCCGGTTGCAAGATGATTTTCTTCGGGGCCGAATCGAGCTCCCAGGAGACGCTCGATCTGATGGATAAAGGTGGTCAGCAGACGCCCGATCTGGTTCTCGAACTGGCTGCCCGGGCCGAGAAATTCGATATCATTCCGGAGTTCTCATTTGTTCTCGGCACGCCATCCGACAATGTCGACGGACAAATCAATCGCGATATCCGATACATTCGGCGGATCAAAGAGATCAATCCAAAGAGTGAGATCATTATCTATGTGTTTTCGCCCGTGTTTTTTGACGACGCTGACTTGCTGCAGAAGTCCAAGGAGATGGGCTTTGCATTTCCAAAGACCCTCCTGGAGTGGCTCGAACCTCAGTGGACATCATTCGACTTGCGCAAACATCCGCTGACACCTTGGCTCAAACCCGGACACTTTGAGCAAATCTTCAACTTCGAGCGCGTGCTAAACGCGCGCTTTCCGACTGTGTCGGATATTAAATTGAAAACGTGGCAGACGCGTCTTCTGAAAACCTTAGGCGCATGGCGGTATAAAGTCGGCTTTTACGCTGCGCCGTGGGAAATCCGGTTGGTTGCGAACCGCCTGCTGAGGTACCGCCAGCCCGAGATCGAAGGCTTTTAGCGTGAGTACGTGCAATTTTGTCATTTCCGAGTCTCATGCTTGTCATTCCTTTATTACTATGACGTCTTCCAGTCCTTAGGAACGCTGTCGTATTGCCGTTTCAAACGGTAACCAGTACACTAGCCCTCCCGAATAGGAGAAGCTTTCCACAAATGACGGACGTTTTGTTGGGTCACGCCTATTTCCTCAAATACGACATCATCGAACGTCGCGTGATGAAGCCTTATCCACCGCTGGGAATTCTTTATCTTTCCGCCTTCTTGAAGCGCAGCGGTTTTTCCGTCGAGGTTTTCGATTCTACTTTCCGAGACTTCCAGGACTTTGAGTCCACGGTGAAGCGAGTAAAACCGAGGATCGTTGGCCTGTACGCGAACATCATTACTCGGGAGAATGTTCTTCGGCTTTCGCAAATCGCCAAAGCAAATGGAGTCAGATTCGTAATCGCCGGTGGTCCAGACGCGTCGGAATGGTGCGATCAATATTTCGCAAATGGCGTAGACATCATCGGAACGAATGAAGGCGAGTTGACGCTGCAAGAACTGATTCCTCGGCTCGAGCAAAATGGATTGAATGATCTCGAGCACATCCGGGGAATTATCTTCATGAAAAAGGGCCGGGTCCATCGGACGCAGCCGCGGCCCGCGATTACCGACCTCGATTCGCTGCCTTGGCCTGATCGTGACGTCCTCAATATGGATGAGTACTTCAGAGCCTGGAAGTCGCATCATGGCGAGAGTTCCGTCTCCTTGATAACAGCTCGAGGGTGTCCGTTTCACTGCGCATGGTGCTCGAGTGAAGTATTTGGGCACACTCACCGGCAGCGTTCGGTGAAAAACGTTGTCGACGAAATGATCATGTTGAAAGAGCGCTACCATCCCGACATCATGTGGATATCGGACGACGTACTGACGATCAGTAAAAAGTGGACGCATGACTTCGTTCGGGAAGTCAAAGCGCGCAGCGCACAGCACCCGTACGAATGCTTGTCGCGAGCCGATCTGGTGGACTGTGACATCTTGCAGGGACTTCGCGAGACCGGCTGCTTCCGCGTGTGGTATGGCGCAGAATCGGGTTCCCAAAGAGTTCTGGACAGTATGCGCAAAGGAACCACCCTCCGCCAGGTGCGCGAGGCGGCGCGCCTGACGGAACAAGCAGGGATGCAAGCCGGCTTCTTCATCTTGCTCGGATACCCCGATGAGACGACAGCCGATATTCGAGCGACGATCCACTTGTTAAAGGAAACACGTCCCGATGTTGTTGGGACGTCCGTTGCATTTCCAATCAAGGGAACGGAATTCTACGAACGCGTCGAAGATCGTATTATTCCTGACGAGAACTGGTCATCGCGGAATCAAAACAAATTATTGTTCAAGGGAAAATATCCGAGAATCTATTATTGGTTCGCCGTCCGTTGGCTGGTTAAAGAAGTGAACATTGATAAGATGTGGCGCCTCCCGAACCGACCTTTTGCCAAGATCGCTATCGAATCCGCAAAAATGCTGGTTGCACGTGTCGGTGTCGCAATTGTCGACGCTCTGTCATTCCGCCGAACCCATCCGAAAAAGCTTGCCCCTTCCGGGCGTCATGCGTAAACGCTGGCGCAGCATCCTGCTGGCCGCCGTTATTTTACAAATCCCTTTCGAAACAAGATACGAACTGCTTGGCCTCAGTAATCTCCAATGGACTTTTGTCGCGCTGCTCGTTGTGAGTGTCTCCGACGTTGTTAAGAATTGGAAGTCGCTCCTCAAACAGCGCCTAGTTCAGGCGGCCCTGCTGTTCGTAAGTATTCAGTGGCTGGCCGCGCTTTTTGCGCCCGAGTTTCACACAAATGCTGTGAGGGCCGCAGCCCGCTTTAGCGTGGGGTTTCTGTTGCTTGTCATCGCGTTGGTCACAAATCGGCGAAGCAGCCTTTTAACACCTGCTTGGATCATTGCGTCGTCGGCTGCCGCGATCTATGCACTGTTGTCCTATGTAGGGGTCGGGATTCCCTGGTTGTTCAGAACCGAGGAGTTTTACATTGGCCAAGTGCAGCGTCTGAGTGCCTCATTCGAATATCCGAACACGGCAGCGGCGTATTTCGCAATGTCGCTACCAGTCGTGTGGTGGAGCCGGTTTCGTCCCTGGATGAGATGGGGTGTCGCTTTCCTACTGTGGTGCGCCCTTGTCCTGACGTTCTCAAAAGGAGCCCTATTTGCCGTCCTGGTCGCGGTTACAGCTGGACTCGCCGTCGCTTCGTCGATGAGGTCGGAATGGCGTTCGGCGGTGCTGCTTTTGACAATTGGAATTGCAGCGTACGGTGTTCTGCTGCCCCTGAATCCATATTTGATCGAGCAACTCTACGCGCCGGATATGCGCTACCGGCTTTCTGCCGAATACGGGACTACGTGGAATAAGTTGACACAGCAGCCCGGTACCGAGGATCAAATTCCTATACACATCCGTAACACAGGTATCACCAAATGGCGCGCGCGAGGGCTGTGGCGTACTGCCGTGGCATACCGGTGGTGGGACATAGAAACGGAGACTTTCGTCGCGACGACGCCTGTCACGACGCCACTTCTGCGAGACGTAGTACGCGGCGACACAATTGACGTCGTCGTCCCGTTTCGAACCCCGAACGCACCGGGAAAATACCTTCTTGTCGTCGAGTTGTTTAGCCGCAATTACGATTGGTTCAGCCGAATGGGTGTCGTTCCTGCTCTGGTTCGCGTCGATGTGGCGCCAGGTGTTTCACGATCGGTTGACAGCGTGGATTTATCTGCGTTTTATGGGCGGCGGCAAATGCCATCTGTTTCCACGGCTTCGGTTCCACGGTCAACACTATGGCTGGCGGCGCTGAAAATGTTCTCGCAGCATCCTTTTGGAGTTGGTCCGGACAATTATCGGCTCGAGTATGGAAAATACATTCCCGCGGTACGTTGGGATACGCATGTCTATTCGAATAACTTATTTCTCGAAGTGCTGACAGGAAGCGGGATATTAGGATTAGTGGGGCTTGGCCTGTTGCTTCTCGCAATACCATGGAAGTTCGACCCGCCCTGCCTTGGCGTTGCGATTTTTCTGGTTCACGGGCTAGTGGACGTGTTTCTGATGACGACACCGATTTATTTTGCGTTCTGGTTGCTTTTGGGCTGCAGTGGGCACGTTCGAACCATATCCGGTGACCACCAGTAGACCATACTGACGCTTTTCCGCTAAACTCGTCCGTGCATTTTTTGCGGGAATTTCTGACGCAGCCTACCGTTATCGGGGCTATCGCCCCGAGTTCCGAAGAACTTGCAAAGACGATGCTCGAGGGATTGGACCTCCAGAATGCTCGCGCCGTTCTCGAATATGGCCCTGGCACGGGGACTATCACCGACCACATCCGGAAACAGATTGCGCCGCATACGAAATTGGCGGCCATTGAGGTGAACTCACGAATGGCAGCGCTGTTCAAGCAGCGTCACCCGGACGTCATGTTGTTCGAAGACAGTGTGGCAAATGCCCGGATGATTTGCGACTACGCCGGTCTGGACCTCGTCGACTGCATCGTTTCGGGGCTTCCTTGGTCCGCGTTTTCGGAATTGATGCAGGTGAAATTTCTCGTGGAGATGATGCGTGTTCTGAAACCGGGCGGCGATTTTGTGACATTCGCTTACGTTCATGGGCTGGCGCTGCCGACGGCCAAACGTTTTGCGACTCTTCTGCAAAGATATTTCGAAACCGTTTCAAAAAGTCCGGTTGTTTGGCGGAATGTTCCTCCGGCCTTGGTCTATCGGTGCCGCCGATGAGTGGCGTCGAGGTCGACTATTAATTACTGATGCGCTAATGCTTCCCGCACATATTGCGCGTTTCGAATCGCGTGCCCACCCATATCGTTATTGAAATATAAGTAGACATCCAATCCCTTTTGGAGCCACTCGCGTATCTGGACCACATCTCGGTCCAAATCTTTCTTGGGATAATTCCCGCCTTTTCCCGGACCGTAATGGCGGCGAACGTAAACAAAGTCGGCGGTTATGGGCTCCGAAAGGTGTGTGTCTCGCCAATCCGCGAAACATAACGCGACACGGTGCCTTCGAAGTTGATCAAAAACCGACGGAGCAAGCCACGTCGCATCCCGAAATTCGATAACGCATAGGCGATTCTTGTCTGAGTCATGAAGTTTCAGGGCCCGAAGAAAAATGTTTAGACGGTCAAGGTCAGCTTTCAACTGTGGGGGCAATTGAAAGAGGATGGGCCCTAAGGTTTCCCTTAGATGTCGGGCACGCGAGAAAAAGAGTTCCAGCGGTTCTTCAGGGTCCTTTAGCCGTTTAATGTGGGTTAGGAAACGGCTCGCCTTAACGGCAAAAACGAAGCCGGGTGGAGCTTGCCTATACCAGGAACGGAATGCGTCTTCACTCGGCAAACGGTAAAAGCTGTTGTTGATTTCCACAGTGTTGAAGTGCCGGACGAAATACTTCAACCATTCTGCGGGTTTGAGGTCGTTGGGGTAGAACTTGCCGTTCCACCAGTGCTTGTAATTCCAACCACTCGTACCGATGTATGCCTTGGCCATTCGTGTGCATCAAAAACCGAGGTTTCCCATACTTATCAAAACGGAGGTTCCATGAATAAAGATATTCTGAAAGGCAAATGGATGCAGATGAAGGGCGACCTTCGAAACCGGTGGGGCAAACTCACGGACAGTGATATTGATCAAATCCAAGGTGATAACGAGAAATTCATCGGAAAACTGCAGGAACGCTACGGCTATGGCCGGGAACAAGCAGAAAAGGAAGTCAACGATTTCCTGAACCAGCCCGGTGACAAGCGCCATACGGCGTAAATTGGAATTAAGGCAACTGGCTTCCCCTCGATGGAGGGGAATGCCAATTGCATGACATTGGCTTCCTACGGGGGAGGAGGTACAGCGAACATGAAGGTTACGGTTTTTCTCAGAAATGAGCACGAGAATCTCAAGTCCTTATTCAACAGGTACAAAACGCCCAGCACGCGGAACTCAAATGGCAAAAAAGAGCTGTTTAATGACATTCGCACAGAGATCTTAGTGCACTCTCAGATGGAAATTGAGATCTTCTACCCTGCCATAGGTGGTACCTCCTCAACCACAGCGGCCGATCTCGTCTCCGCGGCAATTGCCGATCACCGGGCAATTGAAAAGCAACTTCAGGAACTTGCAGGGATAAATCCTTCGGATCGATCGTTTGAAATGAAAGTGGCCCGATTGTTCGACGACGTCATCGGGCACATCGAAAAAGAGGAAGAGGAAATTTTTACCGAAGCCCGGCAAAACCTCGCTGAATACCGCCTGGAAGAGCTTGGATTAGAGATGGAAGATCGCCGAAAAATCCTGACTCAACTTGCTGCATAGCATCACTTAGCCGTTTTAACCCAGCACCGCAAAACTTCTGCTACGCTCCAAGCCTGCGCGACACATCCGCGCGGAGTGAAGGGTTCGGCGGCGTCGAATACCTCGCTGATCGACCCGATGCAGGCATCGCCAAGGTGCATCTTGAATCCCTCTAGAAAACGGCGTGCGCCTTCGAAATCGTCGGGGTATACGCGCAACCATGCATCGATGAAAGGTCCGATCAGCCATGCCCAAACAGTGCCCTGATGATACGCGGCATCGCGGGAACGTAGATCACCGTAGTACTGCGGCTTGTAATCAGGGTGGCCCGGCGCCAGGCTGCGGAGTCCGACAGGTGTGAGCAACTTTTGCTGGACGACATCGAGGACTCGCTTCCAGCGCAGTGGCTCCAGCACAGGATTGGGGAGGGAAAATGAGAATAGCTGATTGGGCCGCAGGGACGTGTCGTTGCCCGATTCGCCATCGATGACATCGTAGAGGTAGCCGCCCTCCTCATACCAAAACCGGTTGTTAAAGGACTCATAGGTCCGAGCGGCCAAGTCGGCGTATTTTGCTGCTTCTCCGTCGTTTATCATTTCTCGGACCCAGCCTTCCATCAATCGCAGAGCGTTGTACCACAGGGCATTGATCTCGATGGCTTTGCCACGCCGAGGAGTAACGACCCAGTCGCCGACTTTTGCGTCCATCCATGTGAGCTGATAACCTTCCTGACCTTGCTTCAACAGCCCGTCTCTGGGATCGACTGCAATACCGAACCGAGTGCCGCGAATATGGTGCTCAATGATGTCGAGCAGCTTGGGAAGAAGAAGCTCCAACGTTTCTCGATCGCCCGTCGCCGTCAGATATTTGTCGATGGCGTGGAAGTACCAGAGTGTCGCGTCGGCCGTGTGGTACAGACCTTGTTGTTCGCCTTCCGGAAACATGTTCGGAATCAGACCGTCGCGAACGTAGTGCGCGAATGTTCGCAAAATATATCCCGCCTCTGCGTGACGGCCCGTCGTCAGGGCCAGGCCTTCAAGGCTGATCATGGTGTCTCGTCCCCAGTCTGTAAACCAGTGGTAGCCCGCTATAATCGTGCGAACATCGTCCCCGGCCGCGTGTGCACGCGCAGCATCGGCGACACGTGTATTGGGGGTGATCAAAAATTGATCTGCCGCCACAATCAGTTCTGCAGGCCAGTCCGTTTTCAGTTCCGGTCTGGCGACTTCCACGAGCTTGTGGCGCCGGGACAGTTCCCTCTGGTACGCCTCTTTTGGATCCAACGCCAGGATCTTCTCCCATGGTTCGGTAGATGCGATCACGGTGAATGTTTCGCCTGGGCGAAGCGTTGTCCTGAAAATTACTGGACTCCATAGCGGGCCGTGGGATTCATAACCACGACGCTGTTCCAGTCGGTAACAGTTCCTTTTGAAGCGTCCACCCACGAAAAA
>JACXTT010005301.1_pt1 | contig 18773 bp, 16 predicted proteins | sample 9270951 | NCBI WGS metagenome assembly JACXTT01 (sample SAMN15532306, study PRJNA645909) | rock metagenome | isolation source: weathered quartz diorite | place: Puerto Rico | collected 2017-06-21 | reverse complement strand
ACATCAATGCCGTCGGGCCTTCGGGCTACTTCATCGACTTCGTGCGCTGCTTCAAGGTCGCGAGCAAGATGACTTCGAAAGAAGTGGATCTGTACAAGGAAGTCTACGATTCGATGTACGCGGGCCTTGAAAAGCTAAAGCCGGGTAATACCACCGCGGACGTCGCTGCTGCATTCCCGAAGTATGATGACGACAAATACGGCACTGTGACCCTGCAACAGTTCGCGCACAGCATCGGCCTTACGCTTTACGAAGGCATGTGGATTTCTCGAGCTTACTCGTTGAAGTATCCGGCCGAGATCAAGGAGAACATGTACTTCGCGATCGAAACGTTCGCCGGCCATCCTGGCCTCGAGCAGACCACGCGTCTCGAAGAGAATGTTCTGGTATCGGGCAAAGGCCCGGTCGTCTTCACGTTGATGGAACACATGGAGGAGGCGATCAAACGCTGACATGCCGGGCCGGCTTGTAGCAGTTTCCGACTCGGTGTTTCCGAACCTCGATCCGGCCGGCGCGGTCTTGGCCAAGGCCGGCGCCGAGATTCGGCTGGCCAAAGCATCGCAGCCGGATGCGATTTTGGAAGTGGCGCGCGACGCCGAGGCGCTGCTCACGACGTACGCGAAAATCACCGCTGACATGATCCGGCAGATGACGCGCTGCCGGATTATCGCGCGCTTCGGGATCGGCGTCGACAACGTCGACATTCCGGTTGCAACCAGTCAGGGGATCGTCGTGACACGCGTGCCCGACTATTGCCTGGACGAAGTTTCCGAGCACACGATGGCCTTGCTGTTATCGCTGGTGCGGAAGATCCCGTTTGCGAATTCGCGCACGCACGCCGGCAACTGGAAAATGCCGGAGGTCGTTCCCATCCATCGATTGCGCGGCAGCGTGCTTGGATTAGTGGCGTTCGGACAGATCCCGCAACTGGTCGCGCCCAAGGCCAAGGCGTTCGGAATGCGCGTCGTGACGTTCGATCCTTTTGTCCCCGATGAAGTTCTTTCGCGGGCGGCGGTGGAGCGCGTGGACTTCGACAAGTTGGTGAAGATCTCCGATTACATATCCGTTCACACGCCGTTAATGCCGGCCACTCATTATCTGTTCAATGCCGACGTCTTCAGCCGGATGAAGCGGACCGCTTATCTGGTAAACACGGCACGCGGCCCTATCGTCGACGAAGCAGCGCTGGCGCAGGCATTGGATATGGGACAGATTGCAGGCGCGGCATTGGATGTGATGGAAAAAGAGCCGCCCGGCAGTTCGCCATTATTTGGACGGCATAACGTCATCGTCACTCCTCATACCAGTTTTTATTCCGAGGAATCCCTGGTCGATTTGCAGACCAAGGCGGCCGAAGAAGTAGTACGCGTCCTGACCGGGCAGGCGCCCAGGAATCCCGTGAACCCCGAGGTCTTAAAATCAGCAGCACGCAGTAGTAACTAAAATTTCTTACTTGGAAGGAACACAGCATGTCTCAAGAGCCTTGGAAAACCGATAAATGGTTCGTCAGTCCTTGGAACTTCACCGACGCAGTGCGCGAGCAATTGCATTTCCCGAAGCAGGTGAAATTTCACGACATCACGCTGCGCGACGGAGAGCAGCAGAGCGGAGTGATTTTCAACAAGGAAGATAAGATCCGCATCGCCGAAGCGCTGGCCGAGGCCGGTGTGCATCGGATTGAAGCGGGAATGCCCGTCGTGTCGCCGAGCGATACGGCCGCGATTAAGGAGATCGTAAAGCGCAAGTTAGGACCGCAGATTTTCGCCTTCTCGCGCTGTATGGTGGACGACGTCAAGCGCGCCGTCGATTGCGGAGTGAACGGCATCGTGATGGAAGTGCCGTCCAGCACGCACATCATCGAATATGCCTACAAGTGGCCGCTCGAGAAGGCGATTGACCTTTCGATCGAATCGACGGCCTACGCGCACCAGCAGGGCCTCGAAGTGGTCTTCTTCCCGATCGATTTCAGCCGGGCCGACATGAAGTGGGTACTCGACCTCATCATGCGTGTCGCGAATGAAGGGCACATGGACGCGCTCGCATTGGTCGATACGTTCGGTGTGCTCGCACCTCACGCGATGCAATACCTGGTGCGCGAGGCCAAGAAGCGCATCAACAAGCGGCTGGAAGCGCACTTCCATATGGATTACGGAATGGGCATCGCGAACACGATCATGGCCGTCGCCGAAGGCGTCGAAGTGATCCACTCGACAGTTCTCGGGCTCGGCGAGCGGGCCGGCAACGTACCGATGGAAGAGACCGCGATGGCCTTGCTGACGTTGTACGGGGTCGATACTGGTCTTAAGTACGACAAGATGTACGGGCTGGCGCGGCTGGTTGAAGAACTATCCGGGCACAAGGTTCCGAGCAACCGGCCGGTGGTTGGCGACCAATTGTTCCACATCGAGTCGGGCATCATCGCCAGTTGGTGGCAGAACTGCGGCAGCACTCGGCCGACCGAGTTGTTCCCTTATCGTTGGGATGTCGTCGGGCAGCCGTCCCCGCGCGTCGTGCTCGGAAAGGGCAGCGGCATCGATTCGATCAAGGCCGCGCTCCAGACGATGGGCGTCGACTTCACTGAGGAAGAAGCGATGCAGGTGGTGATGGCGGTCAAGGAATTTTCACTGGAGCGAAAACGCCTTCTGACGGACGGGGAATTTCGCGGAGTCGTTGAGAAGACGCTCCCGCACAAAGTCGCGGGCGCTGCGCATTAAGCGGGCTTGACAGATCGGTTAGTAGTGGCTTACCGTAAGTCATGGCTGACCGTCAGTCGATGCTGGCCGCATTCGCCGATCCGACTCGCCAGTCGGTTCTGAACCTATTGCGGCAACGCGCCTTGACCGTGCGGGAATTGGCGGACCGGCTGCCTGTGAGCCGGCCTGCCGTGTCGCAGCATCTTCAAGTCCTGAAGTCGGTTGGATTGGTGGACGAGGAGCGGCGCGGCACCCATCACTTCTTTCGATTGAACGCTTCCAGTCTGGCTGAATTGCGTGAACTCGTCGACTCTTTGTGGCAGGACGCCCTAACCGCCTTCTCGAATTTCGTTGAAAAGGAGAAACCCCAGCGTGGCAGAAAGAAGCAACCTAAACGAACCAATCGTCCACAGCGTGTGGATCGATTGTCCCACCGATGACGCCTTTCATCTGTTCGCGGAACGTTTCGCGGAGTGGTGGCCTTTGGAGGCGCATTCCATCAACCGGGACGATGCCGAACACTGCGCCATCGAGCCCTGGGTTGGCGGACGAATCTTTGAGCGCACTGCTGATGGCGACGAAGAAGAGTGGGGCTCGATCACTCGCTGGGATCCGCCCGGACGGTTGGAGTTCACGTGGCACCCTGGGCGCCGGGAAGATCGTGGAGAAACGGTCGAGGTGGAATTCCAAGTGGAGGCGGACGGCACGCGAGTTACGTTAACTCATCGCGGTTGGGATCGTTCTCGCGAGATGCAATGTGCCATGCGAACTCCCGAGTGGGGAACTATGCTGCACCTTTTCTTGGGCCTGGCAAGGGAATTGCTGATAGTGCGCTAGCCAGATGACGTACGATCCTTTCGTTCGCGGCCAGTTTCCAGTTGGAGTGCGCACGCTCTCTGCACGCGATTCGGCGCGTGATCGCGTATTCCCTTGTGAGATCTGGTATCCAGCCGCGGCAAAGTATGCGGGTCAGGATATTGCGCCAGGAACTCAGGATTCTTTCGCCATGCCGGGCCGCGATACGCCGCGGCAGCAAACAGCCGTGCGCGATGCCGACGCTCAGCCGGGAACTTATCCCCTGGTAGCGTTCTCACATCACAGCGGCGGGCATCGCCGGGCGGCAACATTTCTGTCGACTCACATTGCCAGTCACGGGTACGTTGTGGCAGCTCTGGATCACTCCGAAACATTCGCGCCGGAACTCGCTCGCAAAGACCAGGAGACGGACGAGCAGCGCCGCGCCCGGGCCGACGCTATGATCTTAAGCCGGGTTCCTGATTTGCGATTTCTGCTCGACGAATTGACAAAAGACGCTCACGTCGATGCAGCTCGGATCGGAATCGCCGGTCATAGCTTCGGAGGGTGGACAGTGCTCGCGGCGCCTGAGGTCGACTCGCGTATCAAAGCCGTCGTGGCACTCGCGCCCGGCGGAAATTCAAAGCCAAGGCCGGGAATCATTCGGGCAAAACTAAGCTTCGCCTGGGGGCGGGACGTTCCGACAATGTATCTAGCCGGCGAAAACGACACTCCAATTCCGCTGGAAGGTGTGTACGAATTATTCGACAGGACTCAGGCTACAAAACAAATGGTCATTCTGCGCCGCGCCGACCATATGCACTTCATCGACAATGTCGAGCAAGAACACGAAGCCGTGCGGAAGATGCAATTCCCCGAAGAATTGGCATACATACCCAAAGAGATGCTGCCAATTTCGGAGCTTTGTTCCGGAGAACAGGCGCACTTATTCTTGCGAGGCCTCACACTTAGTCATATGGACGCCGTTTTGAAAGAGCATGCAGGAGCCCGCCGGTTTTTGGAAGGAAACATCGAAGCCGAACTTGCATCGCGCGGTGTCGGGGCGATGGTTCACCATGGCTAGTCGGGCAGAGGTTGCCCTTTGGTCTCGACGCCCCACGGAAGCAGCGCCATACCAACGATGAAAGCGAGCGAAGTCATCGCCACTGGGACTCCGATGGTCTGATAGTGCGCCACACCGGCGCCAACCAGAAAAGTGAACACTGCTCCGACAAATCGGCCAACTGAGGTGGTGAATCCGAACGCGCTGGCGCGGCATTCGGTACGGTATTGCTCGGGCAGCCAGAGCGAGTACATCGTATGATTGGCGCCGCCAAATCCCATGACGAACAGCAGCGCCAGAAACCACGGGAGCGCATTATCGTTTAAGTAAAACGCGTAACCGAAACCGAGCGAGATTGAAAGCAGCATCAGGGTGTAGAAAAATGCTTGCGTCCACCGGCGGCCAAAGCGCTCGGCGAGCGGAGGTACAGCGAGGCATCCGAGAACCGTGCCGACCGATAGAAGAACCGTGCCGAAAGAAGCCACTCGCGCGGACGCGGGCGCATCGAGTCCGGCCTTATTCGCCAGAAAAGTGAGCGCCGATGGCGAATACACGGAGCCGGCCCAGAGGCCGATGATCGAAACGAGTATGTAGAGCGCGTTCAAAATGGTTCGCTCCCGATATTCTCTAGTGAAAAGCATGGCCATGGCGCGCGTAGTGGACTCGGCCGGCTTCCAGCGCTTCGGCTCATGCACTCCTTTCCGGATAAAGATCACGAGCAGCGCCGGAAGTCCGCCGATCGCAAACATGACGCGCCACCCATACTGCGCGCCGATCGTGGCATTGAGAAGCGCTGCAATCAAAATGCCAAAGTAGTAGCCGGTGTGCATCAGTCCCGCGCCCATTTTTCGACGGTCCTCGGGCCACTCTTCGGCGACGAAAGTTCCACCGAGCGTCCATTCTCCGCCGATGCCGATTCCGCCCAGCAAGCGGAATGCCGCGAGTTGCCAGACATTGATTACCAGAGCCGATGCGAAGGTGAAGATCGAATAGCACAGGATGGTGAGCATCAACGTGCGCACTCGTCCGAAGCGATCGCCGATCGGTCCCCACAGCAACGAAAGCCCCCAGCCGATCAGAAAAAGCGCGAACAGAATTCCGCCGTAGTAGCCGACTGCGCCCGTAGTTGGGGAAATTCCGGAGCGAGGCAACAGATCGCGCAGAGCTGGAACCAGGACCAAAGCATAGATGAACGAATCCATTCCATCCAGGCACCATCCGCTCCAAGCCGCCCAGAATCCGCGGATCTGATTGCGGTTGAGCGTTGATTTTTGCGCGGTAATTGTTTTGACCACCGTTACGGCCGCGCCTCGCCCATCGCAACCGATGCGCGAGTGATTTGTGCAATCGACGGCGTGCCGCATTGCCGCATGGTCATCTGAAGTTCGGCGCGTAGAATATCGAGAACTCGTTCAACGCCTTCCTGGCCGAAAGCCGTCAGGCCATAGATATAGGGACGGCCGATGCCCACGGCTCGCGCACCGAGCGCGAAAGCTTTGTAGACATCGGTTCCACGGCGGAATCCGCCGTCGATCATCACGGGAATCTGGCCTCCAGCGGCGTCGACGACCTCGGGAAGACTTTCAATAGTTGCTCGAAGATCCTCGGTCGCACGTCCGCCGTGATTGGATACGACTATGCCGTCGACTCCATGCTCGCGGCACAACTTCGCGTCCTCGCGCGTCTCGATGCCTTTCAAAACCAGCTTCATCTTGGTCAGTTTTTTCAGGCGGTCGACATGTTCCCAGCTGGCCGCAGGAGGATTGATGCCAGGGCTGCCTTCGAGTCCGGCGAACATCGGCCTACCTGACATCCCGCCGATGCTGCTGGTGTGGCAAGTGGAGCATTCTCTGGTGTCCAAGCGGCGTTGACGCGTCGCGGTTTCGGTGTTTCGGCCGCCGAAAAGATCGACGGTCCAAACCAACACCGGGCATCCGGCGGCTTCGACACGTTTCACCAATTTCTCTGTGGCGTCCCATCGCGTGGGCATGTAGAGCTGATACCAAGGCGGGGTTCCGAGGGCGCGGGCGACGTCCTCGACCGAATTGGAAGTAACGGTCGAGAGGATTTGCAAAGTCTTTTTCGAGCGGGCGGCGCGAGCGACCGCGACTTCGCCTTCGGGATGAAACATTTTCTGGCTGCCGACGGGACAGATGAAGATCGGCGAGTCCCAGGTAATTCCGAACAGTTCGGTTCGCGTGTCTGTTTTGGAGACATCCACCAAACGCCGGGGCCGCAGTTGAATGTGCTTGAAGGCCGCCATATTTGCTTTGAGAGTACCGTCGTCATCGACACCGGTGGCCATGTAACCCCAGTGCGCCGGGGGAAGCGCGTGGCGGGCGAGTTCTTCGAAATCCATCACGTTCAGCGCGTCTTTGGGACTAGTAAGCGCGTGTTGAGCCTGCTGCGCCCAAGCGCGTGAAAGCAGCGGGCTGCCAGCGAGAAATTGGAGAAAGCGGCGGCGGTTTTGGGCAGAGGTCATATTTGCGGGTCATTGTATCGCGAATCGGTGTGGCACAAGTTTGAGTGCGTTCTCACGCTCGAGGGCGCGTCGTTGCGCGACGGTGAAGTTATATTTCGATATGCCCTGCACTGCTTCTGCGATCGGCCGCAACGGGTAATCACTTCCGAACAGCACTTGCGATATGGGAACGAGATCCAGGAGCGCGGCCAGTGCGCCCAAATGGTTCGCCTGGGCAATCTCATAGAAGAATTTTCCAAGCTCCGGCCGCACACCATTGGGCACGTTTTTCTTTTCATCGGCCAGACGTTCGAAGCGGCCGACCAGAAACGGCACAGTACCTCCGCCGTGGGAAAAAATGAAGCGAATGTCTCGCGATCGTGCCGCGGTTGCACCAAAGAGCAGGCTAGCGATGGTGCGCGTGGTATCGGTGGCATATTCGATGCTCGATGCCGGAACGCCTTTCACCAGACCCAAGCAGCACTGCGGCTGTGTAGGGTGAGTATAGACAATCGCTTTCCTACGGTTGAGCTCTTCGAACACCGGCGCGAAGGCAGGATCACCGAGATATTTGCCGTCGAAGCTGGTCATCAAGCCGATGCCGTCGGCTTTAAGGGTGTCGAGAGCGTATTCGATTTCGCGCAGGCTGCCTTCGACGTCCGGGAGAGGAATTGCTGCGAAGAAACCAAAGCGGCCGCGATGATCAGCGGCCATCTTCGCTCCATACTCGTTGCAGTCGCGAGCGAGGCTGCGCGACTTCTGGATATCGCCCAACCAGACGCCGGGCTGCACCAGTGATGCGATCGCTGTGGCGACGCCGTTCTTGTCCATTTCGTCGAGCGACAACTGCGGTGACCATTTGGCCGGAGCGCCGCTCTCACGCTGCGCCAGGATCGCTTCGATATGCCGGGGCGGAAGAAAGTGGTGATGGAAATCGACGCGCTGCGGTTTGGGTGGCGGTGTCTGAGCAGCCAAGCCAGCCGCGGCAGCGAGCGAGCCAGCGATGAACCTGCGCCGGCTCAACGGCACGAAGGGGCCTGCATTCATTTCGCGGCGACTTGCTGTTTCCACAATTGCCAGGAGCGCTCGTAACCATCCTGCGGCAGGGCCTTCTGAGCCTCGCCGGGATCGAGGTAGGTGACTTTCCCAGCTCCCATCTGAATGGCTTGTTGCTGGGCTTTCGCATTCACGCTCATGTAGTAGGATCGGCCGGCCACGACGTGGAGTGAAGGTGCGACAACCACGGCGCCGTGACCGCGCAGCAGGGCGGCAGTATTATTGCCGAGCGTTTTCGCGAGAGCTCGACCGAGCGCGGCATCACGGATGAGCATGTCGGTGATTCCCGCAGAATCGCGAATCTCGAACACCGGGATCGGCCCGCCCAGAAAGGCCGCCATGTGAATCAGGGGGCGAAGCGGGACGCCGGTGACTGTGAACGGAATGACCTCGGGTGAATGACAATGCACAACAGCCATGACGTCGGGACGGGCTCGATAGATCTCGCCGTGAATAAAGCGCTCCGTGTAGCCGGTGCCTGGATTACCGCCCACCTGTTTGCTGTCGAGATCGTATTCGATGACGTCGGCGGCTGTAACCGTGCCGGCGGGAATGTGGCGGGCGAGGTAAAAATGATTGGGATTGCGCGCGCTACGCACGCTCACGTGGCCGTAGGCGTCGAGAACTCCATTCATGGTGAGAATGTGGTTGGCGAGAACCAGTTCCGCGATCTGCGCGGCACTGTTGGCGGGCGCGGCCTCGGTTTTGGTCTCGCGACTACTTTGGGCCAGTAGCAGGCACGATCCGGCGGCGATCAGGAGCAGCGCCCGGATAAACGTCATGATGATTATTTCACCGTGATCGGAACGGAGGCGATGTGATTCTCCCATTCCAACTGGAGCTTGACCTTGTTGCCACCCTGATCGGTGAGCGTGTATTTCAATCGTTCGATGGGAGCCGGCGGCTTGCTCATGGTCATCTTGACGCGGCCAGCGTCCTTCGAGGCATCGTAGCTCAGGCCCCACTGCCCGATCTCTTTGTTGATGATCAGTTCCCAGGCATCCGGATCCTTGACCCAGACGTAGAGTGTGTAGTCGCCCTTGGGGATTTTTAGGCTGCCGACTTCGAGATCGGCGTCGGTGTGGAAGGCAGTCGCCGAGTTTGCGCCAGCGCGCCAGGCGGGATAAGTCGGATCGTGCGAAACCAGGTTGCCATCGCCAAAAATCTTGCGGCCGCGGACGGATGGCGCGGAGTATTTGATGGTGAGGGTCTTGCCAGAGACCGCGACGGTTGCGGTGGCAGATGGGCTCTGGGCGTACGCAAAACTCGCGGCGAGGATGAGCGCGAACGCGCTTCGTATAAAACTGTTCAGCATGGATTCTCCACTCTCTCGTAAATATACACTACGAGCGGCGAAGTTATCGGCATCCGCGTGACGCTAGCGATCGATTACGAGATAGCTGGGCTGGGAACGGGCGATGGCTTGGGTTCGATTACGACCAGCCCGCGGATAGTGATCTGGGTGCCGTTAGCCAGCATGATATAGGTGACCTCTGAATCGGCCAGGACGTCGGCGATTTGCTGGCCGACCAAGGCATCCACGATGAAGCTCATGATATTTTATCGGCGGGACCGATCTCGATAATTAGAGCATCGCCGAGCTAGCTCAACGTCCAGGTGGCGCGGATCCAGCCGAGCGACACGCCGGTCATGATAAGTCCGAGGATCGCGACGAAGGCGGCGGAAGCCACCGGCACCCAACGCAACAAAGGATGGCGGCTCTCGTGACTGTGCTGGGGAAGCAGGTGTTTGGCATAGAGGACAACTGCACCGATCGCCATCAGTACGATTGCGAGGCCCGCGCTGAAGGCGAGTAGAAGCATCAGACCGAGGCCGACTCTGCCGATCGCGATTGCGCCTAATAGCAGAACCAGAGCGGACTCGCAGGGAACCAGACCGCCGCTCGCGCCTAATGCGACCAGGCCAGCCCATGACAATTCGTCGGGCATGTGGGAGTGGCCACCAGGTCCGTGATGGTGGTGATGATCGTGAGCATGGTGGTGATCATGATCGTGGTGGTGATCATGATCGTGGTGGTGATCATGATCGTGGTGGTGATCATGATCGTGGTGGTGATCGTGAGCATGGTGGTGATCGTGGTGGTGATGATGAGCGTGGTCGTGTTGAGCGTGATGGTGATGCCCGGTGGCGAGGCGCTTGCGTAGCATCCAGAGACCCACGGCCACGATCGACAAACCTGAGATGACTCCGAGAACTTCGGTGATCTTTTCAGGCACCAGGAAGCGGAACAGAAACATGGTCGCGAGGCCGAGGGCGAAGACACTGATGGTATGCGTAAACGTCACCATGGCACCGAGGAATGCGGCGTGCTTCAGCGTTCCGCGAGATCCGACCAGATAGGCGGCGACGATAGTCTTGCCGTGCCCGGGCGTCAGCGCATGCGCCGCGCCGAGCACAAATGCGGCTGCGAGGCCGAGCAGCATCATCCACGGAGTGATTTCGTTTTGACGGAGCAATCTTGAAAGGTAATCGCCGCGGACGACGGTTCCTGGCGCTGCAGTGGTGGGAAGTGTCGCCGCGGGGCTGGATGCGGCGGGCGCGTGCGATGGTTGGGGAACAGGCTGGATCACAGGCTCACGCCGCGCGGCGGCCGGGGAAGAGGGGTGATTGCGATTACCGATGATCGGCTTGTCCACTGACCACTCCAGCTCGGCCCGCAGGTCCTGCGGCGGTGCGATGGTCGGATCCGGCGGATACTCGGTGAGGGCGCGGCTGACATCCTTGCTGGATTGACTGGCGCGAAGCAACGATGCGCCGTCGCGCGCCACGATCACGATTTCTTTCCAGCCAGCGCGATCGGGGAAGTTGAGGTCTTCATAAGACAATCCAACGCCGGACGAGTCAATGTGCGCTCGCGAAGTGATGCGCAGCACGGGCAAATTCCCTGCCCCGCCGGCGATCACCAGATCGACATTCTCCAAGCGTGGCTTCACGGCGCGTCCGTCCATGCGAATCTGCAATTGATCGAGCCACTGTCCGGCCTGCGCGCGCGCTTTTGAGTCAAGCAACCGCTGGTCGCTGGTGTGTTCCAGTTGCCAGGAGCGCAGGAGGTCGAAAGTGGGGAGCTCGGCGAGATCCAGCGCATAGGTCAACTCGACGCCATGGGCGGTCACCTCCAGACGAGCGTAATGATTCACGCTGAAGTTACCCATCGGATGTGCGGACAGCAGAGCCGACGAAATCAAGAGAAGCAGGGCCTGCCGCTTCATTGTGGGCTCGCTTTCAGGCGGTCGAGCTCGGCGCGTGCGATGGCACGTTGGCGAATATCGAAACCCGAGTTTAACTGGAGAGCCCGCTCCAGGCGGCCTTTCGCAGTCGAGCAATCGCCGAGCGCGTTGGCGATCAAGCCGGCATGGTAGAAGAACATCGCTTCCGGCGTTCCAAGCTTCAGCGCGTTGCCGGACGCCTGGCGAGCCTCCTGATAGCGGCCCTTCTTGAATAGCGCCCAGGACAGCGCATCGTAGGTGTAGACGTCCTGCCGAATCTCAAAATCCGCTTGAGCGAGTTCGAGCGACTTGTCAAGATTTCGATCCTGATTCGCGTAGATCAAAGCCAGGGTACGATTCGCTTTCTGATTGGCGGCTTCGTCGAGCTTTGCAACCAGATCCACGAGATCCGATTGCTGCCGTGCTTCGGCTTTCTGGCCGAGGGCGGAGTAAAGATCGTAAAGCGCGCCCGCATACTGCACCATCGGCGTGATGGATTGCGCCCGTTTATAGCTGCTGATGGCATCCGCCAGCTTGCCTTGGGCGGCTTGGACGCTTCCCAGGCCGGCGTAGGCGGAATGCGAAGACGGGAACGTTTGGATCGCGTCTCTGTAAGCCCGCTCGGCTTCGGTCCAACGTCCGGTCTTGAAATACATGTTGCCCAGTTCGACCAGACACCAGGCCTTGTTTTCCGGAAAACGTCCGCCGGCCTGGACCGCGTCCTTCATCAATGCGATGCCGCCGTCGATGTCGCCAGTGATGAAGCGATAAAATGCCATGTGGTTATAGCTGAAGAGATTGGGGCGTAGAGAGACAATCTGTTGGAATGCCTCACGGACGCCGCCGGATTTACCCAATTCGAACGACGCCACGCCGAGGAAGCACCAGTTTTGCGGATCGGTGGGCGCCGAGCGCGTCATCTGCCGCGCATATTCGACGACCTTGGAGAAGTGATGACGATTCAGCTCGACGAGGTTGCGCAGCCGTAGAGCCTCGTAGTCTTTCTTGACTGCGAGCACTTCGTCGATGATCTTCGAGGCGCGATCGAGATATCCGAAATCAGTCGTTTCACGGGTCTTCTGAATGTATGCGGCGGCGAGCAGGTTCTTGTTCGCGGTGCTGGCCGGATCGGCGGCGACCCATTCCTCATAAATCGTGATGCGCTGATCGGTGGTGAGCGGCTTGTCGTTCAGGGGCGGAACTTGCGCAAGCGCGAACGAGCACAGATAGAGACAGCAGATCGATTTCATAGAAAGAGCCCGCGGACGGATAAGGTCCGCGGGCCTGCGATTCAGCTATTGCTTCGGCAACGGCGCGGCTGCGCCATCGACGGGGTCGGCACCCAGCGTCGGGAAACCAATGTTTCCGGGATCACCGGGACGCGCGTGGGGCTCGGCCAAAAACGGGAACGTGTTGGGTAGCGGCTTGTCGTTGCCGCTGGTGCTAAGATCACCGAGCGTAGAGTCGGGCCGGATGAAATCGGTTCCTTGCAGCACGGCAAAGAATCGGCGATCATCGGCATTCAACGCGCCGGGGCGGGCAGGACCGCTGCCTGGGACTTTCAAGGCGGCAGGTATGTTGACATCGGCGAGCTGCCGCAAGACGCGCAGGGCGATATCGAGGACGTCGTCGCCCGGGCGCCGACCGTTGGAGAGTCCGAATTGGCCGATTCCGAGGTCCGTGGGTGCGAGCCTGAGGCTGAGGCGAATCACATCCGGCAACAGCGCAACGCGGAGAAGATCCTTGTTGGTGTTGGCGAAGGTGGAGGGCAGCAGCAGCGGTGCGCCAAACGGCGGACTGGCCAAACCGAGAGTAGTGAGAAGCCCGGCGCGGCCCGCGATGGTGTTGCCCGTGCCATCGTTGTCAGTGGTCGTCAGAGCGTCTGGAACGTACTTTGCCCAGCGCGCTACATCTTCGTGCGGCACGCCCTGATTAAACGCGTCCTTCAGCGCCGCAGGAATAAAGACGGTGTTGAAGAGCGGCTGACCCATGCGCTCGAATTGAATGTAGGACCCGGTTTCCTCGACTGGAGCGCTGATCGTTCCCCAAACGTTGATGATGTTATTCACGCCCAGCCAGGAGACCGGGAATCCGACCACGATGAACGAGGCGTTAAATCCTCCGAAGGTGTCAAGTCCGCTGGTACCGTCGGCGCGAACCGGACGGCCGCGCAAATGTCCTAGCGGTGAGGTGGGGATGTCACGGAACACGTCTTGGAGATTGGCAACGATGCGGAAGAACTGGCCATCGAGGACGAACGGGTCGTCGCGAAGGCCGGTAAAAACCTGGATGTCGTCACCGGCACCGAATACCACGCCAGTTGGATTGTTGAGCTGAACGGGCGCGTTGGCCATGTATTGATTGCTCGCTCCCGCCGTCCCAGGGTCTGGAACGCCGGCGCGGACGTGCACGATCTGGCCGCTGTCGGTGTCTTCAAACTTGAACTGGAACACAAAATCCTCTTTATACGAGCCAGTGCGATCGATCTTGAACTGATACAGGAAGTCTTTCGAGAACCGGTAACTATGCAGCAGAAACGGAACGGCGACGGGATTGACGCCCATAGCCAAAATCACACGGCTGCTGTTGTTGGGGTCCAAGAAAGCAAAAACATCGGTGATGTCTCCCTCACCCGCGCCATCGACGGCGGGAGCGTCCCGGTGATCGGCGGCACGCAACTCAGGCTGAGAGAAAAACAGCGATCCTATCAGTAGCGGGACCGCGGCGAAGGTCACTTTGCGAAACATTTGTAATCTCCTCCACATAGTCAAAGGGCGGACTCGAGCATTTCGCTGCCGCACCGGGCAGTCGAACCTGATTGTAGTACGTGGCGAGTAGTCCTGCCGGATTGAATCAGAAAAAAAATTTCACGACGGGCCTGGCGCCGGCGTGGCGCACGGCGGATCAAAAGCAAATTCATGCGACTATGAGCTTGTGGCTGACCGGCCGGTAACGGCGATCCGGATCATACGGACGCTTCTGCCATACACTTCGATCGCCCTTGTAGCAGCGGTGATCTACGCGTCGTGGACCTTGTGGTCGCGCCGGCAGGAGAACCTGAGAATCCGGAAGCGAGCGCAAACGGAGGAATCGCGCCGTGATGCCGAGGTGCTCAAGAGGTACGGCGGAAAGGAAATGAAGATCCTTACGTTTTACGCGACGCCGCCGGTAATAGCGCGTGGCCAGACGGCCCTGCTGTGCTACGGCGTCAACAATGCCGCCAAGGTTCACATCGTTCCTGGCGTCGAGGACATTGCGCCATCGCTGAGCAGATGCGTTGAAGTGCATCCAGCTTCGACGACCACATTCACGCTCACGTGCGAAGACTCTCAGGGGCGGCAAGCCAATCAGTCGTTAACTGTGGAAGTGACTTCATCGGGCGCCCGGTGAGCTTTACCGCGATCTGTATAATGAACGGTGCCGTTATTTCGACCGGATGTTCAAGGAGCACCCATGAGGCGACGTACCAGTTATTTCCTGGTGTTTGCGGGGATCGTCGTACTATCGGTCCAGCCGCACTTTGCTCAAGGCCCAGGCGCGAACCCGGCTCTGTTAAAAGCGAAAGCCGAGGGCGTGCCGCAAATTCCCTACGAGCTGGTGCCGAACTTTTTAAAGCTTCCGCCCAACCTTTATTTTGGGGAGAGCATCGGCGTCGCAACCAATTCCAAGGGACACGTGTTTGTGTACGATCGCGGGCACGACACTCGGCTATTTGAATTTGATCAAACGGGCAAGTTTCTGCGCTTCATCGGCGAAGGCTTGTACGGCTTTGCTTTCGCCCACGTTGTACGAGTCGATCCGCAGGACAACCTGTGGGCCATCGACGAAGGTACGAACATGGTGATCAAGTTCAATCCCGAGGGTCAGGTGGTGATGCTGCTGGGCCGGAGACCGGAAGCGCATGGGCTGGAGGCCTCAGAACCGCCGGGAACTCCGGCGCCGGAAGCGCGGCCATATGTATTCAACCGGCCGACCGATGTGGCTTGGGATGCGGCGGGCAATATATACGTGTCGGACGGCTACGGCAATTCGCGCGTGGTGAAGTACGACAAGAATGGCCGGTTCATCAAGTCCGTCGGAACGCGCGGAACGCAGCCCTATCAGTTCAACACGCCGCATTCGATCGCGTCGGACGCCAAGGGCAACATCTATGTAGCGGATCGCGGCAACCGCAGAATTCAGGTATTCGACAGCGATTTGGTGCTGCGAGCGATCTACGACCAGGTGGGCGCGCCGTGGGCGGTTTGCATCACACCCGGCCCGCATCAATATCTTTACAGCTCAAATTCAAATCCGAACAACAGCAATCCCGAGGTGTCGGCAGTTACTGGCGAGATTTACAAAATGGAGCTGGACGGGACGATACTGGGGAAGTTTGGCAAGGCGGGCAAGCTGCCGGGCGAGTTCAGCACGGTCCACGAAATTGATTGCCGCAACGACAACGAGGTCACAGTTGCGGAGATCACGGGCTGGCGAGTGCAGAGATTCAAATTATCTCCGCGAACCGAGAGCTCGAACGCAAGGTAGGGTATCCCCATGACAACCATCGAGCATAAACCGGTATTGGAGACTTCCATGAAGCGCTGTTCAAATTTTTTTCTGACTGCAGTGATTCTGGTTTCGACGGGATCGCTCTTCGCGCAGCTTTCGATTCCAGAAATACCGTACGATTCGGCACCCAATCTGCTGAAAATGCCGGAGCACACTTACATGGGTGAAGCAGTGGGAGTCGCGACGAATTCCAAGGGAAATATTTTCGTCTACACGCGAACGGGCACTTCGTACGTGACATTCGGGACCTCGCGCGCATTCGCCAACGGCGGCGCCCGGCTGTTCGAGTTCGATCCCAACGGCAAGTTCGTCCGCGAGATCGGTCAGGGTTTGTACGGGTTCGTGTTCGCTCACACGGTACGCGTCGATCCGCAGGACAACATCTGGGTGGTCGACGAAGGCTCGAACATGGTCATCAAGTTCAATCCTGAAGGGCGAGTAGTCATGACGATGGGCCGGAAGGCGGAAGAATTGCGCGTTCCAGCAGCACCGGCACCCGCACCGCCCGCGCCAGCAGTGACCGGCGGCGGACGCGGAGGAGGCGGCGCTGCTGCTCCGCCGGGTCCACCGGCCGGTGCGGGCGCTCAGACGGATGTCTTCAATCGGCCGACTGATGTTGCTTGGGACGCCACAGGGAATATTTTCGTGTCGGATGGCTACGGCAATTCGAGGGTCGCGAAGTTCGACAAGAATGGGGTGTTCATCAAATCCTGGGGGTCGAGGGGAACGGCGCCGGGACAATTCAACACACCGCACACAATCGCTACCGACGCCCAGGGGAATGTATACGTCGGCGACCGGGGCAACAAGCGCATTCAGGTTTTCGACAATGGCGGCGAGTTTAAGAGAGCGTACCTGAATGTGGGCGCACCGTGGGCGGTGTGCATCTCGCCGGGCGCTCACCAGTATCTTTTCAGCTCCAACTCCAACGGCACATCGGACATGGAGAACGGTGAGATTTACAAGATGGAACTGAACGGACAGATTCTCGGAAAATTTGGCCGGGCGGGAAAGCTGCTGAAGGAATTCGGCTCCGTTCACGAAATTGATTGCCGGAATCCGAATGAGATACTAGCCGGCGAGATCACAAACTGGCGGGTGCAGAAGCTAAGCCTGCATTCCAACTAGAGCTGCCCGGGGTAACCGCAGGCTATCGGGCATTTTTATTGGACCAGCATGACCGGTGCCTGCCAAAAGGCGGCTTTTGGGCTGGTTGGATCGAGGAGCGTGACCTGGCAGTTGTATTCGCCGGGCGGGAGATTGCTCAAGGCGAGGCTGAACTTGAGCGGCGTTGTTTTCAGGCGATTGTTCAACGATTCGTTGACTTGGAGCGGCGGCGTTTCGAATGCTCTTGTTTGGCCGCGATAGAAAGTGACGAAAGCAACGAGCGGCTGCGCGACGGGCGCGGTCTGCTGGTAAGCCTGAAGGTAGACGTACAAATCGCGGTTCTTGCTGAAGACGCGGGTCACGCTGGGGATGAGTTTCTGCCCGTCCTGAACGAGAGGGTTGACGAGCTCGGCCTGCCCTTTGTCCTTGGCGGCGTTGAATAGCGCGTCCTTCATTTCGACACGCTGGCCGCTCAAGACGACCGAGCTGATGGGAATCCGTTTGTCCTCTTTATTCAGATTGGGGATGACGAACGGCGTTTCATAGGTACCGATGCGGCCGGTCTCGGCGTCACGGGCCAGGAATTTGATTTTGTATTTTCCAGGGAGCAGCGTGAAGCCGGTGTCATATTGAATGGGCCGCTTCGTCAGTTCAGCCGCCGTGGCTTCGGTGAGTTTCACGTCTACTTTGTCACGCACGTTGGAAACCGTCGTGCCGAAGTCGTCCTTGATTTCGCCGATGAAATCCAGCAGGGTGTGATCGGCACCGCCGCGCTTGGCGAGCGCCAGTTCGCTGCCGGGGATTTTGACAGCCAGCGGCACGAAATACTCAGCGCGATTGAGTTGGAAATAATCCAGCTCCAGAGCGATGGTGAGCTCGGTAATGGGATCGCCGAGCAGCAGCGCGTCTTCGAGTTGGCGCTCTTTTTCGGCGGTCGTGAATTTGCCGAACTGCTTGCCGGCGAAATAGCCTTGCCGGTAATCGAGACTGGCGGTGAGGCCGCCGTTGAGCGAAATCTTGATGCGGCGGAATTTTCCATCGAGCGCGGCGTTGCTGGCGTAATAACCGATCAAGTAATAACTCGAAATAGCCTGCTGAGCCTGCACCATGCCCTTAGTGAGGTCGTTGTAATCGAGCAACGCTTTGCCGCCGGTGTCGGCTGCGAGGGCCCACAGAGTATCCTGCGATCGCTGAAAATTGTCGCGGACCGCGTTGGCCGAGGCCCCGGTGTACATGGCGATCCCGCCTGGCGATCCTCTGGTGGCGTCGCCCAAGGGCGCTTGAGCGATCAGACCGCGCGCATCGATCGGCCAGAAGGAAACGCCGGCGCGAATGGCAGCGTTGATGGTCGCGTGCAGTTGCGCCTGATTATCGACGCCATTTAATCGCAGGCCGCTCGCAAAGTAAATCAGCGCCTTTTTTTCATTGAGCGTGCCGAGCATTCTGGCCGCGGTCTGGAGCGCGGACAACTGGCGATCGGTACTGAAAATGTTGAACTCGGAATCATCCTGACCGAAGGCTGCGCCGGTGTCGGCGGAGCTGGCGTCGTTAGCGGTGTCTCCGGAGTTCTGATCTTCGCCGACGATCAGGGTTTCGATGATGGTCTCCAGGCGATCGCGATCATCGGTGAAATCCTGAAGGATCTGGACAGCTCCGGCCTCATACATAAGGATGGCCATCAGGTCGGCGCGTGTCATCTGCGTCTGGATGAATTTGCGCGCGGCCGTGAAAGCGCGCAACTGATCGGCGGGCGGCATCGCGCTCATGTCGAAGTACAGCGCCAGCAGGCGGCGATCGCGATACTTCACGTTTCCGGGCGT
>JACXTT010005300.1_pt1 | contig 18777 bp, 21 predicted proteins | sample 9270951 | NCBI WGS metagenome assembly JACXTT01 (sample SAMN15532306, study PRJNA645909) | rock metagenome | isolation source: weathered quartz diorite | place: Puerto Rico | collected 2017-06-21 | reverse complement strand
CAACCGAGAGGAACCACCATGACCGAGTACGCCGTCCTCCTTCCCGGCGACGAGAGCGCGTGGGCCCAGGCCACCGCCGAGCAGCGCGCCGAGATGTACGAGCGCCACATGAAGTTCGCCGAGCTGCTCGCCTCGCGCGGCCACCAGGTCACCGGTGGCAACGAGCTCCAGGCCAGCAGCACCGCCCGCACCGTCACCGGTTCGCTGGACCAGGTCTCCGTGACGGAGGGCCCGTACGCCGAGACGACCGAGCAGCTCACCGGCTTCTACACCGTGAAGACCGACAACCTGGACGACCTGCTCAAGGTCTGCGGCATCCTCGCCGAGGGTGGCGCCAAGGTCGAGGTCCGCGCGACCGTCGAGCACGGCTGAGCCCGAACCCGCGATGACCGTCGTCGATCCGGGCGAGACCCGGGCCCGGATCGACGAGGTCTGGCGCAGCGACTGGGGCCGCCTGCTGGCGCTGCTCGTCGCGCAGTACCGCCGGCTCGACCTGGCCGAGGACGGCCTGGCCGACGCCTTCGAGGCGGCCGCCAAGCACTGGCCGCAGACCGGCATCCCGGACAACCCGCCGGCGTGGCTGCTCACCGCCGCCCGCCGACGGATCCTCGACCGGCTGCGCTCGGATGCGGTGCTGGCCCGCCGGATGCCGCTGCTCGGGGTCGAGGCCGAGCTGAGCGAGCAGGCCGGGTCGGTGATGGCGCTGTCGGGCGAGGAGATCCTCGACGAGCGGCTGCGCCTGGTGCTGCTCTGCGCGCACCCGTCGCTGGCGCCCGAGTCCGCGGCCGCGCTCACGCTGCGCCTGGTGCTCGGTGTCGCGACCGCCGACATCGCCCGCCTCTTCCTGGTCAGCACCTCGACGATGGCCGCCCGGCTGACCCGCGCGCGGCACCGGATCGCGGGCGAGCGTTTCGGCGTCCCGGCGCGCACCGAGCTCGAGGACCGCATCGACGGCGCGGCCGGGATCGCCTACCTCGCCTTCACCACCGGCTACGCCCCGGGCAGCGGCGCCGACGTGCACCGACCCGATGTCGCCGCCGAGGCGATCCGGCTGGTCCGGGTGCTGCGCGAGGTCGCGCCGGGCCGTGCCGACCTCGACGCCCTGCTCGCCCTGATGCTGCTCCAGCACGCCCGCCGTGACGCCCGCGTCCACGACGGCGCCCTCGTGCTGCTGCCCGAGCAGGACCGCTCCACGTGGCGGTACGACGAGATCGACGAAGCCCTCGACCTGCTCACGCCGTGGGTGAAGACGTCGCCCAACCGCTGGTTGCTCGAGGCGCTGATCGCCTCCGAGCACGCCATCGCCCCGACCGCCGGCGAGACGGCGTGGCCGCGGATCGCCGGCTACTACGCCGAGCTCGAGGAGCTGACCGGGTCTCCCGTCGTACGGCTCAATAGGGCGGTGGCGGTCGCCGAGACCGAAGGCCCGCTCGCCGGCCTCGCCCTCCTCGAGGGCCTGGACCTTCCCGGCCACCGGTTGCCGGGCACCCGGGCCGAGCTGCTGGCCCGCGCGGGCCGGATCGCCGAGGCACGGGTCGAGATGGAGACCGCGGTGCGGTTGGTCGACAACGACGCCGAGCGGGCCCACCTGGCAGAGCGGCTCAGCTCGTGGTGAGCAGCAACTAGGGTCGGGGCATGGACCAGCTCGTCATCGACAGCGGCGACGGCCGCGACCTGGAAGTGCTCGTCGGCGGAGATCCGGACGGTTTCCCGTGGCTGTTCCACAGCGGTACGCCGAGCTCCGCGGCGGCGTCCGGGCTCATTGACGGCCACGCCAGCGCGGCAGGGCTTCGGTTGATCACCTACTCCCGGCCGGGCTACGGGAGCTCGACCCCACGGCCGTGGCCGTACCCGCGGATCGCTGACGACCTGGCCGACTCGGTGCGGATCCTGGACGCACTCGATGTCGACGAGTTCGTGACCCTCGGCTGGTCGGGAGGCGGCCCGCGGGCCCTTGCCTGCGCCGCGCTCCTTCCTCGTCGTTGCCGAGCCGCCGCGACCCTGGCCGGAGTCGCACCGGCGGATGCTCCCGACCTCGACTTCACCGCCGGAATGGGACCGGAGAACATCGAGGAGTTCGCGGCGGTCGCGGCCGGCGTGAAGGCCTACGACGCGTTCCTCACCGACCCGGTCGCCGGGCTTGCCGTCGTGACCGGTGAGCAGGTGGCCGAGGAGCTCGGCGGCCTGGCCACCCCCGTCGACGTCGCTGCGCTCACGGGCGACTTCGCCGACTGGGTGGCGGCCAGCTTCCGGGGCGCCTGCACCCAGGGCACCATCGGCTGGCGCGAGGACGGCCTGGCCATCATGGCGAACTGGGGCTTCGACCTCGCCGAGGTCCGGGTGCCGGTCGCCGTCTGGCAGGGCCGTCAGGACGCGATGGTCCCGTTCAGCCACGGCGAGTGGCTGGCCGCGAACGTCCCCGGAGCCCACGCCCACCTGTTCGAGGACGAGGGCCACATCTCGCTGGTGAACCGGCTCCCCGAGATCCTGCTGGACCTCAGGACGCTTGCCGGCCTGCCAGCACCCGGTCGAGCCTGACGGCTCCGGCCGCGAGCGCGAGCACGAGGGCAGCGACGCCTGCGCAGTTCAGCAGCACGACGCCGTACCCGTGCGTGCTGACGTTGATGAACGGGTAGGGGTACCAGTCGACGAACGCACCGCGGACCAGCGTGTAGACCAGCCAGCCGACCGGGATCACCAGGAACAGGCCGAGGTCACCGACGGCCGCTCGTCCGCGCGGCCCGAAGACCAGCCAGCCGAGGACGGCGAGCGCCGGGACCACCATGTGCAGCATCTTGTCGGCCAGCAGGTCGGCGCCGTGCAGGTGCAGGAGCGGACGCAGGAAGAAGAAGTGCACGATCGCGATCATCGCGATCAGCACGACGGCGTCCAGGTTCAGCGCACGCCAGAGCCGGCTGTCGCTGTCCCTGCCGACGACCAGGGTGAACGTCGTCCACGCCACCAGCACGTTGCCCCAGATCGTCAGGTAGGAGGCGTACCGGACCAGCCGGGTCGCCGTGTCCGGAGGGTCGTGCTGGTCGAGAACGTTGTGACCCTGCAGGACGAGCACCAGCTGCAGCACGATCGCGAACGCAGCGGCGACGAAGGTGAGCAGGTGAAAGGCGCGGGAGCGACTCATGGTCGGACTCTAGGTGCTCAACGGCCGGTGAGCCGGTGGGCAAGCGCCTTCGCAGCCGTTTCGTTGAAGTTGCCGGAGATCTGCACCGTCCCGTCGGTGATCACGCCCTCGAAGCCCGGGGCGACCAGCACCCGGCCATCGAGAACCACGGCGAGACGACCACCTGAGTTGTACAGCTCGCGCGACTCGGCGGCGAGAGCCCGGGTGCCCACGGCGCCCAGGGAGAAGTCGACCGCCCAGCTGCCGGCGTATGAGCCTGCCTGGGCATCCTTGACGGTGCCTTGCCAGGCGGCGGGTGCGAGCAGGTACCTGTTCTTCCCCGCATCGCAGGCGATCAGGTAGCTGTGCGGATTGCTGACAGGAAGGTTGCCTCGCGGGCAGGTGAAGTGGGAGAACCGCCTCAGCGACGCCGCAGGAGCGCCCGAATCCGGAGCCTGCGATGTCGCGTCGGACGTGCGAAGCACCACGCGAAACTGCAGCACCGCGGCTGATGGCGCCTTCGATGGAGAGTGCGCCGCGGTGGTGCCGGCGCACCCGGCGACTGCCAGACCGAGGATCACCATCACGAGGAGTCGGCGCATCCGGGCAGCCTAGAGGGGCCTGGCGGCCGCCGAGGTAATTCGTGTCGCCTCGACGTATCAGACGGAGCCCGCCGTGCTCTTGGTCGGCAAGTACGTCTCGGGTCGGCCTTGCATGTCCCTCTCGAGGCACCACCTCAGGAGGGAACACAGGATGAAGAAGTCACTCAAGCCCCGTTCGACGACGCTCACGGTGATCGGCGCGACCATCGCCGTCATCGCGTTCGGCGGAGGATCGGCGGTCGCCGGCGGGATGATCACCAGCGCCCAGATCAAGAACCACACGATCCAGGGCATCGACGTGCGCAACGAGACCCTGACGGGCACGAACGTCCGGAACGGCTCGCTGACCGGTGCGGACGTCGCGGACGGCTCGCTGACCGGTGCGGACATCAAGGACGGGTCCCTGTCGCACAACGACACCGGCGTCTACTACGCCGTCGTCGCGAGCGACGCCGCCGTGATCCAGTCGAGCGGCGGCGTGTCGGTCACCAAGATCAACACCGGCCGGTACACCATCGACTTCCACCGCAACCTGCTCAGCTGTGCGTTCACCGCCACCGTGGGCAGCGTGACCACCGGCTCGGACGAGGGTCAGGCGAACGTCGCCTACCGGTCCGGCAACGCCAACGCCGTGTGGGTCGAGACGCACAGCCCCGACGGCACCACCCTGAGCGACCACGGGTTCCACCTGATCGTCGTCTGCTGACCGCAACACCGTGCGGCGGGCCCGACCCTCACGGGTCGGGCCTGTCTCAGGTCAGCCCGCGATTCGCGCCGCGAACGCGACGTCGTACCCGGCGCACACCGGCGCGTACCAGTGGGGCAGTCGCGAATCCGCGCTCGGATCCTGGCCGAAGTCGAACAGCGCGTGCGCAGCCCAGCCCAGCGCCAGCAGGCGCCGGCCGGCAACCGGGGACTTCCCGGCAGCGACGACGGCCAGTGCCGTGGTCGCGACGACGACGCCGGCCTCGATCGCCATGGCGGCCGACGGTGCGTGCTCGCGCCGCGCAGCCGGGTAGATCCCGGCCGCGACGACCAGGCCGAGACCGGCACCGACGACACCGCGACGGCCGCCCAGGCGTCGTACCGGCTCGGCGGCGAGGGCGCCGAGCACGGCACCGTTGAGGACCGCCGCGCTCGTGTGCACGATCAGCCTCCGGCGACGGCCGGGATGATCGAGATCTGGCTACCGGCAGGGGTTGCCGTGCCCAGCGAGTCGAGGAAACGCACGTCCTCGTTGCCGACGTACACGTTCACGAACCGGCGCAGGTCCCCGGACTCGTCCAGCACCCGGTCCTTGATGCCGGGGTGGTTGGCCTCCAGGTCGTCGAGCACGGCGGCCAGGTCGGCGCCTTCCGCGGAGACCTCGGACTGCCCGCCGGTGTAGGTGCGCAGGATGGTCGGGATCCGGACGGACACGCTCATGGTTCTCCTCGTGGTGTTTCAGACGATGGCTGCCGCGACGAACGCGTCGTAGGTCGGCGCGATGGTGGCGACCGGGCCGACCCGGTCGGAGATCGCGTCCAGGGTCTTCAGGCCGTGGCCGGTGTTGATCACCACGGTCTCGGCCGACGGGTCGAGCTGGCCGGTCTCGACGAGCTTCTTCAGGACGGCGACGGTGGTGCCGCCGGCGGTCTCGGTGAAGATGCCCTCGGTCCGCGCGAGCTGCACGATGCCGTCGCGGATCTCGTCGTCGGAGACCTCCTCGACCGCACCGCCGGTACGACGGGTGATGTCCAGGACGTAGATGCCGTCGGCGGGGTTGCCGATCGCCAGCGACTTGGCGATCGTGTCCGGCTTGACCGGGCGGATCGCGTCGACGCCGGCCTTGAACGCCGTGGCCACCGGGCCGCACCCCTCGGCCTGGGCGCCGAAGACCTTGTAGGGCTTGTCCTCGACGAGACCGAGCTTGATCAGTTCCTGGAAGGCCTTGTCGACCTTGGTCAGCTGCGAGCCGGAGGCGACCGGGATGACGATCTGGTCGGGTAGCCGCCAGCCGAGCTGCTCGGCGATCTCGTAGCCCAGCGTCTTCGAGCCCTCGGCGTAGAAGGGACGGACGTTGACGTTCACGAACGCCCAGCCGTCCTCTTCTCCGGCGATCTCGGAGGCGAGCTTGTTGACGTCGTCGTAGTTGCCCTCGACGGCCACCAGCGACTCGGTGAAGATCGCGGAGTTGACCTGCTTCGGCGTCTCCAGGTTGCTCGGGATGAAGACGACGGTCTTGATCCCGGCGCGCGCACCGGCTGCGGCGACGGCGTTGGCCAGGTTGCCGGTGGAGGGACAGGCGAAGACCTTGGACCCGAACTCGACAGCCGCGCTCAGGGCGCAGGCCACGACGCGGTCCTTGAAGGAGTTGGTCGGGTTGGTGGAGTCGTCCTTGACCCAGAGGTTCGTGATGCCGAGCTCGCGGCCGAGGTTGGTCGCCTTGAGCAGCCGGGTGAAGCCGGGCTCGGTGTTGGGCGAGGTCTCGATGTCGTCGGGGACGGGGAGCAGCGCCTTGTAGCGCCAGATGTTCGCGGGGCCGGCCTCGATCTGCTCGCGCGTCACCGCACCGAAGTCGTAGGCGATCTCGAGCGGACCGAAGCACTCCAGACACGCGTAGTGCGGGCCTAGCTCCTGGGTGGCGCCGCACTCACGACACACGAGCCCGGTGGCCGATCCGAAGGCGCCGTCGCGAAGGACCGTGCCGCCACTGGTGACGTTGCTGCTCAAAGGAGGCCTCCTTCTCATCTTCCCCGGGCCGGCTCTCGACCTGGGACGGATTTGGCACCACACCCACGAATCCGGACCAGGTCACCCTGGCGATCGGAGGCTCGTGCGGCGGTTGCCGGGACTTCAACGGGCCGTTCCCTCAGTCCCTCTCGATGAGCTGTGCACCAGCGTAGGGAGCCGCCCCGCGATCCGCACATCGATTCCGACATGCGAGACACCTATCCCACATCGTGGTCAGGCAGGCGACGCAGCGATCGCCCGGTCGAGGTCGCGGAGGAAATCCATCACGCCGTCCGGGCCGTCGACGACCGCATCGGACAGGTCGCGCAACCGCGACTCCTCGTCCGACCCGGAGCACACCAGCAGCGCCGGCAGACCCTCCGAGCGCAGCGCCCGCACGGCTTCGAAGGCCGGTACGTCGCCCAGGTCGTCACCGACGAAGACGACTCCCCCGGCGTCGAACTGGTCGACCAGCGAGCGCAGCGCGATGCCCTTGTCCATGCCGTCGGCGCGGACCTCGATCACGAACCGGCCGGGCTCCACTGACAGGTGGCGTTCGGCAGCGGCGTCGCGCAGGACCGGGAGCAGTCGGTCGAAGGCGGCGACCGGATCGGCCGCGCGACGGGTGTGCACCGCGACCGCCAACCCCTTCTCCTCGACCCACGCATCAGTCGCCTCGGCCCGGCGCAGCAACCGCGGCAGGTCACCGATCAGACTGGCCAGCCCGGCCGGAGGCTTCGGGGAGACCACCCGACGACCTGACGAGCTCCACCGCTCGTTGCCGTACTGACCGAGCACGACCAGCTCGCGGCCGGACTCGCCGATGGCGTCGCCCACCTCGTCGAGCCCGCCGAGCGCCAGCACCTGGCGCGCCGGGCGACCGGTGAGCACGGCGATCGTGCGCACCCGGGCCGACAACGCGACGAGCAGGTCGCCCGCACGCTCGTGGATGAGCGCGACCTCGGGGTCGTCGACGATCGGGGACAGGGTTCCGTCGAAGTCGAGCGCGACCAGCAAGCGGTCGCCGATCCGGACCACGTCGTCGTACGACTGGGCGCCGGAGGCGGAGCGGAACTCCATGGGTCCACTCAATCAGAGCGGACCGGCGCTAGTGGTAAGTGGCCGTCAGGATCACGGTGACGCGGTTGAGCTGCATCGGCGCGATCGCCGGCTTGACCCGGGTGATGCCGAGGTCGGTGGCGAGCAGCTGGGCAGCAGCCTTGAGCTTCGGCCCGTAGTAGACGGTGCTCGCATCGACGGTGCCGAACCAGTTGGCCGTCGCCACGACGTTCCAGCCGACCGCCTGGGCCCGCTTGGAGGTCTTGGCCGCCAGGCCCTTGATGTTGGAGTTGTTGAAGATGACGACGAACGTCTTGCCGCGGTTCACCACCACCGTCGGCGTGGGCGTCGCGGTCGGGGTCGGGATCACCACCGGGGCGGTCCCCGGGCCCGAGGGCATCGAGCTCGGGTGGTGCACGGCGTGGTGGGCGGCCGGCGTCGCCTTGTCGCCCGCGCCACCCTGGGTCGCCACGAACACCAGGCCGGCCAGGGCCACTGCCGAGATGCTCAGCAGCATCAGCCGGGTCGGGACGACGACCCCGCGCGCGTCACGAGTACGGCGCCGCAGCATCTGCCTCAGAGCTCGAAGCCGAGCCGGCGGGCCGAGCGCTGGCGTTGACGGGCAGCCCGAAGACGACGCAGCCGGCGCACCAGCAGCGGGTCGTGGGCAAGGGCCTCGGGACGGTCGATCAGCGCGTTGAGCACCTGGTAGTAGCGCGTCGAGCTCATGTCGAACTTCTCGCGCACCGCGCTCTCCTTGGCGCCGGCGTACTTCCACCACTGGCGCTCGAAGTCGAGGATGCCGCAGTCGCGCTCGGACAGCGCTCCGGACTCGTCGGGCTGCCCGGAGCTGACTGCGTGACTGGCGACCATGGTCGTCGACTCCTCGAGGTGCTGGCTGTAGACGCAGCCATCCTAGGCGACAAACAACACCGATGTCATTCGCCCCGCCCGAGGATCTCCGGGCGCGTCCCGGGCATTCCGGCACCCTCCGGGCAGCCTAGGGTGGCACCGTGATCGGAACTGCTCGGCGACGCGGAAACCGGGCGCAGCGCGCCGAACTCGTGATCGTGGCGAACAGGCTCCCGGTCGACCGTGTGGTCGCCGCGGACGGCTCCACCACCTGGGGTCGCTCGCCCGGCGGCCTGGTCAGCGCGCTGGGGCCCGTGATGAACACGCAGGGCGGCGCCTGGATCGGCTGGCCCGGGGACGTCGGCGAGGAGCTCGAGCCGTTCGAGCACGAGGGCATGGAGCTGGTGCCGGTCAGCATGTCGGCGCAGGAGTACGAGGAGTACTACGAGGGCTTCTCCAACGCCACGCTGTGGCCGCTGTACCACGACCTGGTCGCCAAGCCGGAGTTCCACCGGGAGTGGTGGGACGCCTACGTGACCGTGAACCGCCGCTTCGCCGAGGAGGCCGCCGCGGCCGCGGCACCGAGCGCGATGGTCTGGGTGCAGGACTACCAGCTCCAGCTGGTGCCGGCCCTCCTGCGCGAGCTGCGCCCGGACCTGCGGATCGGCTTCTTCCTGCACATCCCGTTCCCGCCGGCCGAGCTGTTCTCGCAGCTGCCGTGGCGCCGCGAGCTTCTCGAAGGCCTGCTCGGCGCGGACATCGTCGGCTTCCAGCTCTCCGGCGCAGCGCAGAACTTCATCCGCCTGGTCCGGCAACGGGTCGGCCACAAGACCCACCGGGACTCGGTCTACCTGCCGGACGGACGGGTGGTCACGGCAAAGGCCTTCCCGATCTCGATCGACACCACCCACTTCGAAGAGCTCGCGCGGTCCGAGTCCGTGCAGGAGCGCGCCGTCCAGATCCGCAAGGACCTCGGCAACCCGCGCCGGATCTTCCTCGGCATCGACCGGCTCGACTACACCAAGGGCATCTACGCGCGGCTGCGTGCCTTCAGCGAGCTCATCCACGACGGCCACTTCACGCCCCAGGACGCGACCTTCGTCCAGGTGGCCAGCCCGTCGCGCGAACGCGTCGACCAGTACCGGATCCTGCGCGACGACATCGACCGGCTCGTCGGCCACATCAACGGTGACCTCGGCCGGATCGGGCGCCCCGCCATCTCCTACCTCAACTCGTCGTTCCCGCAGGCCGAGATGGCGGCCCTCTACGTGGCCAGCGACATCATGGTGGTCACGCCGTTCCGCGACGGCATGAACCTGGTCGCCAAGGAGTACGTCGCGTGCCGGTACGACGAGGACGGCGCCCTGGTGCTGTCGGAGTTCGCGGGCGCCGCCGACGAGCTGCGCCAGGCCTACCTGGTCAACCCGTACGACATCAACGGCATGAAGGCGCAGATGCTCGAGGCCTACCTGGCCGACGACAAGGAGCTCACCCGCCGGATGCGCGCGATGCGCAAGACCGTCGCCGAGAACGACGTGACCAACTGGGCCCGCAACTTCCTCGGCGACCTCGCCGCCGCCCGGCCCGGCCACGCCAAGCAGGTCAAGCCGGCCAAGCGCTCCTGACCCTGCCGCCCGATCGGTGGTCGCGCCGCTCGATTCGCCCTACGCTGCGCCAATGAGCCGGAAAGTGCTGAAGGTCAACGACTCTGCCTGGCTGTACGCCGAGTCCCACCGCACGCCGATGCAGGTCGCGATGCTGGCGACGTTCGCCGTACCGACGGACCGGCCGGACTTCGTCCGTGACCTGGTCGCGCGCTGGCGCGAGGTGCGGGAGTTCCAGCCGCCCTTCAACTACCTGCTCAGGATGGCTCCGGTGCCGAGCTGGCAGGAGCTCGACTCCGAGCAGATCGACCTCGACTACCACTTCCGGCACTCTGCCCTGCCCCGGCCGGGTTCGCAGCGCGAGCTCGGCGTCCTGGTCTCGCGGCTGCACTCGGCGAAGATGGACCGGCAGTACCCGTTGTGGGAGTGCCACATCATCGAAGGGCTCGAGGACAACCTCTGGTCGATGTACATGAAGGTGCACCACTCCCAGATCGACGGCGTGGGCGGGGTCCGGCTGCTCAAGCGGATCATGAGCATCGACCACGACGCCCGGGACATGCTGCCGCCGTGGGCGGTCGGCACCCGCGGGCCCGACCAGTCCGGGATCCCGCGCAAGGTCATCGACGTCCCCGAGCAGCGCAGCTCGGTCTCGCTGCGGTCGATCGCCGCCAGCGGCAGTGCGGTCGCGACGTCGCTGTCGCGGACGTACGGCGAGAGCGTGCTCGGCACCAAGGAGAGCGGTCGCGCCGTCCCGTTCCGCGCGCCGAAGACGCTGTTCAACGGGCGGATCCACACGCCCCGACGCTTCGCCACCCAGCACTACTCGATCGACCGGATGCGGGCGGTGGCCTCGGCGACAGGTGGCAGCCTGAACGACGTCTTCCTGGCGATCTGCGGTGGCGCACTGCGCCGCTACCTGAGCGAGGCACGGGCCCTGCCGGACGAGCCGCTGATCGCCAACGTGCCCGTGTCGGTCCGCCCGGGTGACGCACCCGGGGTGGGCAACGCGATCACGTTCCTCTACTCCAGCCTGGGAACCGACGTGGCCAACCCGGTCTCCCGGATCCGTGCCATCCAGGAGTCGACCCGGCTCGGCAAGGCGCGTCTGCCCGAGGTCGACGGCCTGGCCATGGACGCCTACACCGCCGTGCTGATGGGACCGTTCCTCTCCCAGGCCATCCTCGGCTTCGGCGGGCGCGGACGTCCGGCGTCGAACGTGGTGCTCTCCAACGTCCCGGGACCGAACGAACCCCGCTACATCGACGGGTCCCGGTTGCTGGAGATCTACCCGGTCTCGTTGCTGTTCAACGGGCAGGCGCTCAACATCACGGCCGTCTCCTACGACGGCGAGTTCAACATCGGCTTCACCGGCTGCCGCGACTCGATCCCGTCGTTGCAGAAGATCGCGGTCAACGCCGGCGAGGAGCTCGAGGCCCTCGAGGCCGACCTCGGGCTCTGACTCAGCGGCTTCCGTACATCCGCGAGATCACCTGGTCGAAGATCCGGTCCGGGGTGTAGTCGCGGCTCAGCGTGATCGAGCGGGCGCCCCGGCCGACGGGATACCGCGCGGCAGGGCTCCTCCGGGTCGCGGCCTGACGGATCTTCTTCGCCACCGTCTCCGGCTTGGAGGCCCGACCGGGCTTGTCGAACTCGGTGAGCATCCGGTGCGCCTTCTTCGCGTACGACGCGTAGTCACCGGACCCCGACCGGTCCAGCAACGAGTCCCGGGCGATCTCGTTCCACTCGGTCAGGATCGGGCCGGGCTCGATGATCACCACCTTGATCCCGAACGGCTTGAGCTCCATCCGCAGGCAGTCGCTGAAGCCTTCGACGGCGAACTTCGTCGCGTGGTACCAGGCGCCGAACGGCTCGTAGAACTTCCCGCCGATCGAGCTGATGTTGATGATCCGGCCCGACTTCGCGGCGCGCATGTGCGGCACCACCAGCTGGGTCAGCCGGGCCAGCCCGAACACGTTGACGTCGAACTGCCGACGCGCCTCGTCGATCGGCACGTCCTCGACTGCGCCGTACGAGCCGTAGCCGGCGTTGTTGACCAGCACGTCGATCCGACCCTGCTCACCGATGATCCGCTGCACCCCGGCGACCATCGAGTCGTCGTCGGTGACGTCCATCGCGAAGACGTGCGCGCCGAGCTCGGTCAGCGGCTGCATCCGTTCGACCCGGCGAGCCACGGTGTAGACCGCGAACCCCGCCCCGACCAGCTCGCGCACGGTGCACTCGCCGATGCCCGAGGACCCTCCGGTCACCAGGGCGACGGGCTGGCTCATGAGGTGGTCCTCTCGTCGAACGTGGCCTGGGGGTGCATCAACCGGGTGATCTCGGCAGCCAGGTCCGGGCCGAGCTCGCCCCAGCCGTCCTTGTAGCCGTAGATCGCACCGAGCGACCGGGCCTCGTAGTCGCCGCAGAAGATGTCGATGTCGTTCGTCGTGATCAACCCGGGGTGGGCGACCCCGACCGCGGCGGTGACCTTCATCAGCTCCTTGCGCAAGGTGGTGATGTAGTGCCCGCAGCGCTCGGCCTTCGACGTCGAGTCGAGGCCGTGCACCAGCCAGGGGTTCTGGGTGGCGACGCCGGTCGGGCACTTGTCGGTGTGGCACTTCTGCGACTGGATGCAGCCGATCGACATCATCGCCTCGCGGGCGACGTTGATCATGTCGGCACCGAGCGCCATCGCCACGGTCGCGTTGTCGGGCAGGCCGAGCTTGCCGGACCCGATGAAGGTGAGCCGGTCGGTCAGCCCGAGCTCGGCGAACGTGCCGTAGACGCGCGCGAAGCCCATCCGGTACGGCACCGCGATCGAGTCGGCGAAGATCAGCGGCGACGCCCCGGTGCCGCCCTCGCCGCCGTCGATCGTGACGAAGTCGACGCCGCGGTCGTCGAGCGACATCAGCCGGGCCAGGTCGTACCAGAAGCCCATCTCGCCGACGGCCGACTTGATCCCGACCGGACGTCCGGTCTCGCCTGCGACCATCTCGACGAAGTCGAGCAGGCTGTCGACGTCGGAGAACGCGGTGTGCCGCGAGGGACTGGCGCAGTCCTGACCCTCGGGGATGCCGCGGATCTCGGCGATCTCCTTGGTCACCTTGGCCGCGGGCAGCAGGCCACCCAGGCCGGGCTTGGCACCCTGACTGAGCTTGATCTCGATCGCCCGGACCGGCGCGGAGTCGACGACCTCCTTGAGCCGGTCGAGCGAGAAGTTGCCGGCCTCGTCGCGGCAGCCGAAGTACGCCGTACCGATCTGGAGGACGAGGTCGGCACCCTGCCGGTGGTACGGCGAGAGGCCGCCCTCGCCGGTGTTGTGCATGCAGCCGGCGGCGAGCGCGCCCTTGTTCAACGCGGTGATCGCGGCACTCGACATCGAGCCGAAGCTCATCGCCGAGATGTTGACGATCGAGTCCGGGCGGAACGCCTTCGCGCGGCCGCGCGGCCCGCCGAGGACCTTGGCGCTGGGGATCCGACCGGACTTGTCGTGGGCATCGGGCAGCTGGTTCGCGAACGTGCGGTGCTTGATGTAGGCATGCCCCTGGGTGTGCTCGACGTCGACGTCGGTGCCGAACCCGAAGTAGTTGTTCTCCTCCTTGGAGGAGGCGTAGATCCAGGTCCGCTGGTCGCGGTTGAAGGGCCGCTCCTCCTCGTTGCTGGTCACGATGTACTGGCGCAGCTCCGGCCCGATCGTCTCCAGCCAGTACCGCGCGTGCGCGATCACCGGGTAGTTGCGCATCAGCGCGTGCTTCTTCTGGGTCAGGTCCCGTACGGCGACAGCCCCCACGGCGACAGCCGCTCCCCCCACCAGCCGGCTCAGTCTCATGGGCTTGTCCTACCGCCCCGGCTCGACGGTTGTCCATCATCTGCGCACACGCAGGCGCGGCAACGATTCGGGTCCCATCCACCGGACCCGGCTCGCGTTCAGGTTCTTGTTGGTAATTTTCGCCCCATGGATCTGATCCCCAAGCCGGACCAGGTCGCCTCCGCTGCCAGCAACGTCGCCCACAAGGTGCTGTACGGCGGGCTGGCCGACTTGCGCCCCATGCCCCGAACCCTCATCGATGACGGGCCGTTGCGCGAGGTCTACCACTACCGGCCGGCCAAGCAGGTCAAGTCGACCGGGGACCCGATCCTGCTGGTGACGCCGCTGGCCGCACCGGCCATCTGCTTCGACCTGCGTCGCGGCTGCTCCCTGGTGGAGCACTTCGTGAAGGCCGGGCGTCCGACGTACCTGGTCGAGTACGGCGAGATCTCCTTCAAGGACCGCAACCTGGGCATGGAGCACTGGGTCGACGAGGTCGTCCCCGAAGCCATCCGCCAGGTCAGCGCGCACGCCGGCGGCCGACCGGTGCACGTGATCGGCTGGTCGCTGGGCGGCATCTTCTCGGTCCTGGCCGCCGCCTCGGACCGCAAGCTCCCGATCGCCTCGCTCACCGTCGTCGGTTCGCCGTTCGACGTCCGCGAGGTCCCGCTGGTCGCGCCGCTTCGGCCGATCCTGCGGCTCACCGACGGCGGCATCATCACCCAGGTCTACCGCGCCCTCGGCGGGGCTCCGAAGCCCCTGGTCCGTCGCGCCTTCAAGCTCAGCAGCGGCACGAAGCTGATCACCAAGCCGGTCGCGATCCTGCAGCACCTCGACGACTCCGAGTGGCTCGCGCAGATCGAGGCCGTCGACCGGTTCACCGCGAACATGCTCGCCTACCCCGGACGCACTTTCGGCCAGCTGTACCACCGGATGCTCAAGCACAACCAGCTCAACACCGGCAAGGTCAACCTGAGCGGTCACCTGATCGATCTCGCCGACATCAAGGCGCCCGTCCTCGTCTTCGCCGGCAACACCGACGGCATCGCTCCGATCCCGTCGGTGCGCGCGATCGTGCCGCTGCTTCCGAACGCGCACGAGGTGCGGTTCGAGATCGTGCCGGGCGGCCACCTCGGCATGCTCACCGGCCGCGCCGCCCGCGGGACGACCTGGCTGGTGATGGACGAGTGGATCGCCCAGTACTCGACCCCCGACGACCGCGACAAGACCACCCGCACGACCACCCCGCGCAAGCGCACCGCTGCCAAGAAGGCAGCGACAACCCGGAAGGCTCCCGTGAAGAAGGCAGTCCAGAAGACGCCACCGCGACCAGCCGCCGAGGTGGCGCCGGACCGGTCCGCGATCGGCTCCAACCGCGACCGCCGGTTCTCCTCGTCCTCCTCGCGCGACCTGGCGCCCAAGCGATGAGGCGATTCACGCTGCGCGCCGCCGGCGCGGCGACGCTCGCGCTGGTCCTTGCCGCCGTGACCGCCGGCTGCGGCGGCTTCGGTGCCAAGCAGCCGGTCACCGTGAGCACGACGCTGAAGTCGTACGTCGCCCTGGGTGACGGCTTCGCCGCCGGCCCGTACGCCGGGAGCACCGGAGGCGGCTGCATGCGCGGGACGGCCAACTACCCGGCCCTGCTTGCCGCCGACCTGAAGATCAGCACCTTCACCGATGTCACCTGCACGGGTGCCGACACCAACGCGCTGACGCAGCCTTCCACGGTCGGCAAGAGCAAGACCAAGGTGCCGGCCCAGATCGACGCGGTGAAGCCGGACTCGGCGCTCGTGACCGTCACCGCCGGGATCATGGACCACGACCTGATCGAGGCGTTGTTCCACGTCTGCGTCGCGCTGCCGTGCGGCAACAGCATCACCGGCAAGTTCTTCATCGACCAGCTGAAGGCCTTCGGCGACAGCTTCACCGCGGCGCTGCGGGCGATCCAGGACAAGGCACCGCAGGCCGTCGTCGTCGTGGTCGGCTACCCGCAGCTGATGCCGACGACCAACTCGTGCTCGAAGCTGCCGTCGATGACGCCCCCGGAGCTCAATGCCGCCAACGTCGTCCTCACCCAGCTCAACAACAGCATGGGCTCCTCGGCCCGCCAGACCGGCAGCCTCTTCGTCGACCTCTCCAGCGTGACGCAGGGCCACGACGCCTGCTCGGCCTCGCCGTGGGTCAACGGCATGAAGGCGGAGGCCGGGCACTCGGTCGCCTACCACCCGAACGCGGCCGAGCAGGCTGCGGTCGCGACCGCGGTCGCTGCTGCGGTGCGGAGCCGGTGACCAGGCTCCCGCCATACTGGTCAACGCCATGCGGACACTGATGACCCCTCCCGGACCGCGCCCTGCCCGCACGACGGGCAGGGTCGTCGCAGCCGGCCTGCTCGCACTCGGCCTGCTGGCACTCGCCGCCTGTGGCCAGAGCCCTCCGGGCAATCCGCACCCGAGCCAGTTCGCGTCGTACGCCGCACTCGGGGACTCCTACTCCGCGGGCGTCGCCCTGACGCCGTTGAGCGATGCCACCTGCCTGCGCTCGAGCAGCAACTACGCAGGACTGCTGGCCAACAAGCTCACCATCCCGAGCCTCGACGACGTCACCTGCGGTGGCGCGAAGTCGATCAACCTGACCCAGGCGCAGGTGACCACCCGCGGGACCGCGCCGCCCCAGCTCGACGCCGTCAGCAAGGACACCCAGCTGGTGACGCTCGGCATCGGGCTGAACGACTACAACCTTGCGTTCGCCGTGCTGTACGCCTGCGTGCCGATCAACGGCAAGCGCTCCTCCGCGTGCGCGGGCTACCTCAACGCCTCCCCCACGTCGATGGCGGACACCATCAAGAAGATGGGTGACCTCGTCGCGAACGACCTCAAGGAGATCCGCGCGAAGGCGCCGCACGCGCGGATCGTGCTGGTCGGCTACCCGCGGCTGCTGCCCGACGGCGCGGACTGCCCGGCGCAGGTGCCGGTCCCGACGCAGGCCGCCGACCGGATCCGGGCGACCTTGCGCGCGGTCAACGACACCTTCATCCACGTGGCCAGGACCGAGAAGGTCGACTACATCGACATGTACGACGCGTCGAAGGGTCACGACGTCTGCTCGTCCGACCCGTGGGTCAACGGGCAGTACAACCTGCCCGGCAAGGCCTACCCGTTCCACCCGTTCGCGGCGTACCACGTCGCCGTCGCCGACAAGCTCTACGCACTCCTGAAGAAGTGATGGCGGGTTTCGCCGGCCTGGTCGACCAGGGCCTCGTCGCCGCCGACTGGGCCGAGGCGCTGGCGCCGGTCGAGGGCGACCTCGTCCGGATGGGCGAGTTCCTGCGCGCCGAGCTGGCAGCCGGGCGCGGCTACCTGCCCGCCGGGCCGAACATCCTGCGTGCGTTCTCCCGCCCGCTCGCCGACGTGAAGGTCCTGATCGTCGGCCAGGATCCGTACCCGACGCCCGGCCACCCGGTCGGTCTGAGCTTCTCGGTGGCGCCCGAGGTGCGACCGCTGCCGCCGAGCCTGGTCAACATCTTCAAGGAGCTGATCAGCGACGTCGGAGCGCCGGTGCCGACGAACGGCGACCTGTCGGCGTGGGCGGACGCCGGCGTGATGCTGCTCAACCGGACGCTGACGGTCACGCCCGGGGTCTCGAACTCACACCGGGGCAAGGGCTGGGAGCCGGTCACCGAGCGGGCCATCGACGTCATGGCAGCCCGGGGCGGTCCGCTGGCGGCGATCCTGTGGGGACGCGACGCCCAGTCGCTCAAGCCCCGCCTCGGACCGGTGCCCTCGGTCGAGTCGGTCCATCCCAGTCCGCTGTCGTCGCACCGGGGCTTCTTCGGGTCGAAGCCGTTCAGCCGGGTCAACGCGCTGCTGGTCGAGCAGGGCGGCGCACCGGTCGACTGGACGCTTCCGTGACGAGGCCTGCCATATAGTTGAACATTGAACTAATGCCGACTAGAATGACGTCCATGACCTCCCGGATGCCCGCCCTCTACATCGGCCACGGAGCGCCGCCACTGCTCGACGACCCGGTGTGGTCGGGCCAGCTGCGCGACCTAGCCGGCACGTTCGCGCGACCCACGGCGATCGTGATCGTCAGCGCGCACTGGGAATCCGCTCCGCTCGCGCTCAGTGCGAGCGGACCCGGCACGGAGCTCGTCTACGACTTCGGCGGCTTCGACCCCAAGTACTACCGGATGCGGTACGACACCCCGGACGCGTCCGCTCTGGCTCAGCGGATCGCGGCGATGATGCCGGACACCGAACCGGTGCACCAGCACACCAGCCGGGGCCTGGACCACGGTGCCTGGGTGCCGCTGACGATCATGTACCCCGAAGCAGACATCCCGGTGATCCAGATGTCCTTGCCGACCTCGGACCCGTACCAGCTCCTCACCCTGGGCAGCCGCCTGCGCGAGCTCCGCGACGAGGGCGTCCTCGTGATCGGCTCGGGCTTCCTGACCCACGGCCTGCCGTTCCTCAAGGACTTCTCCATCGACGCGGCGGCGCCGGGCTGGTCGGTCGACTTCGACCTGTGGGCCGCCGATGCACTCGCGCGCGGCGACGTGGCCGAGCTGGCGTCGTACCAGACGAAGGCGCCGGGGATGCCGTACGCGCACCCGACCGTCGAGCACTACACGCCGCTGTTCGTGACCCTCGGCGCAGCACTCGACCCAGAAGCCCCCGGTGATCAGGTCATCGACGGCTTCTGGCTGGGGCTCTCCAAGCGGAGCCTGCTGGTCGCCTAGCGGCCGAGGATGAGGTCGGCCGCCTTCTCGCCGATCATGATCGAGGGCGCGTTGGTGTTGCCGCCGGTGATGCTCGGCATGATCGAGGCGTCGGCGACCCGCAGGCACTCGACGCCGCGCACCTTGAGGTCCGGGCTGACGACCGACAGCTCGTCGACGCCCATCCGGCAGGTACCGACACCGTGGTAGACCGAGGTCGCGCGGTTCAGGATCGCCGTCCGCAGCTCGCTGCCCTTGAGCTCGACGCCCGGGTGGATCTCTTCCTTGACCGCACCACC
>JACXTT010005299.1_pt1 | contig 18780 bp, 15 predicted proteins | sample 9270951 | NCBI WGS metagenome assembly JACXTT01 (sample SAMN15532306, study PRJNA645909) | rock metagenome | isolation source: weathered quartz diorite | place: Puerto Rico | collected 2017-06-21 | reverse complement strand
CTCCGCTCGGCGCGGGCGGATTACTCCGCTCGGCTGGAGTCTGCTACCGGGCGCTCCGGCGCTTACCCGGACAGGACTTGCACCTGCTAGAACAACGCGTCTTTCAGGACGCACCATATACACAGTATACGTGTAGCTGTGTGAAATCTTGCTTTCCACCCCTGTCCCGCAGACGCTCCCCCGCGTCCCACAAGCGGACACCTGTTCGCTATCGGGAAACCGCAGTCCCTTCCTTTACTTACCAGCCTACGTCTGGCCGTCAACGTGCTATTCTCGCCTTGTTCACATGATCCAACTGCGCAACATCGAGAAGTTCTACGCCCACGGGGTGGGCAAGACATTCATCCTCCGCCGCATCAGCGCGGACGTCAAGGAAGGCGAGTTCATCTCCATCATGGGGCCATCCGGGGCCGGCAAATCGACCCTACTGCACATCGTCGGCATGCACGACACGGCCTGGTCCGGTGAGTATTTCTTCAACGGCGTGCCCGTCCACTCCATGGACAAAAAGAAGCGCGCCGAGCTGCGCAACAGCAACATCGGCTTCGTCTTCCAGAGCTATCACCTGCTCGACGACCTCACCGTCTACGAAAACCTGGACATCCCGCTCTCCTACCGCAACGTCAAAAAAGCCGAGCGTGAGAGCATCGTCTGCGACACGCTCGACCGCTTCCACATCGTCGGCAAAAAGGACCTCTATCCGAACCAGCTCTCCGGCGGCCAGCAGCAGCTCGTCGCGGTCGCCCGCGCCGTCATTGCCAAGCCCAAGCTGATCCTTGCCGACGAGCCCACCGGCAACCTCCACACCAGCCAGGGCGAGCAGATCATGGAGCTGTTCACCAAGCTCAACCAGGAAGGCACTACCATCGTCCAGGTGACCCACTCGGAGAAGAACGCGTCCTATGGCCACCGCATCATCAAGCTGAGCGACGGCTGGGTTGAAAACTAAACCGACCCATGCCCGAGATCCTCATCGCCGACGACCAGCCGCACGTTCTCGAAGCCCTGCGGCTGTTGCTGAAGCCGGAAGGCTTCCGCATCGAGACGGCGAACTCGCCGGCCGGGATTCTCTCCGCGCTCGACGCGCGCACGCACGATTGCGTGCTCATGGACCTCAACTACGCCCGCGACACGACGTCGGGCAAGGAGGGCCTGGACCTGCTGCAGCAGATTCACGGAATCGACAGCACTCTGCCCGTGGTGGTGATGACCGCCTGGGGCTCGGTGGAAGTCGCTGTGGAGGCCATGCGCCGTGGTGCGCGCGACTTCATCCAGAAGCCTTGGGACAACGCCCGGCTGCTGGCCATCGTGAAGACGCAGATCGAACTGGGCCGGGCACTGCGCAAGGGCCAACTCCTGGAGGCGGAGAACCGCGCGCTACGCGAGCCCGGCGAGCCGGGGTTCACCTTGATTGCCGAATCCCTTGCCATGCGTCCGGTGCTGGACGTGATTTCGCGCGTAGGCCCGTCCAACGCCCACGTACTGATCACCGGCGAAAACGGATCGGGCAAAGGTGTCGTGGCGCGGGCGCTGCATTCGGCGTCGGAGCGCGCGCAGCGGCCCATGGTCACCATCAACGCCGGGGGCTTGAGCGAAGGCGTCTTTGAAAGCGAGCTGTTCGGGCACATCAAGGGCGCTTTCACCGACGCCAAGGCGGACCGCGTCGGCCGTTTCGAGCTGGCCGACACGGGTACGCTGTTCCTGGACGAGATCGCCAACGTCCCGCTCAACCTGCAAGCCAAGCTGCTGCGCGTGCTGGAAACCGGTGAGTTTGAGCGCGTCGGCTCCTCGCGAACGCGCCGTGTGGACGTCCGGATGATCTCCGCGACCAATGCCGACCTCAACGCCGAAGTCAGCGGGGGCCGCTTCCGCCAGGATCTGCTCTTCCGGCTGAACACCATCGAGATCCAGTTGCCACCGCTGCGCGACCGCCGTGAGGACATCCCGCTGTTGGGGTCGTACTTCCTCGGCATCCACTCCCGGAAATACCGCAAGCAGCTCACCGGTTTCGACGCCGTGGCGATGCAGGCGCTCCTCAGCCACACCTGGCCGGGCAACGTGCGGGAACTGGATCACTCGGTGGAGCGCGCGGTACTCATGGCTCAGGGCGGGTCCGTCAGGGCGTCCGACCTCGGCCTGAAGACCTCCTCCGGCGCCGTGCCCCGCCTGGAAGACTTGAGCCTGGAAGAAGTGGAAGCGCTGCTGATCAAGAAGGCGCTTGCGCGCTTCAACGGCAACGTCAGCCAGGCCGCCGGGGCGCTGGGGTTGAGTCGCAGCGCGCTCTATCGTAGACTGCAACGCTACGGCCTGTGAAAGAGCTTTCGCACGAGAGGCGCGTGCTGCTGATGGCGATGGCCGCCGGGCTGCCCGGGTCGGCGGTGGCGCTGGCATTGCTCTGGACGGGCGAGTACTCGCCCAAAGTACAGTGGACCCTCTCCGTGCTGATGGTGACCATCTGGCTGGGGTTCGCCTTCGCGGTGAAGAATCGCGTCGTGTTCCCGCTGCAGACTTTGTCCAACCTGCTGGCCGCGCTACGCGAGGGCGACTATTCCATCCGCGGCCGCCGCGCCAAAAGCGAGGACGCCCTGGGCGAGGTGATGATCGAGGTCAACGCCCTCGGCGCCACCCTGCGCGAGCAGCGCCTGGGCGCGCTGGAAGCGACCAACCTGCTGCGCACCGTGATGGCGGAGATCGACGTGGCCATCTTCACCTTCGACCACGAGCGCCGGCTGCGCCTGGTGAACCGGGCCGGGGAGCGCCTGCTGGCCCAGCCGGCCGAACGCCTGCTGGGCCGGGAAGCGTCGCAACTGGGGCTGGAGGACTGCCTGGAAGGCGACCCGGCCCGCACGCTGCAAAAAACGTTTCCCGGCGGCGTCGGCCGCTGGGGCATGCGGCGTGGCTTGTTCCGCGAGCAGGGACTGCCGCATCAGTTGGTCGTGCTGACCGACCTCAGCCAGGCGCTGCGAGAAGAGGAGCGCCAAGCCTGGCAGCGGCTGCTGCGCGTCCTGGGGCATGAGCTGAATAATTCGCTCGCACCGATCCGCTCCATCGCCGGTAGCCTGGTGCAATTGATCTCGCGCGATCCGCTGCCGGAGGACTGGCACGACGACATGCAGGCCGGCCTGGGCGTGATCGCCGGGCGGTCAGAATCGCTCAGCCGCTTTATGGAGGCCTATTCCACGCTGGCCCGCCTGCCGCAGCCGAAGCTGCGCCCGATGGACGCCGGCGAGTGGATCCGCCAGGCGGTGAGCTTGGAAACGCGCCAGAAGGTGGTGCTGGTGCCCGGCCCGAAAGTGGCTTTTCCGGGCGACCCCGATCAACTCAGCCAACTCCTGATTAACCTCATCCGCAACGCCGTCGACGCGGCGTCCGAAACCAGCGGCGGGGTGACGCTCGGCTGGCGTCGCAACGGAAGCTACCTGGAAGTATGGCTGGAGGACGACGGCCCCGGCCTTCCGCCCACGTCCAATCTGTTCGTCCCCTTCTTCACCACCAAGCCCGGCGGCACCGGCATCGGCCTGGTGCTGAGCCGCCAGATCGCCGAAGCCCACGGCGGAACCCTCACGCTGGAGAATCGCAAAGCCGGCAAAGGCTGCGAAGCCACGCTGCGCCTGCCGCTGTAAGCCGGCCGGTTCAACTCAGCCCGGGAGCTGGGCCTTTCGGACAGCGCCCGGCCGTGCGGCGCGCCTCAACCTGGAGGATACTTGTACATCATGAATCGCCGCGAATTTCTATCCTCAAGCGCCGCCGGCCTGACGCTGGCCTCGGCCCATGCCTCTGCTCAACTGGCCGGCGAGAAACCCAAGCGCGTCGGATTGATCGGCTGCGGTTGGTATGGCAAGTGCGACCTGCTTCGCCTGATCCAGGTTTCGCCGGTGGAAGTGGTGTCGCTCTGCGACGTCGATAAGACGATGCTGTCCGACGCCGCCGAAATCGTCGCCTCGCGCCAGGCATCCAAAAAGCGTCCGCGCCTGTTTGGCGATTACCGCGAGATGCTCAGCGAGAAGGACCTGGACATCTGTCTGGTGGCGACGCCGGATCACTGGCACGCGCTGGCGATGATCGAAGCCGTTAAGGCGGGCGCCGACGTCTGGGTGCAAAAACCCATCAGCGTGGATGTGGTGGAGGGCCAGGCCATGCTCGCGGCGGCGCGCAAATATAAGAAGGTGGTGCAGGTGGGCACGCAGCGCCGCAGCACTCCGCACCTGATCGAGGCACGCGACCGGTATATCAGGACCGGCAAGCTGGGGCACATCGGACTCGTCGAAATCTGCTGCTACTACCATATGCGGGCGAAGGAAAATCCGCCCGACGGAACCGCGCCGGAGAATCTGGACTACGAGATGTGGACCGGCCCCGCGCCGATGCGGCCCTACAATCCGCTGGTGCACCCGCGCCGCTGGCGCGCGTTCATGGAATATGGAAACGGGATTGTGGGCGACATGTGCATCCACATGCTGGACATGGTGCGCTGGATGATGGATCTGGGCTGGCCGAAGAGCGTGTCGTCGACGGGCGGAATTCTGATCGACAAGGCGAGCAAGGCGAATATTACCGACACGCAGGAAGCGACTTTCGACTTCGGCGATCTCAAAGTGGTCTGGCAGCACAGGAGTTGGGGACATCCGAACGATCCCAAATATCCGTGGGGCGCGGCGTTCTACGGCGACAAGGGCACGCTAAAAGCCAGCGTCTACAGCTACGACTACGAGCCTGTGGAGAAAGGCGAATCGCCGGTCCACCGCAACGTAACGTACGAACTGGAACAGTATCCCGAAGACAAGACCGAGAAAGACCTGGAGAAACACTGCGCGCCGGCGATTCGCTACCAGATGAAAGATTTTCTGGGCAACATCGCGACGCGGGGCAAGCCGGTGGCCGATATCGAGCAGGGATATATGTCCACCACCAGTTGCATTCTGGCGAATCTGTCCATGAAGGTCGGGCGGACGCTGACATGGGACCCGGTCAAGCAGCGGATTGTGAACGATGACGAGGCGAACCGTCTGCTGCACCGACCCTATCGGAAGCCGTGGGTGCACCCGGAGCCTGATCGCGTTTAGATACGCCGCCTGCGAGCGATACAATGAATGCGGGAAGAAGGGTTTCGCGGCATGGCAACAATCACGGCCCCGGTCCAACAGAAGGTCATCCTCCGCGGAGTGAGCTGGGAGACCTACCGGCGGCTTGTGGCCGAACACCAGGAATCCGGAGGCACGCACTTCATCTACGATGAGGGGAATCTTGAAATCATGGTGCTGTCTTCGCGTCATGAGGAACCGAACCGGACCCTGGGCCTTCTGGTGGAGTTAATCGCGGGGGAATTGGGAATCGACTTCCGCCAACTCGGCTCAACCACATTCCAGCGCGAGGATTTACGGAAAGGTTTCGAGGCGGACTCTGCTTATTATCTTGCCCACGCCTCGGCGGTAGAAGGCAGAGAAGTGGATCCCGCGGTCGATCCTCCTCCAGATCTGACCATTGAGGTGGACGTCGCGAGTCCGTCCCTGGATCGTTTCCCCATCTTCGCCGCGTTCGGCGTGCCCGAAGTCTGGCGCTACGACGGCTCCCGTGTAGCCATTTACCTTCTTGAAAGCGGCCGCTACATGGAAGCCGCCTCGAGTTCAGCCCTGCCTCCACTCACCGCGCGGATGGCCACAAGTTTTCTGGAGGAGCGACGCCATCTCGGCAGCACTCAGTGGATGCGCCAGGTTCGCGAGTGGGCCCGCCGCCAGCAGTGAGGAAGCCAATTAGGCCTCGCTGTTGCTGACACCAGACGATGTCAGAGTGCAACACAAAGCGCTACAATGGCCGCCGGGATCGATCCTGCGAGGTGGCAGACTGTTCCGGCGGTGCGTTTGAGGCTGCTCACACAAGTGAAACTACAACTTGTGTTCTTCACGTTGTTCACCCTGGTTCGGGAGTGTCCCGGCCAAGCCGCGCCGGACACGCTTGAGTCGCCGGAGGTGCATGCCGACCGGACGGTGACGCTGCGCATCCGCGCGCCCAAAGCCGCCGAGGTCACGCTCAGCGGCGATTGGATGCCGGCGGGGTCGGCGGAGAAGATGACCCGCGACGATCAGGGCGTCTGGAGCATCACCGTCGGGCCGCTGGCGCCCCAGGTCTACCTGTACACATTCAATGTAGACGGCCTGTCCATTGCCGATCCGGTCAACCCGCGCATCAAGCTCCGCGCCCGCACCTCGGCGAGCCTGATGGAGGTGCCTGGAGAAGAGGTCTGGCAATTCCGGGACGTTCCACACGGGAAGGTGGAAATCAACCTGCACAAGTCCAGCGTACTGGGCGGCGAACCCCGGCAGGTGTTCGTGTATACGCCGCCGGACTACGGCCGGAATGCCGCGGTCCGTTATCCGGTCCTGTACCTGTTGCACGGCAACAACGACGTGGCGGCGGGCTGGACCTTCACCGGAAACGCCAACCTGATTCTCGACAACCTTCTGGCGCAGAAGAAGGCGGCGCCGATGCTCATTGTGATGCCCTGGGGCCACGCCGTGCCGTTCGGTGCGCCCCGCGAGCAGCAAGCCAAGAACAACACACTGTTCGAGCGGTACCTGCTGGAAGAAGGCATCCCGCTGGTAGACTCGAAATACCTGACCGCGCCCGGACCGGCCAGCCGCGCCGTGGCGGGGCTATCGATGGGCGGAAGCCAGGCTCTTCAAATCGGACTGGGGCATCTGGATACGGTCGGATCGATCGGAGTTCTCAGCGCCGGCAAACCGCGGGATTTCGAACAGCGCTACGCGAGCCTGCTGGAGCATCCCAAGCAGACCAACCAGCGGCTGAAGTTGCTCTGGATCGGCGTCGGGAAGCAGGATGAAGTGGTCGAAAATGTGCGGCAGTTTCGGGGCCTGCTCAGCGCTCGGGATATCCATCATGTCGACTTCGAGACGGAGGGCGGGCATTTCTATCCGGTCTGGCGGAAATGCCTTGCGGAGTTGGCGCCGCTGCTGTTCAGGAAGTGAGCGCCGCTGAAACTCAGCAGGCTCGTGAACCGCCGACTTCAGGATTCAGAGTCTCAGCGGCGATCCGGTGGCGGACTGTATTTGGGCACTTATAATCGCTTTTGATGGACCATCACACGGTTGCCGCCGTCAGCGTCTCCGGAATCTGTCTGGATGTGCTCGGCGGTCTTTACCTGGCTTACGATTTGTTGGGCGGGCAACACGGTCCGCTACGGTTGCTCACCCGGATGGTGACGTACGCAGTTGTGTTCGGAATCGGCTATGGAGTCGGCATGGGCCTGTTTTTCGGATTGGCGTGCGGCGCCGCGACGGGTGTCACCGTGGCGATTGAACTTCAACGGACGGCTTACTGCCAGGATCACTACTCCCTGCCATGGGAGGCTTTGTTCAGCGCGATCCGCGGGTTCGCATTCGGCGCCGGACTCTACCCCATCGTCGGGCTGCAATTCGCCACTGCGTTCGCGATTCTGGTCACCGCGGGCCAAGTAATCGCCTATTCCCGAGGCATGCGGCCGGGTCTTGAATATTCCGCCAGCCGGCGGCCCCGCTTATCGAGACGCCACATGTGGGGAGTTGTGGTGCGGACGTTCGGGTTTATCGCGACGGCGATGATTTGCAGCGTTCTGGTGCGGCACTTGGACCATCCCTGGGAATTCGCGGTTCGCGTCGGAGTGGTGACGGGCGTGGTGACCGCACTGGGAACGATGCTGAACCCTTATATCGAGTATTATGCCGACAACCTTCCCGAGCGCCATCTGGGCGTATTCGGGATCGGATTGGTGTTTTGCGGATTCGCGCTGCAATCGGTTCAGTACTGGCTGACGATTCTGGATATCCCGGTGACCTGACAACTACCGGTCGCTGCGGATGATTTTCCCGGCCTTCATCACGAATTTGACGCGCTGCAGCTCAGTGATATCGGCCAGCGGATCGCCGGAGACGGCAATCATATCCGCGTATTTCCCCTTTTCGATGGAGCCTATACGGTCCTGCCAGCCGAGCACTTCCGCGTTGATCGTGGTTGCGGCCTGGATGGCTCTCGCAGGGGGCAGGCCGGCGCGCTTCACCAGCGCCTCAAAGTCGAGCGCCTGCGTCCCGTGCGGGTAGGTGGAGCCGTCGACCCCGCTGCCCATCATGATCTTCATTCCTTTCGTGGTGGCCGCCAGGGCTACGGCTTTTTCAAATATCGGAATCATGCGGTACTTGCCGCCGGTGTTTTTGGCGTCGTTGTCGTCCATGTACGGCTCGATGTAGCGGACCAGCGTCGGATCGTAGTACAGGCCCTTGGCGGCCATCATATTGGCTTGCTCCTGATTCAACAGGAAGGCGTGCTCGATGGTGTCGCATCCGGCGACGATGGCGTTTTTCTGCCCGTCTCCGCCGAAGACGTGACAGGCGGCCTTATGGCCGAGGCGATGAGTTTCGTCGATCAGCGCCTGTAATACGGGCATCGGATACGTGGCGGGAACCTGCGCTTCGCCTGCCGCACTGAAGGAATATCCGCCGGTGGGATACAGCTTGATCCAATCCGCGCCGCGCCCGATCTGCTCGCGCACGGCGGCGCGGGCTTCCTCCGCCGAGCGCACGACGGTTCCGGCCAGCGGGTTCTCCGGAACCGCCGGATTCCTCGGCGTGGCGCCCCACACGATGCCCAGCGTGGACACCTGATATCTGGGCCCATCCAACCGGCCCTGGTTAATAGCGTCGCGGATTTCGACGTCGGCGTACCCGTTCCCGTGGGAGCTCATGTCGCGCGCCGAGGTGAAGCCCGCCCTCAGATCCGCCTGCGCGTTCTGGACGGCGATCAGCATGGACTTTTCCGCCGTCCCATCCGGCTTACGCGTATTGAACATGTGGGTGTGGGCGTCGATCAGGCCGGGTAGGACCGTCGCCCGGCTGAGGTCGATCAATTGCGCGTCCGCTGGAATTTTGACCTGGGCCTCAGGCCCGACGTCCGTGATGCGCTCGCCAGTGAGGAGGATGACCTGTTTTGTCAGGATCCGCCCGGTGCGGCTGTCGAAAAAGCGGCCGGCACGGACCGCGATGGATCGCGGAGGCGGAGGGCATTGGTAGACGCCGCCGTCGGAGCCGACGCACGGTGCGGCTCCCGCGCCGCGCCAGGGAGCGGGCGGCGTCTGTACCTGCGCGCAGAGCGAGGCTGCGGCCAGCGTTATTCCGATGTAGCGCATCGCGTCCTTTCGGGCTTCAGGTTTCCGGCAAATAGATTAGCATTCTGGCTAGCGCCCACAGGCGCGAGTTCCAGCTATGGCAAGGCGAAGCAGAGGATGTTCGGACCGGCGGCGACGGCGATGTGCTGCTTGCCTCCGGCGAGGAACGTCATGGGAGACGCGCGCCAGCTATGGCCGTCGCCCAGCTCTGCCGAAGCGTTGGTCTGGACGTGCCAGAGGTCCTTGCCGGTTTTCGCGTCGACCGCACCCAGCGCTCCGCTGTCTTCGCCGAAAAAGACGACGCCTCCGGCTGTGGACAGCACGCCGCCCCAACTATCGGCGGCGCCGATCTGCGGGACCTCCCACATGCGCTTACCGGTTTCGATATCCAGCGCGCGGAGGAACATCTGGCCGGGCTCCTTGGCCGCGGGCTGGGCATTCCAGCCGGGCTCCTTCACGTAGGTCCCGCAATCCTCGCGCGCCATCAGGTAGAACATGCCAGTGACACTGTTGAAGGCCATGGACGGCCAGTTGGTGGCGCCCAGCACATTGGGGCACACCAGCTTCCCTTCCCTGGTAGGCTCCATGCCGGGGATCAGAATGGGCCGGCCATCCTTTCCGATACCGGTGGCCCACGTGAGTTTGTCGACGAATTTCTCGCCCAGCAGAAGCTCGCCGCTGGTCCGGTCGAACACGTAGAAGAAGCCGTTGCGGTTAGCCTGGATCAGCAGTTTGCGGTCCTGGCCTCGATAGCGCCGGTTTACGATCATCGGCGTCTGGCCGGCATCCCAGTCGAACAGGTCGTGCGGAGTGAACTGGTAATGCCACTTTAACTCGCCCGTGCCCGATTTGAGCGCCAGCACGGACGCGGTGTAGAGATTGTCGCCCTGGCGCTCATCGCCGTTGATGGCAGGGTAGGGATTACCGACGCCCCAGAAGACCGTGTCGGTCTCGGGGTCGTAGGTTCCGGTCATCCAGGTAGCTCCGCCGCCGCCGTATCGCGCGAGATCTTTGCCTTTCCATGTTTCCGACAGCGGCTCGCCGGGCTTGGGCACGGTCCAGAAGCGCCACACGCGCTCGCCGGTTTCGGCTTTGTACGCGGAGAGGAAGCCACGCACGCCGAGGTCGCCGCCGGAGACGCCTGCGACCACCATATCTTTGACCACCAGCGGCGCCGAAGTGTTGCCGTAATTCTTGCTATCGAGCCCCTCGGGAATGTTCACTTCCCACAGCAGTTGGCCGGTGACGCGGTGAATCGCCAGCAGATGCGCATTGTCGGTGACAAGGAATACGCGGTCGCCGAGCACGGCTACGCCGCGGTTTGTGCCCTTGGCCGGGTCTCCGCGGGTCTCTTTGGACCGGGGCCGCTGATAATGCCAGATGGTCCGCCCGGCTTGCGCATCCAGCGCGAACACCTGGTTCGGGCCGGTGACATACATGACGCCGTCGATCACCACCGGCGTCACCTCCAGCACGAAATGGTTGATGGGGAAGACCCATTTCAGCGCGAGGTTCTTCACGTTGGCGGGAGTGATCTGGTCGAGCGGGCTGTGGCGGTTTCCGCGGATGTTGCCGTGGTAGCTGGGCCAGTCGCCGGGGTTGGGCTCGGCGATACGCGCGAAGGCGGGTCCGCCCTCGGGTTTCAGCGGCGTTCCTTTTACGCCTACGGCGACGCCGGTCAGTGAGCTGAGGTATGCCACTACGTCGCGGCACTCGTCCGCGGTGCATGCGGGTGGCGGCATCAGGGACTTCGGCTCCTTCGTCGTTTCGGCGATCTGCGCTCCGGATAGCAGATGGAACCGGCCGGCGAGATCCTGCAATTGCAGGTTGTAGCGGCTCTGGTTTCGCGCGAATCCACGGAGCGAGCGGCCGTCGTTCAAACGTACGCGGACTGTGTCATAACCCGGCTTGATCTTGGCGGACGGCGAGCGCACGGATTCGCCAATCTCGTCCGCCGTCAGCTCCAGGCCGAGCGTAGAAAGATCCGGGCCGACCGGTTTGCCGCGGCCTAACGCCATGTGGCAGCCGGCGCAGCCGCCCTTGCCGAAAAAGAAGCGCTCGCCGGCCGCGCGGTCGCCGGGGACGCGGGCCTCGGCCGCGGGTGCGCTCAGGGAGCGGACGTAGGCGGTCAGGGCGTCCAACTCCGCGGTGGGCAGATCGAAGGCCGGCATTCCTTCGTCAGGAATGCCGTTGCGGATCAGGCCGCGAAGCTGGTCCACAGAACGTGCGCGCACGCGCCGGCTGTTGGCGAGACTGGGGCCGCGCTCCGTTCCGCGGCCGTCGGGGCCGTGGCAGACCGTGCACCTCGCAGCGAACGCCTGCCGGCCATCCTGGGCGAAGGCCGCCCCTGCAGCGAGGATCGGGATCAAACAAACTGTCTGCCTCATGTTCTTGTGATTCTATAGGATGGTAGACTGTGGCGACATGCGAATCCGGTTCTTTTTGTTTTGGCTTCCGGTTGCGCTTCCGTTGACCTGCGCGCTGAGGGCCGAGGACTGGCCGGAGTGGCGCGGGAAAGGCCGCCTGGGCATCTGGACCGAGACCGGAATTCTGGAGAGCTTTCCCAAAGGCGGGCTCAAGGAAAGCTGGCGGCGTCCGATTGCGCGAGGGTACGCCGGACCGGCGGTGGCGGCGGGCCGCGTCTTCGTCACCGAGTTCGCGCCGGCCAAGGGATCGAAGGGCGTGGAGCGTGTCCGCTGCCTGGCGGAGCAGACCGGCAAGGAGCTGTGGTCGCACGAGTGGGACGTGGACTACGCGGGCCTCCATTACGACCTGGGACCCAGGGCCACGCCGACGGTGGACGGCGACCGCGTCTACGTACTGGGCGCGATGGGGATGCTACGCTGTCTTCGGACTTCGGATGGCGGGCTGATCTGGAAGAAAGATTACCTGGCCGATTACCAGACGCAGCTTCCCACGTGGGGAATCGTCGGCGCGCCGCTGGTGGACGGGAATCAACTGATCTGCCTGGTGGGCGGCGCGGCGAACGCCAAAGTGGTCTCCTTCGACAAGATGACCGGCAAGGAGCTCTGGCGGGCGCTGAAGTCGGACTCCGAGCCGGGATACGCTCCGCCGATTCTGTTCGACGCCGGCGGCACGCGGCAGTTGATCGTCTGGCATCCGCGGGCGGTAAGCGCACTGAACCCGGCAACCGGACAAGTTTACTGGGAGCAGCCGTTCGACGTGCGGATGGGGCTTTCGGTGGCAACACCGGTGTTGAGCGAGCACGGCCTGCTGGTTTCGTCCTTCTATAACGGGTCGCGGATGTACCGGATGAATCCGCGCAAACCCGAGGCGGAGCTGATCTGGAAAGGCATGAGCGACAGCGAAACGCAGACCGACGGGCTGCACTCCCTGGTGACGACGCCGGTGGTGGCCGGAGACTACGTGTACGGGATCGACAGCTACGGGCAGTCCCGCTGCCTGGATGCGCGCACGGGCCAGCGGGTGTGGGAGTCGCTGGACGTCACCGGTGAAAAGGCGCGCTGGGCTTCGGCTCAGATCGTCCGGCAGGGAGACCGCTACTTCATCAATAACGATCGGGGCGATTTGATTATCGCCAGCCTTTCGCCGGCGGGCTACCGTGAGATCGACCGCGTTCACCTGATGAAGCCAACCAGCCCAGCCACCAACCGCCGGGAAGCGGGTGCGGTGCATTGGACGCATCCGGCGTACGCGAACCGGCATATGATCATCCGCAACGACGAGGAGATTGTGCGGTACTCGCTGGAGGCGGCGCGACGCTGAAGCGATGCCGGTTGCGCTCGATCCGCTTCTGCCGCGGCCCGACGTGAGGGGCCGGCACGAAACCCTCATCCACGTGCCCGCGGAGCGGTATTCGAGGTCGCGTACAACTTCGACGTGCAGTCGATCCGGATGGTCCGCGCGATTTTCCGGTTGCGGGCCTGGATCCTCGGCGGAAAGTCGCCGGCCGGGGGGCTAGCCCGGCGGGCTTGTCGTTGGAGTGATGTCGATGGGCTGGGATGCCTGCTGGAAGAGCCCGGACACTATCGGCCGTCCCGCCGGAGCAGTTTGCAGCCTATTCCGAGCCGAACCGGGTGAAGATTGCCTCGTCGCTGGAAGCACTGGCGATGGGACCCGGAGCTGACTCGGTTCGCCACGGAGACCCGGGCGGCGGCGACCGACGCGGCGCACGTTTCCGGAGATACTGGCGTATGTTCGGCATCGGCATCATAGCCATCAGGAAGCTACTTCTCCCGGCGGTTCGGTGCGGGAGGCTGAGGACAGCGCCGGACACGCTCAAGCCGTAGTGTGAGACCTGTCCTGACTACTGCCCAAGCAGCCGCCTGTTGTGGGCGGTCGCCGGGCTGTGTTCTGATGACTGGAAACGGCCATGGCGCGAAAGACCATCACCGCGGTTTTGACGACCTTCGATCGCGAAGAGGAAGTACGGCGAGTGGAAAAGCATCTCCGTTCGACGGGGCTGTTCGCCGACGTCCTGGTCTGGAGGAACACGCGCCACCAGAACCGGATGGTATACGGGCGCTATCTGGCGGCGGCGCAGGCCCGGACGCCGCTCATTTACACGCAGGACGACGACTGCCTGGTCGATAACATTGGGGAACTCATTGCGGCCTTCGACGGCAAACATCTGGTCAGCGCAATGAAGCCGGACGCGATTGCGCGCTACGAAGAGCAGCGAAGGCGGCGCGCGCAAGTCACACTTCTGGGATGGGGATCGGTGTTCCGCCGGGAGTGGATCGGCGTGCTGAACCGCTACGTCGTGCGGCACGGCGTCGACGAGCTTCTGCTGCGGGAAGCGGACCGCGTGTTTACGCTTCTGCTCGACCGTCCGCATCACGTGGTGCCGGCCAGGATACAGGAGTTCACCTGCGCCCGCGATCCGCGCGCGCTGTCGATGCAAAAGAGCCATTGGGAGCACTATCGCGTTGCGGTGGAACGCGCCACGGCGATTCTGAAGGTGGGTCAGGCTTTAGCCTGCCACTAGAGTCCCCGCGCAACACGCTACCAGTGGAAGCCGATGCGGCTGCCATAGGTGCGGTAGAAGCCGTTGGTCCCGGCGATTTTGTTGAAGCGGCCGTCGAAGCCCAGCGAGAAGTTGCGGTGCAGGCGGAACTCAAAGCCGAGCGCGCTGTGGACCCCGAGGTCGAAATTGCCGTGCCCGCCGGGCAGGCCGCGGGCTTCAAGCTCCGGCGACTGCGAAATCTGACCCGCCACCAGCGGGCCGCCGAAGGGCGCCCGCCCTCCGAAAATCTGCCCGACCGCAGCGAGGATCTCAGGCGGCAGCGTGGCATCCGGCCGCACTCCGAAGGACGCCGGCGTCCCGCGCACGGGGTTCTGGCTATGAATCGTCACGTAAGTGCCGAAGCCGAGCGTGGCGTAAGGCCGCAGGCGAAAGCGGTCGAGCGAGGTGTGTGTGTACTTGATGGAGAACGGCACCACCTGGAGCAGGCGCAGCCGGGTAAGCGTGGAGTTGGTGACGGGGAACGGCGCCGGGCCGGTGCCGCTGACCGCGGCCACGACGTTGGCCAGGCCCCCGTTCGGATTCAGCGTATTCAACACCGTCAGATTCGCTACCTGCGCTACGTTCGACGTGGTGTTGAAGGTGGTGTTCGACTGCGTCACTCCAATGACGATTTCGTAGCCGAACTTGCCTCTCAGTGCGCGGCTCTCGAACATAGGCAGGTCGATGAAGCCGCCCGTGTAACTGCCGCTGCCGAGCTTGAACGGACTGCCCGATCCGGAGAGCAGCAGTCCGACTTGGGCGCCGATCTTGCCGACGTCCGGCACCAGCTCGGGTGGCGTCTCATATTTCGCCGGAGGAGTCTTGGCGAGAGATTTCGCCAGCCTGTCGTCGCGTTCGGCGGCCGGCGCGCGGTCCGGCTCGGGTAGTGAGGGCGCCAGCGGCTCTTTCAGCCCGGCCATCTGGCCGAGCATCCGCTCAAGCTGCGCGACGCGCTCTTCCAGGCGCGCAATTTTCTTATCGCAATCGTCGTGAGAATCCGCGGCGGGCGCGAGATTCGGTCCCGCCGCCAGAACCAGTACCGCAAACCAAGCCCGCCGCATCGCTACACCTTCGGCTTGGGCGGAGGCAGCTCTCGGGCTTCGCAGACCGATTGGAAGCCCTGGCGCGCGTGGCTGCCGTCGCAAAAAGGCTTATTGGCCGAGTGGCCGCAGCGGCACAGCGAAATCACCGTCCGCCCGGCCAGGCCGAATTCCTTGCCGGCGGCATCGGAGATCGTAAACTCGCCCTCCAGTCGCAGAGGGCCGTTATTATTGACAAGAACCTTGGTTGCCATCCTCCAATTCTAGCGGAGGGAAGCCAATGGAGCCACGAATCGGCGCGATAATTTCACTTGAGTCTTGGGATTGAAGAAGCGGGCGGGGCGCAACCGGCGTGAACATTTTCGCGATTCCGGCGCAATAAGGCTAGAGACTAAAGTGGGCAGACGGAAACGTCTCCCCACCTAAGCCTGGAAACCGGGAAACTACCCGCTCATCGAAGCGAGAAACTCGCCGTTGGATCGGGTCTTGCTGAGCTTGTCTAGCAGCAGTTCCATCGTCTCCACCGGCGAAAGCGGGTTCAGCACCTTGCGCAGTATCCAGACGCGGTTCAGCTCTTCCTTGGGCAGCAGCAGCTCTTCCTTGCGCGTGCCGCTCTTGTTGATGTCGATCGCCGGAAACACGCGCTTGTCCACCAGCTTCCGCTCGAGGTGGATTTCCATGTTGCCGGTGCCTTTAAATTCCTCGAAGATGACGTCGTCCATGCGGCTTCCGGTGTCGATCAGCGCCGTGGCGATGATGGTCAGCGATCCACCTTCCTCGATGTTGCGCGCCGCGCCGAAGAACCGCTTCGGGCGCTGCAAGGCGTTGGAATCGACGCCGCCCGACAACACTTTGCCCGAGGGCGGGACGATGGTGTTGTAGGCGCGCGCAAGGCGGGTGATCGAGTCCAGCAGGATCACCACGTCCTTCTTGTGCTCCACCAGCCGCTTGGCTTTTTCGATCACCATCTCGGCGACTTGCACGTGGCGGGTGGCCGGCTCGTCAAAGGTCGAGGCGATCACTTCGCCGCGCACGGAGCGCTGCATGTCGGTGACTTCTTCCGGCCGCTCGTCGATCAGCAGCACAATGAGCGTCACTTCCGGATGGTTGGTGGTGATGGAGTTGGCGATCGACTGCAGCAGCATCGTCTTGCCGGTGCGCGGCGGGGAGACGATGAGCCCGCGCTGGCCGCGGCCGATGGGCGTCAGCAGGTCCATGACACGGCCCGAGTAATTGTCGCGCGCGGTTTCCAGCTTCAGGCGCGAGTTCGGGTAGAGCGGCGTCAGGTTGTCGAAGAAGATCTTGTTGCGCGCTTCCTCGGGCGGCTCGAAATTGATCGCGTCCACCTTGATGAGGGCGAAGTAGCGCTCGCCTTCCTTAGGCGGGCGGATCTGGCCGGACACGGTGTCGCCCGTGCGCAGGTCGAAGCGGCGGATCTGCGACGGCGACACGTAGACGTCGTCGGGACCCGGGAGGTAGTTGTATTCGGGCGCGCGGAGGAAGCCGAAACCGTCGGGGAGGCACTCCAGCACGCCTTCGGAGAAGATCAGGCCGCTCTTTTCGGCCTGCTTTCGCAGAATCTCGAAGATCAGGTCCTGCTTGCGCATACCGGCGGCGCCGGCGATGCCCAGATCCTTGCCCACCTGGTTGAGCTTCTGGATGGACATGTCCTTCAGTTCGACCAGGTCGAGCGTGGGAGGACCGTTCTTGCCGGCAGCCTGCGCCTGGGCCTGTTTGCGGGCCTGGATTTTGGCGTCGGTTGGCGACATCGGCTCGGGGGGTTTGGCGGCTTCGGCGGGCGGGGCGGCTTCGGCGGGTTTTGCGGCTTCGTCCGGCGGAGCGGCGTCTGCAGGCTTGGCTTCCACCAGCTTGGCCTCGGCTGGCCTAGGGTCCGCGGCCTTAACTTCCGCGGCCTTGACCGGCTTGGTTTCGGCAGGCTTGTCAGTGGACTTTCCGTCCTTCGACTCGCCGGCCTTTGTGTCTTTCACTTCGGCGGACTTGGCCTCTTTCGGCTCAGCCGCCTTAGCTTCTTTCGTGGCTTCGTTCTTGTCAGCCGGCTTTGCGCCGGCTTCCGCGGACTTGGTTTCCGCGGCTTTTGTTTCGTTGGGCTTTTCAGCCGTCTTTTCCATGGCTTTCACTGCGGTCTTTGCGACCGTTCTCTCCTGTTGAGGCGGGATTGGGATCAGGCTCCCGGCTGCTGTGCCGCCGGCGGCGTGCTCCTTGCTGCTGTAATCTTCTGCCAGACTTCCTTCACTCCCCGGCCGGTTTCAGCCGAGAACAACACCGGTTCGACGCCTTCCTTTCGAAAAGCCGCCATTCCGGCGCTGCGTTCCGATTGGTTCTTCCACTTGTCCGTTTTGGTGGCCACCACCGCGTACGGACGCCCGTACATTTCCAGCCAGCGCCTCAGATCGAGATCCATCTCCATCCATCCGCGCCGGGCATCGAGAATCAGCACGCAAAACTGCAGCGTGCCTCGCTCGGTTAAATAACTGTCAATGAGCTTTTTCCAGTCCTGAGTCTGCTGTCTGGAGACCCTGGCGTAACCGTAACCGGGCAGGTCGACAAAATACATGCCCCCATCGATGCGATAAAAATTCAACGTCTGCGTACAACCAGGCTTACTACTGGTAAAGGCCAGCCCTTTTGTCCCCAAAAGAGTATTGATCAGGCTGGACTTGCCGACGTTGCTCCTCCCCAGAAATGCAATCTCGGGCAAGCCGTCGCCCGGAAAACTTTCTGGCGCGACCGCACTCAGTACGAATTCAGCTTTCAAGGGCATCGGGCGGGCAGCGGGGCCGCCCCCATTAGTGCGTGACTTCTTCTTCGGCCACCGGCGTCAAATCCACAGTTGGTCCGGCGGGGGTCAGCAACTCCTCGATCGGCCGCTCCAATGCCAGCTTCAACACCTCGTCCATCGATTCAACGAAGTGGAGCTTCATATCGTTACGGATGTTCTCCGGGATATCCGGAAGGTCCTTCTCGTTGTCCTTCGGCAGTATTGCTTCAAAGATACCATGCCGGTGGGCAGCCAGAAGCTTCTCCTTCAGGCCGCCGATCGGCAGCACCCTGCCCCGCAGCGTGATCTCACCTGTCATGGCGATGTCGGCCCGCACGGGGATCTTGGTCAATGCGCTTACGATGGTGGTCGCGATGGTGATGCCCGCCGACGGGCCGTCCTTGGGGATCGCCCCTTCCGGCACGTGCAGGTGAACGTCCACGCTGCGGTAGAAATCGCGCGCCAGCCCAAGGTGTTGCGCACGCGACCGGATATAGCTCATCGCCGCCTGCGCCGACTCTTGCATCACATCGCCCAGCTTGCCCGTGATGGTGAGCTTTCCGCGGCCTTCCATCAGGGTCGCTTCGGTGGTCAGAATCTGGCCGCCCACTTCGGTCCAGGCCAGGCCCACCGCCCCGCCGATCTCATTCTTCTTCTCCACCTGAAGATCGCGGAACTTCGACGGCCCCAGCAAGTCGGAGAGGTTCGCTCCGGTCACCACCAGCCGGCTGAACTTTTTGTCCTTGTCTTTCTCAGTTTCTGAGTTGACTACCTTGCGGCTGATCTTGCGACAGACGTTGCCGATTTCCCTCTCCAGGTTGCG
>JACXTT010005298.1_pt1 | contig 18781 bp, 15 predicted proteins | sample 9270951 | NCBI WGS metagenome assembly JACXTT01 (sample SAMN15532306, study PRJNA645909) | rock metagenome | isolation source: weathered quartz diorite | place: Puerto Rico | collected 2017-06-21 | reverse complement strand
CTCGCGGAAGGAAATGCGGCAGGAAGTCACGGCGACCACCAACAAGATCGAGTCGTACCACGCCTTCACCAAATGGCTCGACTTCGGCGGCGACGTCATTACCGAGAACGATCTGAACGTCCTTCCAATTGCGGATGCGCGGCATCAGCTGGATGCCGTTCAGGTAGGTGAAGGCAAAGACGGCCTCGGATTGGCCGTGTGTATCCGAATAGACGGTGTCGGCCTGGACGCTCAAGCCGGCCTTCAGCAAGCCCTCGATGACGTAGATGGCCTCCAGCACGCCTGGCGGTATGAAGTGGCGGAACACCGCGATGTAGTTGTCGGCCACATGCCGGTAGGCCACGGCGCCCATGCGCCGGTAGCGGAAATGCATGCCGACCAGAAGATTCTGTTCGTAGAAGTCGTACTGGGTGCCGTCGGCGGCCACCTTCTTGCCTTCGCCCCACAGCTTCGGCAAATCGAGGCGCAGATACAGCTCGGTCAGATCGCGGCAGGCATTGTCCAACTGCTCCAGGCCCATGTGGCGCTGGTTCACGTACGATAGCTGATGCGGCGTCACGCCGTTCGACAAGTGCCGCGCCGCCTGGTTGGGGCAGAGGTTGCAACCCATCGCGAACACAGTGAGTAGATAGCGCTCGCGCGCGTTGCGCAGCTTCGGATCGTCGCCCGACTGTGGCCCGAAATTGCGCGTGAACCCCGTCCAGTGTTCGATGTTGGCGAGGATATCCAGCAGGTTGCGTGGCACGAGCCGGCTGTCGATGGCGGCTTGCAAGGCGATGGCCGACGGCGGGACTTCGCGCGCCTCGACGCGCTTGAGCGTCGGCTCGCCGCTCGGGCTGATCGTCACGTCGCCGGCATGCTGCGGGAATTCGCTGTCGACCTGTTCGGCCGTCTGGGTCAGCAGCTGCTTGAGGTCGTCGACGAAGCCCTGCGCATCGGACGCCAGGCCGATCCGGTCGCAATACTCCTGCAACAATGCCTGGCATTCCTGCCACGGCATCAATTGCTGGCGAAGGTCGGCAAAGTTACCCGATCCTTCGATGCAGACGTCGCCGCAGCGCAGATCGCCAGCGAGATGGGAAAACACGCACACTTCCAGGGAGCGCCGGTTCGTCGGATTGCCCAGGCCGGGCGAACGGCGCACCAGCTTTCGCCAGCGCTCGGACGCGAACGACAGGTCCACCTCGTCGGCGAGCCATTCGTTCTTGCGGTGCTCGTTCTGGAGCACGACGTCCAACGCCTTGAGCAGTCGGCGGTCTTCGGTCGCCGCGACAAAACGCAGCTCCTTCGCCATCTGGAACATCGCCGCACGCCATGATTTGAAAGGCTTCCACAGCAAAGGCAAGTGATTGCCGTCGCTCCAGACGCGGATCGCTTCGCAATCGGCCTGCAGCTTGTCCAGATCGCCATGCGGCGCCAGCAGCTCGCGCACGCGCTGCCCGGTATGGGCGTCGTCCAGGCCTTCGGCCAGAATGCCGATGACTAGCTCGAGCGCGGCGACCAGCTCTTCACTCAATTCTCGCTGGCGCGCCTGGATGATATTGAGTTCTTCCTTGGCGCTCTTGTGGATCGCCCCCATGCGGCGGATGAACATTTCCGCGATGTCGTCGCGTGCGCCGATGCGCATCTGACGCACCAAAGCCAGGATCAGCGCGTGCCGCTTGGCCGCCCCGACGTCCTTTATGTCACCGGCGTCGAGGGCCGAGGCCATATCGGCCATGTGTTTCAATTTGGTGGCCGGCACACCGTCGAGCAGCGTGTCGCTGTCCGGCAGCGATTCGAGCCACTCCAACTGGTCCAGCACCAGGTCGAGGTGCTTGCGCGACCCCTTTTTCGCGGATCGCTTGAGTTGGTGATAGAGCGAGCGCCGCGCCGGCAACTCGGTGTCCAGCAATTGATCGAGCCATTCGCGTTGGCCGGCGGACAGGCGCTGCGCGATGTGGCGGTGCAGCGCCGATTCGGCCGCGGCGTGGGCCTGCTCCGCGATCTCGTCGAGCGTACCGAAGGCGGGCAGCTCGTAGCCCAGCCGAACCAGTTCCTCGATCGTGATGTTGATGATGTCCACGCGCGTGTCCACCACGCTGGCCGCCTCCTCGGCGAGCCGGATCGCCAGGAGGCGCGTCTGGGCATCGGTGTACGGCTTGATGCCCAACAACGTGCGGATCGCCTTGTGATGCCGATAACGCGCGGTAGGCGCGGCGGGATAGGTGATCTGCTGGACCGGCTGCAGGCCCAGGCTGGCCGACACATGTTCGACGACTGCGGCGGGAATCGCTCCCACGGCCGGGAAGTGGCGCAGGAGCTGAAAGCACTTCAGGTTGACCAAGAGCGCGAGGCGCCGCTCAGGGGTGCGGGCGAAGCCTTGCGCCCACTCGATTTCCTCCGGCCGCGGGGTGAACGAGGTTTGCAGATCCTTGAGCGTGAGCGTACGCGGAAAACGCGGATGGGCAGTGCGTTCGATGCTGGCCATGCAAGGGGCTCCCCAACATGCGTTCTTGTTCGCTACGCTACGGCGCTTTGCGCGAATGCGCGAATGCGCGGCTCTCTCGCGCGCAAGGGCGCCAGCATATTCTGCCGCGGCTCGAATGCCAAGCCTGCCGCGTGGCCATTACGTTGAGTTGGGGCCTGGCAGCGCCGATTCGATCCGGCGTCGCGCAAACGGATCGGCCGCTTCGACATAGCGCATGGCCGAATGGACGTCTTTCCAGCCGACATATTCCATCAAGGTTTTGAGATCCCAACCGTTGGACGTCGCCCAATTGGCGAACCCGCGCCGCAGCGAATGGCCGCTATACAGGTCGGCCGAGGCAATACCGGCGTGCGTCAGGAGCGAGCGCAGCAGCGGCACCAGGCTGTCGGCATGCAGCCCGGCCTCGCCGACATGGCCCCAGCGATCAATCGCGCGAAACACCGGTCCGGACGTCAGCCGCGCCGCTTCCACCCAGGCGGCATAGGCTTCGACCGGGCACAGACGCGACAGCGCCGGCGCCTTGAAGGTGGTGCCCTGGTATTGACGGTCGCCTTTCGTCTGCGGGAAATAGCAGGTCATGCCTTCCCCGGGCGCGATGGCGACATGCTCGACCCGCAGGCGCGTCAACTCGTCGCCACGGAAGCCGCGCCAGAAGCCGAGCAGCAGCAGCGCCTTGTCGCGCCGGTGGCGCAACTCGGCGCCGCGGTCGCGCTCGGCAAGCGCCGTCTCGCCGGCGGCATCGAGCCAGCGCACGACCTGGTCCAGCTGCGCGAGCTGCAGCGGTTTGGCGCGCTTTTCCTGCGCGGGGTGCAGCGCCTGAATGCCGCGGAACACCTTGCGCACCACCGGCGCCTTGGTGGGGTCGGGGAAGCCCTGGTCGAGATGCCATTGCGCCAGGGCGGCCAGGCGCTGCCGCAGCGTGTTGACCGACAGCGTCTCGGCATGGTCGGCCAGGTAGCGCGCGATGCTGTCGGCGGTCGCCGGCAGAAAGCCGCCCCAGCCGACCTCGAAGTGCCGCACCGCCGACTGGTAGCTTTGCCGCGTGTTGTCGCGCGTGGCGGCGCGCAGGTACTGGTCGAGCTTGCTCATCGGGGCTCCTGTCGCTGGGCGAAGGCCGTATTACGGATCAAAGCGGCCAACGCCGGCTGAATTTGCGCATGATACCGGATAACGCCGCCTTATCCGGTGTGAATTTCCTCCTAAATCGTCATTGCCAGGCACGGCATTTTGCTATGTAATTACGTGGTATGTAATCCATTACGATATATCGAGGACGCCCGATGGCCCGCACCGGACTCTACAAATCCGAAGTGAAAAAGGCGCGCGACGCGCTCATCGCGCAAGGCAAGCACCCGTCGGTCGACGCCGTGCGCATCGCGCTCGGCAATACCGGCTCGAAGACGACCATCCACAAGTACCTGCGGGAACTCGATACCGAGGACGGCGGCGCCGCCGGCCGCAAGGCGTCGATCAGCGAGGCGCTGCAGGATCTGGTGGAGCGGCTGGCCGCGCAATTGCAGGAGGAAGCCAACGCGGGGATCGATGCCGCGCGCGCCGAGCACGCGGAACAGGAACGCCGGCACACGGAGCATCTGGCCGCCGTGCACCGCGACGCCGAGAAATTGGGCGGGCACGTGCAGCGCGTCGAGACGGCCCTGCAGCAGGAGCGAGACGCGCACGGCCGCGCCCGCGAGACGCTGCAGCAAGAAACGATCGCGCGCCACACGGCCGAGCAGCAAGTCGCCGACCTCAAGGAGCGGCTGGCCGAGAACGAAGCCCACCGGCGCTCCCTCGAGGAAAAACACCAGCACGCGCGCGAAGCCCTCGAGCACTACCGCCAGGCGGTCAAGGACCAGCGCGACCAGGACCAACGCCGGCACGAGCAGCAACTCCAGCAACTGCAGGCCGAATTACGCCAGACGCAGCAAACCATCGTCGTCAAGCAGGAAGAAGTCACCCGCCTGAACCAGGAGGGCGCGCGCCTGGTGGCCGAACTGGCCCATACGCGCCAGGCGCTTCAGCAGGCTCAAGAATTCAGTCGACGCCAGACGCAAAAGCTCGAAGCGCTGCAGCCGATCGAGCAGCGCAACGGCGTGCTGGCGGCGCAGCTCGCCGACAAGGATGACCACGCCCAGGCGCTGCAGGAACAATTGGCGGCAGCGTTGGCACAAGCTGGCAGCCTGTCGACGCAGGTGCGCGAGCTTGAACTGGCCTTCACGCAGTCACAGGCCAAATGCGAGGCGCAGCAAGGCATCGTGGCCGAGTTGCGCACCTATCTCGTGGCCAGCGGGCAACCGACATAAAGCCGCCGTTCTTTATTACTGATGGGCTTATGTGTCATTTCCGGCTTTATCCCGGAATGAATCCCTCAACGGTGGCCCGTGCAGGGGCCATGAGCAAAGGCTTAAGTCGGTTGGCTGTTCCGTTGCTCCCCGGACCCCAGATCGGTGGTTGGACGTTGCTAGTGAAAAGCAAAAGCATTCGCGCGAGCATCGTGCAGCGCGTGATGTTCGCCTCCATGCATGGCAATGTATTCCGCAAAGCGTTCGGCATCGATCTTCAGGAACACATTTTCGTGCTTCCACCCGCGTGGCAGCGGTCCACCGAGCAAGTGTGTAACAAGCTCCCAATCGCAATTGGAGTCATAGCAGAGCACAGGCTTGGGCTTGAGTGGCACGGTCAATAGCCAGGCCCGTAGTTCGTCGCGCAATTGTGTGAACGGCATCGATCGGCCTGGGAATTGACCGAGTTGAGGCAGTACAACGTCGCGCACGAAATCATTGCAGAGTGGAAGTTCAAAGTCCGAGCACTCGCCGTAGAACTCGTGCCCGTCCTCGCTCACAATCGCCACGCTGATGAGCTGGCTGGCCTTGAAGTCAGTGAACTCGGTATCGATGAAGTAGCGCATCTTCCACGGACTGCGTGGGCCTCTGCTCATCATTCTGCTTTGCCGTAAATCCAGTTCATCGAAGGGCATTCTCAGCTCTCCTTATCCAGCTGATTTAACCGATGATTCAGTGCGATCTTGTCGCCGCCGGCCGGAGCAATATTGCCCTCCCTCCAGTCCGCATCGAGACGTGGCCGTGCCGCACACTGGCTGCAAACAGTAGCTCGGCCAGTTCTCGCGGATCGCGCTCATCAAGCGTCGCCCCAGTGGGAAGCACTGTAGCGGTCGACAGATCGCGAACTGGGTCATAGATGACCTGTGCCTGAATCATGACGCATCCTCTAAATCGCGCGAAACCCCCTCATCTGGTGGGGCATCGCGTGCAGTAGATTCGCTCAGCATGAGCCAGCCACCATCCCGTTCCGTGGTAGACACCCAGACTCCCATAGTTGGAGGGCTTCCGCGGTTACCGATAATCACCATCAGGTACCGCGACCGATCGCCCTGGAACGCCTCCAAGTATTCCAGCGTCGTCTCGCGGTCCAAAGAAGAAGGAGCTGGCGACGGCTCTGGGTGGGTATGCCACAAGCCCACAGCGTGCCTGCCTCGAGCAAATTCCGCCTGGCGATTCATATCGGCAGCTGCAGTATCGGGGTTCCAGGCACACCGCCTGCGGTGGTCGCGCGGATTAGGTCCTGCCGCCGAACTGATGATGAGGCCTGCCGCATCTGGCGCGGCGCTGAAGATTTCGCCCCCCGCCTCCTTCTGCCATGACCGGCGCTGGGCATGAGCATACATGTGCGCGAGCACCGGCTCGGTGAACAGGATGTAGCGTGTGGAGTCTGGGTAAAAGAAAATCCGGATCATGGGAAGGGGCGGGCTAGGATGAGACCATCATGTGGCGCTGCCGAAACTGCCCAGTCCCGAAGTACCAAGCCTAGCCTGTGCTTGTTCAGAAAACGTTGACCCCGGACCCAGCTTAGCACCCTAGGCGTTGCTGCGCCGTCGATCAGATCTAGAGCGTTCTCGGCGACAAGGGCGACAGCGTGAGCTGCGGCAGCCGCCGTATAGCTTTGGAACTGGCTGCTGCAACCAGGCTCTCGGCGGATCACGTCGTCAGGCCAAGTTACTGCTTCGAGCTCTTTCAGAAGATCTACATTCCCCTGAATCCATGGCGTCTCTACTGGCAGAAGGCACACATGGGCAGCCGCGACATACGGCTCCATCCATCCAATCAGCAATGGACAGGGATGCTGTAGCCTGGCCTGGTCGATGTGCCAGCGCACGTCCGGCTCGCCGGTAAGATCAAGCACGAAATCAACTCCGCAGAGCGAATATTTTTTGAGCCAGCGCTCGGCGGTCATGGTGTGCGGGGTAACGATCGTGGCTGGGTACCCGAAATTGATGCGCCGGGCAGCGGCTTCAGCCTTGCTTTTGCCAATCGATTCCGCCCCCAGCAGGTGCCGACCGATGTTTGCCGACGAAAGATCATCGGCATCCACGACTGTAATGAAGCCGACCCCAGCCTTGGCAAGATGATCGATCACCGGACTGCCCAAGGCGCCAGCCCCAAAAACCAGGACGTGTTTGCCCTGGCGGTCCGCTACTTCAGGATACTGGTCACGTCCTACAGTCCAGGCCGGGTCGAGGCGAGCTGCGTTGAGCGGTAAGGGCCTGCTTAGAGAGGGGTAGGTTTTCCTGCGCCTCCCGTCATCCACGACGGTAGGTGGGCCGCCCGGGAGTAGGTAGGCGAAGGCGGTTTCGGAGTTGCGCAGCAGAACAACCCGATGCATGCCGCGACCACGCCTGCTGGTGACGGAACAAAACGTATCGTACTCGGCGGGATCAAGGCGTCCGCCGAGGATCAGGTCCAGGTCAGTTGCCGTGCGTGGCCAAGTACTGGGAGCGAGCGTGTGCGAAATGGGGATATCTGCGACCAGCACTCCTATGCGCTGGCTGGCCCCCCCGCCCATGGACTGGATCAGCCGATTAGTGATGGGTAACTGCTCATCGGCCGCGATGATGATCCGACTGGGAATCAGGAGCATGCCCTGCCTGACCATGGCTCTGGCAGGGCATGGATCAACAGTCCAGACGCCCCGAACCGGATCGCTATGGGCGCGAGCGCGTGCCACCTCGATAACCCAGTAGTTGAGAGCTTCGGCGGCGAAGTCACTGTCCAGTGCGCCACTCAGCCAAGGCTTCAGGAATTGTTCGTGGTACGCCTGCAGTAGTAGCAGAACCCTATCCTCGGGGGAATGGCCCTGGCCGGGTCCCGGGTCCCCCTCGGTACATAGAACGCCGGCGTGATCGAGGTGGGGGACGCGCAGCACAGCGTCGGGGGAGAGAGCAATTTCGGCCCGTGCATGCTCGGGAAAGCCCTTCGGCAAGCGCAACTCGGCCCACGCAAATCCTCTGCCAGGAGGAAGCGAGGGCAAGCGCAGCCGATAGGCCATCGCGCTACCGTCACGGCCCAATGCTGGGGCCAGCAAGTCCGGGAAGTGCTTTTGGACAAGGGACAGGTCCAGGTTCACCGGGCTCACTCCGTGGCCTCACGCCAATCCGCGTCCCGGACGCGTGGGCGGCGGTGCGCTATATCCGATGGGTGACAAACCGCCACCGCCGGTCGTGGGCGCGGGTATTCCGAACGCTTCACGAACGCGCGTGGATATATCCTGAGGCTCCGTCGACGCCAGGATTGTCTCCAGATCCGCGGAAAGGGAGCGGCACCATGCAACAAATGCCCGGTGGCGCTCCCCTCCGTCCTGGCTCCACTTCTCGGCAAAATTCTCCCCCTCCACAGTGGGGTTATCGACCCGGTATTGACCCTCGAGCTTCAGGACAAGGTGGGGCATGAGGGAGGCGAGCTCGGAAAGCAATTCCACCGGATGGTCATAAGTGCGACCGAGGTCGGCGAGGCCTTCATAGCAGCTAGTCAACAAGGTCACGATGATGATTGATATCGGCTTGGCGTCGGCTGAGATGATGCCCCTTCGCACACACATATCGCGGTGACGCTTGAAAAGGCGAATGGCAACACGCAGGGTGTCGGTGATCTCCACGCTCTGATCGGGGACCGGTGCCACGTTGGCCGCTGCCTTGTGGAGTGATTCAGTCGCTATTGCGACTTGGCGAATCAGGTCCCGTTGGGCCGTGTCTTCAACCCACTGAGTCATGCCGGCTGGATTAGAGGTCTTCCAGCGTTCGGTCGGCGTGTCCACAACAGCGAGCGCCGTTGCTCGGTATTCCTGAGCGGTCCGGTACTTTGGAGCCATAGACTCCATTGCTGGCTGGGGAACGTTGCCCAGCGGCACGGATGGGGTGAACTCTAGATAGAACGGCTTATTGGGAAATGGAATGTTCCAGCAGCGCTTCTTTGCCTCGGCGTCGAGCTCCTTCAGGGCATCACCGACCGACTGAAAGAATTCCATCGGGTTCCGTGCGTCCACTCGCGAAATATCTACCTGGCAGACGGCATCAATGTCGAACTTTTCACCCCCGAATGGCGACCGGATGAGCGTTTTCGTGCTGGAGGAACCTTGGGGCAGGATGGAGATCGCGTCATTCGGCCAACAGAGTTTGGCAACCAAGAGCTGTGCCACTTCTTTGTAACTACTCTCGGCAGTTGCGACTTCCTCCGGGCGTACGGTAATGTGCAGGTTGGCTTCATTTAACGCCCTGGCCCAGGGGCTATAGGCGAGTAACAAGTCGGCCTCCGCGGAATCGGTTGCCATGCCTTTCCGCAAAGAGGAAATCGATTCCAGGGCTGCGGTGAGACGGGTGGGCCGTGTCTGCTCGGCTTGAAGGACCAGAGCGGCGCTCTTCGTGATTGTCATGGCGTTGGGCTCCTTATCGAAGGGAAATGGAGAAGGGCCGCTCGCCGTCGAGAGCCGACACGTCGTGGCCAGTGATGGAAAAAGCCGGCGCAAACGGGTATTCGCGGCCGGCGCGGTCGTAGATGATGTATTCAGGATGGTGGCCAGGCTGGAGCATCTGGCCGAAACTAAACACGGTGCTGGCCGAGCTCATGGCAATCAAATGAACCTTATGGGCTCGCATGACGTCCTGCACGTGGATAATCGTCTGGCGGGCTATCTGCATGAATTGGCCGAGATCGTCCGGGTGGGCGATGCTGTCAAAACGAGGGTTCGGTGTCGTGATGCGAAGCCAAGGTACACGCCCGGCGGCAATCTCCGCCTGCAGAATTGGTGGCATCGCTTCTTCGTCAATCGCCGCCGTGAGCTCGATGGTGATGAGGACTTCAGAAGCTCGAATCTCCGGTAAGGCACCCACGCAGAAAGCGCCTGCACGTTGGGGGGCAATATCTGGATTCCAAGCCCACGTGCGACGGGCCCTGTCGTACTGAAAGACCTGAATGGCCTGGGCCTCGCCCATGATGCGGCCGGCCAAAACCATGGTCGGAATATGGTGGAGCGGGAAGACGGCGAGGCTCTCGGTGGTGCCACTATTGGTGGAATTGAACCCGGTGACCAGTTGGCGGATGTCCCCTTCGTGTTCCCGCAGGTATTGGCCCCAGAACCCTGGAGTGTTACGATCATCGCGCTGAGTTTTGCGGCGCAAGTAGTGGATGACCACCGGTACCATGGCGCGACCGGTTGCCAAGATGGCGTCAATCAGCTCAGAGTCATGGAAGTAGGTCGGCACGTGCGCCAAATTGGCATGTAGCGTTACCGCCCGAGTGCGAGGAAATGCCAGAGAGTCCAGGTAGTTCCGCACCATGTCCCGGTGGGCACTGCGCATCTCGTACAGGGTCCCGGCTGGGTAATCATCTGGGGCAAACGAGTCAATTAGGCGGTGATGTGCGTCGCACATCAACATGATGTTCTCCGGGTCGTTTGCCAGGCGATGGGAGTCCACCTGAGTGCCTCGCGGCCCCAGAGGGTCAGATGCGACGATGTGAGCCAGATAACCCACCCGGGCGGTTTTGGTCCAGAGTGGGATCTCAGTAAGATCCTCACCGCATCCTTCAAACATGCACCGACCGCCGGCGTCGGCCCAGACCTTCTGAGCCGTCTTATCGGAAATAGCCGGCCCACGGCCAGCAGTCCTGCCCAGAAGGCCATCTCGCGCCGCGAGGAGGGCGTCCACGTCGGATCTCGACGGCACTGGAGAATAGATCCAGGTCGGATCGGCTACGTGAGCGTCCTGTAAGGTCTGCAGCGGTAGTTCGAGGCGCTGGAGTTGCTGTCGGGCAACTAATTTCTTTAGGCACACCTTCGCTTCGCCTTGCGGGTCTGCGGGATGCAAAGATCGGCCCGGTTCGGTGAGATCTACCACCTTGCACAGGAAACCCCCGTGGATATAGGCAACGAGGTGGCCAGCGGTCAAGCGGGCATCCAGCCAGGCAGCCAGATCCTGATCGGCAAGATTATCAATGGGGGAGGTGGCGCTGGACGCCGGCGCATGGTTGGCAGGGGCCATGGTGTTTGTTCTTCTTTTGACCGGCGTGACCGAGTTAGGAACGCTGCCTACTTGGGGGCAGGAGAGACCTTTTCAATAGTGCGGATGCAAACCTATAAAATTGCAATCGCAAATCGAACTCACCCCGTATCCGTAAGCAGAGGGAATTATCAAGTGGGTGCCCGCTATGTCACGGAATTGCTTAGCGGACGCTTCGCCGGAACCGGACATTGCCGGTCCACAACCGACAGAAGACAAGCTTTCTTAAGGACCAAATGAACGATTCACAGAGGCGGGCGGAGCTACGCCACTATCGAATGCTCAACTGGAGCAATGTCCTGGTTGACTGCCTTGATAGGAAATTCGAGGAAGAGATCGCGCGCGGTTTCGTAGCGGCCTTTCAGGAAAAATTGTATATCCGGCATGACCCGCAGCGCAGATCGGTATCGCTGTTCGCAGGAAAGCACCCGGTTGGGAATTCCCTCGTTGGAGCAGGAATCGCAGTCGAAGAGGGCGCAGCTTTGACGGTCTCGCAGGGGGTGGACGGGTCGGTTGCGTTTTTTTTGTATCCGTTCAAGTCGGAGTTAATGCACCGAGGGGAGGAGAAAATCATTTGGGGTATTTTCAATGGCCCCGACGACGTCCGGGAGCGAACAATCAGTAGGGCCATCTCCGATGCTGCTCGCTACTGGCGCGTTTCCAGCGCGCTTGACGGCGGCTCGCGATTCGATCGATTGTACGTAGGCTATCTGCTGCTGAAGGCACGACTATGCGAGGCGGCCGCCAAGCGAACCCGGCTGGCGAGGATGGCAAAAATCGGCGCGTGCTTTGTCGGGGCGATCAGCTTTTTGAGTGCTATTGCGACTTTAGCTGAAACATCTGTCCCCCGAATCTTGGGTCGGCTCCACCCGTCCACGAACCTCGGCATGCCCGTGATTACAGGCTGGTACACGTTTTGCCCAGAGGACAAAACCGGTGCCACTCCAAGACTGGTCGACCTGCTCTACGACATCCGGCAAAACGCGGGGAAGGTTGCGTTCTTTGACGTTCAGGTCGACGTCGCCTGCGTCATGGAAACGCCGTCAGATCCTGACGCTGCAATTTCAAGGGCTGTGGGAGATCGGTCGCTTTCTTACAGTTTCAGCCCCGGGAAGTTCACACAAGATGACGTTGATGCGTCACGCCCTACTGTAAAGCTGCATCACCTTATCCCTGACAACGGAACAGTTGTCACCGTCCTTGACGACAGCAGTGGCCGCAACGCACTTACCCGACTTTCCATCAACGGCGAAGGCGTTGACGACGAGTTATACGGGCCCTACCTGATCAAGGCAACCGGCGAAGACGCGGCCCTCACCCTTACCCTGACCGCGCCGATGCTGGACAGTACGATGCAGGACGCGGCTACGAACATTGCATCACGACGTCGAAAGGCACACGAGAATGACGCGCCGCCGAATGGGGTTCCACCGGCAATTCCTTTGAGCGAGGCCGACCTACGCAAATTCAAGGACTTGGCCTCATCGCATGCAGTGATTCCGGCGTCTGGCGTCGCGGCGATCAAGCCTCTCCAGCTTCCGCCTCTGCCGTCAATTCCGCCGATGCCTCTCCGAATCCCCCCACCCGACGTGGGAGCCCACAATTAGCCAGCGGGCAGTCGTTGAGGGGGCGCGGCTCCCTACGCTGAGCCTCCTCGAGCGACACCTCTGGTCAGGCCGCGCACTAGGTGTTGCGCGAGTTCGCCCCGGTTCTGTATTGTGAGTTGAATCAGATAATCCGTGGGCAACGCTCCACAACAGTGAATTGGCAAATGACAGATACCAGTCCGGGGCGCGTTTGAAATCCCGCAGCAGCCAGTTGTATCGAAGTGCTCGGTGTCGCCATGCGGCTCGCAGGCGGCTAGGCCACCTGCCAATCAACCACCACGCCAGCCCAACCACATGGTGCCGCTCGACAAGTCCACGGCCCTCGATAGGCACCCTCGTCGCTGCTGCATTTGGAGCTGCCTGCCCGGTTCTTGATGCGACGTATCTCGCCAATCTTCGGTTCTTCTCGTCGCCGGCCAACAGTTTGACCATCTGATGCAGCACTGCCAACTTGCCATAGTCGAACCGCCTCGAGGACGGTGCGCCGCGATCGATCATGCGCAACGCCTTTGTCCAAGACTCGAATGTACGTTCGCTCCACTTGTCGACAGTCGTGGTTTCCGACTGTCGATAGTCATAGCCGCACACCCAGCAACGGCAGAGCGGATCAGCACTCGCGATATTAGGGCGTCCCAACTCGATTCGATGGTAGGCAACCCCCTGCCCGCACTGCGGGCATCGGTCCAATAGCATGCAGTGATGTGTGGGGCAGTAGGTGTAGAATGCCACGCGCCAAGCTAGGCGGAAGTAGGGCTCGGCGTCTGCGGCCAAGCAACGCGGACAGAATTGCAGGCCATAACCGCGCCGTTTGCGGTGATACATCTTCAGCGACAGTACCCACTGCAACTGACCGGCCGCCTTCCAGCGCGTGAACAGTTTCCCTCCGTAGACCATCAAGGTGGTTTGCCAAGCGCGTCGTAATGGCGTCCCGGTTCGGGCACTCATGGTCTCGATCAGCCAGGCTGGAGCAAGCCGATCGATATCGCGGTTCCAGACTTGTCTATCGTTGCCGAACGCAAGCCTACAGAACGTCTGCACCTTCAGTCCGTTGGCGTGGGCCACGCGCACAAGCCAGGACGACAACAGTTCGCCGGGGTACGGGTGTGGATGTGCTGGCCACAACCGCTCGCTGTCCATATCAGATCGCCCGATCGATCTGTCGCTTGCGATCGGATGGCGAGACCCAGTCAATTTGGTCGAGGACTTTGCCGTTCACTCGCTCAATGCCCGATCCAACTGCATACGCAGCAGCTTTGGCGAGCACCCGAGACAATTCGCCGATATATCCCTCGCTCATCGAAAACAGTCGACTGGCAAGCGCGGTTTCGTGCAGGTTGGACGCTTCACGAAGCGGCAGCATGCGCTCGAAGCTGGCGAGGAGGCGCAGAAAATCGTTGTTGAACTCCCACCGTGGCAACAAGGCAGGTTCGAATCGGTTGGCTAGCTGCGCATCCGTCTGGAGCGCACGAAAGGCGTCGCGTGTGCCGGCGGCGACGATGGGAACTTGCAGCTCGTTGCCCAGGAATTTCAGCACGTTCAGGAATGCACGCTGCCGGTTCAGGTTACCGGCGAGGACGTGATGTATCTCGTCGACAACCAGCATCTTGAGGCCGACATAACGCAGCAGCTTGACGACTTGGAGTTGCTTCTTGTCGACGCGATCGTTCGGCTTATATGTTGCGAACAACAGTTCGAGGATTGCGTTGTAGAACCGCCCTTCGTCCGGCACCGGCGGCGCCTGGATGGACAGCACTGGCACGATCACCCCGTCTCCGCTGGGATTGTTGTCGGCCGGATACTGAGCGCAAAAGCGCTCGATCAACATAGTCTTACCGTTGTTAGTGTCGCCGACGATGAGCATGTTTGGCATGCGGTGCGACTTGGGATAGGACAGCAGGTCTTCAAGCTTCGCCAGCACCTCCTTGGCGCGCGGGTAGCCAATCCATCGTGGCGAACGGATGCGCTCGATGCGCGCCTCATCGTCTAGGTCGAGCAGTTTGGCGGTTGCCTCGGTCAAGTGATCGACGCTCATGCCATATCGTCCAGTTCGTCGAACGGTTGAATGTTCGGCAGATCCGCCCGTAGATCATTATCAGCCTCCACCACCGGTGGCGTATTACTGCTCTGCGGCTTCTGGGCCTCGAAAGCCAGCTTACGTCGTTGTTGGGCGCGCCGTGCTGCGGCTGTCTTCGCCTGCGCCGCACGCTCGATTTCACGCATGTGTTCGTAGGCTTCGAAGATGGCGCGCTCGTCGACATGCTGCCGGCCTTGCTCATCTAGCACTCTCTTTGCCTCACGCAATTCCCACACGCTGATGGGTGGGTGCGATGTATCCCGGTATGGAATCGCATAGTATTCGCCGAGCTCAGGGTCGTAGAACCAAATTGCGCTGATGTCGCGCGGATCGCGCCGAAACATGAACTTGCGCTTGTACTTCGGTTTCTGCGGGTCCGGTGCATTGATCCAGCGACGCAGCACGTCGCTGTAATAGTGGATCTCGTCGATCACGACGCCGTAATCCTGAACGGTCCGCTCCTCGAACGGCATCAGGTCGAGCCGCAATCGATCTTCGTCCTGGATCCGTGCCGGCAGGCCAACACCTGGCTGCCGATCGTCACCGAAGATGCCCCTGCGATACATCGCCATCGGTGGCATTCCGATGCCGGAGTGCATACGCAAGTGATAGACCTTGACGACGTAGGTGGTCAGCCACTCCTCGAACTCGGACAGCGTGAGCGCGGCCTTTCCAACGGAGTCATATTCGCCACGTTCTTTCACGTTGGAGAACGTGGTGCCCGGCAGGGTCTTGATCTCGGTCGAGAGCGTACCAAGTAGCCGCTCGATGTGTGCGCCGAAATGCGGCCTCGCGACCGGTCGCCATTCGATGTCGATACCGTATTGCCGACATGCGCGTTCCAGCATCTGGCCCCGGAACTCGCGCGCGTTGTCCATATGCAATTTACGCGGCAGGCCGAAGCATGGCCACGCCCCGTCGATGCCACGCTTGGCAAGCCACGAGTCCTTCGGAAGGATAGTGTGGGTAAGGCATAGCCCCGTGGATAAAGCGCCGGGTGGGTCAAAGGAAACGTAGAAGCCGGTCACCATGCGGCTGAACACGTCAATGGCCAGGGTTATCCACGGGCGCCCGATCGCACGTCGATGTACGTCGTCGACGAGGATGAGGTCGAGCTTGGTGTGATCGACCTGGACAACGGCGAGCGGTGCATCCGCGCCGGGGAAGCTGCCCTCAATGGGCGCGTACGCCTGTTCGGCCACCTTGCGACCTTGGCGCTTGGCCACCGTAAGTTCTGCCGGCAACGTCTTCAATCGATTGCGCACCGTGTTCGCGTGCGGCGGCTCGATACCGGCGGCAGTACAGCGGCGCCGAACCTCGTTGCAGATCCACTGTTTGGATTTCCTTTGCGTGGTCAGATACTCGGTCTTGATCACGTCTTCGATGATCGCCTCAATCTCGGCCTGGAGCTTAGTCGCACCTTTGTCCTTGCGTCGCTGCTTTGGGAGCAAGGCGGTCACGAGACCTGCGGACTCGTATGCTTTGAGCCACTTGTACAGGGTGTTTGCATGCAATCCGAATTCGGCAGCGCGTGCGACAACTTGGTCTCGCGTCCGTCCGCGCTGACCGAGCAGCGGCAGGATGATTGCCTGACGGCGTTCTGCTTCCGACCAGTCGGGTTCTGGCACCGACAGCAAGTCCGGTCGGAGTGCTTCGGCCAAGGGCTGAATGGCCTGCAAGTCGGCGAGCTTTGCGCGGACCACTTGCTTGGTTTCAAGGTCGCGCAGCAGCACTTCATCGAAGTCCACAGCTTGCGCGATGCGGTGCGGGCGGCCGAGGAACAACACCTCCTCTCCCGGGACAAGCGACATCGTAGCTGGGGTTCTCATGCTGGCCGGCTCCAGATAGGCGACGTCATGGTTAATTTCTCGTCTAGGTTCGCTCCGATTTGGCGCGTTCCCAGTAAGTACCACAGTGTCGGGATCAAAGCCGCGCGATGCCAATCATCTCGGCAACAGGCTGCCAGGAGATCGGCCGGTGTTGTATGACGCATGGTGGCCAGCTGATCGACAAGCAACGCCATGTGTCCCTCTTCAGAGGGCCCTCTCCGTACGAACGGCAATAGGAAGACGGCGTTGTCGAGGTATGGTGTGCGAATCTCGACCTCGGTAACGATCTTGAAGCGCCAGCCGCGCTCCCGCGCATACTTGATCGCGGCCTTGTACTTCTGACGTAGTTCGGATCGGTCGGTACGCCGGTCACCCCGGTATTTCACCTCGTACAGGACAGTGCGGCGCGGAAGATTGTGCGCCTTAAACGTCACTAAAACATCCGGCGTGTAGCTTCTAGCGCAACCTTGGTCGTCGGACCAATCGAGAGTGACGGGCTGGACCTCGAAGCGCTCGACCGAGGGGTCGAATTCCAGCAGTGCAATGAAGTCCCGCTCCAGTGTGGACTCGAACATGGCTGCACCCTCGGCTTTGCGATGGGCGGCAATACCGGTTACGTTCTGATAGTTCTTGGGTATCTTCCGTACGGGCATATTTCTCTCGTGCGCTACACGACACGCTCTCAGGCTCCAAGCAAATTAGGAGATCCATGGGCGATCAGTCGCGAAGAGCATTGTAATTTTTGATCATTCTTCACTTACAGTACAAGAGAGCGATGTAATTGTCATTTGCCTGAACGCCCGAAAGCGCCCGGGGGCTCCCTGAAGGGCGCCTCTTCGGCCCGACCGGACGAACCGGCCAGGAAATTTCCTGGCCGTTTTTTTTTCGGCGCTTCGCCGTTCTGCGGGGTGACCGAGCGTCGCAGAACGACCCGTCTCTGCCGTCTGGCGCGGCCAGGTCGAGCGGCGGCAATAGCCGGAGGAGCGTCATTGCGTTTCGTATTGCCATAACGCTGAAGATGTACTTCCTCTGGATATCTCAACGAATCAAACGATGGTCCGTGAATGTCAAATGACCGGCTGCTTCGTCCATTGGAACCAGCACTTCATCAAAGGACTGCTGGTACCTTGCATCGCTCGATATTCCACAGGACGTCGCGATGCCATTGCTCGAGGTACGCGCAGGCTATCTACAGGAGTCACTGCAGATAATTGAACAGGAATGCCGCAGCACCTTCCGCTTTTTTAGCGAAGCGCTGTCAGTGGATGTGCAGCGCCTTCAGGCTCACTACTTGGACGAAGTTGCATGATCGGCTAGCGACGTGAGCGCTGATCGAAAATGCGCTCACCCTGCTCTGAACATGAAATAGGCCACGGTCTGGTGCAGTACCGATATTGAATGCCCCCGCGCATGCGCGGGCGAACGTCCGCAGCCATGCGTTGCCAAGGCACGTAAAGCGGATGCCCTGTCACAGCAGGGCAAAATCCGGCCGAGTCCTTACGTCCTTCCGCGGCAATCCAAGCATCTGGCGCGCTTCCGCAGGGGAAGCAATGTCATAGTCCATTTCACGCAACAGCCGCACGGTCCGTTCGACCAGCGCGACGTTGGTCGCCAGTTCGCCTTGCCGGTAGTACAGGTTATCTTCCAGGCCTACACGGATGATCGCGCCCCCAAGCAGCAGAGCATTGATCCCTGCAGGGAGCTGCGCCGGGCCGATTCCGCTCACGCAGAACACGCTGTCGTTGGGTAGCAGGTCGACCATGGATTGCAGCACTCGCGGGGTATACGGCATCGCATTCTGAAAGCCGCGATGCGCGTTGAGCACCATATTGATGATGTAGGGGGGCTCGTCAAAGCCCTGCTCGATCAGACTGGCTACGTCCTGCAGGATATGCGCCGGGTTGAAGACTTCCCATTCCGGCTTGATGCCACGCTCCTTCATGCCCCGGGCAAGTTCGCGGCAGCGCGAAGGTGGCGTATTGAGCAGGACTTCCGTGCCGTTGAATGTGGCGTTCATCGTACAGGCATCGAGCGTGCATATCTCAGCCCCCGCATCCATGCCCTTCAGGCGCTCAGTCCAGACGGTGTCGAGCAGCCCGTCCTCGAACGGCTTCACCATGTCACCATGGATGCCGCCGCCAGTCGAGTTGTTGATGACAATGTCGCACTTGTCCCGGATACGGGTATTGATATCGCGGTAGATGTCCGCATTGCATGTCGCCAGGTCGCTCGGCAAACGCGCGTGGATTGCAGCAACACTGGCCCCCGCGTTGTAGCAGTCATAGACATCCCGCGCAATCTCAGCCGGTTGCGTGGGCAGGTGGGGATTCTGCGACTTGAATGCCATGCCGCCGGTCGGGGCGACGAGCACGATTACCTTCTTGCTTCCCATTTTCTGTTCCTCAGAGTTGTAGAGCCACAATGCAGTTGTGTCGTTCGGTCATGCCTGACTCG
>JACXTT010005297.1_pt1 | contig 18782 bp, 18 predicted proteins | sample 9270951 | NCBI WGS metagenome assembly JACXTT01 (sample SAMN15532306, study PRJNA645909) | rock metagenome | isolation source: weathered quartz diorite | place: Puerto Rico | collected 2017-06-21 | reverse complement strand
GAACGCGCCGGCACTGCGGATCGCGGTCTCGTCGGAGGGCTGGTAAGACAGGAACGGCAGGTCGCCGATCACGAACGCGTGCTGCGCCGCGCGCGTCACCGCCCGAATGAACACCAGCATTTCGTCCAGTCCGATCTGGAGCGTGCTCGGCAGTCCGAGCATCGTCATCGCGGCCGAATCACCCACGAGAATCATGTCTACACCCGCCCGATCGGCGAACGTGGCCGTAGGGTAGTCGTAGGCCGTGACAAAAACGGCCTTCTCGCTGCGCGCCTTCAAACCGGCCAGCGTGGCAACGGTCACTTTACGGACGGACATGCATGCCTCCACCGGTTACCGCGGCGACCGCGAGGTCGCTGACACATTCGCGCATCCGCTCGAGCGCGAGATCGAGATTGGCCGGCGCCACGGCGAACGACAGGCGCAGATGCCCCGCCCCCCCGGGCCCGAAGTCCGTGCCGGGCAGGACCGCCACACCGTGTTCGTCGAGTAGCAGCGCGGCGAGCTGTCGCGTCGACAGTCCCGCCCGCTCTTCGACCTGCCGCACGTCAGGAAACGCGTAGAACGCTCCGCCGGGCCGCGAGCAGCGGACGCCGGGCAGGCCATTCAGCCCGTCGACCAGCCAGTCCCTGCGGCGTTCGAGGCGCGGGAGCGCTGCCGCCACCGAATCCTGTGGCCCGGTGAGTGCGGCGAGCCCGGCGAGCTGTACGAACGGCGGCGTACAGGACGCGCCGTTCACGATCAGCGTCGTTACCCGCTCGACCAGCGTCGCCGGCAGCACGCCGAAGCCGAGCCGCCAGCCAGTCATGGCGTACGTCTTTGAAAAGCTGTCCACGATGACGGTACGCTCGAGCATCCCCGGCAGCGCCGCGATGCTATCCTCACTTCCGTCGTAGCGGATCCGCCCGTACACCTCGTCCGAGATCACGACGACCTCATGACGCCGCGCGAGCTCGGCGATCGCGTGCAGCCCATCGGTGGTGGCCGCGCCGCCGGTGGGATTCCCAGGGAGATTCAGGACCAGCGCGCGAGTACGTTGGCCGATCAGGCCGGCGAGCCGCTCAACGTCCGGCGCGCCAAGTGCATCGAGCGGATAGCGGACCGGAACCGCGCCGGCGAACCGCGCGACCGACGGGTAGATCGGAAAGCCGGGGTCCGGCACGAGCACTTCGTCGCCCGGTTCGAGCACGACGAGGAGGGCGTAGAACAGCATCGGCTTGGCGCCGGCAACGACGACGACGTTTTCTGCCGCCGCACCTTCCACACCACGCCATGCGAGCGACGCGGCAATCGCGTCGCGCAACTCCGGCAGCCCGGCCGGATTCACATAATGAGTCTGGCCCTCGTGCAGAGCGCGGACGGCTGCCTCGACCACGTGGGGCGGGGTCGCGCCATCGGGCTCGCCGATCTCGAGGTGGACGACGTCGCGGCCGGCATCTTCGAGGCGGCGCGCGGCTACCAACACCTCGAACGCACCTTCGCCCGAGAGGGCGATGACTCTACTGGCAGGTACAACGGGCATCGGTCCACCCCCAAAACGAAACGGCCGCTCAGCTGAGCGGCCGCGGGAAAGCGAAAAATCCCTGAAAACACCATCGCCCGCACCAATGAAGCCGCGGGCGAGTCGCTTTTTAGCACCTTGTTTAACGTGGCGGCAATACGCGGCAAATGACCACGGGTCTTCAGTTGTGAAGGTAGTCTACCCCTCCGGCTCGACCGCCGTCAAGGGCTGAATTCCGTGTCAATCTGCGCCCGCTGTAGCGTCCCCGAGTAATCGACGTAGATCGTCTTGGTCTCGGAGTAGAAGTCATACACCTCCCACCCGCCTTCGCGGTGTCCATTGCCGGTCTGCTTGACCCCGCCGAACGGAAGGTGCGCCTCCGCCCCGATCGTCGGCGCGTTGACGTAGGTGATGCCCGTGTCCAGATCGGTCATCGCCTGGAACGCGCCGTTGATGTCGCGTGTGTAGAGTGAGCTCGACAGCCCGTACTTCACGTCATTGTTGACGCGGATCGCCTCGGTCAGGTCCTTCGCCCTGAGAACGGCGAGCACGGGGCCGAAAATCTCTTCCTGCTCGACCCGCATCCCGGGCTTCACACCGGTGAGCACCGTGGGTTCGTAGAACCAGCCGCACTCGAGCCGCGTGTTGCCTTGCGGAATCCGTCCACCGAGCGCGACGGTCGCGCCTTCTTTTTTGGCGATGTCGACGTACTCCACCACCTTCTGCCGCGCCTCTTCGTGGATCAGCGGCCCGACGTCGGTCTCGTCGTCGAGCCCGGGACCGAGCCGCAGCTTCGCGGCGCGATCGGTCAGCATCTGCACGAACGTGTCGTGGATCTTGTCGTGCAGGATGAGCCGGCTCGTGGCCGTGCAGCGCTGGCCCGTGGTCCCGAACGCGCCCCACAGCACCCCGTCGAGCGCCAGATGCAGATCGGCATCGTCCATCACGATCATAGCATTCTTGCCGCCCATTTCGAGCGACAACCGCTTGTGCATCTTGCCGCAGGTCGCGCCGATCGCGGAGCCCGTCTCGGTCGATCCGGTGAACGAGATCACCGGCACCTCGGGGTGCTCGACCAGCGCTCGACCTACGACCGACCCCTGCCCGTGGACCAGCTGGACGACTTCCGGCGGCAGGCCCGCTTCGAGCAGCGCCTCGACGAGCAGATGCGCCGTATGCGGCACGTCCTCGGCGGGTTTGAAGATCACGGCGTTCCCGCACAGCAGGGCGGGAAACATTTTCCATGTGGGGATCGCGAGCGGGAAATTGAACGGTGTGATGAGTCCCGCGATCCCGATCGGACGGCGATAGCTCATCGCCCACTTGCTGCGCAGCTCCGAGGGAACCACCCGTCCGAACAGCCGCCGGCCCTCGGTGGCCGCGTAGAACGCTGTGTCGATCCCTTCCTGGACGTCGCCTCCCGTCTCCGCGACCACTTTCCCCATTTCGCGCGTCATCGCGCGGGCGATCGTATCCTTGCGCTCGACGAGCAGCTGGCCGACGCGCTGCAGCACCTGCCCGCGAATCGGCGCCGGCGTCTTGGACCACTGCGCGAAGCCGCGCTTGGCCGATGCGATCGCGCGCTTCAGGTCGTCTGGCCCCGAGCGCGGGAACCGGCCGATGACGTCGTTCCAGTCGGCCGGATTGCGGTTCTCGAAGTATTCGCCCGTCGAGGGACTCACCCAGTCGCCGGCGACGAAGTTTTTGAATTCAGGAGCGGACGCCATGGGTCTCACGGTTCGGGACAGAAGAACGGAACGGGAGTCTTACCGTAGAGGCGCGGCAGCAGCTGGCGGCCGGCTAATCCGAGACCCCAGATGATCAGGATGATCGACAGCGTGTGCGCAATGCCAAGCCGCCGCTTCCACGACGTCAGTGCGCTCCAGACCCCGGCGATGGTCACTGTCGTCGCCCCAATAAGATAGAAGACGAGCTTGAGTCCGCAGGCGTGTGCGTAGGGCCATACGAGCATGCCGACGCCCAGCACAAGACCGAGACCCACGCGCAGCCACGTCGTGAGCCACGCGCGCCCGCGCGCGGGACCGGCGGGATGCACGCCGGGACCTGGAACGCCACCCACCGACGGACGCGGCGAGACCGGCACTGTCGGGACGCCGCGGCCGAGCGCCGGCTCGGCCTCCGGCAACTTCGCGAGCAGCTTGTCCACCTCGCGCATCTCGCGATCCCAATCGCGCTCTTTTGGGTCTTTGTCTCTCACGAGAGTCCTCCTTCTCCGCCGCGCCCCAGGCCATAGCGCTCGATCTTCTTGTAGAGATTGCTTCGCGGCATCTGCAATGTGCGCGCGGTCTCCGACACGTTCCAGTCGTGCTGTTGAAGTTTCCCGCGCAGGAACGCGCGCTCCGCCGCCTGCTTGAATTCCTCGAACGTCGCCGCGCGCAGCCAGGCTGCGTCGCCGCCCCCCGCTCCAACGCTGGTCACCTTTCCCCGTCCCCCGTCCCCCTTTCCCACGATGCGTTCGACGTCGGTCTGCGTCACCGTGGATCCGCTCGCGAGAATGAGGAGCCGCTCGACCGCGTTCTTGAGTTCGCGAATGTTGCCGGGCCAATCGTGCGCCGCGAGTCGCTCGACCGCCGCCGCGTCGAACTTCTTGCCGGGAAGCCCGCCGCGCTGCGTCAACTCATTGGAGAAGTGCGCGACCAGTTGCGCGATGTCGGCGCGTCGCTCGCGCAGCGGCGGCACATGGATCGGGACGACGTTCAGCCGGTAGAGCAGGTCCTCCCGAAACCGGCCCTCCGCGATTTCCTTGCCGAGGTTCTTGTTCGTCGCGGCGATCACGCGCACGTCCACCGGCAGAGCCTTTCCCGAGCCGACCCGGGAGACCGCGCCTTCCTGCAGCGCGCGCAGCACTTTCGCCTGCGCGGAGAGGCTCATATCGCCGATTTCGTCGAGAAACAGAGTGCCGCCGTCCGCGAGCTCGAACTTGCCGGCGCGGTCGGCGAACGCGCCCGTGAAGCTGCCCTTCATGTGCCCAAAGAGCTCGCTTTCGATCAGCTCCGTCGGAATCGCCGCGCAATTGACCTCGACGAAGGGAGCGGCGGTGCGCGGGCTGAGCGCGTGAATCGCGCGCGCCACGAGCTCCTTCCCGGTGCCATTGTCTCCCGTGATCAAGACGCGCGCCGGCGTGGGCGCGACCTTCTCGATCAGGCCGATCACGTGGCGAATCGCCTTGCTCGAGCCGACGATCTCGTACTGCGCCCGGACTTCCTGCTTGAGCCGCACGTTTTCGTTGACCAGCACGACGTGCTGCAGCGCGTTGCGGAGCGTGAGCAGGATGCGGTCGGTATCGAGCGGCTTCTCGAGGAAATCGTAGGCGCCGAGCTGCGTCGCTTCGACTGCGGTCTGAATCGTGCCGTGGCCCGAGATCATCACGACCTGCGCCTGCGGGTCCAGCTCGCGGACGCGCTTCAGCGTTTCCAGGCCGTCCATCCCTTCCATCTTCACGTCCAGGAACACGAGGTGCGGCTTGAAGTCGGAATAGCCGCGGATCGCTTCGTGCCCGGAAGCGCACGCCTGCACCTCGATTTGTTCGTATTCGAGGACCTGCTTCAGCGCCTCACGAATCCCCTTGTCATCGTCGACGACCATGACGCGGCGAGGGCTCATCGCCGCGTCCCCCGTCGCTTGTACAGCACGACGCCCGTCGTGTGTACCTTTACGTCGGAGACCGCGGGGTCCACTTTCAGCGGCACCGCGCCGTTGGCCGATGCGCCGGCCATTTGCTTCGTGATCTGCTTCACGAACGGACCGGGTATCTCGATGCCGCGCAGGCTGATTTCGGTGATGTCGTAGAGGGCCCTCCCGGGCCGGTCGACGGATAACGTCCCGCCCATCCGCAGCGGCTCACGCTCGCCGAACATTCCCGCAAACGGTCCGAGCGTTCCCGGCGGGAGCGCGCGCGTATCGAGGCGCGCGTGCAGAATGAGTTTTCCCTCCTGGAGCTCGACGCGCAGCGAGTCGTACGTCTTGCGCACGCTCCAGTCGATCCCCCCGCCGATCAGCGACGCGACCTCGTTGGGCGTGAGCACGACCGAGTCGGGGCCGGCGCTGGTGCGAAGATTCCCGACCTTGGCCTGGCCCGATGCGGTGGCCTTCGGTGTCGGCGCGCCCACCGCCGTATCGCCGACCGACGGCAGCGCGGTCGAGCGCCCGAACCAGCTCGCGAGCGTGTGCATGATCGGCTCACGAAACCACCACGCGAGCGCGAGCGCGCCGATCACGACGATCGCGCACCCGAGCCTGAAGACGCCTTTAAGACAGCCGTTCATGATATCTGACCTGATACACCGCGCCACCGGGTTGGAGCGTGCTCTGCATCAAGTCCACTTCGGCGACGGTGACGGTTGCATCGAAGTCCATGCCGGCGAGAGTCGCTTCGAGTCCCTTGAAATCGCGCGGCCGCGCATCGCGGGCGGAGCGCCCCAACGTGACGTGCGGCCGAAACGGCCGCGCTTCTGTCGGAAAGCCGAGCGGTGCGAACGCCTGCTCGACGCCGTGCTGCAACAGCTCGAGGGCCGGATCGGGCGTCACCCCCGCCCAGAGCACATGCGGACGGTGATAATCCGGGAACACGCCAAATCCCGTGATCTGCAGCGTCAGCGGGCGCGGCTCGCTGCCCGCTCGCGCGATGCGCTGCAACGCCGCACGCAGCTCCGGCTCCCGCGCGTCGTCCACGTCGCCCAGAAACTTGAGACTCACATGTATGCCCTCGGGCCGTACCCATTTGATCGGCACCTTTTCCCGCGCGTCGCGCAGGGGCGCGAGCGCGTCCCACAGCTCATGCCGCACTCGATCGGGAAAGTTCAGGGCGACGAACGCTCTAACAGGCTCCCCCGTCTGTAGCCACGCGGGTCGATCTCGACCTGCGCGAATCCCAGTGCCGTGAGATACGCCGTGATCGCTGCCCGACGCGCTTCGATCCACGTCACCCACGACGGCTCGACTTCGAGGCGGGCGACGCCGCCCAAGTGTCGGACGCGCAAGTCGCCGGTGACTCCCAATGAGCGCAAATACGCTTCGCCCTCTTCCACCTGTTTCAAGCGGGATGGCGTGATCGAAAGTCCGTACTGGACGCGACTCGAGAGGCAGGGCGAAGCGGGCGCAGCCCACGTCGGCAGCCCGAGCTCGCGCGCGGCGGCGCGGATCTCAGCCTTGGTGAGGCCCACCTCGGCGAGCGGCGATCGTATCCCGGCGGCGCTACCCGCCGCCCTGCCCGGCCGGTGTTCGCGCAAATCGTCGGCGTTCGTCCCATCGCATACGACCGCGAAGCCGCGCTCCTTGGCGAGCGGCACGAGGCGGTGCCACAATTCGGTCTTGCAGTAGAAGCAGCGGTTGGTGGGATTGGCGAGATAATTCTCGTCCTCGAGCTCATGCGTCGCGATCTCGGCGAGCGGGATGTCGAACCGCGCGGCGACATCGCGAGCCACGTGCCACTGCGCATCCGGGTACGAGGCGCTCCGACCGATCGCGGCCAGCACCCGATCCCTGCCGAGCTCCTGGCGGAGCACGACCGCCAGAACGGCGGAATCCACCCCGCCCGAATACCCAAGCAGGACCGAGGGGTAGCTGCGGATCAGGGCGCGCAACGACTCCATGGCCCCAATAGTACCCCTGCCACTGTCCTAAACCAAGGACAATTCGGCAGTCAAAACCGGATATTCCGTCGGGGAGGAACTAGTTAGAGTTATGATGCGTTCAAGGACGCGGCCTTCCAGCAACGGATAGTCGGATAATCGCGTGGAGAGCTTCCCAAATGCCCGCAAAGACTGAGCTCGACGCCACTGACCGACGGATTCTTCGCATCCTCGCGCAGGACGGCCGAGCGAGCTACCAGGCGGTCGCGGATGAAATCGGACTCTCGCGGCCCGCGATCATGGAGCGCGTCAAGCGCCTCGAAGAGTCGGGATACATCCGCGGCTATCGCGTGCAGCTCGACCGCGCCAAGGTCGGGTTGCCGGTGACGGCGTTCGTGGCGGTGCGCTACGGCTCGAGCGACTACGTCGGCGACGAGCCGCGCATGCGGGAAATGGAAAAGCATCCCGGCGTCCTCGAGTGCCACCACATCGCCGGCGACGACTGCTACATCCTCAAAGTTGTCGCCCCCGACCTCGAGGGGGTACAGGAAATTCTGCGCGATCTGCGCGGACCGAACTCCCAGATGAACACGCGCACGACGATCGTGCTGTCCACGCTGTTCGAAAAGCCGGGTTTCATTCCCACGGAGCCGGACTAATGGCGGCGCTCAAAGGCAAGGCGCTGATCGCCTATCTAGTCGTCTGCGTCTTCTGGGGCTCGACCTATCTCGCGATCAAAGTCGGCGTCACCGAGCTGCCGCCGTTCCTGTTCGCGGGGCTGCGGTTCCTGGTGGCGGGACTCCTCCTGCTGGCCGTGGCCCGCGCACTCGGCGATCCGCTGCCGCGCAAGAGCGACTGGCGCACACTCGCGATCGTGGGTCTCCTGCTGCTCGCCGGTGGAAACGCGTTCGTGGTGTGGTCGGAGCAATACGTCGGCTCCGGCATCGCCAGTATCTTCGTCGTCACGGTCGCGATGTGGACCGCGTTGTTTGACGCGATCATCCCGGGGGGCTCGAGCGAGCTGAACTGGCGCGTGATCGCCGGGTTGTTGCTCGGCTTCCTGGGGACTCTTCTGCTGGTCGGCGCCACGCCCGCCGAGATTCTCGCGGCGGATAAACGTGGGCCGCTCGCGCTCACGATTGCGAGCGCCTCGTGGTCGCTCGGGACGGTCTACGCGAAGCGTCATCCCACGCAGGCCAGCCCCTACATGGGCGCCGCATTTCAAATGATCGTGGGCGGCGTCGCCGTGGCGGTCGTAGGCTCGATGCTCGGCGAGTGGCCAAAATGGCATCTGAGCTCGCGCGGGATCGGCGCGATCGCGTATCTCGTGGTCTTTGGATCGATCCTCGGCTACAGCGCCTACTCGTACGCGCTGCGCCACGCCTCCGCGACGATCGTGGGCACGTATGCTTACGTGAACCCTGTCATCGCCGTGCTGCTCGGCTGGCTGCTGCTGCACGAACCCGTCGGCACGCGCACATTTGCGGCGATGGGAATGATTCTGGCAGCTGTCGTATGGATTCAGTTCTCGCACAAGCTGAGACGGTCGGACGGGCTGACGGCCGTCGGACCCTCCAGCCCCGAGCCGGAGGCCTCCACGTGACCGCACTTCCCAGGGACGCCGTGCTCCTTGTCGTCGACGTCCAGAAAGGCATGGACGTCTACGCCGCCCGGTACAATCGCAACAACCCGGATCTCGAGAAAAACATCGCGCGGCTGCAGGCTGCCTGGCGCAAGACGGGGCGACCGATCATCCACGTGCAGCACCTCTCAACCGAGCCCAAGTCCCCGCTCCGGCCCGGACAGCCGGGCGTCGAGATCAAGGACGAAGTGCGTCCCGTTGCCGGCGAACCGGTGGTCCAGAAGTCGGTGAGCAGCGCGTTCATTGGCACGAGCCTGGAAGCCGATCTGCGGCGTCGCGGGTTCAAGACGCTCGTGGTGGTCGGCATGCAGACGAACATGTGCGTCTCGACGACCGCACGGATGGCGGGCAACCTCGGCTTTACGACCTACGTAGTGTCCGACGCGACCGCGACTTTCGACACCATCGGACCAAATGGGAAGCGGTACGCCTCGGAACTCGTGCACGACGTTGCCCTCGCGGATCTGAACGGCGAATTCTCCACCGTTGTCGATACCGAGACCATCCTCGAGCGCGCCTCATGAGCCCCGCCGTCCGCAAAGTCAATCTCAGCGAGATGTTCGGCCGGTTTGAGGATCAGTGGAGTCCCAAAATCGTCGGCGAGGTGAACGACAACCTCGTGAAGCTCACCAAGCTCAAAGGTCAGTTCGTCTGGCATCATCACGAGACCGAGGATGAGCTGTTTCTGGTCGTGAAGGGCCGGCTGCGGATGAAACTGAGGGACAAGGACCTCGTGATCGAGCCGGGTGAGTTCGTCATCATTCCGCACGGCGTCGAGCATCTGCCGGTCGCCGAAGAAGAAACGCACGTCCTGCTGTTTGAGCCCAACTCGACTCTGAACACAGGGAACGTCCGCAATGAACGGACTGTCACCAAACTCGACCGGCTCTAAGCTGATCGCCCGCATCTGGCATGGCGTGACCGCAGCGGCGCGGGCCGACGAGTACGCGAATTACCTCGAGCGCACTGGCGCTCGGGACTGCCGCGCGACACCCGGCAATCGTGGCGTGTTCGTGCTGCGGCGCATCAAGCAGGACCGCGCGGAGTTCACGTTCATTTCGTTGTGGGATTCATTCGAGGCGATCCGGCGTTTCGCCGGAGAGGACTATGAGAAAGCCCACTACTACCCGGAAGACCGCGACTTCCTCGTCGAGCTCGAGCCCTTCGTCGACCACTACGAGGTCATCGCCGGAGATTAGCCTCGACCCCCAGGGCGCGAGTGAGTGGGAGGATCTCCGACAGCTCGGCCACCGCATGGTGGACGAGATGCTCGAGTACCTGCGCACGGTGCGGGAGCGGCCGGTCTGGCGGCCCGTGCCCGCCGACGTGCGCAAACGGCTGTCCGGCTCCCCTGCCCCGCGCGAGCCGACCGCCGCGACGGATGTCTACGAACAATTCAAGCGCGATGTGCTGCCGTACCCGACGGGCAACATCCATCCGCGGTTCTGGGGCTGGGTCATCGGAACGGGCACACCCTTCGCGATGCTGGCCGACATGCTGGCCTCCGGCATGAATCCGCAGGTCGCCGAGTTCGATGACTCGGCGGCGGTGGTCGAGAATCAGGTAATCGCGTGGCTGGTCGAGCTGCTGGGACTTCCCGCCGAGACCCATGGGCTGCTCGTCTCGGGCGGCTCGATGGCGAACTTCGTGGGTCTGGCGGTCGCGCGGAACGCGCGCGCCGGCTTCGACATTCGCGAGCGCGGCGTGCATGCCGGACCGAAGCTCACGGTCTACGCATCGAGCGAAACGCATTCCTCGGTGCGCAAAGCCGTCGAGCTCCTGGGGCTCGGTCACGACGCACTGCGGTCGATTCCTGTCGCGGCAGACTACACGATCGACCTGAAGGCGCTGCGCGAAACGCTGGCGGCTGACAAGGCCAAGGGTCTGCGGCCGATTGGCATCGTCGGAACCGCCGGGACGGTGAACACCGGCGCGACAGACGATCTGACTGCGCTCGCCGCCTTGAGCCGCGCGGAAAACACCTGGTTCCACGTCGATGGCGCGTTTGGCGCGCTCGCCGCGCTCGTCCCGGAGCTGCGGCCGCTGGTCGCGGGGCTCGAGCAGGCCGATTCGGTCGCGTTCGACCTGCACAAGTGGCTGTACATGCCGTACGAGGTGGGCTGCACGCTCGTGCGCGACCAGAAGGCGCATCGCGCCACGTTCAACGTGACGCCCGCTTACCTCGCATCGTTCGATCGTGGCATCGCGGCCGGCGGATTCCCCTTTGCCGAGCGGGGGGTCCAGCTGTCGCGCGGCTTCCGAGCCCTGAAGGTGTGGATGTCGTTCAAGACGCACGGCATGGACGCATTCAGCCAGGTGATCCACCAGAACGTGCGGCAGGCACACTACCTCGCGGGGCTCGTGACGAAGCATCCGCGCCTGGAGCTGCTCGCGCCGGCGCCGCTCAATGTGGTGTGTTTCCGGTTTGTCGCACCGGGCAGGGACGCTGCCGGGTTGAATGCTTTGAACAGGGAGATTCTGCTGCGCATTCAGGAGAGCGGAGTCGCGATTCCCTCGCAAACGATGCTCAACGGCAAATTCGCGCTTCGCGTCGCCATCACGAACCATCGCAGCCGCCGTGAGGACTTCGATCAACTGGTGCGCGCGGTGATCGAAACGGGGGCCGCGCTGCGCTAGGAATCTTGCGTGCCGATGATCTTCCCTTCGATCGGGTTGCTGAACGACCGGACGGTGTGATAGGCGAGATCGATGTCCTTCGCCTTCCCGAATTCGGTGAGGATGTCGTCCCAGATGGCCGAAACGGTGCCGCGGCGGCGGCGGGGCTCGATCAGGTAGCGGATCGTGAGCAGGATGCCCGAGGCTGACGAGCTGGTATACACGATCGGCGTCAGCTTCTTGTAGTTGATCAGAAACTGTTGTGAGGCCGCGAGCAGGTCGCGCTCCGCCTCCGCGGTCAGATGCTCGGCATGCTTGAACGCGATCCCGGTCAGGATTTCCTTCGCCTTTGTCCAGTTGCTCTCGTACGTCACCAGCACCGGGACTTCGTTCCAGATGTACTTGAAGCCCTTGTCGTAGTTCGCGACCGGCTCGGTGAACACCTGCTGGTTGGGGATGTGCACGATCCGCCCGGTGCTCTGGTCGGCATCGACCCATACCCCGATCTCGTTCAGCGTGAACTGGAACAGCCGGATGTCGATGACATCGCCTTTGTGCTTGGCGATTTCGATGCGATCGCCGACCTCGAACGGCCGCCGCCACACGATGAACGCCCACCCCGCGAGATTTGTCAGCGGATCCTTGAGTGCGATGGCGATTCCCGCCGAGACGAGGCCCAGGAACGTGGCGAGGGAGTTGAAGGCTTCGAGCCATTCGTGCCCGATCACCAGGACGCCGATCGCGAGCGTCACGTAGGTGAGGGTCTTGCGCCAGCGATACCGCGACCAGGGATCGGTGACCCGCCGGTAGACAACCGCGAGGACGAGTCGCTCGATGATCCACAGCCCTGCGATCACGATGATCGTGACCAGCAGGTGCATCTGAACTTCTGGGCTCAGCCCGATCCGGTCTCGGAGCCAGTCGCGCACGGTGGCCAAAGTTATGGGGCCTCCTAGTTTTAGGCCACCGTGGAACAGCTCCATATCCTGCGCGACCTCGCGGTCATCTTTGCCGGCTCGCTGCTGGTCATCCTGGTCTTCCATCGGCTCAAGCTACCGGCGCTCCCCGGGTTCATCGTCGCCGGGATTCTGCTCGGCCCCAACGCGCTCGGACTGGTGCCTGATGCGCGCGACGTGGAAGGACTCGCGGAAGTCGGCGTGATCCTCCTGCTGTTCACGATCGGCATCGAATTCTCACTGAGCCGACTGAAGGAGATGGGCCGCCAGATCCTCGTGGGTGGCTTCTCGCAGATGGGCTTCACCATCGTGGCGACGCTGGCAGCGGGCCTCGCGTTTCTCGGCAATTGGCGGGTGGCGCTGTTTCTCGGATTCCTGATCGCGCTGTCGAGTACCGCGATCGTGCTGAAGGTGATGACGGACAAGGGCGAGATCGACGCGCCGCACGGCCGGCTGGCGACGGGCGTCCTGATCTTCCAGGACCTGTGCGTGGTGCCGATCATGCTCGTGCTCCCCTTCCTGGCCGGGAAGGCGGAGGGCGGCGTGACCGGCCTCGTGATCGCGCTCGGCAAGGCCGGGCTGGTCGTCGTCGTTGTGATTCTCGCCGCACGGACCATCGTGCCGCGTGCGCTGCGGGAGATCCTGAAGACGCGCAGCCGCGAGCTGTTCCTGATCGCGGTGATCCTGATCGGCACATTGACCGCCCTGGGCACCGCGGCGGCCGGCGCGTCGCTGGCGCTGGGTGCGTTCCTCGCCGGGCTGATCATTTCCGAATCGGACTACGGCCCCCAGGCGCTCGCGGAACTGATCCCGTTCCGCGATGTCTTTATCTCGCTGTTCTTTGTCGCGGTCGGCATGCTCGTCCAGCTCGACATCATCGGAGACCACATCGTCCTCACGCTGGTCGCGGTGGCGGTGATCATGGGGGGCAAGACGCTGTCGGCGGCGGTGGGGCCCGCGTTGCTGGGGTACTCCGGCCGCGTCGCGCTGCTGGCCGGCGTCGCGGTGTCGCAGATCGGCGAGTTCTCGTTTGTCCTCGCGAAAGAGGGTCGCGTCGCTGGACTCTTGCCCGACCTTTTGTACCAGCAGTTCCTCGGCGTTGCGGTGATAACGATGCTGGTGACGCCGTTCCTCCTGCAGGGCGGTCCGGCGATTCTCGACGGGCTCGAGAAGGTGGTGCCGCTCGACCGGCTGTTGCCAGGGTTTCGCCCCCGCGAGCTCGCTCCGGTCCACGAGCAGGTCAAGGATCACGTCGTCATTGCCGGCTACGGGCTCAATGGCCGCAACCTCGCGGCTGCGCTGCGGTCCATCAACGCGCCCTATCTCATTGTCGAGCTGAACGCGCAGACGGTGCGCAAGGCGCGCACCGAGGGTGAGCCGGCGTTCTATGGCGACGCCACGCGCGAGGAAATTCTCCACGCCCTTGGCATCGACCGCGCGCGTCTTTTCGTCATCGCGATATCCGATCCGTCGGCGACGCGGCGGATGGTGCGCGTGGCCCGGGAGCGCAATCCCAAGGTGTACATCATCGCGCGCACGCGATACGTCATCGAGATTCCCGAGCTCACGCGCCTGGGCGCGAACGTCGTGATCCCGGAAGAATTCGAGACATCGATCGAGATCTTCTCGCGCGTGCTGGCGCATTACAATGTGCCGCGCGACGCGATCGAACGGCTCGTGAGCGAAATCCGGTCGTCGCATTACCAGGCGTTGCGGCCCGGTGCCCGTCCCCGGCTCACGCTGACCGGCGCGCTCGGCGCCATGCCGCAGATGCACGTCGAGCGCATCATCCTAGGCGCAAATGCCCTGGTGGTGGGTCTGACCATCGCCGAAACGGCACTCCGTTCAAAAACCGGGGCGCTGATTCTGGCGGTGCGGCGCGGGGAAAGCGACCTGGCGACTCCGAGTCCCGATTTTCGGCTGGACGCAGGTGATGTGCTCGTGGTGGTCGGGCAGCCGCAGCAGATCAAGGGGGCGTACCGCCTCCTGACTGGAGCGGAACCAGCACGGTGACACGACCAGCTAGCGGATGCGCGCTAGCGTCCTCATGTTCACCGGGCCGGCCGGGCCCCGCCTACTGCAGCCGTCCCAACCTCACCGTCCTCCCCCGCCGGTCAGGAGATTCCATGTCCCGCTTGCCGAAGCTCACCGTTGTCTCGCTGCTGATCGCCCTTCCCGCCTGTTACCACGCGACGATCCAGACCGGCCTGCCGGCGGGCACCGCGGTGGTGAAGCAGGATTGGGCAGCCGGCTGGCTCTGGGGCCTCGTTCCGCCCAAACCCGTGTCGACCATGGCACAATGCCCCAATGGCGTCTCCAAGGTTGAAACGCAGCACTCGTTCCTGAACATGCTCGTCGGCGGTCTCACCGGTGGCATCTTCTCGCCCATGACGATCAAGGCGACCTGTGCGTCCGGCGGACGGGCCGAGCTCCGCAACGCCCCGCAAATAAAAGTGGGCGATGGGGCGACGCAGGAAGAGATCATCGAGGCGTTCCGTCGCGCGGGGGACTTGACAGCGGAGAGCGGCCAGCCGGTGTACGTGCGCTTCTAGCACCGAGCTGACCGCCTGCACACGGGGCAACGGATCTCTCGTTGCCCCGTTGTAACCCGAGTGAGGGTCCTAGGCAACCCCCCGCCGATCCAGACTTCGATACTGAATCGCCTCGCCCACATGCTTCGGCTCGAGCGACGCCGCCTCATCGAGATCGGCGACCGTGCGCGCGATCTTGAGAATGCGATGATAGGCGCGCGCCGATAACCCGAGCCGCGTGATCGCCGTCTTGAGCAACGCATCGGCACCGTCCGAGACGCGGCAGTGGGCGCGTATGTCGCGCGGCGCCATGTGCGCGTTCGCGTAGATGCCCGGCCGGTTGGCGAACCGCTCGCGCTGCACGACGCGCGCCCGGTCCACCCGCTCGCGCATCGCCTCACTCGGCTCCCCGCTGCTTTCCCCGGTCAGTGCCTTGTACTTCACCGCCGGTACTTCCAGATGGATATCGATGCGATCGAGGAGCGGCCCGGAAACGCGCGCGAGGTAGCGCTGCACGACGAGCGGGCCGCAGGCGCAGGTGTGGTGCGGATCGCCGAACCAGCCGCAGGGACACGGATTCATCGCCGCCGCCAGCATGAAGCGCGCTGGATACGAAAGACTCATCGCGGCGCGCGCGATCGTCACGACGCCGTCCTCCATCGGCTGGCGCAGCACCTCGAGCACGTTCTTGCGGAACTCGGGCAGTTCGTCGAGAAACAGGACGCCGCCGTGCGCGAGGCTGACTTCGCCCGGCCGCGGATACGATCCGCCGCCGATCAACCCCGCGTCCGAGATCGTGTGATGCGGCGCGCGAAACGGTCGCCGCGCCACCAGCGACTCGCCGAGCGGCAGTGTGCCCGCGACCGAGTGGATCTTGGTGGTCTCGAGCGCCTCATCGAGGCTCATTTTGGGAAGCGTCGTGGGCAGGCGGCGGGCAAGCATCGTCTTCCCAGACCCCGGAGGGCCGACCATCAAAATGTTGTGCCCACCCGCAGCCGCGACCTCGAGCGCCCGCTTGGCGTGCGCCTGCCCCTTCACCTCGGCGAAGTCGACGTCGTCCTTGGCGCGTTCGGCGAACAGCGCGGCCACGTCGACGGCGGCACGTTGGAGCTCGGTCCCGCCATCGAGGAAATCGGCGATCTCGGCCAGGCAGCCGGCGCCGAGTACCTGGAGACCGTCCACGACGCCGGCCTCAGGAAGGTTTTCGCGGGGCAGGATCAACGCCTCCACACCGGCCGCTCGCGCCGCCAGGGCCACGGGTAGGGCTCCCCTGACCGGGCGAATGGCGCCTTCCAGACCGAGCTCGCCAAGCACCGCAATCTTTCCCAACCGCTCCCCGCTCACCTGTTCGGTCGCCGCAAGGATGCCGAGCGCGATCGGGAGATCGAAGGCCGAGCCTTCTTTCTTGATATCGGCAGGGGCCAGGTTGATGGTGACGCGCTTGAGCGGGAATGTGTAACCGGTGTTCGCGAGCGCGGCTGACACCCGGTCACGCCCTTCTTTTACCGCACCCTGCGGCAACCCGACCGTCACGAACGTCGGCAGGCCGCTGGCAATGTCGGTCTCGACCTCCACCAGGTACGCATCGATCCCGAGGACGGCGGCGGAGCGGACGCGCGCGAGCATCGACGACGCTAGGTTTAGCAGCGCCCCTGGGGGTAGCCAAAAAGCCGCCTCCCGGGTCTAAATGACGCCGTGAGGAGGATATGCGTATAGAAGTCGTGCCATTCCGAACTTTTTTGCTCGCCGGGCTCGCGCTCGCGGGGGCCGCCGGGTGCGGCGCACGCACGGGCGGCGCTCAGCCAAAAGTTCCGGTCAGCGTGGCGCGCGTCGAGCGCCGGTCTCTACCTTACGAGCTGAATGCCACGGGCACGGTCGAGCCGATCCGCTCCGTGGAGGTCTTGCCGCAGGTGAACGGAACCATCCTGCGCGTGGACTTTGCAGAAGGGGACGAAGTCGCCGCCGGTCAGATTCTGTTCGAAATCGATCCACGTCCCTACCACGCCGCGGTGCAGCAAGCCGAAGGAGCGTTGCTCCGCGACCTGACGCAGGCGCAGAGCGCCGCGCGGGAAGCGTCTCGTTACAAGACACTCGCCACGACGAATACGGTTACACAGGAGGACTACGAGCAGAAACAGGCGGCGGCTGACGCGGCCGCCGCTGCCGTTCGGTCCGACTCGGCTGCCGCGGCATTGGCCCGGCTCAACCTCGAGTACGCAACCGTGCGCGCGCCGATCGGCGGCCGCACCGGACGCCTGCTCCGCCACGAGGGCAACGTCGTCCGCACGGGGAGCGACCCCCTCGTATCGATCGTGCAGATGCGCCCGATCCTCGTGCGCTTCCCGGTTCCGGCCATCCGCCTCCCCGCGATCCGCCAGCGTTCCGGCCAAGAGCTCAAGGCGATCGCCATGCCGGCGCGCGACTCGGCGTCAACCGTACAGGGCATTCTCTCGTTCGTCGACAATCAGGTGGACAGTTCGACTGGGACCGTGCTCCTCAAGGCGCGCTTCCAGAACCGTGATGGCAACCTCTGGCCCGGTGAGTTCGTCCGAATCACGCTCGTCCTCGGCATGCAGAGCGACGCGATCGTCGTGCCGAGCCAGGCCGTGATGCAGGGCCAGCAAGGCACGTATGTGTTCGTCGTAAATAACGACGGCACGGCGGCGACCCAGGCGGTGACTGTAGAGCGCACGCTCGACAGTCTCAGCGTGATTGCCGGCGTCCCGGCCGGCGCCCTCGTCGTCACCGACGGGCAGCTGCGTCTGACGCCGAATGCGAAAGTGGATATCCGCGGAGGGCCGACGACTGAGACGAGCGCTGGCGGAGGATCGGAGCCGGTGCGGTGAGCATCTCCGGACTCTTCATTCGCCGTCCGGTCGCGACGACGCTCGTCATGTTCGGCATTCTGATGTTCGGGATCATGGCCTATCGCCTCCTGCCGGTGAGTGACCTCCCGAACGTCGACTTCCCGACCATCAGCGTGTCGGCCAGTTTGCCCGGCGCGAGCCCGCTGACGATGGCAGCGGCGGTAGCGACCCCCCTCGAGAAGCAGTTCTCGACGATTGCCGGACTCGACGCCATGACGTCCAGCAGCACGCTCGGCGGGACGAACATCACGCTGCAGTTCGCATTGTCACGCGACATCGACGCCGCGGCGCAGGACGTGCAGGCCGCCATCTCGAAGACACTGCGGCAGCTGCCCCCCGGCATCCAGCCGCCGTCCTACAACAAGTCGAACCCTGCCGACTCGCCGATCCTGTACCTCGCGCTGACGTCCGGTACCCTCCCGCTCGCGTCGCTCGATGAGTACGCCGAAACGTTCCTCGCCCAACGGCTGACGACGGTGAGCGGGGTAGCGCAGGTGCAGGTATTTGGCTCCGCCAAGTACGCCGTGCGGATTCAGGTCGATCCCAAGGCGCTTGCGGCGCGCGGCATCGGGCTGGATGAGGTAACGGCGGCCGTGTCAGCCGGGAATCCCAACCTGCCCACCGGAACGTTGTGGGGCCCCCAGCGCGCGTATACCGTGCTCGCTGACGGATCGATCTCGAGCGCTCCCGAATTCCGGCAGCTTGCCGTGACGTACCAGAACGGCGCGCCGGTGCGGCTCCAGGACGTCGCCCGCGTGCTCGATGACGTCCAGGACTCCCGCAACGCCAGCTGGTACGACGGGAAGCGCGCCGTCGTTCTCGCGATTCAACGCCAGCCGGGCACCAACACGGTCGAAGTCGCCGACGCAGTGAAGGCGATGGTCGCAACGCTCTCCGCGCAGCTGCCCGCGTCGGTCGAAGTGAACACGCTCTACGATCGCTCGGTCTCCATCCATCAGTCGGTCAACGACGTGCAGGTGACGCTGCTCGTCACGCTGTGCCTCGTCGTGATGGTGATCTTCCTGTTCCTCAAGAACCTCTCGGCCACCGTCATCCCGAGCCTCGCGCTGCCGTTTTC
>JACXTT010005296.1_pt1 | contig 18784 bp, 23 predicted proteins | sample 9270951 | NCBI WGS metagenome assembly JACXTT01 (sample SAMN15532306, study PRJNA645909) | rock metagenome | isolation source: weathered quartz diorite | place: Puerto Rico | collected 2017-06-21 | reverse complement strand
AGCATCAGGCGGGCGCGCGCACGCATCAGCGGATCGGCCGGCATCAGCTGGGGGTGGGGGAAGCGCTCGTCGATGTATTCGTTGATGATGTTCGATTCATAAAGAATCAATTCCCGCTCGACCAGGATGGGGACCTGGCCGTATGGGTTCATCGTGGAAATATCTTCCGGCTTGTTAAACAGGTCGACATCACGGACTTCAAAGTCCATGCCTTTCTCGAACAGCACCAGACGGCAACGTTGGGAAAAGGGGCAGGTAGTGCCCGAGTAGAGAACCATCATGGTTTATAGTTCCTTAGAAACAAAGGGGGTGACACGCAAGCGTTCACCCCAAAATGATCGCCCGCGACAGTCCACGGGCGAGAAATGCTTGCTCGGTATGACAGTTTACTTGACTTCCTTCCAGTACGATTTGGACAGCAGCCAGGTGAACAGCACGAACACGCACATGAGCAGCATCACCCACACGCCCAGGCGCTTGCGCGTTTGCTGGGCCGGCTCGGCCATCCACTCAAGATAGCCGACCAGGTCGGCGATGTTGGTGTCGAATTCCGTCTGTGTCAAGGTGCCCGGGGTTTCTTGTTGGAAGCCGGCAAACTTGTGCGTCGTCTTGCTGTGATCGTGCGGGTCTTTTTCTTCGACCATCTTGACCGTGCGCACGCCCTGCAATTGCCACATCACGTGCGGCATCGCCACATTCGGCACCACCATATTGTTCCAGCCGGTGGGACGGGTGTCGTCCTTATAAAAGGTGCGCAGGTAAGTATACAGATAGTCGCCACCGGTGCCGGCCGTCGAGGCTTTGGCGCGGGCGATCACGGACAGATCGGGCGGCACGGCGCCGAACCAGGCCTTGGCGTCGGCCGGACGCATGGCCGTCGTCATCAAATCGCCCACCTTGTCGCCTGCAAACAGCAAGTTTGCCTTGATCTGCTCGTCCGTAATGCCCAGGTCCTTGAGCCGGTTGTAGCGCATGCTCGAGGCGGCGTGGCAGTTGAGGCAATAATTGACGAACAGCTTGGCGCCATTTTGCAGCGACGACACGCTGGGCCGCTCCGGCGCCTTGTCGAGGGCAAAGCCGCCTTCGTTGGCCAGGGCCAAGGCCGGCAGCAGGGCCAGGGTCGCGATCAGTTTCTTTACAAAATTCATGTCTGGATCCTCTTCTCGGTGTCGTCGATTAGTGCGGATGGAAAGTCACGCGCTTCGGCACGGGCTTGAAATGGCCCATGGCGCTCCACCACGGCATCAAGAGGAAGAAGCCAAAATACAGCAGGGTGCAGATCTGCGAGATCACGCCGCCGGCCGGGCTGGGCGGCTGGGTGCCAAGGTAGCCCAGGGTGATGAAGGCCAGGCCGAACACCACCAGCACATATTTGTGCCAAGTGGGGCGGTAGCGGATCGAACGCACCGGCGAGTGATCCAGCCAGGGCAGCAGGGCGATGATCACGACGGAGGAACCGAACAGCACCACGCCCCAGAATTTCGCATCCAGCACGGAAGGCAGCATGCCGATGATCAAGACGATGCCAACGATGGCGACGACGATCTTGGTCAAAAAGGACAGGCGCGATTTCAGCCACAGGAAGGCGACGTAGGCGGCAACCACGCCCATCAGCACGTACATGAAGTCGGCCGTGGTGGCCCGCAGCACCGAATAAAACGGCGTGAAGTACCAGGTGGGGGCGATGTGGGTCGGCGTCTTGAGCGAATCGGCGGGAATAAAATTGTTGTATTCCAGGAAATAGCCGCCCATTTCCGGTGCGAAGAAGATCACGGCCGAGAACACCAGCAGGAACACCGACACGCCGAACAGATCGTGCACCGTGTAGTAAGGGTGGGACGGCACGCCGTCCACAGGATGGCCGTCGGGACCGATGTTGTCCTTGATCTCGATGCCGTCCGGATTGTTCGAGCCCACTTCGTGCAGCGCGATCAGGTGGGCCGCCACCAGGCCGAGGATGACCAGCGGAATGGCGATGACGTGGAAGGCAAAGAAGCGGTTCAAGGTGGCATCGGACACCACGTAGTCGCCGCGGATCCACAGCGACAGGTCGGGGCCGATCAGGGGAATCGCACCGAACAGGTTGACGATCACCTGGGCGCCCCAGTAGGACATCTGGCCCCAGGGCAGCAGGTAGCCAAAGAAGGCTTCGGCCATCAGCGCCAGGAAAATGGCGAAACCGAACAGCCACAGCAGTTCACGGGGCTTGCGGTAGGAACCGTACAACAGGCCGCGCGTCATGTGCAGGTAGATGACGATGAAGAAGGCCGAGGCGCCGGTCGAGTGCATATAACGCACCAGCCAGCCCCAGGGTACTTCGCGCATGATGTATTCGACGGAACCGAAGGCCAGGTTGGCGTCCGGTTTGTAATGCATGGTCAGGAAAATGCCGGTGACGATCTGCAGCACCAGGATAAAGGTGGCCAGGATGCCGAAGATGTACCAGAAATTGAAATTTTTCGGGGCGTAATACTTGCCCCACTGGTCATTCCACAATTTGGACAGCGGAAAGCGGTCGTCGATCCAGCCGACGGCTTTCTGGGACGCTGGTGCGTTGGCGGGAAACTTTGTCTCTTTAAAAGCTGCCATGATTATGCGTCACCTTTCTCGTCTTTGCCGATCACGATGCGGTTGTCCGAGAGATACATGTAGCGCGGCACGTCGAGATTGGTCGGGGCCGGCTTGTTCTTGAAAACGCGGGCGGCCAGGTCGAAGGTGGAACCGTGGCAGGGGCAGAGGAAGCCGCCATTCCAGTCGTCTGGCAGGCTGGGCTGGGCGCCGGCGGCGAAACGGGAGGAGGGCGAGCAACCCAGGTGAGAGCAGATGCCGACCACGACCAGCACTTCCTTGTGCTCCTGGCGGGCGCGCTGCTCGTTCTTGGCGTAGGGCGGGACTTCGAGCTGATAAAACTTGTCGGAATGGGGGTCGGCGACTTTGTCGTCGTTCTTGGGCAAGGAGGCCAGCATCTCTGGCGTACGGCGCAGAATCCACACGGGCTTGCCGCGCCATTCGACCACCTTCATGGTGCCGGGCGCGACATCGGAGATATCGACTTCGACGGGTGCGCCTGCTGCCTTGGCGCGTTCCGATGGCTGGAACGTACTGACCAAGGCACCTGCCGTGGCCAAACCGATGACTCCGCCAGTCGCGCACGTGGCGACCATCAGTCCCCTGCGGCCTGGATCGACCTGTTTTTCGTTACTCATAACCAACCCCAAGTTTAGTCAAAACACGAAATCTCCAGAAGCCGTGCTGAACTTCTAGCAACCTTAAATTATAAGTGAACCCGATGGCGAATTAAACAAAAAGTTGCAACCCGCTTATCACAAATGCCGCCGACGCGTGCTGCGGCGCAGCGAAATGCCAGCGCCGCCGCGCCACTCTGACACACTTTGATAGGCGCACGGCGGCCCATTGAACCTATCCCCCGCTGCTCTTTCTAATAACTTCGATGTATGATGACCTTTCATATTTTTAACAACTTTCCGGAGGTCGCGATGAGCATGATGGGCGAATTCAAGCAATTTGCAATGAAGGGCAATGTCATCGATCTGGCCGTCGGCGTGATCATTGGTGCCGCGTTCAGCAAAATTGTTGATTCTCTTGTGCAAGACATTATCATGCCCCCCGTCGGCAAACTGTTCGGCGGCCTCGATTTCGCCAGCTATTACATCCCCTTGAACGGCCAGGCGTATGGCCTGGCACTGGCGGAAGCAAAAAAGGGCGGCGCCGTGATCGCTTACGGTAATTTCCTCACCGTTGCCTTGAATTTCCTGATCCTCGCCTTCATCATTTTCATGATGGTACGCGCGATTAACCGGCTGCAACGCCCGGTGCCGGTGGTGGTGGAAGCGGTCACACCAGAAGATGTCGTGTTGCTGCGCGAAATACGCGATTCCCTGCGCCGCCAAGGATAAAACGCATGAAGCGATTGTGGCTGCTGTTCGCCCAGGCCATCACGGTGGCGCTGGCCGTCTTCGTGGTGGTGCAGGCCGTGCGGCCCGGCTGGCTGGCGCGTCCGGCGCCCCGGCTGGAAGGTTTGAGTCCGTCCAGCCCGGTGCCGGTGCTGCAGTCGCCCGGCGCAAGGCCCCTTGCCGTCACCTCCGCCACCACCAGCTACCGCGACGCGGCCGGGCGTGCCATGCCCGCCGTCGTCAACATTTTGACCAGCAAGGCCTTGCCGCAAAACCATCCCCTGATGCGCGACCCGTTTTTTCGCCGCTTTTTCGGCGACAAGGCGCCCAGCAAGCAGCAGGCCCAGGCCAGCCTGGGGTCCGGCGTGATCGTCAGTCCCGACGGCTATATCCTGACCAACAACCACGTGGTGGAAGGGGCCGACGCTATCCAGGTGGTGCTGGCCGATGGCCGCAAGTCGCCCGCCACTGTGGTCGGCACGGATCCGGAAAGCGACCTGGCCGTAATCCGCATTGCAGCAAGAAACCTGCCTGTGATGGTGCTGGGCAGCTCGGAACAGGCCCGGGTGGGCGACGTCGTGCTGGCGATCGGCAATCCCTTCGGGGTGGGGCAGACCGTCACCATGGGCATCATTTCCGCCGTGGGCCGCAACAATCTGCACATCAACCAGTTTGAAAATTTTATCCAGACGGACGCCGCGATCAATTTCGGCAACTCGGGCGGCGCCCTGATCGACACCGCCGGCAATCTGATCGGCATCAACTCCGCCATTTATTCCCAGTCGGGCGGCTCGGTGGGGATCGGTTTTGCCATTCCCGTCAGCACGGCGAAGACGGTGATGGACGCCATCATCAAGAACGGCCAGGTGATCCGCGGCTGGATTGGCATCGAGACGCAAGATATCACACCGGAACTGGCCGACAGCTTCGGCCTGGACCGCCAGAACGGCGCCATCATTGCCGGCGTCGTGCGGGGCGGCCCGGCCGACCGCGCCGGCGTGCGCCCGGGCGACATTTTGTCTGCCGTGCAAGGCAAGCCGGTGGGCGACACCAGCCAGATGCTGACCCTGATCTCGTCCCTGCCGCCGGGCCAGAAAGCCCAGCTGACGGTGGTCCGCAAGAACCGCCAGTCGGTGCTCGACGTCACCGTCGGCAAGCGCCCGCGGCCCGCCCCGAATCCTGCGGCCAACGCCGACACGGACGACGACGAATAACCGTTTTTCACATTTAACCTGGCCTTATGCACTTACGCGATCTGACGCAATACCTGACCGAGCTCAAAGACAATAACAACCGCCCCTGGTTCATCATGAACAAGCCCCGCTACGACATCCTGCGGGAAGAGTTTCTGGTGGTGGTGACGGAATTGATTGCCGAAGTGGGCAAGTTCGACCAGCAGGTGGTGGCGTGCAACCCGAAAAAGGCGATGTTCCGCATCAACCGCGACATCCGCTTTTCCAACGACAAGCGGCCCTACAAGACGCGCTTTTCTGCCGGCATCACCCCGAACGACAAGCGCCGCCCCAGCGCCGGCGGCGGCCCCACCTATTATTTTCACATCGAAGGCGATGGCACCATGGGCATCGGCGCCGGTGAATACCTGCCGCCGCCCTCGCGTCTTAAAGCCATCCGCCAGCACGTGGTCAACGATGCGACAGGGTTTGCCAAATTGATGAAAAATAAAGCCCTGCGTCGGACCTACGACGGCTTCGATCTGGACCACGTGCTGCAGCGTCCGCCCAAGGGTTTCGACCCGGCGCACCCGCACGTGGAATACCTGAAAATGAAGGGCTTTTTCGTCTGGACCGAAGTCAAGCTGGCGCTCAACGACCCGGACAAGCTGGTGCCGCAACTGGCCGCCGGGTTCAAGGATGCGTTTGCGCTGGTCCAGTGGCTGCGCGGCGTGCCGGAAACATTCGAGGAGGCGGAAGAAGCCGACTCCAGCAAACCAGACTGATCACGAAAGATAGCCATGGCCTTACACCACGCCGCTTCAGGCGACAAGATCGAACTCGCGCGTGGCGACGACGACATCGCCTTTTTTACTTCCGTGGCCCTGGCCAAAACGCCGCACATGGAATTGATGCGCCTGGTGCTGCCGAAAGAGCGGCCCATGCCGCTGCACAAGGTGGAAGGGGAAATGACCCTGCAATGCCTGGAGGGAGAGCTGGAGGTCGACGCCCACGACAAGATCACCAATCTGAAGCCGGGCGAGATGCTGTATCTGGCCGGCGGCGTTCCGCACGCCGTGCGGGCCGTGGAAGACGCCGTCGCCCTGATGACCATCCTGATCGAGCGGCCGAACACCTCGACCACCAGCGGCGGCCTAGCTTAATTCCGTGCGGGGATCGCGCGCCAACAATTTGCCCACCATCACGCGGGCATCGTCGCCATCGAACAGCACCCCGGCCACTGCATTGGTGATCGGCATGTCCACCGCCATCCTTGCCGCCAGCTCGCGCACGGCGCGGGCGCACGGTACCCCTTCGGCCACGTGGCCCAGTTCCGCCACGATCTGATCGAGCTTCTTGCCGCTGGCCAGTTCCAGGCCGACCCGGCGGTTTCGTGATAGATCTCCCGTGCAGGTGAGGATCAGGTCGCCCATACCCGTCAAGCCCATGAAGGTGCCCGGCTGGCCGCCCAGAGCCGTGCCCAGCCGGGTGATTTCCGCCAGGCCGCGGGTGATCAGGGCCGCGCGGGCGTTCAGGCCCAGGCCCAGGCCGTCTGCCACGCCGGTGGCAATGGCCAGCACGTTTTTGACGGCGCCGCCCACTTCCACCCCCACCAGATCGTCGCAGGAGTAGACGCGGATATTGGCGCCGTGCACCAGCGCCACCACCTGCTGGCGCAAGGCCTTTGAGCTGGACGCCGCGGTCAGGGCGCAGGGCAGGCCACGCGCCACTTCCTGCGCAAACGAGGGGCCGGACAGGGCCGCGCCTGCCACTTGTTCACCGAGCACCTCGGCGACCACCTGGTGGGGCAACAAGCCCGTACCGTATTCAAACCCTTTGCACAGCCATACGATGTTGGGAATGGCGCGGCCTTTCAGCTGGCCCAGCAGGGGACGCAATCCCGCCACGGGGCAGGCCGCTATCAGCAGCGAGGCTGGATCGGCGACGTGGGCGATGGCCGCCTCGAAGTCGCCCGTCACCGTCATCGACGCCGGCAAAGTAAAGCCGGGCAGATAGTGCACGTTGTCGCGACTGGCGGCCATGGCATCCATGGCGGCGCCATCGCGGCCCCACAGCAGGACATCGTGGCGGGCGGCCAGGGCGATGGCGACGGCGGTACCCCAGGCGCCGGCGCCCAGCACGGTGATGTTGGCGCCCATCAGATACCCCACACGTCGACGGCCTTGACGAAGCCGGCCACGCCATCCTTGTGGCGCACTTTCAGCCAGGCGGCGGGGGCGGGATCGACCAGTTCGAGCAGCACGCCGCGGTCGGCCGACAGCACGACGGGCGCGTTGTCGTCGGCGCTGGCGCGCACCTTGGCGTTGGCGCTCTTGACGACGAGCATGCGGCGCGGACTCAAGGCCTTCGCTTCCGTCCAGGCCAGGTCGCCATTCATGTCGCGCAGCTTGACCCAGTCGCCGTAGCTGAGCACGACTTCGACCGGCATCCCGCGGGGCGCGACATACAGCTTGCCGCCCTTGCTGGACGGGCTGCCGTACAGAATGGCGGGGTTGGCCCCGATGCTCTTGAAATCGACGGCGCCGGCCTGCACCGCCGCCAGCAGAAGGGCAGCGCCGGCGGTGGCGGAAACGGCAATACGCAAAGGGTTCATCGACAATCCCGTGACAAAAAATAAAACGGGACAGGCTGTTGGCCTGTCCCGCTCGCTAACCTGGCAAACCGCGCCGGGACGCTATCAGTCCGCTATCAGTTCAAGGTCGAGGCCGCTGGGGCCGCTGCAGCCTGCTCGGCCATGGCCTGGCGACGCTGCTGGTAAAACACTTCGAAGTTGATCTCGGCCAGGTGCACGGGTGGGAAGCCGGCGCGGGTGATGACGTCGGCGATGTTACCGCGCAGGTAAGGGTAGACGATGTTCGGGCAACCGATGCCCAGCAGTGGGTCGAGTTGATCGGCAGGGATGTTGCGTGCTTCAAAAATACCTGCTTGCTTGCCTTCGACCAGGAACGCGACTTTTTCGCCGACCTTGGCGGTCACGGTGATGGTCACGGTGGACTCGTAGATGCCATCGGCAATCGCCTCGGCGCCCACGTCGAGCGACACTTCGATCGTTGGGGCTTCTTGCTCGAGGAAAATGCTTGGGGAATTCGGCTGCTCCAGCGACATGTCTTTCAGGTAGACGCGTTGGATTTGAAATACGGGTTGCAGAGTTTCGTCAGACATGGAACGCTTTCGTTGAGAGATAAGGGGATGACCAGCCATCCCGTAGGCATATTGGCAACTGCGAGCAAATACGACGGCAATTGTATCAAAACAAACTTGCGAAAAATAGCGTCAGTGCCGCCCGCCAGTTTCGCGCGTCAAGCCCTATTTAACAAGGGTTCCAGCTTGCCCGCCTGATCGAGCGCATACAAATCGTCGAATCCGCCGACGTGGGTCTCGTCGACATAAATCTGCGGCACCGTGCGACGGCCCGTCTTTTGCATCATGATCGTGCGCTGTTCCGGGTCCAGGTCGACGCGGATGCGTTCGATATCCTTGACACCTTTCGCTTCGAGCAGGCGCTCGGCGCGCACGCAATACGGGCAGCTGGCGGTGTGGTAAAGAACGACGTGGGCTTGGGTGGTCATGTTCAACTCCTTATTTACTTTGCGAGGGGCAGTCCAGCGGCCTGCCATGCAGCGATGCCGCCGTCGAGGCGCACCACTTCATTGAAGCCGGCTGCGGCCAGTTGCCGGACTGCGCGGTCGGCCCGTGCGCCCGACTGGCACACGACGATGACCGAGCGCGACTTCGATTTTTCGAGTTCGCCGATTCTGGATGCCAAGTCTGCCAGCGGAATGTGTTTTGCGTCGCGCAAATGCCCCGCGGCAAATTCTTCCGCGCTGCGCACGTCGACCACGGTCGTCTTGCCCCGGTTGATCATCTGGGTCACCTCGAGCGGGGAGGCGCGCTTGCCGCGCGGGCCGATCCCGGCAAACAAGAGGTAGCCACCCGACAAAACTACCAGCGCTACGGTAAAAATATGGTCAAGAATAAATTTCACAAGGTATCCAGTGGGTTAACTTAATCCGCGCATTATAAAATAGAAGGCGAAACCGAATGGGCCAGGCTGTTTTTATCGCCGGCCCCCTCCTGTCCACCTGTCCACTCTTGAAGAATCTATGTACAAAATCGTATTCATGCGCCACGGCGAATCGACCTGGAACCTGGAAAACCGCTTCACCGGCTGGACCGACGTCGATCTGACGGCCAAGGGCGTGCAGGAAGCGAAAAACGCCGGCACCGTCCTGAAGGAAGCGGGATTCACCTTCGATCTCGCCTACACCTCGGTGCTCAAGCGCGCCATCCGCACCCTGTGGCTGACGATGGACGAGATGGACATGATGTGGCTGCCCGTGGTCAACGACTGGCGCCTCAACGAGCGTCACTACGGCGCCCTGCAGGGCCTGGACAAGGGAGAGACTGCCGCCAAATATGGCGATGCGCAGGTGCTGGTCTGGCGCCGCAGCTACGACACCCCGCCGCCGCCGCTGGCGGAAGACGACGAGCGGACCTCGTTCAAAGATCCCCGCTACGCCCGTCTCGAGCGCCATCAAATCCCTTTGACGGAGTGTCTGAAGGACACGGTGGCGCGCGTGATGCCGGCGTGGGACGAGGACATTGCCCCTGCGATCCGCGCCGGCCGACAGATCCTGATTTCCGCCCACGGCAACAGCCTGCGCGCCCTCATCAAGATGCTCGACGGGATCAGCGACGAGGACATCGTCGGCTTGAACATTCCCAACGGCCAGCCCCTGGTCTACGAACTCGATGCCGATCTGAAACCGATCCGCCATTACTACCTGGGAGACGCGGCCGCCATCGCCGCCGCCACCGCCGCCGTGGCCAACCAAGGTAAGGCGAAGTAAGGTTTTGTTGCTTTCCACTTTGTCGGCAGTCCCCGTGAAGACCACCCTGGCGCTGGCGCTGCTGCTCTCCCTGGCGGCGGGCGGCAGCGCCCTGGCTGCGCCTGCCAAGCCCACCGAGCGCAGCAAGCAAAAGGCCGCGGCCGAGGCCAGCCGCGCCGGCATCGCACAAAAGCTGCAGGCTTTGAAGAAAGACATCAGCAAGACGGAGAGCGAAAAGGACAACGTCGCCGACGCCCTGGCCACCTCCGAAGAAGCGATTTCCGACGCCAACCGCGCCCTGCGCGACCTGGCCGGCGAGCAGGACGAGACCAACATTAGAATCCGCGACCTGGCCGCGGCCAGCGACAAGCTCGCCGCCACCATCGCGGCCCAGAAAAAGCAGCTGGCCACCATCCTGCGCCAGCACTACGTGGCCGGCAATGAAGACCGCATCAAGCTGCTGCTGTCGGGCGACAATCCCAACCGCATCAACCGCGATCTGCAATTGATGGCGTATCTGTCGCAAGCCCAGGCCAAGTTGCTGGACTCGCTGCGCGCCAACCTCGCCGCGGTGGAGGCGAACAAGGAAGACGCGCAAAACGCCAGGGACGAGCTGGAAGAAATCGCCCAGGAACAGCAAGACAAGAAGGCCGAACTGGTCAAGGAAAAAGCCAAGCGGGCCGAGTTGCTGCGCACCCTGTCGAGCCAGCTGACGGCCCAGCGCAAGGAAGCGGGCAATTTGCAGCGCGACGAGCAGCGCATGAGCGCCCTGGTCGACAATCTTACCAAATTGATCAAGCAGCAGGCCGAAGCGGCCGCGGCTGAACAGCGCCGCCAGGCCGCCCTGGCCGCCGCCAAAGCCAAGGCCGCCGAAGAAGCGAGATTGCTGGCCGAAGCGAAAAAGAAGGCGGAACGGGAACGCCTGGCGCGCGAAGCGGTCAAACCGAAGCCGGGCGGTAAAGTCCCGGCCGTGCAGCCAGAATTCAAGCCCGACCCCATCGACGCGGACGAAGCGCCCAAGGTGGCCGAAAAGCCTGCGCCGAAGCCGCCTGAAGTGACCCTGGCGCCCGCCGCACCCGATGGGGCTTTTGCCAGCCTGAAGGGGCAGTTGCGTTCGCCCGTGGCCGGCAAGCTGGCCGCCCGTTTCGGCGCCAAGCGGGGCGACGCCACCTGGAAAGGCGTCTTTATTCAGGCGCCGGAAGGGGCGGACGTGCACGCCGTCGCCGGCGGGCGGGTGGTCTGGGCCAACTGGATGCGGGGCTTCGGCAACCTCATCATCGTCGACCACGGCGGCCAGTACTTATCGATTTATGGCAACAACCAAAGCTTGCTGAAACAGGCGGGGCAGGTGGTCAAGGCGGGGGAAACGATTGCCAGTGCGGGGAACACGGGCGGGCGCGAAGAATCGGGTCTATACTTTGAGCTCAGGCATCTGGGCCAGGCGTTCGATCCGGCAAGCTGGATCAAGTTTTAAGCTTTTCAAGAAGGCAACATGACACTACAAGCTCACGGCAACAAGCAAGGCAACATCCGCGAAAAGGTCCGCACGGCCGGCCTGATCGGCGTGGGCATCGTTGCCGGCGTGGCCCTGTCCTTCCAGTTTCCCGCCGTCGCCCAAAAAGCCGCCGGATCGCCCCTGCCGCTGGACGAATTGCGCCAGCTGGCCGATGTCTACGGTCTCATCAAATCCGATTACGTGGAGCCGGTGGCGGACAAAAAACTGCTGTCCGAAGCCATCGGCGGCATGGTGGCCTCGCTCGATCCCCACTCCGTCTACCTCGACAAAAAAGCCTACAAGGAAATGCGCGAGAGCATGCAGGGACGCTTCGTCGGCCTGGGCATCGAGGTGTCGACGGAAGACGGCTACGTAAAAATCGTCTCTCCCATCGAAGACTCGCCCGCCTGGCGGGCCGGCATCAAGCCCGGTGACTTGATCACCCGCATCAACGGCGCACCCATCAAGGGCCTGACCCTGGACGAAGCCATCAAGAAAATGCGCGGCGCCCCCGGCAGTCGCGTGTTGCTGACCCTGGCCCGCAAGGGCGAGGACAAACCCCTGACCGTGCCCCTGGTGCGCGAAGAAATCCAGGTCAAGAGCGTCAAGGCAAAAATCATCGAGCCCGGTTACGCCTGGCTGCGCATCAGCCAGTTCCAGGAACAAACGCTCGATGAACTGGCCGCCAAAGCGGCGGCCCTTTACGCACAAGACCCGAAAATCAAGGGCCTGGTGCTGGACCTGCGCAACGACCCGGGCGGCCTGCTGCCGGGCGCCATCGGCGTGTCCGCCGCCTTCTTGCCGAAAGAGCAGGAAATCGTTTCTACCAAAGGACAGCTGCCCGATTCGAACCAGAGCTTTTATGGCCGCCGCGAGTATTACGCGGGCCGCAACGGCGCCGATCCCCTGGCCAAGCTGCCGGCTGGTCTCAAAACAGTGCCGATGGTGGTGCTGGTCAACACGGGTTCGGCCTCCGCTTCCGAAATCGTCGCCGGCGCCCTGCAGGATTACAAGCGCGCCATCATCATGGGCACCCAGACCTTCGGCAAGGGTTCCGTGCAAACCCTGCGCCAGTTGACGCCGGACACGGCCGTCAAACTGACCACGGCGCGCTATTACACACCCAAGGGCCGCTCGATCCAGGCGCGCGGCATCGTGCCCGACCTGGTGGTGGACGAAACGGAAAACGACGACGGTTTCAATGCCCTGCGCGAGCACGAAGCGGATCTGGAACGCCACCTGGGCAACGAGGCGGACAAGGGCAGCGCCGCCACCAAGGCCAAGGTCGATTTGCTGGAACTGGAAAAGCGCGCCGCCGCCCTGAAAAACCGCAAGCCCGTCGATTTCGGCGGCAAGGACGATTTTCAGCTGGCCCAGGCCCTGAACCATTTCAAGGGGCTGCCCGTCAAACTGGCGCCGGCCCCCGCGGTGGAACTGGTCGATGCAGACAAGATGGCGCCGACGCCGGTCGCCACCTTCGAGGGCAAGGCCGACGACGAGGCCGCCAGGCCGCCCGAGCTCAGGGCCAAGCCGCTTGCGCCCGCCAAGTCGAAATAAGCCCGATCGGCCACGGTGACTGACGACCAGCTGCTGCGCTACTCGCGCCACATCCTGCTCGACGAGATCGGCATCGAGGGCCAGCAAAAGCTGCTCGATGCCACCGCCCTGGTGATCGGCGCCGGCGGGCTGGGTTCGCCTGCAGCCCTGTATCTGGCAGCCAGCGGCGTGGGCCACCTCGTGCTGGTCGACGACGATGACGTCGATCTGACCAATTTGCAGCGCCAGATCATGCACACCAGCTTGCGCGTGGGCCAGCCGAAAGTGGACTCGGGCCGCGCCGCCCTGCTGGACATCAATCCCGGCATCGAAGTCACCGCCCTGCGCGAGCGCGTGACAGGCGCGCGCCTGGCGGAACTGGTCGCCGCCGCTACGGTCGTGCTCGATTGCAGCGATAACTTTGCCACCCGTCACGCCGTCAACGCCGCCTGCGTGGCGGCCCGCGTGCCCCTGGTGGCGGGCGCCGTGATCCGTTTCGACGGCCAGCTGTCCGTGTTCGATGCCCGCAGCGATTCGTCGCCGTGCTACGCCTGCCTGTTCCCGCCCGACTCCGGCTTCGAAGATGCGGCCTGCAGCAGCATGGGCGTGTTCGCGCCCTTGGTCGGTGTCGTCGGCGCCATGCAGGCGGCCGAAGCCTTGAAACTGATCGTCGGCATCGGCGAGTCCCTGGCGGGCCGCTTGCTCATGCTCGATGGTAAATACATGGAATGGAGCAGCATCGGCGTGGCCCGCGACGCGGCCTGCCCCGTGTGCGGGTCTGGCCGGGATCAAAGCCACGGGCATTGAACGGGTAGATAGCGCTCTGCCATCGCAATCGGGCCGCCGTCCCGCTTAAAATGGCGATGCGCCCTGGTTTCGGCTGCAATTGCGCCGCACCGGCCCAAAACCCCCTTATACTTGCCTCCTTTCCGACCTGACGACAGACATCATGCACATTGTTTCGCGTACCAAGTCTCCCGCCTCGCTGCGCCGCGCGCCGACCCGCCGCGCCCGGGGTTTTACCCTCGTTGAAATCATGGTCGTGGTTGTTATCATCGGCATCTTGGGCGCCCTGGTCGTGCCCAAGCTGATGGGCCGCACGGGCGAATCGCGCGTCACCGCCGCCAAGGTCGATATGGCGACCCTGATGCAGGCCTTGAAATTGTATAAGCTGGACAACCAGCGCTACCCCACCACCGAGCAGGGCCTGAAGGCGCTGACTGAAAAGCCGACCTCGGGTCCCGCCGCCACCGGCTGGAAAGCGGGCGGCTACATCGACAAGCTGCCCAACGATCCCTGGGGCCATCCTTACCAGTACATGTCGCCCGGCCTGCATGGCGAAGTGGATATTTTTTCCACCGGCGCCGACGGCCAGCCGGGCGGCACGGGTGAAGATGCCGACATCGGTTCCTGGGAAAATTAACCGCGCTGGCAACTGAACTGGCGCCAACCGTCCCGTGGAGGCCATCGTGCCTGTGCCTCTTTGCAAGCAGCCCCCCGCCCTGATGCGCACCGCGCGCGCGGGCGGCTTCACGCTGGTCGAACTGATGGTGGTGATGGTCATCATCGGCATCACCCTGGGCCTGGTCTCGCTCAACGCCATTCCCAGTCCCCAGCAGCATTTGCAGAACGAAGCGAACCGCCTGGCCCTGTTGCTGCAACTGGCGCGCGACGAAGCCATCGTGCGCAACCGCCTGGTCGCCTTCGAAGCGGACGACATGCAGTATCGCTTTATCGTACGCAATGAAACGCGCTGGGACCCCATCGTCGACGACGACCTGCTGCGCCAGCGCGCCTTCAAGGACGGTCCCGTTACCCTGCTGATGGACCCGAACACGGGCGTGCCGGGCGCCCCATTGCGCATCACCTTCGGGCGCGAGCCGGTCGACAAGCCTTTCGTGCTGACACTGGCCAGCGGCGACTCGCGGGTGGCGATCCGCGCCGATGGCGTCGGCCACTTCGTGGTGGAATGATGCGCCCGTCTATCTTGCGACCCGGCCGCGCCGCCGGCTTTACCTTGCTGGAAGTGCTGGTGGCGCTGGTGATCGTCGGCACCGCGCTGGGCGCCTCCCTGCGCGCCGTCGGCAGTCTGGCCTCCAACAGCGCCGGCCTGCGCAGCGCCATGATGGCCACCTGGTCGGCGGAAAACCGCCTGGTCCAGGTGCGCCTGACCCACGTGTTTCCCGCCGTGGGCAAGCAGCGCTTCGATTGTCCACAGGGCGATTTGCAACTGGTGTGCGACGAGGAAGTATTGGTCAGCCCGAATCCCCTGCTGCGCCGGGTGGAGGTGAGCGTCTACGATCTGAAAAACCCGGAGCGCCGCATCGTCAAGCTGGTGCAGCTGGTGGCGCCATGACGCGTATTCAAAAACCCGGCGGCTTCACCCTGATCGAGCTGCTGGTCGCCATCAGCATCCTGGCCATGGTGGCGGTGCTGGGCTGGCGCGGCCTGGACGGCATCGTGCGCGCCCGCGTCGCGCTGACCCAGCAGATGGAAGTGACGCGCGGCATGCAGCTGGCCTTTGCCCAGATGCAGAGCGACTGCGAACACATCCCCGTCGATGGCGTGCTGCTGGGCACGCGGCCCTATCTGCTGTTCGACAACGACAAGCTGACCCTGGTGCGGATGGTGCTGCTGGAAAACGAGCCGACCCGCTTGCAGGTGGTGTCCTACCGTCTGCGCGACGGCGTGCTGCTGCGCCGGGAATCGGCCGTTACCCGCAATATGACGGAACTCGATGTGATGTGGAAAGCGGCCACCAGTGACGCCGACCCCGCCGCGCCCGTGGCCCTGCAGGCTGGTATCACGGGCATCGGCGTGCAGAACTGGGTGGGCGGCCAGTGGCAGATGATCCAGGCGCCCCTGGTGGGCGGCCCTGCGCCGCCAGGCTCGGCGTTCGGCTTGCAGGTCGTGCTGCAAACGAAAGATCTGGCCGCGCCCATGATCAAGACGTTCCTGCTGGGAGGCGCATGATGCCGCCACGCGCAAGAAATTTAAGGCGTCAGCGCGGCGTGGCCGTTATCACGGCCTTGCTGCTGACCACCCTGGCCGTCACCATCGTCGCCAGCCTGTTCTGGCAACAGCAGGTGCAGGTGCGCTCGATGGAAAACCAGAGACTACACCTGCAAACCAAGTGGATCCTGCGTGGCGCGCTGGAACTGTCCAGCCTGATTCTCAAAAGCCGGACCGGGCAGGCGCAGACCATGACGACCCTGGACCAGGTGTGGACCACGCCGCTGGCAGAAACGCGGCTGGACCAGTACATCGAACGGGAGCGGCTGGAAAACGAGGTGTTCAACGCCACCCTGTCCGGCAACTTGTCGGATGCGACGGCCCGCTACAACCTCAATCACCTGGCCAAGAATGGCGTGCCCGATCCCGACCAGGTGGCGATCTTCCGCCGCCTCTTGACCAATCTCCAGCTCGATCCGGGGCTGGCCGCAAAAGCCGCGCAGATGGTGGCGGCGGCCAATCCGGCGCCCGTGGCCGCCGGCGTGCCGGGCGCCCAGCCCCAGCGCGCCGCCAGCAATGTGCCGATGGGCCTGGTGCAAGTGGACGATCTGCTTGCCGTGCCCGGTTTTACGCGCGAAGTGGTCAATCGTTTACACGATTTCGTCATCGTGCTGCCGGCCGGGGTGGCCGTCAACGTTAACACGGCGCCGCCTGAAGTGCTGTCGGCCCTGATCGAGAATTTTTCCATGGGAGAAGCGATCGCCCTGGTGGCCCAGCGCAAGCGCATCCCTTTCAATAGCCCGGACAATATGCTGCTGAACGTGCCGGGCAAAGTCAAGATGCCCGGTGCCGACATGGCCGTGTCCAGCAATTACTTCCTGGCCCAAAGCCGCATCCGGCTTGACCGCGCGGCACTAGATGCGGAATCATTGATCGAATCAAATTTGTCGGGACAGACCACTGTATTATGGACCAGGCAAAACTAGTGAAACAGACTGAAAGCGAGATCGTTTGAGCACTTTATATATTCGCCTGCCCGCCCGCGCCGACGGCGAAGCCGCCGTGGCCCGCTATGCCATGGTGGCCGACAGCGGCATGATGGGCCAGCAGGGAGAAGGGTCCTTGCGGGGCCTGGGCGACCTGGTGGGCGCCGCGCGCCGCGTGGTGCTGCTGGTGGCCGCAGCCGACGTCACCATGCTGCACGTCAAAGCGCCACCCCTGTCCGGCGCCCGTTTAAAAGCCGCCTTGCCGGGCCTGGTGGAAGAACAGGTGCTGGGCGACCCGGCCGATTGCGTGCTGACCGCCGCGCCTGTCGTTTCGGCCGATGGCGTGCGCAGCGTGGCCGTGGTGCAGCGTTCCTGGCTGGAACCGCAGGTGCGCGCCATGCTGGCCCTGGGCGCCCGCGCCATCACCGCCATCCCCGCCCAGCTGTGCTTGCCGATTTCTCCCGGCCAGGTCAGCGGCGCCATCGGCGCCCATGAACTCACCCTGCGCGACGGCTTGTACCACGGCATGGGCCTGGCCCTCGATGCCGATCCGTCCACCGCCCTGCACACGGCGCGCGCGCTGGCGGGCGATGCGCCCCTGACTTTATATGTGCCCGGCGCCGAGCTGCTCGCTTACCAGGCGCTGGCCACCGACATCACGCCGCCTGTCGCGCTGGAAGCCGATGCCTGGGCCCACTGGATCGCCGGCGCCAAGACCACCACCCTGGACATGGTGCCTTCGCTCGGTTCGGCCGGCGCCCGCGCCACCGACTGGGGCCGCTGGAAATGGCCGCTGGCGCTGGCGGCGCTCGCCGTCATCGTCAACCTGGTCGGCCTGAACGTCGAGTGGCTGCGCCTGAAGCGCGAAGCCGATGCGATCCGCCAGTCGATGCTGCAAACCTTCATGGCGGCCTATCCCAAGGACACGGTGATCCAGAATCCCATGGAGCAAATGCGCGCCAACAATGCGCGCGCCCGGACGGCGGTGGGCCAGGTCGGTCCCACCGAATTTACCTGGCTGGCGGCTGCTTTCGGCGAGGCTGCACGGGGCTTGCCCCGTCCCCTGTCCATCACCGCGCTTGAATACAAGGAACAAACTTTGACGGTCAAGGTCAAACCGGAGTCGGCCGATCCAGGCGTGGTCGGCCAGCTCAAGAGCGCGCTCAGTGCCAGAAAACTGGCGTTGACGGAAACGGCGCCTGGCGTGTGGGCCATCAAATCCATGTCGGGAGCGAAAGCATGAGCGCCGCAAGCAGCCTGAGTACCGTGAAATCGCAACTGGCCGTGGCCTGGCATGCCCGCACCGAGCAGGAGCGCAAATTTCTCGTCGTCGGCGCCGGCGTGGTGCTGGGGGCGCTGGTGTATCTGCTCTTCATCGGTCCCGCCGTCACCGGCCGCGCCCAGCTGGAAAAAGCCTTGCCGCAATTGCGCCAGGACGCGGCCCAGCTGCGCAGCATGGCGGTGGAGGCGGGAGAATTGTCGCGCCAGCCGCCCGCCCAGGGCACGCCCATGACCCGCGAAAGCCTCACCGCCAGTTTGACGGCGATGGGCTTGACGCCCCAGTCGGTGACGATGACGGGCGAGTTTGCCAAGGTGCAGCTGTCGGCCGTGCCCTTTGCCAGCCTGGTGAGCTGGCTGGACGGCCAGCGCCGGGACGGGCGCATTTCAGTGCAGGACGCGAGCATCGGCGCCCAGAGTGACAGTGGGGGCGGCAAGGTCGATGCCACCTTGACACTGCGGCAGGAACCGGGCGCCCGGTGAAGCGCGCTGTGCTATGGTGTGCGGCCGCCGCGCTCGCCGCCGTGCTGACCGTGCTGGTGTATTTTCCGGCCAGCTGGCTCGCGCCTTTGGTGGAACAGCAGACGGGAGGGCGTTTGAC
>JACXTT010005295.1_pt1 | contig 18790 bp, 19 predicted proteins | sample 9270951 | NCBI WGS metagenome assembly JACXTT01 (sample SAMN15532306, study PRJNA645909) | rock metagenome | isolation source: weathered quartz diorite | place: Puerto Rico | collected 2017-06-21 | reverse complement strand
TGGGGAGTGCCGCGGAAGATGCTATGAACGGCGCGCGGGATCCAGCCGTGAGCGTCGGCGGTGACGAAGGTATCGTTAATCAGTCCGGCGATGTACTGGCCCGCCGACACGCCCGAGATCGGCCCGGTCAGGATGTAGTCGAACATCAGGGCGGAGACGCTAATCTTGGCAAGCGTGCCGCCCAGTGCCTCTTTCACGACACGGTATACACCGCCGCGAACAAACATCGAGCAGCTCTCCACGTACACCGCCCGAACCGTAAATGAAAACAGCATGACGCCAACAATGAACCAGGGAGCGGACTTGCCGATGGCTTGCTCGGCGATGCCGCAGGCGTAAAACGCGGACGAACCCAGGTCATTGAGCACGATGGCGGCAGCGCGCCAATACGAGATGAACGTGAGCATCACCGAAGTGGCGACCACGATTCGAACGCGGTTCGAATTCGGCGAGGCGGGCTGGATGGGTGATGACATGCAGGATCGGGCGGGGCCCTAGGCGGGTTTCTCCTCCGCGTACATGCCAAGAAAGACCGTTTTCATATCTTCGATGCGACTGCGCACCAGGACTGCCAGCGAACCCATCGACCCGACAATAAACATGCTCTCAAGGCTGAGCGCCAGCTGCACGACCAACTGTGGCATTAACTACAACATGTTATCTGATATGCGAGTAGGAGAACAGGCTTGCGAGCGGAGCCATCACAGAAAGCGAATCTGATTTGCTATTCTTGCGGCGTGCGAAAGATCCACTCCAGCGCGTGGCGTCTCGTGTTCCTCTCGGCCGCTTTGCAGGTTCTAATTTTTCCGCTGCCCGGGCTGTATTGGTTGTCCTGGATTGCGGTAGCGCCCCTGCTAATTGCCCTGCGACGTGCGCAGGCTCCCGAAACCTTGCAAGTGGACGCGCCCATGCGGCTGGAGCCGGCCAGTCCATGGCAGGGATTCTTGCTGGCTTACGGCTGCGGAATTCTCTGGTACCTCGGAACCTGCTACTGGGTGTTCGACACTATGCACAAGTATGGCGGGCTGGCGATTCCAGTCGCTCTGTTGGTCCTGATCGTCGCCTGCATGTACATGGGGCTTTATCACGGAGTGTTCGGACTGTTGCTCGCGCTGGTCGCGGGAGGCAAAGCTTCGGAGCGGCGCGCATTGGTGTTCGCTCCGTTTCTGTGGGTAGCGGTGGAGCTGGCGCGGACACGAATCTCGGCGTTTCCCTGGGAACTTCTCGGTTACGCGCAAACCAACAATCCTGCGCTCACACGGCTCACGACTTTGACTGGAGTGTACGGGCTGTCGTTTGAAATCATACTGGTCAACAGTGTGTTCGCGGCTGCGTTTCTGGTCGCGAAAGAGCGGCGAAAATGGCTGCTGGCAGCGGCTTCTGCGGCAGCCCTGCTCCTACAGGCAGGGCAATGGCTGACGCCACCCGCGGTGCCAGCGGACCGCACAGCCCTGCTGGTACAGCAGAACATTCCGGCGGAGCAGGGCTGGACAAACGAATACTTTCAGGGAACTTTGCGGGATTTGACCTGGATCAGTCTGCATCCGCCCGGAGCCGAAGATGGACAGCGGTTCGACTTGATCGTGTGGCCGGAATCGCCCTCGCCGTTTTTTCTGAATGATGGCAATTTCCGGGAAGTGGTGTCAGCACTGGCGCGGCAGAGCAAAACGTGGCTACTAGTGGGAAGCATCGGCGTGCAAAGCGCCTCCGCTTCCCCGCAGAAGACCAGTGAGGTCTTCAACTCCGCGGGATTGATCAGCCCCTCGGGCGAACTTGCAGCACGCTATGACAAGACTCACCTTGTGCCCTTCGGCGAATATGTGCCGTTCAAGCGCTGGCTTCCGTTCATGGACATGTTGACTGACCAGATTGGGAACTTCGCGTGGGGGCACTCCAGGGAACCACTGGACGCTGGCGGACAGCGACTCGGAGTTTTTATCTGCTACGAGTCGGTTTTTCCGGATGAGGTACGCGACTATGTGGAACGTCGAGCCGACGTGCTCATCAACCTGACCAACGACGGCTGGTACGGCGACAGTGGCGCCTGGAAGCAGCACCTGCAAATGACGCAGATGCGGGCCATCGAAAACGGACGCTGGTTGCTGGTCGGAACCAATACCGGCATGACGGTATCGGTCGATCCCTATGGTCGGATTGTGGCTGCCACCGGCCGCAAATTCCGCACTGTGCTGGTGGCGCCCTACGGACTGCTTTTGAGTACCACGTTCTACACGCGTAACGGAGATTGGTTTGCGTATCTGTGTGCGATAATTTCTGTAGGCGCAATCGTTGCGCGTTTTCTATTCCGCAATCATATTCCGCAATCATGAGCGATAACACGTTGCTGGAACTCGAACAGCAGTACACGGCACTCAAGACCAAAGTGCACGACCTCCGGGAGTATCTTTGACGCGGGCAAGCTGCGCCAGCAGTTAGCCGAGATCGAAAAGCAAGCGGCCGATCCGAATCTCTGGTCGAATTCGGCAAAATCTCAGCAAGTGATGCGCGAGCGCAAGCGTCTGGAGGGAGTGTTGTCTCTGGAAAGCGACCTGGTACGTCGGGCCGACGACATCGGCGCATATTTCGATCTGGCCGGGGAAGGTGAAAACGTCACCACCGACTTGCAGCGCGAACTGGACGCCCTGAGCGAGCTCGTGGACCGGGTCGAGACCGAGACGCTGCTCTCTGGTGAGAACGATGCGCGGAACGCCATCGTAACCATCCATCCCGGAGCGGGCGGCACCGAGTCGCAGGACTGGGCTGAGATGTTGCTGCGTATGTATTTGCGCTGGGCGGAACGCCAGGGATTCAAGACAGAGATGTATGACGAACAGCCCGGCGAAGAAGCGGGCATCAAGTCCGCGACCTTTGCCGTCAATGGCGAGTATGCCTTCGGCTATCTGACGAGCGAGATCGGAGTCCACCGGCTGGTGCGGATTTCGCCCTTTGACCAGGCGAAGCGGCGGCATACATCGTTCGCCAGCGTGTTCGTCTCGCCGGAGATCGACGACAGCATTGAAGTGGTCATCAAGCCGGAAGATCTACGGATCGATACCTATCGTTCGAGCGGCAAGGGCGGGCAGCACGTGAATACCACCGATTCGGCGGTGCGGATCACGCATCTTCCCACCGGTTTAGTGGCCAGTTGCCAGAACGAACGCTCGCAGCACAAAAACAAAGAAAAGGCGATGAGCATGCTGCGCTCGAAACTCTACGAGTTCGAAATGGAGAAGAAACGCGAGGTCACGAAGCAGATCGAGGATTCCAAGCTCGACATTGGCTTCGGATCGCAGATTCGCTCGTATGTGCTGCAACCCTACCGGTTAATCAAGGATCATCGCACCAAGCTCGAAGTGGGCGACGTGGACCGCGTGCTGGACGGCGACTTGCGGCCGTTCATGCAGGCGTATCTGCGGATGCGGAGAGGCGAGAAGAAATCGTGAGCCGCGCCGGCCCCAAACCGCCGCGTCTTGGTCCTCGCTTGCAGCGAGCATTTCGTTACGCCGCGGAGCAGCATGCTGGACAAACACGCAAGCAGTCGGCCGTGCCTTATCTTTCCCACCTGATGGCGGTGACGTCATTGGTGCTGGAAGGCGGCGGTGATGAAGACATGGCGATCGCGGCGCTCCTTCATGATGTGGTAGAAGACTGCGGAGGCATGCCACGATTGCGCGAAGTGCGCAAACTCTTCGGCTCGCGGGTGGCGAAGATCGTCGAGGGTTGTACGGATTCGTTCTCCAATCCAAAGCTGCCCTGGATCATTCGCAAGAGCGAGTACCTGCAAAGACTGAAGCACGAAGACGCCGAAACCCGGCTAGTATCGGCATCCGACAAGCTGCACAACGTGCGCACCGTCATTGCCGATTATCGTCAGGATGAGGAATCAATCTGGAAACGATTCAGCGGCGGGCGGGAGGGCACGCTCTGGTACTATCGCGCGTTAAGCGACGAATTTCAGCGGCGGAAACCGAATCGGATTACGCGGGAGCTCGCGATCGCAGTTCGGGAATTGGAGAAGACAGTCGGCGTGAAGCCGCTGCGTGCGCCGCGCAAGGAGAAGTCGGGCCAGGTTCAGAGATGAGCGAGGGAGATGAATCATGCCCCGGATGATTGAGCTAGTCCGCAAGTCGCAAATGTCGGCACAAATGATGCAGGCGGCAGCGCGCGGGGCGCTGGCGGTGCAATCGGGCGAAATGCTGGAAATCCTGGTGCACCTGGCGCTGCACAACAAGGTCTTTGGCGAGCAGGCGCGTATGACCCTGGCAGGCTGGGACGAGAAAGCCTCGATGGGAGTGGCCGCCGATCCGGCGACCAGCCAGGAAGTCCTAGCCTACCTGGTCTCACCCAAGAACCTTCGTCCCGCCTTGCTGCCCGCGTTGCTGGAGAACCCTTCCGTCGAGCAGGAAGCCTTGCTGGAACTGGCCGCCACTGGCGCCCGCTGGGTAGTTGAGGCGTTGCTGGCCAGCGATACTGCGAAAAAATCATCTGTGCTCATGAGTGCGTTGAGTACCAATCCTCGCCTGCGCCAGAACGAACTGGCGACGATCGAGACCCAAGCTGACCCTGCGGAGATGGTCGCTCCGGCAGCCGCAACCGACACGGCAGAGGCTGCAGTTGCTACCGAAGCACTTGAAAACCCGGAGGCCGCGTCAGTGTCGGCGGAAGAGGGCGAACCCGAACCCGTGGACGCAGAGGTTGTAGCGCAGGCAATTGCGACCTATCTCCAGGAGAACCAGACAGAGTTAGCGGCCGAAGGCGACAAGCCCTTCGAGCCCATCGTAGTGTCCGATGGTGCGGGAATCGAAGGTGGAACGGAAGCGGCGTCGACGCCGAGCGCTGCGGTCGAGTCGGAGGCGGTTAGGGCGGAGCAGGAGGCAGCTAAGCCGGCGTCCGCTGCCACTGCCAAGCCGGCTGCGGGGACTGGCGCCAAGCTCGCCAAGAAGCCCGGACATCCGCCGGTCGAGGTCAGGCGGGACAGCACACTGCAGAAGATCGCCAAGCTCGATATCAAGGGACGAATCGCCCTTGCGATGCGCGGCAGCAAGGAGGAACGCTCGCTGCTCATCCGCGACGGGACGAAACTGGTGGCCGTGGCCGTGCTCGATTCCCCGAAGGTCTCAGAGGGCGAAGTGGAGAATTTTGCCCAGCAAAAGAACGTATTGGAAGCGGTGCTGCGTGCCATCCCGCTAAGGAGGCGTTTCATGAAGAACTACGCCATCGTGCGCAACCTGGTGTACAACCCGCGCACCCCGCTTGATCTATCGCTCGGCTTGATGAAGAACCTGTTGGTTCACGACCTGAAGAATCTATCCGGGAACAAGGAAGTTTCGGATACGATCCGCAAGCTGGCACTCCGGATGTACAAGCAGAAGTCGGAAAAGAAAAAAGAGTAGTGCCAGTAGCCAGTACTCAGCGGAGGCGGATACTTTATTGAAGCAATCGGATCCTATTTACGAACTGCTGTCACGCATCAAGACAATCGCCGTTGTTGGACTATCGGACAGTCCCTTGCGTCCCAGCCACGGCGTTTCGGCGTACATGCAGTCCCAGGGATACCGGATCATTCCGGTAAATCCGCAGATCACGGAAGCGCTGGGGGAGAATTCCTATCCGTCGCTGCTCGAGGTTCCGGAAAAGATCGATTTAGTCGATGTGTTTCGGCGACCGGAGTATGTAGATGACATTGTGGCGCAGGCGATTCAACTGAAGATCCCCGCGATCTGGCTGCAGGAAGACGTCATCAATGAGAGAGCTGCGGAGAAAGCGCGCAAGGCCGGGATGTTCGTCGTGATGGACCGGTGTGTGCTGAAGGAGCACCGGGCGCGGTTCGGGTAGAGCGGGTCGGTGCGGAGCAGTAGGGAATTCGGTACTATCAACAGATTGTGTTCAAGAGCTTCTTCCAGAAGTTTAGCCGCTCGAAACCCATCGATTTGCTCCCAAATCCGGAGTCCTTGCTGCAGGCAATGCAGACTGTATCCGAGAACGATACCCCGGCGAGCCGGGTGAGGGTGTATCGGGAGTTTCTGAACAGCTGGCTATGGCTCTGTGTCCCCGAACTTCCGGATGGCTGGAAGCCCGGCATGACCATGTTGCCAGCCGGAATGAAGATCTCGGTGGTTACCCCGAACAATGCTAAGGGAGACAAGGTGCTGCCCGTTTTTACTGAGCCCGCTGCCCTTGCTAACTACGATCCGAATACACCGCACTTGGCATTTCCGGCAATTGAGATCTTCAAGATGGCAGTGAAGCTCGGAGTGGGCGAGATCATGGTGAATCCATTCGATCCGGTCCGCAAGCCGATTCGAGCCGGCGGGACTTTGACGCACCGTGAGTTTGAAGCGCTTGCACTGGGTATGATTCCCAAGCAAAGGTCGGATGGCAAAGGACAGGTTCTTACTGTCGAGAAACCGGTTAAGGTGCAGGTCGGCCGATGCAAGGATACCCTCAGCGCGGAGGTGAAATCTCGGCTCGTAGAGATGGCCGAGCATTTTCCAGAGCTGGAGCAGATTTTCCGCTATCGCATGAGGTATGTCGAGACCGGCACCGAAAGCAAGGTCTTCGGATTAGTCTGCAGCGTAAAAGGCGACCGCTTTCACGAAATCGTGGGCAATCTCATGTCTAACATTCAACCGTTGCTGATCCCCGACGAGTATGTGGACTTCACCAGCCTCCGTATGGCCGACATGCCGCTGATACGAAATCACGGTGAGCTCGTGTATAAACGAAAGGCTGAGAGCGGGGCATGAACGCGGATCGTACGTACTCAGGTTGGAGGCAGTGCGAGGCTCAGCTGTTGGCCTCTCTCGTCCCCACCAGGATCACCGTGGCATCGTCGCGCAGGCCGGTGCCGTTCACAAACTTTCTCACATCGGCGAGCAGGCTCTCCAAACAAACATCTGGGGACTGCATCTGAGCAAGCAGCCGTTCGGGGCCGTATTCCTCCCCGGAATCGAGGCCAGCTTCGGTGATGCCGTCGGAATAAATGGCAAGCCGCGTTTGCGGGCCGAGGGTGATTTCCGTCTCGGAAAATTTGCTGGTAGCGATTCCGAGCGGCAGGCCGCTTTCGGTGGCGATCCAGCGATGGCCCTCAGGTTCAACGAGCAGCGGCGGCAAATGGCCGGCGTTGGCTAAGCGCAGCTTGCGGGTTGAGGGATCGAATTCCGCGTACACCATGGTGACGAAGCGGCCGCAGGGAAAATCCTCCACCATCATGTTGTTCAGGCGGGTGAGCACTTCGCCGGGTCCGGAGCCAGTTTGTGCGAGCGAGCGCAGCATGCCTCGAGTGGCCGACATAAGCAGTGCGGCCGCCGTTCCTTTTCCAGAGACGTCTGCGAGAACCAAACCCCAGCGGCCGTCAGGCAGTGGGATGAAGTCGTACCAGTCACCACCGATGGCGCCAGCGGGAATCGAAAGCCCGGACACACGGAAACCTGGAATGAACGGAGAACTGCGCGGCAAGAGAGCCTGCTGAATCGAGCGCGCCTCATCGGCTTCGCGGGTCATGAGTTCGCGCTGTTCGCGTTCATCGTGGAAACGGCGTGCATTGTGCACGGCGACCGCGACATGAGAGCAGAGGCCTTGAAGAAGCCGCAGTTGCGCAACCGAAAAGGCATCCAGTTCGCAGTGGGATGCGGTGAAAACTCCGATCAGCTGGCTCTCGACATGGAGCGGAATGGCCACTTCCGAGCGGGTGTCCGGCTCGCAGGCCTTGTAGTAAGGGTCGCGAGTTACATCCGGCGCGTAGCGCATTTGGCGGGTGGCGGCTACGTATCCCACCATTCCTTCGGTTCCAACCTTCATCCGATGCCCTTTGCCGTGCACTGAGCAGCCGCGAGTCCCGGTGAGAACCAATTCGCTGTTCGATTGGTCATGAAGATAGATGTTGATCTCGGCACAACCCAGCAAGGCAGCGACTTCGTCGGTGATTCGCTGGACAATCTCGTCCAGGTCCAGGGTGGCGGTGATCCGCTGGGCGAACTTCTGGAGGCGCATCAACTCCGCAATCTTGGTCCCCGGGACTTCCGGAGCAGGCAGATTGTGAAGCTCGAAATCCGTGAGCGGGCTGGTGGCCACGATCATAGCCTCCTGACCATAAGGTCCGGTGGAATTATAGGTAAGAGATTCCAAAAATCAGGTTTCCGATTCTCTTTTTGTTCGGTTCGATTTCGTTTGCCGGAGCCTTTTGATCTCTTCCATGCGTTCGCGAATTCTCTTCTCCATACCCTCGTTGGTGGGCTGGTAATAGGTGCGATCGCGCAGGCTGTCGGGAAGGGATTGCATGTCTGCGACTTTACCTTCCACGTCGTGGGCGTACTCGTAGCCCTTGCCGTAGCCCAGGCCCTTCATCAGGCCGGTGGGGGCGTTGCGGAGGTGTAGCGGTACAGGTTCGGCAGCGGTGCGTTCAACATCTTCCTGAACAGTGGCATACGCCGTGTAGAGCGCGTTGGATTTCGGCGCGAGCGAAAGATAAACAACGGCCTGAGCCAGAGCGAGATTGCCTTCGGGCATGCCGATGAAATCTACCGCGTCGCGAGCGGCCATGCAGAGGGCCAGAGCATTGGGCTCGGCGAGGCCGATGTCTTCGACGGCCATGCGGACGACGCGGCGGGCGATATAGAGCGGGTCTTCTCCGGCTTCGAGCATGCGGGCGAGCCAGTAGAGCGCGGCGTCGGCATCGCTGTTGCGAACGGACTTGTGCAGCGCCGAGATCAGGTTGTAGTGTTCTTCGCCGGCTTTGTCGTAGAGCAAAACGCGCTTCTGGACGGCTTCTTGCACGATCTCGTCGGTGATCGTGCTGGTGCCCGCGGGAGACCCGGCACGCCGCGGTTCTGCCGATTGGGCGCGGGCGGCTGCTTGGGCGAGCGAGGCGGCGACTTCGAGGACGTTGTAGGCGTTGCGGGCGTCACCGCTGGAGTAGGCCGCAATCTTTTTCAGCGCTTCGTCAGAGGTTTCGAGTCGCAATGCGCCGAGGCCTCGCTCCGTGTCCGCGAGCGCGCGGTGGAGAAGAACCACGATCTGGTCTTCGGTGAGTTGCTTGAGCACATACACCCGCGCCCGCGAAAGGAGCGCTGAGATAATTTCGAAGGACGGATTTTCAGTAGTGGCGCCGATCAGGCGGATGCTGCCCTTTTCGACGTGGGGCAGGAAAGCGTCCTGCTGAGCCTTGTTGAAGCGGTGAATCTCGTCCACGAAGACGATCGTGCGCGTTCCGTACTGGCGGGCACGGTCAGCGTCGGCCATGACCTGCTTGATTTCCTTGATGCCTGCTAGAACCGCCGAGAACTCAATAAACTCGGCTTTCGTGACACTGGCGATGATTTTGGCGAGTGTGGTCTTGCCGGTACCAGGCGGTCCCCAGAAGATCATCGAACCGGGATCGTCGCGTTCGATCTGCACCCGCAGCGGTTTGCCCGGACCGACGAGGTGTTCCTGACCGACGAATTCATCGAGCGTGCGCGGCCGCATGCGGTCGGCGAGCGGGCGTGCGCCCGGAGTCGAGGAATTCTGGTTCGGGACGGGCGCGAATAGGCTCATGGAGATGTTCTACCTTTGCTACGCGCCCATTCATAGAGCACGATGCTGGCAGCGACTCCGGCGTTGAGAGACTCGACTTGCGCAGCTTGGGGGATCACGACGGTTTCATCCATTTGATGCAGGAGCTCGCGGGACAGACCGGCGCCTTCGTTGCCGATGAAAATCGCCAAAGGCAAAGTCCAGGTGGCGTGCGGCAACGGCGTTCCTTTGTGCGAAGAAGTCGCAACCAGGCGCACGCCACGCTGGCGCAGGAGCGGAATCAGTTTCGCCGAGGCGATCTGCACGACGGGCAGTCGAAATATCGATCCTGCCGAGCCGCGCAGGACTTTCGCGTTGTATGGGCTGACGGTGCCTTCGGTGAAAAACGCGCCTGCTGCTCCGAAAGCCTCCGCGGAGCGAAGAATCGTGCCCAGGTTTCCCGGGTCCTGCAGACCAGTGGCGACCACGATGGGCCCGATCTCGGAGCGCTCGAGTATCTGATCCGCCGAGACTGCGCGAATCTTAACCAGAGCTGCCACCCCCTGAGGCGCGTCGCTCGGGACGACCGAGTTGAAAAGAGCGTCGGGCAGAAGAAGGATTTCAACGCGAGCATTGATCTGGGGCAGGAGTTTTTCGGCGAGGGGACGCGCTGATTCGCTGAAGAACATTCCGCTCAGACGCTGGCCGCTTCGGATGGCTTCTTCGACGAGCTTGACGCCCTCAATGGCGCATTCGCCTTCAGACGTGAGTTCTCCGCGCCGGAACGCCTGCCGTAATTCCTTGAGTCGCGGATTGTGGCGACCAGAGACGCGGCGCAATCGGGAGCGCTCAGCGACGTCACCGGCGGGTTTCGCGTCCTGCTTCATAGGTTGGTTCCAAGATCAGGATAATACGCGCCTTGAGGTGGAATCGGTTCCGTCTCGGCAGCAAAGTCGTGTTATGGTACATTGCACTATTTACCCGACAATCAGGAAGGGACCCGAGTGCGCGCGGAAATCCTGAAAATTCACGCCGACAGCCCCGAAGCATCGTTGATCAAATACGCTGCCGAACAGATCCAGGCCGGGAAGGTGTTGGGCATGCCTACGGACACTTTTTACGGGTTGGCTGCCGATCCCTTCAATCTGCGCGCCGTGGAACGGGTGTATGAGATCAAGTCGCGCTCGCGGCACAAGCCGCTCTCATTGCTGATCGAGAACGTAGACCAAGCGGAGGAATTTGCGGGTCCGCTCCCGGATGATTTCCAGCTACTGGCGCGGCGATTCTGGCCGGGACCGCTGACCATGATCGTGCCGGCGGCATCGCACCTCCCGCTGAAGGTAACGGCGAACACTGGCAACGTTGCGCTGCGCGTGCCGGCGGCGGAGATTCCGCTGGCGGTCGTAAGAGCGGCGAAAATTCCGATTACCGCGACTTCGGCGAACCTGAGCGGGGCAGCAGAGTGCTCCACGGCGGAGCAGGTTCGTGATCAACTCCAGGATCGAATTTCGCTGATCGTCGATGGGGGCGCCTCTCCGCGAACGGCCTTGTCCACGATCGTGCACTTTAACTCGGACGACTCCTGGGAAATCCTGCGGGAAGGAGCAGTTCCCGCGAAAGAAATCATAGAAGCTCTGTCTTGAGCGATGGCGGACGATCGCACTCCACCTCCCGAAGAAAAATCCTCCCGACTGCGTTCCTGGCTGCTTCTGTTACTGGCCGGAGCGGGCGCGTTTCTTCTCTTTCTGGGGGTCACCGGATTTCGTATCGTGCGCGCGGCCGGTGAAACGCCCGGGCACAAGGCGGACGCCATCGTAGTATTCGGCGCCGCCGAGTATGCCGGACGTCCCTCGCCCGTCTACCGTGCCCGGCTCGATCACGGCTTCGACTTGTTCCGGAAAGGTCTGGCTCCGGTCGTCATTACGACCGGGGGTTCAGCTCAGGACCCCGATTTCAGCGAGGGCGGCGTGGGGCGGGACTACCTTTCCCGGCGCGGTATCCCGGAAAAGAATCTGATTGCCGAGACGCAGAGTTCAGACACCGCGCAATCAGCTGGGCGCGTGGCCAACATCATGCGCGCGAATGGCATGCGCACTTGCATCGCGGTGAGCGACGCGTATCACGTCTTTCGCATCCGGGCACTGCTTGAGCATGAGGGCGTGCAAACGGAAGTGGCGCCGCGTCCGGAGTCGCGGCCAAAGTCGCTGTGGCAAAGATTCGAGGCGGTATTGCGCGAGTCGATGAGTTATCTGCTGTGGGAAGTGGGGATGACCTAAAAAGAAGGTCTCAGGTGTTCAGGTGCTAGGTCTCAGGAAAATCGGGTGTCAAACGCGTTTCGCCTTGACCAGATTTTGACGATTTGCTTTTCCCCTTTTCCATGAGACCTGACACCTGGTCTTCTACCAGCCCATCTTCTCCCGCAGAGCCGTTACATGCGCCACGTGATGGCGTCCGTGCCAGGAATAAAGCGCGAGAGTTTTCTCCAGCGACAGCAGGCCCATTTCCGGATGGCGGAAGGTACGCTTCCAATCTGCGTCCGAGATATTTCGCAAAACCATCGTCCAGCGCTGGTGCAAAGAATCAAGCAAGGCAAGCGAGACCTCAATTGGAGCCTGCTTGGACTCCGGCAATTCTGCCCAGCGGTCTTCCATGTAGGGGCGTATGGTGGGCTCGTCTTCAGTCAGCGCAAGTTTGAAGCGGATGTAGGCATTCATATGGCTGTCGGGGACATGATGCGCCACCTGGCGTACGGTCCAGCCGCCATCGCGGTAAGGTGTGTTCAACTGCTGATCCGAAAGTCCGTCGACGGCAACGCGCAGCCGTGCCGGAGTCTGCTCGATATCGTTGAGGTATTGCTTCTTCTTGTCTGCGGTTAGTGGGCCATCGAAAGAGAACTTGCCGATCGGGTAGCGCGGGTCGGTCATCTGGGTCGCCTCCGGTGAAATGATGATTTGGAAATCAAACGGAGTCCACAAAAAAAATGCTTTTGAGAAACAGAAACAAATTTTAGATGTGAGGTTTCCCGCGTTTTACCGGATCATCGCGAGAATCCGAACTGGGCCTTCGGAGGCGTTCTTCGCCGAGTTCTTCGCGGGGGCGACGATCACCAGCGAACCGGTTTCCGGCAGAGCTGAGAAACGAATTGCACTGTCGACAACGTAGTTTCCGTGCAATGCGAGTTGGCGGGCGAGCGATCGATCGGAGGCGAGGTCGCTAGGCGTCTCGATCGCGAAACCGAGAACGTAGCGCGCATCCATGAGGAACTGGGCGGCGTCGGCGGTGATGGGTAATGCGGTTGCGGTGGAAGAATTAGTCGCGCCCACCCGGCGGATGGCGACAACCGCTCCTTGCGCAACCACTCCGTGACGTGATTCCCAGTCGGCGATGTCGTTCAGCGTGATCTGCGAGGTTTGATCCGGCCGCATCGTCAAATCCATAACTACCAGAGGCGCAATCAGCCGCTCGGCGGGAATCTGGCCGGCGGACCAGGTTCCGGGGATGAGCGCGGCTGGAGCGATGATTCGCGTTGCCGAAGAAAGCGTGCCGGAAGCGCGATCCGGGTTTTGAGTTCCAGTCAGATCAACCACGTGCGAATAGCGATTGTCCTGCCGGGGACCGGGACGCCGGTCCGCAAACAGCAGAATGGCCAGGACGAGCGCGTAGGCGATGATGAAAGAGCGAATCCGCATTGCGTTGGTTGGTCCGTCTCGAGAAGCGGGTCCAAAGGAGGAATCCCAACTGCCGCGACCCGAGTCGATCAACTATGTAAGACGTCTATCTAGCTCTAATTGTTGCCCGCCGGGATCAGAGTTGCAATCTACCTTCGGACATGGCCGGACGGGCCGTCTCATGAGCTTCAAGTGATTGGAGCAGTAAACTTTCGTTATCGATGCAATACTTTGGGCCGGCGAGGAAGCGCGTTACAATACAGTTAACCCTCCGGGAACAATAAGTTTCGCTTGCGCCGGCACTGCCGCGCGCGCCTGGGATCTGAGGATTGATGTTCGGCCGCGAAGAAAAAGTCTCTGCCACCCGGCTCACCGCCGTGCAGTACATCATCCTGGCTATTTTCCTGGTGCTTGCTTACGGGTTGTGGCGTTTGCAGGTGATGCAGAGCGACAAGTACGCCCTGCTGGCGGAGATGAACCGCATTCGCAACGTGCCCATCCTCGCGCCGCGCGGCAAGATCCTCGATCGCGAAGGGCGCGTCATCGTTGACAACTACCCATCGTTTTCGGCACTGCTGTTGCGCGACTCCTCGCGCGACCTGAACGCCGACGCGGACCTGATTGCGCAGGGTCTGCATTTGACTCCGGAAGAAGTGCGGCAACGCCTCCGGCGCTTCGCTTCCGTGCCGCGCTATCAGCCGATCTTTCTTAAAGAAGACATCACTCCGGATGAGCTGGCATTCATCGAGTCGCACAAGAACGAACTGCCGGAACTCGACACCATCATGGCGCACCGGCGCTTGTATCCGCGCAACGGCTTCATGGCCCACATGATCGGTTACGTGGGCGAAGTCACCGAAGACATGCTCAACCAGCCGCAGTTCGAGCTTTATAGTCCCGGAGACGTGGTGGGCGTGAGCGGTGTGGAGAAGCAGTACAACAATTTTTTAATGGGAAAGAATGGATCGCGGCGCGCAATTGTCGATAGCCGCGGCCGCGAAGTTGGCCGTCTGGACGAGACTCCGGCAGAACCGGGCAAGCAGTTGAAGCTGTCGGTGGATCTCGATTTGCAAATTGCGGCAGAGCAGGCGATCGAGGGAAAGAACGGCGCGATCATAGCGATGGATCCGCGTACCGGTGAAATTCTGGCGATGGTGAGCCGGCCCACCTTCGATCCGAATCATTTCGCGGTGAAGATTTCGAAGGACGAGTGGAACAAGCTGGTCACCGATCCGGACAAGCCGCTGTTGAACAAGGCGATCCAGGCGCAGCTTGCGCCCGGCTCTACATTCAAGGTGATTATGTCGGTGGCGGGCTGGCAAGAAGGGATTGCCCAAACCCTTAATGTGCACTGCAATGGCGGCGCCACATTTTATGGACGGCGATTTGGGTGCTGGCAGAAGGGCGGGCACGGCGAAGTTAATCTCGATAAAGCGATTTCCCAGTCTTGTGACGTTTTCTTCTACACGCTGGCGGAAAAGCTGGGTATCGACCGCATTGCAAAATACGCAACCTTGCTGGGACTGGGACAGAAGACGGGGATTGATCTGCCGAACGAAGTCAGCGGCGTGATGCCATCGGAAGAATGGAAAATCCGCAACTTCAAGCAGAAATGGTTTGCCGGGGAAACGATTTCAGTCGGCATCGGCCAGGGCGCAGTCGCCATTACACCAGTACAACTACTGCGGGGGGTGGCTGCGGTCTCGATGGACGGTCGCCTGGTTGTGCCCCATGTGATCAATCCAACCGAGCTGCCGCAAGGCTATGTCGAGACCATGCACTATACCGAAGTAAAAAACATTCCGATGGACCCGGCCGGATGGAACCTGATCACCGACGCGATGGGAAAAGTACTATTGCCCGGCGGTACCGCGTCCGGAGCGCACATTCCAGGAATCGATATTGCCGGCAAGACCGGGTCGGCGCAGATCGTCTCGCTCGCCCTGCGCGCGAAGCATCAGAACAACGAAGACTTTGCACAAAACGGATGGTTTGTCGGATTCACCCCGCGGCGCAATCCGGACATCATCGTGGTTGTGCTGTTCGAAGGTGGCGAGCACGGCCGGCTAGCGGCACGTTTGGCGACGCAGGTGATCAAAGCCTATGTGGACAAGCAGCGGCGTACACCTACCAAAATGGCCGGGCCGGGGACAAAGAGGGTCGAGATTGGCGGCGTGTGGACGGCACCCAGCGATGACAGCGAGGACCCGAACCATCTCCACGGTGGCCGCTTCCTGATCGATGTTTCGCAAAAGAAAATTCCGTTGGCGGTGGCAGCCCCGGGACTGCGGTAGCAATTAGCATTCAGCACTCAGCATTCAGCACACAGTACCTGCCAATTTAGTTTTCAGCATTCAGACGGTCTGTTTCAATCTTCTTGATAAGTCCGGCCAGCATCTTTTTCACTTCGATGACTGAACGCTCGAGTTGCCGGTATTCTTCCTCTGCGAGGAAGCCGAGGTCTTTGGCGGATCCAGTTGCTATGTGTAGGAAACGCTGGAACTCATTGTTTCCTCGCTTACCGCAACCCTCTGCAATGTTTGCGGCAATCGAGGCCGAGCACCTGCGAATCTGGCTGGTAAGCCCGTAGATCTCCTCCCGCGGAAATCGTGCCGTATTCCGATAGCTAGCCAGCGTAAGCAGGTGGGCTTTCTGCCAAACCATCAAGTCCCGAAAGCTCTTCATGTCCTGCCCTCCAACACAGCACCGTGTTCGCAGAGGCTGAATGCTGAGTGCCGAATGCTTGCATGCAAAATGTACGGCTCCCACTCCCCAAACCGCTGTGACGGCCAACACAGCCTCTTTGGTATCGCCCCTAAGTCCCTGTACCACTGGCACTTCGCTGCTTTCGTTCCATGACTTCCGTAACTTTGCGAGTGTGGTGCGGGGGTGTAATCTCGCCCTGAAATGTGCACATCGTTTCATCTGGTGCATTGGTGTAAGAGAGGGAAGGAAGGTTCTCGCAACCTTGTCTAACGCAGGCAAAGAAACCGTGACGGATCAGAGCAGGAGCCGTAAGGGTTACACGGATGTGCAGGGCGCGCCTCGTTTCCCCATCAAGCTTCCGGTGGCGTTGAAATCGGGAGCCGGCGGAAAAACGCTGGAGACCGACAATATCTCTGCCAACGGCGTGCTGTTTCATATGGACGCCGATGTGCCGGTGGGCTCGGCTGTGGATTTCACGATCTCCCTGCCAGCCGATGTGGTGGGCGCGGAAGCCGACGTCCAGGTGGATTGCCGGGGCCGAGTGGTACGCAGCTTTCAAGACGGGGGCCGGCGCGGCGTGGGCGTGGTCATCGACGAATACCGGTTCGAGCGTAAGTAGGAACCAAGGGGACCGATGGGAAGCACTCCTCTAAACGTGGAGCAAAACGAAGTCTCGCAGCCGGACGACGGCAAAGGCACGATCCGTGTAATCGTTGCGGATAGCCAAGCCATTTTTCGCGCGGGCCTGCGCAAAATTTTTGCGCTGGAGGATGACATCCGCGTCGTGGGTCAGGCCGAAACCCTGGCTCAAACCATCGCTGCCATCCAAAAATTTTCCGCTGACATTCTAATCTTCGAAGCAGCGCTGACTCCAAGTCCGGCCGATGCGGTTTCCGATCTCTTGCGGCAAGCCGTGAAGTGCCGTCTGGTGGTCGTGCTGCAAGAGCCTGACCAGGAGATGACGCTGGAACTCTTCCGGCGCGGCGCGCACGGCATTGCTTCCCGGGAAGTTGAGCCTGAAATGCTGGTGGAGTGCTTGCGCAAAGTCGCGGCAGGCGAACCGTGGCTCGAGAGCCGGGCGATCGCCTGGGTCCTGGATGCATTTCGCACGCAAGGTCTGCGCCCCACCGGGTCGCGTCCCAAAGTGCAGCTTACGCCCAAGGAGTCTCTAATCGTTTCCTGTGTGACTCAGGGCATGAAGAACAAAGAGATTGCCTTGCGTGTCGGAACGACCGAGCAGGTCGTCAAGAACTATCTGCGCAAGGTGTACGACAAGCTGGGAGTTGCGGACCGGTTGGAACTGGCGTTGTATTGCCTGAACCATCGCGTGGTGCATAACGAGGTCCCACCCAAGCCCGCCGCACCAGCCACTGCCACCGCGCCTGAGACGGCCAACGCAGCGGCTTCCGGATCGCATTCCTGATTCCTTCTTCTAGTACAATCCTCTCGCCACTGATACTCCAGTCCGCGCCGTTGTGTGGCGGATAGTTTTCAGCGCGCCAATTTCCCATCCTCGAGAGGCCATCCGTGAAAGGCGATGCGAAAGTCGTTGCGATCCTGAATGAAGTGCTGAAAGCCGAGCTTACCGCCATCAACCAATATTTCCTGCACTCCGAAATGTGCGAGAACTGGGGCTACATGAAGATGGCCAAGCTCATGCGCAAGGAATCGATCGAAGAGATGCAGCACGCTGAGAAGTGCATGGAGCGCATTCTGCTGCTCGATGGAGCGCCCAACATGACGGACTATTTCAAAATCAACATCGGGCAGAATCTCAAGCAGCAGTTGGAGAACGACCTGCAACTCGAATACACGGCCGTGAAGCGCCTGAACGACGGCATCAAAACGTGCGTCGCAGTCGGCGACAACGGCTCGCGCGAACTGCTGGAGAAGATCCTGCTGGATGAAGAGCACCACATTGACTACCTGGAAGGTCAGCTGCACGCCATCGAGGAGATGACCTACGAGAATTATCTGGCGCAGCAGCTGGGCGAAGAATAGTTCTCAGCTCCCGGTTTCCAGTTCTCAGTTGCCGATTAGCGAGTTGCCGGCCTTCGGGGCTGGGGCAGATCGGTCATGCGCAGTGAGTGGCAAGGTAGCTGCTAAAATCAAAACAGCCGCTTCGCACGGTGCCGGAGAGATGGCCGAGTGGCTGAAGGCGCACGCTTGGAAAGCGTGTTTACTCGAAAGGGTAACGTGGGTTCGAATCCCACTCTCTCCGCCAGATTCTAAAGGACTTACAGTCGCTGCAATCAGTCTGCAATCACTTGCTTTGCTTTCATCACTTTACAGGCCCAAATCAGTTGGGCGCTGAGCCTCGATTGAGAGCCAACGCCACGACTTTTGAGTGCGCCCGCTCCATCTCGTCAGTCACTACATCGCCGTAAATGTTCATAGTAGTACGGATGTCGGAGTGCCGCATCAACTTCTGCTGTACGGCAATCGCAGTCCCAACCGCGTCCAACCAGGAACGATAACTGTGACGGAGTGAATGCGTGCCCAGCTTGCCGATCCCAGATTTGGCAGCTGCCTTCTGGAACGCCAGCCAAACCCAGGGATACGAGACCGGAAGACGGCCAAGTTGAACCGGGCTCGCAAAGATCCAGTCCTCCTCACCAGTGAAGTGGGTTCTCTGCTTCCACCTCTTGAGCACCTCAAGCATCCCTGCATCGATCGCCATCAGTCGTCCCGAGTAGATTGTCTTTACATCATCCACTCGCTGCCGCACGATCGCTCGCTCAATGGCAAGTTTGCTACTCAGCCAGTTCACGTCTCGCCATTTGAGGGCAAGGCACTCACTGATGCGCAGACCAAAACAAACACAAACCAACGCAATCGTGTGAATGGGTTCCTCAAGACGATCAACGAACATCCTGAACTCCTCCACCGTCAGGCTGCGTGGTTGGCGTTTGCGTTTGCTCGCG
>JACXTT010005294.1_pt1 | contig 18793 bp, 18 predicted proteins | sample 9270951 | NCBI WGS metagenome assembly JACXTT01 (sample SAMN15532306, study PRJNA645909) | rock metagenome | isolation source: weathered quartz diorite | place: Puerto Rico | collected 2017-06-21 | reverse complement strand
GGGTAGATAGTAAGGCACAAAACGGGGCGCGGCAGATGCTGCGCCTTTTTTGTTTCACTCTCGATCCAGGGACCGCAATATTCACCGCAAAGTGCATGGGCCTTAGTTACCATTCGCGAATCACTCATCACCCATTACCATTCACGGCTTTTAAATGGCCACCTACGCGATAGGCGATCTGCAGGGCTGTTACGATCCGCTGCGGGAACTGCTCGAAGAGATCGGTTTCAGCGCGACACGCGACCGCTTGTGGTTCGTCGGCGATCTGGTGAACCGCGGCCCGCAGTCGCAGGAAGTACTGCGGTTCGTCAAAGGCCTCGGCAGCCGCGCGGTGACGGTGCTCGGCAATCACGATCTGCATCTGCTGATGGTTGCCGAGGGCCGCGCGAAATTGCACAAGGGCGACACCATTGCCGCCATCCTCGAGGCTCCTGATCGTGAAGAACTGCTGGCATGGATGCGGGGGCTGCAGATGATGCACGTCGAAGGCGAGTACGCCATGGTCCACGCCGGATTGCTGCCTTCGTGGAGTGTGCCCAAGGCGCTCGACCTCGGGCGCGAAGTCGAAGAAGTGCTGCGCGGGCCCGGATACCGAAGCCTGATGGCGCACATGTACGGCAATCAGCCGGACCGCTGGGATGATGCGTTGAGCGGATATGATCGTTTGCGCGTGATCATCAACGTGATGACCCGGCTGAGAATATGCACCGCCGACGGCCGCATGGAATTCAGTCACAAGGGTCGGCTCGAGGACGTCCCGGAAGGTTACGTTCCATGGTTTGCGGTGCCGAATCGCAAGAGTGCCAACGCGACCATCATCTGCGGTCACTGGTCGGCGCTCGGTTTGCTGGCCGAGAAAAACCTCTTGGCCCTGGATTCGGGCTGCCTGTGGGGCCGGCGCCTGTCTGCCGTCCGCCTGGAGGATCGGCGGACATTCCAGGTCACGTGCCCGAAGGGAAGCTCTGACTAAGTTCCACATGCGCGACCGAGGCGATTCGGGTCGAGGGCAAGTCAGCGAGGACGCCGTTTAGCCGGACGGCTGTGACCCGTTAGCGGTACGCCCGTTTGCGGGAGCAGCCGCATAAGCGCTCCATTTACAATGTTTGACACAGCCTCCATGCGCTCCTGCCCGCCCCGAAGCCTTGCTGGAGCTTCAGCCGCACCTGCGGAGCGCGAGCGCGCAGGCGGAGCAGGTTCCGCCGGCCTTGGCCGGGGGATGCGACCCGGAGTCGCTCGCATTGCACGCCGCTCATGTGCGCTCGATGGGCCGCCTGCGCGGTCACATCCCCGGAGGGGCCCCTGTTCCGCGCTCCGGCGTCCCTAGCAGTCATCCGACCTGGCGCAACGCGCGTCGTGGGACTTAGTCAGAGCTTCCCTTGGTTCGCCGACTGAACGCGGCAGTGATCGCCGCGTGCGCCTCGCGCGCAAGGTCCCGCCGCGACTTGCCTTCGGCATCGATTGCCGGCAGGAAAATCAGCTCCGCTACAATCTTGCGTTCCCGCAGGATCATCGCCGTGGCTTCGATCAGGCTGGTATCTCCGACATAGCTGGCGTTGACGTTCACCTTGCGTTCCTCGTCCAGGTATCGCAGCGCCACCGGGAACACCAATGCGCCCTCGTCCACCGCAGGCTGCAGCAGGGAGGCGTGGAAGGGTTGCAGGCTGGTGCCGTCGCTAGTCGTGCCTTCGGGAAACACGCCGATGGCGTCTCCGGCGAGAAACGCCGCGTGAATCGCCTGATTGATGCGCACGGCGTGGCGATTCTTGCCGCGCTGGATGAACAACGTCCCGGTCCTGGCCGAAAGCCAGCCGATCAGCGGCCAGCGGCGCACTTCCGACTTGGCGATGAAGCGCACCTGCCACACCGAGTGCACCAGCGGGATGTCGAGCCAGGAAACGTGATTCGCGACCAGCACTGCCGCGCGATCCCCGGCTGCAGGAGGGACGCCGCGCAAACGCGGCTCGACATTGACGGCGGAGAGAATACGCGCCGACCAGCGCGCCACGGCCAGCCTGCGCCGCGCGCTCCGGTAGAAAGGAAACAGCAGGGCCACCGTGGCAATGCCGGCAAAGAGGTGGAACAGAAGAAGCACTAAACGATAGCAGCGCAGCGGAATCGAGGTCTGTTCTCTATCGTGGCGGGCCATGCTTCAGGAAATGGCGGGCGCAGCGTTTGCGGTCACCACAGCGACCTGCCGAAGGCGTCGCGGAAACGAGCGCCGATTTCATCGCGCGAGAACTGGTGGTTCTGTGCACCGCGCTCGGCGACCTTGATCGAGCCGAGCAGCGAGGCCAGCCTGCCGGTGGTCGGCCAATCCAGATCGTTGGCGATGCCGTACAGCAATCCTGCGCGGTACGCGTCGCCGCAGCCGGTCGGATCCACCACCCGCGCCGGCTCGACGCTGGGAATGGCTTCGGTCCTCCTGCCGGTATACACCAGCGAACCCCGCGCGCCCTGCGTGACCACGACGGCGTTCACCAGTTTTGCCAGCTCTTCAATGGTCCTGCCGGTTCGTTCCTGCAGCATTTTCGCCTCGTAGTCGTTGGTCGCCACGTAGTCGGCCTGCCTGATGAAATTCAACAGTTCCTCGCCGCTGAACATCGGCAAGCCCTGGCCCGGATCAAATATGAACGGAACGCCAGCCAGGTGGAATTCGCCGGCGTGCTGCAGCATGCCCTCGCGCCCATCCGGCGCCACAATGCCCAGCCCCACGTCGCGCGCATCGGCGACATGGTTCAGTTGCGATGAATTCATCGCCCCGGGGTGGAACGCGGTGATCTGGTTGTCGTCCAGATCGGTGGTGATGAATGCCTGCGCGGTGAACGCGCCCGCTACCTGACGCACATGCGCCTGCGACAGTCGTAGTTTCTCCAGGCGATAGGCGTAAGGCTGATAGTCCTCGCCCACCGTCGCCATGATCAACGGATCGCCGCCCAGCATCTTCAGCGTGTAAGCGATGTTGCCGGCGCATCCGCCGAACTCGCGGCGCAGGTCCGGCACCAGAAAGGCGACGTTGAGGATGTGAATCTGGTCGGGAAGGATGTGGTTCTTGAAGTAGTCGCGGAACACCATGATGGTGTCGTAGGCAATCGATCCGCAGATCAGTGTGCGCATGCTACGCCAGGCCGCTGGATTTCAGCGTTTCAGCACAAAGGGCGTGAATCCAAGTTCCTGCCGCATGCGTTCGGCCGCGCGCTCGGCTTCTGCGCGATTGGGGTAAGGCCCCGCATGCACCTTGTACAGGCCGTCGCCACGGTACAGCTGCATCGAACCGGCAAGCCAGCCCAGCTCCATTCGCATCTTGCGCAGGAATGCGTCGGCGTTTTCCTCCACTGAGAAGGCGCCGAGCTGCACGAAGATGCCGCCGGCCTCGCTGCTCACCGATGCCGCAACCGGAGCCGGCGCCGCCGGCACGCTCGCAACCAGCGGCGCTTCGCCGCTGCCGGGAATGATGGCTTCGACTTCAACCACGGCGCTGCCCTGGCCGATGATGCCGATGCGGTGCGCGGCGGCATAGGAAAGATCGATCAAACGGTCCTCGTGGAACGGACCGCGGTCGTTCACGCGCACGACCACGGATTTGCCGTTGGCGACGTTGGTGACCCGGGCGTAGCTCGGCAGCGGCAGCAGCGTGTGCGCCGCACTGAGCGCGTACATGTCGTATACCTCGCCCGAGGAAGTTTTCTGGCCGTGGTAACGCTTGCCGTACCACGTGGCCACGCCGCGCTCCTTGTACGGAGTCGGCTGCGTGTGAGGCGTGTAGGTGCGGCCGAGCACGGTGTACGGGCGGTTGGTGTATTTGCTGATCGGCTCGATCTTCGGAGTCGGTTCGGGAATCGAATCCAGATCCGGCGGCGGGTTGGCGCCCGGCCCGTCGTCGAGATAGTAACCGCCGGGCTTCGGCCCGGGGCGGCCGGGAGCGCTGCCGCAGCCCGCGATAATCATTGCAGCAAACGCCGCGATGATCACCGCGGAGGTTCGAGGTCCGAGGTCCGAGGTACGAGTAACTTCTACCGTAGCCATATTTATCGCGTACTCGAAACTAAGTTGTGAAATTCGCCGACCCGGTGCCGCATTCTTTCTCGAACCTCGCACCTGCTACCTTGGCCCTAGGTCTGTACCAGCCTTCGATGCGTATGGATACTCATCAGCAATCCGACGCTGAATAGTATCGTCACCAGCGAGGTGCCGCCATAGCTGATCAGCGGCAGCGGCACGCCCACCACCGGCAGCATTCCGCTCACCATCCCCATGTTGACGGTGGCGTAAGTGAAGAAGGTCAGCGTGATCGCACCGGCGAGCAACCGGGTAAACAGCGTCGGGGCGTTGGCGGCTATCACCAGCCCGCGGCCGACCACCAGCAGGAACAACACCATCAGCACCAGGTTGCCGAACAGGCCGAATTCTTCCGCGTACACCGCGAAGATGAAGTCGGTGGTGCGCTCCGGCAGGAAGTCGAGATGCGACTGCGTGCCGTTGAGCCAGCCTTTGCCGAAAAATCCGCCGGATCCGAGCGCGATGGTGGACTGGATGGTGTGATAGCCCGCACCTAGCGGGTCCTGCGAGGGATCGAGCAGCGTCAGGATCCGCTGGCGCTGGTAATCGTGCAGCATGGACCACAGGAACGGAAGGCTCGCCCCGCCCGCCAACGCCAGGCCCACCAGGATTTTCCACGACAGCCCGGCCAGAAACAGCACGAAGAACCCGGCCGCTGTTACCAGCAGCGCGGTGCCGAGGTCGGGCTGCTTCGCGATCAGCAGCACCGGCACCAGTACCAACAGTGCTCCCACGGCAAAGTCGCGCATTTTCAGCACCGCCTCATAGCGATCGAAGTACCAGGCCAGCATCAACGGCACCGCAATTTTCATCAGTTCCGAGGGCTGGATGCGGGTGAATCCGAGATCGAGCCAGCGACGCGCACCGTTCACGATCTCGCCGAACGCCGCCACCGCTATCAGGAGCACCAGGCCGAGCACGTACAACGGCAGGGCGATGCGGGAGAGGTAATGCAAGGGGACGTTGGCGGCGATCCACATCACCACCAGCGCAGCGCAGATGTTGGCCATCTGCGCCGCTACGCGCTCGAGGCTCGTCCCCGAGGCGCTGTACAGAATCAGCAAACCCATCACCAGCAGGATGGCCACCAACGTCATCAGATAGCGGTCGAGGTGCTTGACCAGATAGGCGTACAGACGGTTAATCACCTTCCTGCTCCGGGTTCGGTTCCAGCACGTGCTCCAGCGCCCGCTCCTGCTCCGGTGCCAGCTCCGGGACCGTTTCCTGGGCCGGTTCTCGCACTGGTTTCCTGGTCGCCGGCCTCACCGGTTGCGGCTCCTTGCCCAGCAGATAGAAATCGATGACCTGGCGCGCGATCGGCGCGGCGGTGCTGCTGCCGTGTCCGCCGTTTTCCACCAGCACGGCCAGAGCGATCTTGGGATCGTCTGCCGGAGCGTAACCGATGAACAGCGCGTGGTCGCGATGGCGCGCATGGACGCGATCCTCGTCGTATTTCTGCCCTTTCAATCCGATCACCTGCGCGGTGCCGGTCTTGCCGGCAAACAGGTACTGTGCTCCCATGCCCGCCCAGGCCGCGGTTCCACCTGGTTTCATCACATCCACCATCGCGTCGCGCACGCGCTTGACGTTCTCGGGCTTCAATGCCACTTCGCCGATCGGCTCCGGCTCGATGCTGGTCAACTCGCCGGTCTGGCCGTCCTGTATGTGCTGGACCACGTGCGGGCGGAAGATGCGGCCGTCGTTGGCCAGAATCGCCGTGGCGAACGCAAGCTGCAGCGGCGTGGTCAGGTTATACCCCTGGCCGATGCCCACCGAGATGGTGTCGCCTACGAACCACTTTTGCTGGAAGCGCCGCTGTTTCCACTCCTGGGAGGGCAACAGCCCGGCGACCTCGCCCTCGATGTCGATCCCGGTCGTGCTGCCGAGGCCGAACCGGCCGATGAATTCGTGGATGAAGTCGATGCCGAGTTCGTGCGCCAGACCGTAGAAATAGGTGTCGCAGGACTCGACGACGGCCTTGTGCAAGTTCACGACGCCGTGACCGCCCGCCTTCCAGTCACGGTAGACGCGCCCGCCGCTGCCGCCCAGCACGAAATAACCCGGATCGCTGATGGTAAACCCGGGTTTGCGCTTTCCCGACTCGAGCCCGGCCAGCGCCATGAAAGGCTTGAAGGTCGAACCTGGCGGATACACACCCTGCAAAGCGCGGTTGTTGAGCGGATGGTCGGCCGAGTTGTTCAGCGCTTCCCAGTTCTGCGGATCGATGCCCTCGACGAACAGATTGGGGTCGAAGCCCGGTTTGGACACCAGCGCCAGCACGCCGCCGGTGGCAGGCTCGATCGCGACCAGTGAACCGCGGTGAGTGCCGAACACCTGCTCCGCCACTTGTTGCAGCCTCACATCCAGTGCCAGCCGCAAGTCGTTGCCGGACAGCGGCAGGATGCTGCGCAGCGTGCGCACCGAACGCCCGTTGGCATCGGTCTCCACGTGTTCGTAGCCGGTTAGCCCGCGCAGGTCTTTCTCGTAGCGCTGCTCGAGCCCGACCTTGCCGATGTAGTCCGAGGCACTGTAGTTCGCCGCCATCCCCTTGTTTTTGAGATCAACCACGTCCGGATCGCTGATCCGGCCGATGTAACCAACGACATGCGAGGCAATCTCGCCGTTGGGATAGTGGCGGAACAGCCGCGCGTTCAATTCCACGCCGGGAAAGCGGTATGCGTTGACCGCGAAGCGCGCCACCTCCTCGTCGTTTAGCCGCGTGCGGATCGGCACGCTGGCGAAGTCGCGTCCTTCCTCGAGCAGCTTCTGGAAACGCTTGCGGTCCTTGGGGGTGATATCGACCAGTATCGACAGCCTGTTGATGATGTCCTCGAAGTCAGCCACCTGTGTGGGCATGATCTCCAGCGTATAAGCGGCAAAGTTGTGTGCCAGTACCACGCCGTTGCGGTCCACGATCAATCCGCGGTTAGGCACCACCGGGACGATGAAAATGCGGTTCTGCTCGGCCAGCGTGTGATAGTAGTCGTGTTGGATCACCTGTACGTAGAAAAAGCGCACGAACAGGACGAAGAAGGCGAACAGCACGGCGCCGCCGGCGATCGCCAGACGCAGTTGGAAGTTGTAGAGCTCGCGTTGATGGTCGCGAAGCTCGACTGCGCGGTTCACCGCCGCTCGGGGGAATGTCGCCAGGCGCATGCGCAGCGGACGCCTCAAACGTCGTCCGGATCCCGCCGCGAGCGCAGCGGAATCGAGAACAACAACCGGGTTCCCGGCCACAAGAGCGCGCCGATAACGCTGGAAACGAAATACCACCAGCCCGGATACTCACCGCCAGCTGCCAGCCGCACCACCAGCACGATCACCTGCATCAGCAGCAGGATAACCAGCACGTGCAACATCTGGTGGCGCACATCGAACATCGCCACGCGCCGGTGCAGCGCGATGGCGCTGAACATCATCACCGAATAGGCCAGCGCGTGCTGCCCTAACAGGCTGCCCTCGGCCACGTCCACCACCAGGCCGAACACCCAGGCGGGGAGGAACCCGACCTTGCGCGGCTGGTGGATTCCCCAGTATAACAACGTGAGAGCGACGAAATCGGGGCGCAGCACCAGCACCCAGCCGGTGAGCGGCATCAGATCCAGCAACAGCGCTGCAACCAGCGTGAGAACGACATACAGCGGTCTGACCGGGAGCAGGATCTCCTCGGTCGAGAGATCGCTGAATCCGGAGCCGCGCATCAGCCGTCCCGCCGCGACTTGCGCGGCTTGGCCTTCTTTTGCTGGGCCGTCGTCGGGTACTCGGGCAGCGGCGCCAGCCTGGCGAGAACCAGGACCTGGCGGTGACGGTTGACGCCAGCGGCGGGAGTGCAGGTGATGCGCGCAAAAGGATAGGCGGCGTTGCGTTCTATACTGGCAACTACCGCCACCGGCAATCCGGCCGGGTAGACGCCGTCGATGCCGGAGGTTACCAGCATGTCGCCTTGCTCGATGTCGGCGTTGACCGGCATGAAGCGCAGGTCCAGCGCACCGTCGTAGCCGGTGCCGAAAACCGCAGCACGCAGGCCGCTTCTCACCACCTGGACCGGCACGACCTGTTCGCGGTCGGTGATGAGCGCGATCTCGGCAGTCCAGGGAAATGCGCGGCTCACCTGGCCGATCAATCCGGTGTCATCAACGACCGCGGCACCCTCCTCGATCTTGTGCGACGAACCCTTGTCGATGATCACCTTGCGGCTGAACGGGTCGCGTCCGAAGTACAGTATTTCCGCCGCCGCCGAGGTCGGACCGACGCGTTCTTTCATGTCCAGGAGCTGGCGCAATTGACGGTTCTCGGCGATCAGTTCCCGCTGCGTCTGCAAGAGCCCGGAATTGAGAAAATTATCGCGCGCGAGGCGCTCGTTTTCACGTTGCAGGTAGGATTGTCTGACGAAGAAACTGCTGAGCTCTGAAGCCACTTCTCCCGGGACGTCTACGATTCTCTGCAGGGGATAGAGCACCACACCGATGGCCTTGCGCATCCCTTCCGTGTAATGGAAGCGGGCGTCGGCGTACAGCAGGACCAGGGAGAGCAGCGCGAAGAACGACAGTCTTGCAATGAGACTGGGGCCGCGCTTGAAGAACGGCGGTGGGGTGTACTCCATCCTAGGAACGAGGGGCGAGCGGCGAGGGACGAGCGCTGAAGCCTAAGGGGGAAAACTGCTGCCTGAAACAAGCTCTGCGAAGTGCCGACTCGATTCCGGAAGTTATCCGCCGTCCCCTCACCCCTTGCCCCTCACACCCCGTCCCTCATGAAATCCTCAGTCGTTCGTGAATAAGGTACCGAGCTTGTCGATCTTTTCCAGCGCCCGCCCGGAACCGCGCACTACGCAGGTGAGCGGATCGTCGGCGACGATCACCGGCAAGCCGGTCTCTTCCATCAGCAGCCGGTCGATATCGCGCAGCAGCGCACCGCCGCCGGTGAGCACCATGCCTTTTTCGGCGATATCGGCGCCGAGTTCCGGCGGCGTCTGCTCGAGCGCGGATTTGACCGCGCTGACGATGCTGTTGAGAGGATCGGTCAGCGCTTCCAGAATTTCGTTGCTGGAAATGGTGAAGCTGCGCGGAATGCCCTCCGCGAGGTTGCGGCCCTTGACCTCTTTTTCGCGCACTTCAGAACCCGGGAATGCAGAGCCGATCTCCTTCTTGATTTCCTCGGCGGTGGTTTCGCCGATCAGCATGCCGTAGTTGCGGCGGATGTAGTTGATGATCGCTTCGTCGAACTTGTCGCCTCCGACCCGCACCGAACCGGAATAGACGATGCCGCCCAGCGAGATCACACCGACCTCCGTGGTGCCGCCGCCGATGTCCACCACCATCGAGCCGGTCGCTTCCTCCACCGGCAGGCCGGCGCCGATTGCCGCTGCCATCGGTTCTTCGATCAGTTCCACCTTGCGCGCGCCGGCACCGTAGGCAGACTCGCGGATCGCCCGGCGCTCCACCTGCGTGGAGCCGCAGGGGACGCAGATGACTATGCGCGGGCTGGGGGAGAACAGGCGCGAATCGTGGACCTTTTTGATGAACAGCTTGAGCATCTGTTCGGTCACGGTGAAATCGGCGATCACGCCGTCTTTCATCGGCCGGATTGCGGTGATGTTGCCGGGCGTACGGCCGAGCATCTGCTTGGCGGCGAGCCCCACCTCCTGGATCACCTTCTTGCCGTTCGGGCCGCCTTCCTGGCGGATGGCCACTACCGAGGGTTCGTTGAGCACAATGCCCTTGCCCTGCACGTAGATCAGGGTATTGGCGGTGCCGAGGTCGATGGCAAGGTCGTTGGAAAAATAGCCGTTGAGAAATCCAAACATAAAGTGAGCGTTAGTGTCGCCGCCGTGCGAAAAATGAGGAGGTTATGATACCCTATCGCACTGCGGGGGTTAATAAAAAGCGGCTCGCAGGAGGCACCCGGGCGCCGCCACAGGCCCTGCGGCCCTCCTCCTTTCCCGTCCCTGAACCCGGCCGCGACCACGGAAGTCTCCCACGAAATGGCCCTTACTCTCAGCGACGTCAAGCGCATCGCTCATCTCGCGCGCATCGAGGTTACCGACGCGGAAGCCGCGCAGGCGCTCGGACAGCTCAACGACATCTTCAAGCTCATCGAGCAGCTGCAATCGGTGGACACGAACGGAATCGAACCCATGTCTCATCCACTCGGCGGTTCGCAGCGGCTGCGCGAAGACGTGGCCAGTTCGACGGAAAACCGCGAGGCCAACATGAGGAACGCGCCCTCGCAAATCGACGGCCTGTTTCTCGTGCCCAAGGTCATCGAGTAGCGGCCGCGCGATGTTCAAGAAGTCGGTGGCCGAACTCAGCCGCGCGCTGATCGCCGGGGAAGTCTCCGCCGTCGAGCTCGCCCGGTTTTTCCTGGAACGCATCGAAAACCACAAAGATCTCAACGCCTTTCTGGACGTGCGCCCGGAAGTCACGCTAAAGCAGGCACGCGACGCCGACGCGCGTATCGCCAGAGGCGAAGCGACGCCGCTGACCGGCGTGCCCATCGCGCACAAGGACATTTTCGTCACCCGCGATTTCCATTCGACCGCCTCGTCGCGGATGCTCAAAGGCTTCCTGAGCCCGTTCGATGCCACCGTCGTCGAGAAACTGCGAAGCGCCGGAATGGTAGCGCTCGGCAAGCTCAACTGCGACGAGTTCGCGATGGGCTCGTCCAACGAAAACAGCCATTACGGCAACGTGCTCAACCCATGGGACAAGACCGCGGTACCGGGTGGAAGCTCGGGTGGTTCAGCGGCTGCGGTAGCCGCGAGAATCACCCCGGCGGCGACGGCCACCGACACCGGCGGATCCATTCGCGAGCCGGCGGCGTTTTCGGGAGTTACCGGCATCAAGCCGACCTACGGCCGTGCGTCGCGCTGGGGAATGATCGCGTTTGCCTCCAGCCTGGACCAGGCCGGCATCATGACCCGCTCGGCAGAGGATGCGGCGCTGATCTTCAACGCCATGCTCGGTTTCGATCCGAAGGATTCGACCAGCGTCGAGCGTGCCCACGAGGACTACACCCGCTCGCTCGATCTCGACCTCAAGGGCCTGCGCATCGGCGTGCCGAAGGAATTCTTCGGCGACGGCCTGCAACCAGACGTCGAAAAGGCGGTGCGGGAGGCGCTCGCCGAGTACGCCACGCTCGGAGCCCGGCTAGTGGACATCTCGCTTCCGAACGCCGCGCTTGGCATCCCGGTCTATTACGTGATCGCCCCGGCGGAATGCTCCTCGAACCTGAGCCGCTTCGACGGCGTGCGCTACGGCCACCGCGCAGCGCACTACGCCGACCTCATCGACATGATGAAGAAATCGCGCTCGGAAGGTTTCGGTCCGGAACCCAAGCGCCGCATCCTGATCGGCACCTATGTGCTGTCGCACGGCTATTACGATGCTTACTACATCCAGGCGCAGAAGGTCCGCCGGATCATCGCCGACGAGTTCCAGCACGCCTTCCGCGAGTGCGACCTGATCGCCGGACCGGTCACCACCAGCGTGGCGTTCGGCTTCGGCGAAAAGGCCGCCGATCCGGTGGCGATGTACCTGTCGGACCTGTACACCATTCCCGGCAGTCTGGCCGGCATTCCAGGGATGAGTATTCCCTGCGGCTTCGGCGCGAAGAACCGCCCGGTGGGGCTGCAACTGATGGCCAATTACTTCGATGAAGCCCGGCTGCTCGGCGCCGCGCATCGCTACCAGAAGGCAACCGACTGGCACAAGCGGCTGCCGCCGCTGGTTCAAAGTGACAGGTGACATGTGACTAGTCGACCTGCCTTTACTTTGTGTACCGCGGACTTACTCGTCACTTGACTCATGGAATGGGAAATCGTCATCGGCATCGAGACCCACGCGCAGCTTTCGACGCGCTCGAAGATATTCTCGCCTGCGCCGACTGCGTTCGGCGAGGCACCGAATACACAGGCCAGTGTGATAGACCTCGCACTGCCCGGTACGCTGCCAGTGCTCAACAAAGGCGCGGTGAAGCGGGCGATCCGCTTTGGCCTGGCGGTCGGCGGCACCATCAATCGCCGTTCGATTTTCGCGCGCAAGAACTATTTCTACCCGGACCTTCCCAAGGGCTACCAGATCAGCCAGTACGAGTTGCCGATCGTGCAAGGCGGCAGTCTTGCCATCCATCTCAAGGACGGCGAAAGAGTCGTGCGGCTGACCCGTGCCCATCTCGAGGAGGACGCCGGCAAGTCGTTGCACGAGGACTTCCAAGGCATGTCCGGCATCGATTTGAACCGTGCCGGCACGCCGCTGCTGGAAATTGTGTCAGAGCCGGATATGCGTTCCGCGGAAGAGGCAGTCGCTTACGCGAGGACGCTGCACGCGCTGGTGCGCTGGATAGACATCTGCGACGGCAACATGCAGGAAGGATCGTTTCGCTGCGACGCCAACGTTTCGGTACGCCGCCCGGGTGAGCCTCTCGGCACGCGCCGCGAGATCAAGAACCTGAACTCCTTCCGCTTCCTGCAGCAGGCCATCGAATATGAAGCCAAGTGGCAGATCGAAACGCTCGAAGACGGCGGGAGCATCCAGCAGGCAACGGTGCTGTTCGATCCCGACAGCGGCGAGACGCGCATGATGCGCACCAAGGAAGATGCGCACGACTACCGCTATTTCCCCGATCCCGATCTGCTGCCACTGGAAATTCCCAAGGATTGGATTGAAGAAATTCGCGCCGAAATGCCCGATCTTCCCGAGGTAAAACGCGAAACGTATATGCGTCTCGGGCTTACCGCGTATCAAGCATCTCTGCTGACGTCAAGTCGTGACATGGCAGTCTTTGCAGACAAAACATTCGATGGCGCTCTACCTGCGGACATCCCGCGACTTGCCAATTTGATTGCCGGACCCCTTGCCGCCCGCTTGAACGAAGAGAACCGCACAATTAGCGAAATAAGCATCTCTCCCGAACAAATCCGAACACTCGGAGAGAGGGTTTCGGTTGGAGTGGTCTCGACCTCAACAGCGACATCGATCATCTTTCCAATATTGTGGAGAGGGGAGCGTTCCGTCGACCAGATAATAGAAGAAAACAATCTAAGGCAAATTTCCGACTCGGGTGCGATCGGGAAAATCGTGGACGAAGTGCTTGCCGCCAACCCGCAACAGGTCGCCGATTACAGGAACGGCAAAGAGAAGGCTTTCAACTCGCTGGTCGGCCAGGTGATGAAGGCCACCAAGGGAAAGGCCAATCCCGCCCAGGTCAACGAGATTCTGAAGAAAAAATTGGGCTAAACGCCGGCTATCTGCCGGCCATCTTCAGTTCGCGGTAGCGCAGCTTGTCGGCCTCGAATTTGGCGCGCACCGATTCGGCATAGCTCTTTTTCTGCTGCAGCTCGGCTTCGAGCGCCGAAATTTCCTTCTGTTTGACGCCGATCTCTTCAAGCAGATTCGGCGGGATGGCTTTCTGCTGTCCCGCCAGGCGATCAGCCTGCGACTTCAGATCGAAAAGCTGGTCGTTCGCCTTGTCCAGCCTGTTTTCGGCCGTCTTGACCGCCTGCAGCGGGATCGTCAGGCTGCGGTCGCGCGCTACTTCGATCTCTTCTTCCGACGTGTAGGTCGCCATCAAGGCGCGATCGCGGCGTTGCTTTTCTGCCGATTCCTTGGCCCCTCCCGTGCCGTCCACCACGGGCTTGGCCGCCGGGCCGGCCTTGGCGGTTTCGTGTTTCTTCACCACCCTGCCCTGACGATTCATTTCCTGGCTCTGCCCGCATTCCAGCGTGAATTGGTCCGAGTAGTAGATCTTGCCCCGGCTGTCCACGCACTTGTAGGTGACCGGGCCCGAGGCGCCGGGTTTGGGCTCCTGCTGCGCCAGTACCGGGACGGCGAGGGCGGTAGCAATGGTCAGGCTCATCAGAGAACGAATCACCTTCATGCGGATACCCCGTATTCTTTGCGGTAGCGTTCGACTGCTTGCAACTGCCGTGCCATATCCGCGTGTGCGCCCAGAAATGCCGTTAAGTCCGCGAGCGTGGCAATGCTGATAACCGGGATGCCGAACTGGCTGCGCACCTCCTGGGCGGCGGACTGCGTGCCGCTGCCGCGCTCCATCCGGTCGAGCGCAATGACCACGCCGCAGGGCGTCGCGCCGGCTGCGCGAATGATCTGCACCGACTCGCGCACCGAAGTGCCCGCGGAAATGACGTCGTCCACGATCAGCACCCGGCCAGCGAGCGCTGCGCCGATGGTCATGCCACCCTCGCCATGATCCTTGGCCTCCTTGCGATTGAAGCAGAACGGCAAATTTCGCCCAATTTCGGCAAGCGCAACGGCGGTGACGGAAACCAGGGGGATGCCCTTGTAAGCCGGACCAAACAGCATGTCGAAGGCAGCATCGGCGGCGACAATCGCTTTCGCGTAGAATTGCCCGAGCCTTCGAAGCGCCTCGCCGTCGTTGAACAGGCCAGCGTTGAAGAAATAGGGCGACAGACGCCCGGCCTTGGTCCTGAACTCGCCGAAGCAGAGAACACCGCGGGCCACGGCAAATTCAATGAACTCCTGCCTGAAATTTCTCATTGCCCGTCGTGCGAATCACCACCCTCAATCTAAACGGCATACGTTCGGCAGTCAACAAGGGCTTCCTCGAGTGGATGTCCGCCCAGGACGCCGACGCGATCTGCGTGCAGGAGATCAAGGCGCAGGACCGCGACCTCAGCGACGCAATCCGCAGTCCCGACGGCTGCCTTGGTTACTTTCATTGCGCCGATCGGCCCGGCTACAGCGGCGTCGGCATCTATTGCCGCAAAAAACCGGATCGCGTGATCGAGGGCCTTGGCATTCCCGACATCGATGCCGAAGGCCGTTACCTCGAGGCGCAGTTCGGCAACCTCAGCATCGTGTCGGTGTACGTGCCCTCGGGTTCCAGCTCGGCGCAACGCTTGGCGATCAAGTTCAGCTTCATGGAGCGTTTCATTTTGCCGCTGCACAGGCTCGCGCAGAGCGGCCGTGAGGTCGTGCTCTGCGGCGACTGGAATGTCGCGCACAGGGAAATAGACCTCAAGAACTGGCGCTCCAATCAGAAGAACTCCGGTTTCCTGCCAGAGGAGCGCGAGTGGTTTTCGGGGGTGCTCGACAAGCTCGGGTACGTGGACGTCTTCCGCCGCCTCAACCAGGAACCGGAGCAATATACCTGGTGGTCCAACCGCGGCCAGGCCTGGGCCAAGAACGTGGGATGGCGCATCGATTATCAGCTCGCCACGCCCGGCATCGCCGCCGAAGCGAGAAGCGCTGCAATCTACAAGGCGCAGCGTTTCAGCGACCACGCACCGCTCACCGTGGATTACGACTACGACCTCTGACCCTCGTCCGTGGCGCTTCCCTCTTGGCTCCATGGTGCCACTTTCAGCAGCAGCAGCATGCCCGGCACGGCCAGCGCCATGCATAAGACGAAGAACGTGAACCACCCCAGCTGCTCCACAAGCCACCCGGTAGTCGCATTGAGGAAGGTGCGCGGCACCGCTGCAAGGCTCGAAAACAACGCGAATTGCGTGGCCGTATATGCCGGATGAGTGGCGCGCGCGATGTAGGCCACGAAGGCAGCCGCTCCCAGACCCACACCCAGTGCCTCGAACCCGATCACCGCGGCCAGCGCGCTCCGCTCAGTCGCACCGATTTCGGTGAACGGCCCCATGCGCGCGAGCCAGGCAAACCCCAGAATCGAGACGACCTGCACGATACCGAACAGCCACAATCCGCGGTTGATGCCGAGTCTCAGCATCCAAAGACCGCCAAGCAGCCCGCCAATCACACTCGGCCACAGGCCGGCATTCTTCGCGATCAGGCCGATGTCGGACTTCGAGAACCCCATGTCCAGATAGAACGGCGTGGCAAGCGCCGTGCACATGCTGTCGCCGAGTTTGTAGAAGAATATGAAACAGAGTACCAACAAGGCGCTCGCGAACCCGGCTCGGCGAAAAAATTCGCGAAACGGCTCGATTACCGCTTCCCTAAGCGACTTCGGGGCTGCGCCTGCTGGCCCCGGTTCCGACACCATTAACGTCATCACCATGCCCGGAATCATGAACAGTGCGGTAATCGCAAAGACCATTTCCCAGGGCATGCGATCGGCCAGGATCAGTGCGAGTGAACCCGGCACCAGCCCTGCGACGCGGTATGCGTTTACGTGCACCGCGTTGCCAAGACCCAGCTCGGCGTTCCTGAGCAATTCCCGCCGATAGGCGTCGATTGCAATGTCCTGCGTCGCACTTAGGAACGCCACCGCCGTCGCCGCGTAGATCACCCAGGAGAGTTCGTCGCGTGGCGAGAGCATGCCAAGCCCTGCGATGGTCGCCATTAGCGCAATCTGCGTAAGAAACATCCAGCCGCGACGCCGGCCGAACTTCAGCACAACATGACGATCCAGGAATGGCGACCACAAGAACTTCCAGGTATAGGGAAATTGGATGAGCGTCATGGCACCGATCACCTGGAGATTGATGCCTTCGGTACGCAACCAGGCCGGCAGCAGATTAATCAACAGGTAGAGCGGCAGTCCCGAGCTGAAGCCGGTAAATACGCAAATCAGCATGCGGCGCGTAAACAGTGCCGTCAGCATCGAGGGTTGCCTATTGTCACCCAATCAGACCCGATCGAAACGGTAAACAGCGAGGGAGCCCAGCAGGTTGGGCAGGATGTTCACCTCCCGGCCCTGTGCTATCACCACGCGCTCGAGAATACGCACATTGTGCGTGTCGCAGAAATTCTCGAAGTCGTGGATGGTGAAGAGATGAATGTTGGGCGTGTCGTACCACTCGTACGGTAGTTCCTTCGACACCGGCATGCGTCCAGCCAGAATCTGCAGCCGGTGCCACCAATAGCCGAAGTTCGGAAACGTGACGATTCCCTCGCGGCCGACCCGAAGCATGTCCATGAGGATGCGTTCGGTGTGACGCACCGCCTGCAGCGTCTGAGACAGGATCACGTAATCAAAGGAATTCGACTCGAATCCCGACAGTCCCGACTCCAGATCGTTCTGCAGCACGTTTACGCCGTTGCGGACGCAGGCCAGCACCCTGGCATCGTCGATCTCGATGCCGTAGCCGGTCACACCGCGCGCCTGCTTTAAATGGCGCAGCAGTGATCCGTCGCCGCAACCGAGGTCGAGCACCTGCGCATTCGGCTTGATCCACTTCGCGATCGCCGCAAAGTCGGAACGACCCGACCGCGTTGCAGGGGTTGCAGACACGCTCATGTCCGCGGACCCTGCAGGTCGATGTTGCCGAAGTAGGTCTGGATCAGGTTGTGATAGCGCGGATCGTCCATCAGGAAGGCGTCGTGGCCGTGCGGCGCATGGATCTCCGCGTAGCTCACGTTCAGGCGGTTGTCCACCAGCGCCTTGATGATCTCGCGCGAACGTGCCGGCGAAAAACGCCAGTCCGAGGTGAACGACACCAGGAGGAAGCCCGCCTTCGCGGGTTTCAGGGTTGCAGACAGGTCGCCGCCGCAGGTTGCGGCCGGGTCGAAGTAGTCAAGCGCCTTGGTAATGCGCAGGTAAGTGTTGGCGTCGAAGCGTTCCGCAAACTTGTCGGCCTGGTGGCGCAAATAAGACTCGATCTGGAAGTCGACGTCGAAGTTGAACTTGAGCGTGCCTTCCCGCAATTCACGGCCGAATTTCTCCGCCATCACGTCGTCGGACAAGTAGGTAATGTGTCCGATCATGCGTGCGATGCGAAGCCCCCGCCTCGGCACCACACCGTATGAGTAGTAATTGCCGCCGTGAAAATCCGGATCGGTGGTGATCGCCTGGCGCGCCACCTCGTTGAAGGCGATGTTCTGCGCCGAAAGTTTGGGTGCGGCGGCAATCACGATGGAATGGCGCACGCGCTCCGGCTGGCTGATCGCCCATTGCAGCGCCTGCATCGCGCCGAGGCTCCCGCCCATCGCCGCGGCGAAGCGATCGATGCCCAACCGGCTGGCAAGCCGCGCCTGCGCCTCTACCCAATCATCCACCGTCACCACCGGAAAATCGGCACCCCATGGCCTGGCGGTTGCGGGATTGATGCTCGAAGGTCCGGTCGACCCGTGACAGCCGCCCAGGTTATTGACGCCAATGACGAAGAAGCGGTCGGTATCCACCGGTTTCCCCGGCCCGATCAGGTTGTCCCACCAGCCGATATTCTCTGGATCGTCGGCATAGACCCCCGCGACGTGGTGCGAGGCATTCAATGCATGGCAGACCAGCACCGCATTGCTGCGCGTTGCGTTGAGCGCACCGTAGGTCTCGTATGCGAGATCGTACGAATCGAGGCGCGCGCCGCTCTTGAGCTCGATTGGCTCATCGAAGTGTGCGAGTCTCGGGCTGACGACGCCGACGGAACCTTCGGGTGGCATGGAAATGCAAGGGGGCTTGTTTGCGCGGATTATATCCGCCGGCCGCAAGGGAAGCTCTGATCAAGTTCCGCGACGCGCGTTGCGCCAGGTGCGGATGACTGCTAGGGACGCCGGAGCGCGGAAGAGGGGCCCCTCTGGGGATCTGACCGCGGAGGCACGCACAAGCACGCGCATATTCGGCACGATGCATCCCGCTCCGGGGTCGCATCCAAGCACACAACGCTTGGAACCTGCTCCGCCCTGAGCGGGCGCTCAGCGTCGGCTCCTCCTTATGTTCGCTCCGGACTCGGCGAGCGTAGCTTCGGGGAGGGCAGGAGCGCATGGAGGCTGTTGCAAACATTTTAAACGGAGCGCTTATGCCGCTGCCCCCGCAAACGGGGGTACCACTCAACGGGCCCCACCGTCCGGCC
>JACXTT010005293.1_pt1 | contig 18798 bp, 5 predicted proteins | sample 9270951 | NCBI WGS metagenome assembly JACXTT01 (sample SAMN15532306, study PRJNA645909) | rock metagenome | isolation source: weathered quartz diorite | place: Puerto Rico | collected 2017-06-21 | reverse complement strand
CTCTCGAAGAACTATCTGCGCGGCGGCATGCCGTTCGAGAAGACCTTGCTGCGGCCGGCTGACTTCTACCGCGAGCGCAACATCGAGATGCGTCTGGGCACCACGGTCGTCAAGGTCGACCCGGAGAAGCGGACGCTCGGGCTGCAGGACGGCGAGCGGATCGAGTTCGATCAGCTGCTCATCGCCACTGGCGGGAGAAATCGTCGGTTCCCGATCCCCGGCCTCGATTTGCCCGGTGTGTACGATCTGCGCACGGTGGCCGACGCCGACCGCATCCGCGACGCGATCGCCGGCGGCGGCCGGGCCGTCGTCGTGGGGATGGGCTTCATCGGCGCCGAGGTGGCTGCGTCGATGCGCCAGTCGGGGCTCGAGATCGTGGCCGTCGAACCGTTCAAGACGCCGCTCTACCGGGCGCTCGGCGAGGAGATCGGGCGGGTGGTCGAGGGCCTTCACCGTGACCACGGCGTCGAGATGGTCCTGGACGACGCCGTGACGGCCTTCGAAGGCGCGAGCAAGGTCGAGCGCGTCGTCACCCGTAACGGCCGGCGAATCGAGTGCAGCCTGGCGGTCTTCGGGCTCGGGATCGAGCCCGCCGCCGACCTCGTCGCGGGCACCGCCGTGCGAGTCGACAACGGCATCGTCGTCGACGACCAGTGCCGGACCAACGTGCCCGGCATCTTCGCCGCAGGCGACGTGGCCAATCACTATCACCCCGTGTGCGGCCGCCAGATGCGCGTCGAGCACTGGCAGAACGGGGTGAAGCAGGGGGCCGCCGCGGCGCGCAGCATGCTCGGGCGGGGCCAGTCCTACGACGAGGTCCACTGGTTCTGGTCCGATCAGTTCGACGCCAACATCCAGTACGCTGGATTCCACGCCGCCTGGGACCGCATGGTCGTGCGCGGCAGCCTGGCCGAGCGCAAGTTCCTCGCGTTCTACCTGGCCGAGAGCCGCCTGGAGTCGGTCGTCGCGATCAATCAGGGACGCGATCTTCGACGAACGTTGCCGATCATCAAGGCGCGCGTGCCCGTCGACCCGGCGCGCCTCGAGGATCCGAACGTGGATCTGAGAACGCTTGCCCCGGCCGCGCCCTAGGGGCCAGAGGACGGTCGGCGAGCCCGCTTCACCCGCGGACGCTACCCAACGCATCGAGCGCGGCGCGGGCTCGCACCGGCTCGTCCAGGGTTCCCAGAGCCTCGAAGATGGCGAGGGCCCTCTCCAGGAGATCGCGAGCCTCGGCGCCCGCGCCAGACCTGCGCGCAAGCTCCGCTCGACCGATCAGCGTCTTGCCTACGTCGTTCCGCGCGCCAGTCTCTTCGAGAATCCGTTGGGAAGAGCCCAGATATTCGGCGGCCGTCTCGGGCTGCTCCGAGACGAGCGATTCGCCGAGCAACCGCAACGCCACCCCTTCGAGCTGCCGATAGCCGATGTCGCGGCTCGTCGCGAGGACCTGGTCGATGAGCGCGCGCGCCTCAGTGTCCTCGCCATCGCGAAGACAGGTTTCGGCCAGCCAGAGCGCCACGACCGAGCGCGTATAGCGGAGCTTCGAGCGCTCGAACCAGGCAATGGCTTCGCGCATCTCGGACTTTCCGGCCGCCGTTTCTCCTGCCTTCACCAGACCGAGGGCGCGCACCGCTCGTGTCATCGCAGTGTCGAACGGGACCGGAGAAGACATGGCAAGGACCTCGTCGCAGAACCGCAGGCCGGTCTTCGCGTCGCCGCGCAGGATGTGAGTTGATCCGATCCGAAACGCGCCGACGACCTTGAGGCGAAGATCTTTGAGCTCCTGCCCGTGCGCCAGCCCCTTCTGACAGCAGGCCAGACTCTTGTCCCAGTCGCCGATCGCGTTGAAGGCCATGCTGAGCCCCCACAGTGTCCGGGCTGCCCACCAGCGGTTGCCGTGCCGCTCGAACGTCGGGAGCGCGTGCGTCCCAGCCGCGACTGCGCTCTGGAGGTCGCCGGAGAAAACGCTGATGTGGGTCAGAGAACATTGGGCGAACGCACCGTATTCCTCAAGGCCCGCGGCATCCGCGATCTCGAGCGCGCGACGACAGTGGGCAATCGGCACCCCGGGCGGACTACCCGTCAGGCTGTGCAGGAAGCCCGCCCAGCAGTACCACGCCGCCCGACGCTGCGGATCGGCGATCGCCTCGATCGACGGCCGGATCCGCTCGAGCGCCTCGATATGCTCGGCATGCCGGCCGAGGGCGAACTTGATCTCCGCTTGCTTGACGACGGCATCGATCCGCCGCAGCCGGTTCGCATCGGTGTCCGGCATCGCCTCGAGCCGCGTCAAGGCAGTCTCGAAGTGAGCGAGAGCCTCGAGATTGGCCCAGCGGCGCTGCGCCTTTTCGCCGGCGAGGATCGCGTAGTCGACAGCCTTCTCGATGTCGTCGCTTCGCGCGAAGTGATAGGCGAGCATCTCGGCGACTTCGGTCAGACGCTCCGCGTACAGTTCCTCCAGGACAGTGCCGACGGCCCCGTGGTATTGCCGGCGCCGGCGGACGAGGAGACTCCCGTAGACCACGTCCTGCGTCAGCGCGTGCTTGAAGCTGTAGCTGAGATCGACGTCGAACCCACTCGGGAACACGAAGTCGAGCTCGCTCAGCGTGTCGAGGCGGCCGATCAACTCGTCGTTCGTCTCGAGCACGCGCGCGAGTATCGCGACCGCGAACTCACGACCGACCACGGCGGCGCCCTGCAGCGCGCGCTTGAGATTGTCGCGAAGCCGGTCGACGCGGGAGGCGATGATGTCGTGAATGGTCGCCGGCACTTGGACGTCGACCGTCCGCAATGTCGCGTGGCCGCTCTCGAGGGCGAGTCCGTTCGTCTCTCTGAGCTGATGGACGATCTCCTCCATGTAGAGCGGGTTGCCCTCGGCCTTCGAGAGCACGATCTGAAAGAGCTCCTCGGACGCCGAATGGGCTCCCAGGAGCGAGAGCACCATGGTGCGCCGGCTCATATCGTCGAGGCCACCCAACGCAAGCGTTTCGTCGACACGCGGAAGAAGAGACACGCTCGTTCCGGGCCGGGCGGTCAGGACGAGGAGTATCCGGTGGAGCGGGATGGCGTCGGCAAGGGATGTGAGAAACTCCGCTGACCCGCTGTCGATCCAGTGGAGGTTTTCGACGATGAGAAGTAGCCCGCGCCGCTCGCTCGCCCTCAGGAAGACCGTTCGCAGCAGCGCGAGCGTCTGATCTTTCAGCTGCGCGGCTTGGAGTCGTGCAATGAAGCCGGGCGGTACCACCACTCCGATGAAGTGACCGAGAAGATCCACCGCGTTCATGGCGTCGAGGCCGAGTGCGACCAGCCCCTCGCGCAACCGCAGCCGGATCTGGTCCTCGGCCATGCCATCGCTCACGCCGAAGTACGTCCGAAGGATCTCGAGGATGGGATGATAGGCGATCGAGCCGCCATACGATACGCACGAGGCCTCGAAGGTCTGTGCGTCTTCGATGGTGCGAATGAACTCGTACAACAAGCGTGACTTGCCCTGGCCGGGCTCGCCGACGATCAGCATGACCGCACCCTGGCCGGCGGCGGTTCGCCGATAGGCGTTCTGCAAGCGGGCCAACTCCGACTCCCGGCCTATCAGCGGTGTGAGCCCTCGCGCTTTCGAGACCTCGAGCCGCGTCTGGCCGTGGACCTCGCCTTGCAGCGCGTATGCGCGGATAGGGTGCGTCTTGCCCTTGACCTCGAACTCTCCCATGTCCTCGAACAGGTAGAAGCCGTCTCTCAGGTGCTGCGTGTAGCGGCTGACGACGATCTGCCCCGGCGCCGCGAGGTTCAAAAGCCGCGCCGCGAGGTTGGTCGTGTCGCCGACCGCCGTGTAGTCCATCCGGAGATCTCGTCCGATCGCGCCGACCACGACCGGTCCGGTGTTGATCCCGATCCTCATCAGGAAGTCGCGGCCGTGAGCGCGCTTGATCTCGTCCCGAAGCGGACCCAGATTCCGGTTGATGGCAAGAGCGGCACTGAGAGCGCGGTTCGCGTGATCTTCGTGCGCGATCGGGGCGCCGAACAGCGCCATGACGCCGTCCCCGAGGAACTGGTTGATCGTCCCCTCGTAGCGATGGACCGCAGCCAGGATGATCTCGAACGCGCGGTCCATGATCCCGTGGACGTCTTCCGGGTCGAGTCGCTCGGACATCGCCGTGAACCCGGAGACGTCCGTGAACATGACCGTCACCTGCTTGCGCTCACCCTCGAGCGCGCTCTTGGAGGTGAGGATCTTCTCGACGAGGTGTTTCGGGGTGTACGCGGCGGGAGAGGCGAACCGGTCGCCGACGGCGGGCGTCTCCGGTGACGGAACGATTGGTGGCGCGACCGACGGCGTCGCTTCGGACGCAGCAGAGGTCAGCCGGGCGCCGCATTCACCGCAGAATTTCTGGCCCGCCGGGTTCTCATGCTCGCACCCCGAACACCGCATTCCGCGCCGAATCTAGGGGGGCCGGACCGGAGAGTCAAGCCGGATGAATTTTGACGATTCGCAAGAATCGTAAGGGGTCGGACTGCGCAGAAGTTTGCATACCCACACCTTTTGTGCTTGACGAGAGCGTCAAACCGCTCTAGGGTCCCGACCGAAACTCGGCTGCTCGAGGAGAATTCTCGGCTGGATACGACGCGTCAGACGCTCGCGGCAGCGTTGGCTCTGCTGAGCACGTTGGCTCCGATGTGGGCACGTGCCGACTCTTCTGCGCCAGCGAGCGTCGTCCGAATCGCGCCGGGTTCTGCATCACCGCCGCCCGCTCCACTACTCGCGACGCCATCGCCAGGACGTGAAGCCACGTTCAGAGAACGGTCCGGCGCGTGGGGTCGGATACCGGCCGGCTTCATCGAGAATCAGGGGCAGATCGACGAGCAGGTCAAATTCTACTCACGCGTGAACGGTCAGACGATCTGGATGACTCGCGGCGGCATCGTGTTCGATCTCGCACGGGCGCGGTCGCCGTCCGGCGCGCCTCTCGGGGCCACGAGGACTCGTGCGCCGACCGCTGAACGCGATCGCCTCGTGCTCTTGCAAGAATACGTCGGCATCAACTCCGCGGGGAGGATTGCTCCCGAACAACCCCTCGCGGGCGTCTACAACTATCTGCTCGGCAGCGATCCCACGAAGTGGCGCTCGGGACTTCGCGCCTACGCTCAGATCGTGTATCGCGATGTGTGGGACGGGGTCGATCTACGCGTCCATCATCGCGGCCGCGACCTCGAGCAAGAATTCGTCGTCAAGCCCGGCGGCGACCCAGCGAAGATTCGCATCGCCTACCGCGGTGTCGAGGGCCTGCGAATCGCGGAAGACGGATCGCTTCTGATCCGAACCGCGTTCGGCGAGCTGCGGGAGAGCGCCCCGACCATCTATCAAGAGGTCGACGGCAAGCGCGTGGTCGTGGCGGGACGTTTCAAGCTCCTTGGCGCCACCAGCTACGCGTTCGAGGTCGGCTCCTATCAACGACGGTATGCCCTCGTCATCGACCCGACGCTGAGCTATGCCACCTATCTCGGCGGCGGTGCCAACGAGGACACCTTCGGACAGAACATCGCCGTGGACGGCGTGGGCGCCGTGTACGTGGCGGGCGCGACGACCTCCTTCAATTTCCCCGCTAACGGCCTGCAGACGGTTTACGGCGGCGGTACCGGACTGTTGAACGGCGGCCCGGGCGGCGACGTCTTCGTGGCGAAGCTGAACGCGTCCGGCAACGCGCTGGTCTACGCCACCTTCCTCGGCGACAGCGGCGACGAGGCGGCATCGGGCCTCGCGGTGGACTCGGCCGGCAGCGTGTATATCACGGGGTCGACGACGTCGGCCAATTTCCCGATCACCGCGGGTGCCTTCCAGACGACGCGCAAGACTACCTCGTCCCAGGGGTTCGTCGCGAAGCTCAACTCTACGGGCACGGCGCTCGTGTACTCGACTTATCTCGGCGGTTCGTCGGGGGAACAGGGAGGCGGAATCGCTGTCGACGCGACCGGGCACGCCTACGTGACGGGCATCACGGGGTCGTCCGACTTCCCGACCTTGAATTCCCTGCAGCCGTTCCGTGGGATTGGCGACGCCTTCGTCACGAAGCTCCTCCCGGACGGGAGCGGGCTGGTGTACTCCACTCTGCTCGGGGGCAGCTCCAATGAGTGGGGCAAGGCCATCGCGGTGGATGCCGCCGGCAACGCGTACGTCGCCGGATACACGAACTCCACGGACTTCCCGACGGCGAATGCCGCGCAAGGCGCGTCAGCTGGGGGCAATGGCGCACTGGGCAGCGCCGAGGCCTTCGTGACAAAGCTGAACGCCGCCGGCACTGCGTTCGTGTATTCGACCTACCTGGGCGGCAGCGGCGATGACCAGGCCGTCTCGATCGCCGTCGATGCCGCGGGCAACGCCTACGTGACCGGGACGACGGTCTCGACGAACTTCCCGACCGTCAATGCGTACCAGTCGGCGCCGATGCCGGGAAGCTCATCGAACATCTTCGTGACCAAGCTGACGGCAGCGGGCGCTATCGCCTACTCGACCTATCTCGGTGGCAGCGGGGGTGGCGGCGGCGCCGGCATCGCGGTGGACGCGCTCGGCAGCGCGTATGTGACGGGCATCAACACGTCGAGCGACTTCCCGATCGTGGATGCCTTCCAGCCGGTTCAGGGCTCGGGGTTCATCGGCTTCGTCACGGCCTTCACGCCCTCGGGCACCGCGCTCGTTTACTCGAGCTTCCTCGGCGGCGCCGGGCGCGGGATCGCGGCGGACGCGAACGGCAATGCCTACGTCGCCGGAATGACGACCTCCGGCACCAGCATCCCGAGCAGCTTCCTCACCTTCGCGGGCGGGCAGGACGCGTTCGTCGTGAAGGTGGCGAGTGCGGCCGCGGACGTCTCGGTGACGAATTTCGGGAACCCGAACCCGGTGCTGAGCCTGGCCAACCTGACGTATACGATCACGATCCACAACGCGGGACCGGATGCGGCCTTCGGTGTGTCGTTCACGGACACCATCCCCGCGGGAACGACGTTCCAGAGCCTGAACCCGAATGGCGGATGCGCGACGCCGGCCGTGGACGGCACCGGGACGGTGACCTGCTCGCTCGGCGCGATCGCACCCGGTGCCAGCGTCGTCCTCACGCTGGTGGTGAAAGTTACTGCGGTGACCGGTTCGGTCACCAACACCGCGTCGGTCACGACCCAGTCGCAGGACCCCACGCCCGGAAACAATGCCGCGACGGCCGTGACGAGCGTGACGGCGGCAGGTGCCATCTCGGGGACGGTATGCGCGAATGCGGGGCCGCCGTGCGTGGCCGCGGTCAATCCAGCGATCTCCGGGGCATTGATCAGCGTTCGCAACTCGGACAGCGGGAGCACCGTGGCGACCGGGCTCACGGACGCCGGCGGCAATTACACCATCAATGGGCTCAGTCCGAGGAACTACAAGGTCGTGGCCGAAGCCAACGGATTCGCGACGAGGTTCTTCCTTAACCAGACGAACTTCACCGCGGGAAACCTGGTCACAGTGACCGGCGGCGCCACGACCTCCGGCATCAACTTCGGCCTACCGCCCAACGCCGGCGGTATCAGCGGACAGGTCACTCTGACCGACGGCACGACACCCGTGGTCGGCGCCCAGATCAGCGTCCGGACTCTCGCCAATGAGCAGATCCTCTTTACGTCCACCGACTCCAACGGGAACTACAGCACCCAGCTGCGGATGGCGACCGGTAGCTACCTGATCAGGGTATTCGCCGCAGGATTCCCGGTCACCTACTACACGAACGCGAAAAGCGGTGCCACGGCGACGCCGATCGCCGTCAACCCGAACGCCACGACGGCGGGCATCAACGTACGTCTGTCCGCCGGAGTGGGAGGGATCAGCGGTCAGGTCACGGGCGCGGCAACCGGAGCTCCGCTGGCCGGTGTCGGAGTGTCGGTCTTCGACGGAGCGACCGGGGGCTTCATCAGTGGCTTCCAGACCGACGCGACTGGCCACTACGACACGGGACAGAGCCTGGCTCCGGGCCAATACAAGGTGACCGCGAACGTGGGCGGTTCCGAAACGATCGCCTACAACAACAAGTTCTCGGTGGCCGCGGGAGACCCGGTCACGGTCACCGCCGGCGTCACCACGACAGGCATCAACATCGCGCTTCCTGTCCTGGGAGGCATCACGGGACACGTCAGGAACGCGCTGACCGGCGCCGGCATCGGCGGCGCGACCGTCCAGGTGTTCGACTTTGGGGCGAACACGTTCGTCCAGGGCGTGACCACGGCGTCGGAAGGCGACATCGGCAGCTACACGATGTCTGGCCTCAACCCACTCCAGGCCTACCGCGTCCGGGCATTCGCGACGAACTTCGGCAATGTTTTCTTCAACAACAAGCCATCCGCTGGAACGGCTGACGTCGTCACGATAACGGCGGGAGGCACGACCACGATCGATTTCTCCCTCATCGCCGCCGGCGGTATCACCGGTACCGTCAAAGACGCGATGACCGGGGGCCCCATCCAGGGCGTGAGCATCGATATCATCGATGGCGCGTCGACGAATCTGTCGATCAACAACTTCGCGAACTTTGCCGTGACCACGGACGTCAACGGCAACTTCAATACAGGGCGTGTTCTGGCACCCGGACCCTTCAAGCTCAGAGCCCGGAAGGTCAATTCGGGCTACATCCAGACCTTCTACCCGACCGGCTTCGACCTGAGCACCGCGGCGACAGTCCCCGTGTCCGCTGGCACCGACACGGCACTGGCCGCCGTCATCGCGATGCAGCCGGGCGGCACGATCACCGGAACGATCCGTGACCGCGCGAGCAACCTGCCCCTGGTCGGAGCGATCGTGCGCGCGAGAAGGGTAGCGTCGGGCACCTTCTTCGGCGACTTCTCGCCGACGACCGACGCGAACGGGAATTACACGATCACCGGTCTGCACCCCGGCGAGTGGCTGGTGACGGCGGAAGCGGCCGGGCACGTCTTCGGCTGGTACAGCGGAAATCCCAACAACCTCGGCACGGACTTCTCGACCTCACTTCCGATCCAGATCGTCGGTACCGGCACGGTGACCAACGTCAACTTGAACCTCCAGGCGGGCGGTGGCGAGGTTCGGGGGCGTGTCACCCGGAGTGACAACGGCCAACCCGTTCAGCCCGGAACACTCGTTGCGCTCCGGGGTCCCTGGCCCCGCGCGAGCTCAGTATCGCCGGCCTCTGCTCTGACAGATGACCAGGGCGTCTTTAGCTTGTCTGGTGTCCCGCCCGGACGCTACATGGTCGAGGCGGATCGGGTCCAGGTCCCCAACGGAATCGCGATCGGCTGGTTCCCATTTGGCTCGGTCTCTCGAGCCAGTGGCGTGCCAGTCACTGTCACCGACGGCGGCGTGACGACCACCGACTTTCAAGTGCTGGGCTTCACGGGTAACGCCACGCCGAGGTCCATCCGCGGGACGCTCAGAGATCCAAGCAACCAGCCGGTCCGGAACGCTCGCGTCTTCGCGATCGAGCCCAACGCGGCCGGCGCCATTCGATTCCCCGACGTCTTCGACGACGGCAATTTCGTCATCGATGGGCTCGCCCCAGGCCGCTATCTGCTCAGCGTTCAGACCGAGAAGCCGTTTGCGTGGGCCTTTTACCCCGGTGAGCTCACGGCGAATACGGGCACGCTGATCGACGTGACGAACGGCGACGTGTCCGGCATCATCTTCGGCCTCGCCACTGCGGGGACAGTCACCGGAACCATTACGCGAAGCGACAACGGCCAGCCTGTCTTTGGTGCGAGCGTGGGCGTGCGCGCCTTCCTCGACGGAGGTGTCGCCGGGGCGACGACCCAGGTCGACGGCACGTATCTCGTACGCGGTGTCGCTCCGGGCAGCTACAAGGTGCGTGTGTCGGCTCCGGGGTTCATCACGAAATACTTCGTCGTCGGTGTGCCCGGCGGCGCGCGGACGCTTGAGGAGGGCTCGTTCGTCAGCGTCGCGAGCGGGGCAAACACGCCCAGTATCAATGTCGTGCTCGACCCGACGGGCGGCGCGCTGACGGGAACGGTGAAGCGTCAAGACACACTTCAGCCCGTGGGTGCGACCGTAGCCGCAATCCATGATGCGGCCACCGGGAACCGGGTGATCGCCGTTTCGACCGACGCCAACGGAACGTGGCGGACGGAGGGCCTCGGGCCAGGCACCTACAACATCTCCATCGGCGACGTCCAGGCGGCCCGCCATGCGACGCTGTGGTACAACGCCAAGGCTACGCTGCCAACCGCCGATGCCGTCACCGTTGCCTCTGTCGGTGTCACGGGGGGCATCGACGCCTTGGTGTCGGCAAGCCGCGGTTCGATCTCGGGCAACGTCGTCCTGAGCGACGGCGTGACGCCGCTGGCGAGCGCCGTGGTCGACATCCGGGACTCGGCGACCAACGGACGGGTGCGCCGAGCGCTTACGGGGAGCACCGGCCATTTTGTGGCCGAGGGGCTCGCGCCCGGCAGCAATCTCTACGTGGCCCGTGCCCGCGCGCTCGGCTTCGCCGATCAGTTCTATCCGACCCTTCCGAGCCGCGCCGGGGCCACGCCGTTGACGGTCGTCAACGGGACTGACACGCCGAACGTCAATTTCAATCTGACGAAGAGCAGTGACATCACCGGCACGATCGGCTACACGGGGGCCAAGACGGGGGCGCTGAGAGTCCGACTCTTCAGCGACGCGGGGTTCACGCAGCCGGTGTACGAGACCGTCATCACCTCGCCGAGCTTTACGGACGGTCAGCCGTACAGCTTCGCTTTCGCTCCTCCCGACACGCGCGGCCTGATGCCGGGTACCTACTTCGTCAAGGCCTTCCTCGACAGCAACGGCAACGGAGCCCAGGACCCGACCGAGGCGGTGGGCCAGCTCGCCGGCAGCGCCGTCCTCGTCGAGAACACGACGCTCGGAGGCCGGAACTTCAACATCGCCGACCCGGCGGCGACGACGAACACTGCGCCGGTCGCCGACGCCCAGACCGTGATCTTCGTTCAGGGCTCGAGCGGCAACAGCATCCTCCTGACCGGCGCCGATGCGCAGACCGCCACGGCGAACCTGACGTACTCGATCGTCGGCAGCCCGCTGCACGGGACGCTCGGCACCACGATCAACCCTCAGCAGCGGCTCTACACGCCGACACCGGGCTTCACCGGGACCGACGCGTTCACGTTCACGGTTACGGATCGCGGCGACCCCGACAACTGCGGGACACCGAGCCCGGGCTGCTCGGCCGCACTCACGAGCGGTCCGGCGACGGTCACCATCCAGGTGAACCCGAACGCCGGCACGACCAGCAAGGCCCTCTCGAATCCCGCGGTTCCCGCGCCCTCGACCGGCTCGACGATCGGCGCCATCGAGATCGACGAGAATGCCAAGGGCGCCCTCCAGGCCGGGAGCGCCATCAAGCTGAGTCTGCCGGCCGGCCTGACGTTCCGCGCCACCCCGACGGTCTCGTTCAAGGTCAGCAACGGAGCCGCCCTCAATCCAGCGACTCTCGAATCGCCGAGCGTGATGTCATTCACGCTGGCGGCGCCGGCCACGACTGGTCCGGCCAGCATCCTCGTGTCCGGATTGTCGATCGACATCCCGGCGGGATTCCTCGGGCAAGACGTCACCTCGGCAGCCGTGCTCACGACGGTGTTCGGGCCAAATCCGGGGCTGACCTCGGCGGCCGTGCAGAATGCGACCGCGGTGGCTGCAGCGGCGGGCCCTGCGCTGACCGATGTGTTGCCCGGGACGGCGGCGCAGGGGTCGGCTGGCCGTGTCGTCGTGATCACCGGCGCGAACCTCGCAGCTGACGCGAGCGTCTCGTTCGGTCCCGGCGTGACGGCGGTGGTTCACGTCGACGGGCCGACCCAGATCACTGCGACGCTCACCGTCCTTGCCACCGCCCCGCTCGGCAAACGCGACGTGGTCGTCACCAACGTGAGCGCGGCGCAGAGTGCGACCAAGCCGAGCGCCTTCGAGGTCACCGGGCCGCCGACGGTCACGGGAACCAGCAACGCGTTGACGCAGAATCTGATCAATCAGCTCGTGACGATCACCGGCACGAACTTCAAGCCACCGACCAAGTCACCGCCGGACATCGTCGTCGCCTTCAGCCCTGGTGGCGGGATCACCGTCCATGACGTCGGCTACAGTGACTCGACGATTATCACCGCCACGGTCGACGTCGCGGTGGACGCCGCGCTCGGATCTCGCAGCCTGCTCGTCGTGAACCCCGACGGGGGCGTGGGCACAGGGAGCGCGTCGATCGTGGCGCCGACTCCCGACCAGGCGACGGGCCTTCCGAGCCCGGCGTCGAGAAAATCTCAGCCGCCTCCGCCCCCGCCGGCGATCAGCGGTCTGCAGCCAAGCTCCGGCGGCCTCGGCGTCAGCATGGGGATCAGCGGCTCGGGCTTCAGCGGGACAGCCGCCAATAACTCCGTCACCTTCGCCGGTACGGGTGGCGTACGCGTGGCAGCGACGGTCACGGCGGCGACCACGGGCCAGATCACCGTGACGGTCCCCGCCCAGACGATCACCGGCAGCGTGACCGTCGCCGTGAGCGGCCTGGTGAGCAACGGAGTCGCCTACACCGTGACGAGCCCCGTCCTTTCCGGGGTTCTTCCGGGGACCGGTACTCAGGGCGCGCTCGTCCCGTTGACGCTCTCGGGAATTCGATTCCAATCTGGCGCGAGCGTCAGCTTCGGCGGTCCGGCCGGCGACATCACGATCGCCTCGAACCCCGTCGCGTCGCCGGACGGTACGAGCATTCAGCTGAGCGTGAGCGTCGCGGGCACGGCGTCCCTCACCCCGCACGACGTCACGGTGACGAATCCCGGTGGAGCGAGCTCCACGCTGACCGGCGCCTTCCAGGTCAAGGCGCCGATCGTCGCGGGCTTTCAGATCACGCTGCCGACGTTCCAGGACGCCTCGACGTATTTGCCGAGTGTCGGCGCGGTCACGGTCGGCCGCGACGCCACGGGGCTCTGCACGTCCAAGACCGTGACGCCTGTGCCCGTCCAGCTCCAGGCGCGGTTCACGACGACGAATCCCAATCTGACGCCGCCCGCCAACGTCACCATCTCGATCGTCCCGTCGACGCTGCGGGGCACCAGCACGAACGAGGACTGTGAGGTCGCACCCTTCACCGCGGCGAATCCGTCGCCCGACTTCAGCGTCGGAACCGCCGATCTCACGTCGCAGAGCGTGGTCGTGGCCGACGGCGGTGGAGGCCTGTACACGACGAACCTCTACTCGTACGATTGGGGCGGCAAGGTCACCGTCACCGTGACAGGCCTCACTGGAACCGTGACCGCGACGGGGAACATCACGCTGCCCGTCGATACCGATGGCGATGATCTGCCCGACGCCTACGAGAAGAACGCTGCCCTGAACGCCGATCAGAACGGCGTGAACGTGCTCAACTTCCTGAACCGCGACCAGAACGGCAACCTGGTGAGCGATCGCGACGATCGGTTCGCCCGCGACGGGCTCAGCAACTTCGAGAAGTACCGCGGCGTCTACCTGGTGGGCCCCGTCGTGGGCGCCAGCGGAGCGATGAGCGGGTTCCAGCGGCTCGGTGCCGGCGTCCGCCACTTCTTCATCCGCGGCCGCGGCTTCCGTGACGACCCGGCGATCACGGCGGGCTTCTGCGGTATCAACGCCACGACCGGTGTGCCGGCGGCGGACGCCACGCTGTCGGCTTCCAATCCGTGCCCCGCGTTCCAGGTCGGGCCTGCCTACCAGGCGATCGGCGTTCTCGTCCACAACGTCAGCCCTTCGTTCACGCAATCGACCGAGCTGCCGCGCACGTCGTACATGAGTCCGACGTCACCGACGCTCGACATGCTCACCGTCATCTACGACGCGGTCAATTGCAGCGGCGGCGAGGCGTGTGATACCACGAGCAAGACTGGCAGTCGCAACTGGCAGTTCTCGACGCTCGGCTTCAGCAACTTCGGCTCGGCGACGGCGTACGGTGCGACCGTGAGGGTCTTCAAGCGTGCGGTCGAGTCGTACTTCACCAACCGCCCCTACCAGCACCGGATCAACGATCCCGCGCGCGTGGTGGTGGCACCCGACGGCACGCCGATGCTCGCGCCCATCACCCTGGTTGGTGACTCGAGCGGAGCCGGGGCGGACAACGGGCTCATCGACGCCGGGGATGGGACCGTGAGCGGCCAGCTCGCGGGCGACACCTACATCGCCGGCAGCTTTACGCAGCAGCTGAGCGTGTTCGACACGAACAACGACGGCTGTATCGAGCTCCCCCTCGTGGGAGATCCGACGACGCTCACGCGCTGCACGACGAGCGCTGACAGCGCGGTGTCGCCGTCCGCGACGAAACAGCAGGTCGCGCGTAGCGTGATCACGCACGAGAGCGCTCACGGCGCCGGCGTCAACACGCACACGACCGACGCCACCGACATCATGTACGGGTTCACGATCAACTGGACGCGCGACGGCCACTTCTCGGCCGATGCCGCGGCCCTCATCCAGATCCATAACAAGGGCCTCCAGTGAGGCGCCACTGCTCGTTTTCGGCGCTGGTGATGATCGTCGGCCTGATACTGCTCCCGCGCCCGGCGGCGCCACAGCTCGCGCCGCCTCTGACCGCGACGATCTTCTTCAAGAACGCCCCGGCGAACGTGACGTTCGACGCCGTCTCGCCGGCGACGCCGATCACGATCGTCGTGCAGATCGAGAACACGAGCGGCGCGGCGGTCCTCACCACCGAGGACTTCCTGGCCTCGGTCAAGGAGGCCTGGCGGCGGCTCTACTTCACGCGCGAGGACGGCGGGATCGTCACCAATACCGCGGAGGAAGCGATCCACGGCGACGCGCGTGTCGGGTTCTGTCTCTCGCGCAAGGGCGTGCTGCAGGTACCGACCGCGATCCCGGTGGTGCCGATCGGCTTCCTCGACGGGCCGCCGCAACCCTTCTCGATCGAGCTGACGGTCGACGATGCGCGCAAGTACTTCGACCTCAAGAAACCCGGTCGGCACACGGCGACAGTACGCCTGCCGGTACTGACATACCAGTTCGGTGGCGCCATCATCACGGACTGCGATCAGTTCCCCGACACGGCCCTGGCCAACGTCGGGGATGCGGCAGGGTTGAGTCGGCAGCAGTTCCAGATCGTCTCGAACAGTCTGGAATTCTTCGTGCAGGCAGGCGACACGACACCGCCCACGACCACCGCGGCGCGGTCGCCTGCGGCGAACGGTGCCGGCTGGAACAACCAGAACGTGACGCTCACGTTCACCGCGACCGACAACGTCGGCGGCTCGGGAGTGAATCGGATCGAGGTGAATCTCACGGGGGCGCAGAGCCTATCCCAGACGTTCGCCGGAGCCAGCGGCGCCGTGACCGTCACGGCCGAAGGCATCACGAACGTCAGCTTCCGAGCCATCGACACCGCGGGCAACGCCGAGACCATACAGACCCAGACTGTCCGGATCGACCGGACGCCACCCACAGTGACCCCGCCGGCGCCCGTCACGGTGGTCGCCACGGAGCGGGGCGGCGCGCGGGGCAGTGCGTCGCCCGCGCTTGCCACGTTCCTGAGCGGAGGCTCGGCCACGGACAACCTCGATCCTTCGCCCAACCGGCTCGCGCCTCAGGTCGCTGGTTCGAGCGCCGCGAACAACACCTTCTTCCCGCTCGGCACGACCGGCGTCACGTTCCGCTTCCAGGACGTCGCCGGAAATATCGGCAGCGGCAACTCGAGCGTTAGGGTTGTACCCGGCGCCCCGGACATCTCGGGCTCGATAGTCCGTCGAGGTTCGGTCAACAAGACGCACAAATTCTACGACTTGAAGTTCACCAACACCGGCACCGGCATCGCCTTCAGCGTCGTGGTCAAGCAATTCACCTTCGCGACCCTGAAGGGTCAGGGCAAAGTGACCTACGACAAGTCACGGTCGCCCGATCTTCCGATCGCGCTCGGCGATCTCGCGCCCGGCGCGTCAAAGACGATCCGAGTGCAGTTGATCGTGCCACCGCCCGTCGAGAAATTCTCGCTGACCGAGTCCGGCACGCTACAGAATGCGGCCGGGCAAACCCTCTCGTTCTCGACATCTCAGGTCGTGTCTGTCGGGGAGAACGAAGCGAATGATGACTAATGATGACTGGTGAAAGGAGAAGAAGGATGTCAAGAATCAAGCGACTCGCACTACTTCTCATCTCGTCGGTGCTGCCCGTGCTCGTGGTCGGCGATGCTCTAGCTGGCGGCGGTTTCTTTCCGAGCATCCCCCAGGGCTGGGTCCTGAATCCCTCGAAGCAGTTCACCGCAGAGATCGTGCTGGACCCAAACGGTCCCGTCGGCACCGGAGTGGTCGGCGCGACACCGACGGGAACCTTCGGCGTGATCACGATCGAGCGGAAGGAGACAAGCGCAACCGCGGTGTTCCAGGTGAACTCGTTCAGCAGCTTGGGCGACCTCACACGAGGGTGCGACCTGTCCCTGACGAACGCGCGATTCCTGGAAGTGACGCCTGGTCAGCCCGGACTCCCGCTCGGCGGTCCGAATCCTGCTGGGAACTGGCTTCCCACCTTCACCACGATCTCGCTCTTCAGCCAGCTCGGCGTCTCGCTCGTCGATCCGGCGACCAATACGGTCGTCATGATCCCAGGCGTAACAAAGGTCATCTCGCAGGCGTGTGCGCCGTTTCCGGCCTCCTATCCGAACCCGTCGGGTCATGCGGGCTTCCTGATCCTCGAGGTCAAGCTCGGCTTCTGGGCGGCTCCCGGAACACCGACACCGAAGTAGGCGCATCACGCTGACCCGTGGTGTCGCCGCCTGTTTTCGAGGCGGCGGCGCACCGGCGGGTGGTATCGTCTCCCCCGGCATATGAGCGCACGTGCGTACGCCCCTCTGTTTGCGCTCGCTGTAGTGGCGGGACTGTTCGTGCTGATGCTCGTCGCTCGTCCGTCCGCCGCTGTTGACGGGATCGTCGGCTCCTCGACCTATCGGCCCGAGATCGTCGGACGAGTTGGCGTCGTAGCTGCAGGACGACACTTCGCCGCCGAGGCGGGACTGCGTATGCTCGCCCGCGGCGGTAACGCGATCGACGCGGGCGTCGCGGCCACGTTCGCGGCCGGCGTCACCGAGATCTCGCACTTCGGCATGGGCGGCGAGGTGCCGATCATCGTCTACCTGGCCGATCGACGCGAGGTCTTCGTCGTCAGCGGCCAGGGCCCGGCGCCGGCGGCGGCTTCGGTCGAGGCGTTCCGGCGCATGCCCAGGATTCCGCTGAGCGGCCCGTCCGCCGGCACGGTGCCGGCTGTCGTCGATGCGCTCTGTGTCGCGCTCGGCGAATTCGGCACACTATCCCTTGCTGACGTGCTCTCACCCGCGATCGAGCTTGCCGACGGTTTCCCCTGGTACGAGTTCCTCACCTTGTATTTGCGTCCGGAGGCCGAACGACTCGCGGCGTTCCCGACCGCCGCGCGCATCTACCTTCCGGGCGGAAACATTCCTGCGGTGGGTAGCGTTTTCCGTCAGCCGGACCTCGCGCGGACTTTGCGAGCGCTCGTCGCGGCAGAGCAGCAACGTGCTCGGGCGGGGCGGAAGGCGGCCATCTATGCGGCGCGTGACCGCTTCTATCGCGGCGACATCGCTCGGCGAATCGCGGCAGCCGTCCAGGACGCCGGCGGGCTCATAAACGAGGCTGATCTCGCCGCATACAAGGGTCGCTTGGAGGCGCCAGTGCGGGGCGTTTTCGCCACGCGCCATGGCACGTTCGAGATCTTCAAAACCGGCTTCTGGGGTCAGGGTCCGGTCCTCCTCCAGGCTCTGGCCCTCCTCGACGGCCCGGACCTGGAGCGCATGGGCCACAACTCGACCGCGTATATCCACACGGTCATCGAGGCGCTGAAGCTCGCCCTCGCCGACCGCGACGAGTTTTACGGCGATCCGGACTTCGCGAAGGTGCCGGCGATCGGATTGCTCTCCGAAGCGTACGCCTTAGAACGGAGGAAGCTGATCGATCCCCTTGCGGCTAACAATCAGGCGCGTCCGGGTGAGCCTTGGAATTTCCAGCCGCAATCGGGAACCGAGCGGCGCACCCGGACCACGCGGTCCGCCGCGGCCCCAGCAAACGACTCCCTGCCGAAGCCGCTCGACACGACAACCGTCGATGTCGCGGACGCCAAAGGGAACCTGTTCTCCGCGTCGCCATCCTCTGCGTGGTTCTTCGGCGGCGTCTTCATCGCCGGCGATACCGGGGTGCCCCTAGGGAACCGCATGCAGGCGTTCGTGCTCGACGAAGATCATCCGAATGTCTTGGCGGGTGGGAAGCGTCCCCGTACGACACTGAGCCCGACCATCGTGCTGCGCGATGGAAAACCGTTTCTGGCGCTCAGCAGCCCCGGCGGCGACAGTCAAGATCAGCAGGCGCTCCAGACGCTGTTGAACATCGTCGTCTTCAACATGCGGCCCCAGGAGGCGATCGAGGCGCCGCGGTTTAACTCCTTCCACCATCGCGAAAGCTTCCGTGATCACCGCTTCCACGCTGGCGCGCTCCAGGTCGAGGATCGTATCGCTCCCGGGGTCGTGGAGGCGCTCAGGCGACTCGGCCACCAGGTCAGCGTGACCGGGCCGTTCATGATCGACACCGGCACTGCGCTCGCCGGGGTTGATCCCGTGCACGGCACGCTCATGGGTGCCGCGGACGTCCGGCGCCAGCGCTTCGTCGCTGGTTGGTAGGAGTGCCGCGTTGACTGACATTCGTAAGGAGCCGGAATGATCAAGCGTTTCTCGACCCTCTACATCGGACACATCGAGCTGGAGAACTGCGGGCACGCCGGCACGCCGGCCGACGACCGCC